>Ga0268263_1000148_pt1 | contig 170592 bp, 115 predicted proteins | sample Biomet5_FD_190358 | JGI IMG/M metagenome (GOLD analysis project Ga0268263, IMG submission 190358) | Microbial communities from bioreactor (seeded with sewage sludge) at LBNL, California, USA - Biofuel metagenome 5 (SPAdes) (version 4) | ecosystem: Engineered > Bioreactor > Anaerobic >... | reverse complement strand
TACCGGGCATTGCATAGTACAAAGAAGATGTATATATTTGCAGAACTCACTTATGTGACAACTTTTTTAGGCGTAAAAGAATAGAAAGTGAACTTTTTCAGGTTTAGAAAACTATTGAGTGAACTAACTTAGGTATAACATACGAAGTGGTCAACTACTTCCAGTACAATACACAGGTATAGTCAAAATTCTGGTTTCTTTATGTGGAAACTCCGATTTCCTATTTTAGAAACTATAGTTCCCCAATAAGGGAATTAGAGTTTCTCCTTATGGGAACGATAGTAACTAACCGTTGGGACTATTCTAATTGTAGTTCTTCAGCATTATAATGACTATTTATTAATGGCATAGTATGCGTATTTCTGATTTTGAAAGACTATGGCTAGTGTCTTTGAAAGGATTGTCCTAAATGCTATTCGGAAAACTTTTTTAAGTAGGGAGTGCAAGCAAAACGTGCAAGTAAATTTGCTTCAATGCTGTGTTAAGTATCTGTATATCATTATTCTAATGAATTAGAAAGAAATAGGTAGTGTATGCAATATATTTTACTTGCATGGAGATAACAAATTGGTAATTAGGATATTAATTTAAAAAGTGCAAGTGTGCAAGTAAGATGAATGAAAAATACTAGATAGTAGTTGCTGCTGAATCCAAGTTTTAAATCTACTGGTTTTATTTGTTAATATAACTATAAATGGCATATATATTAAATAAATATGCCATTGTGTAGTATGTATAATGTATTTATAATCAAAAAGAAACATAATTGATCTAATATGCTATCTATTTGAAAATAGTTATTTATCTTTGCGGATATTGAATATTAAATAATGTTTGTTTTTGCTAACTTTAAGATTGGAATTTATGGAGAAAAGATTGTTCTTGGGAATTATCTGCCTTTTGGTGGGGGTTGGATTGATGGCTCAAACATCCAAAATTTCGGGTATAGTGTTATCCGAAAATGAAAAGGAGCCGGTTATTGGAGCATCCGTATTGGTAAAGGGAACGGCTCTTGGGGCTGTAACTGACGTTGATGGTAATTTTACTATTCTAAATGTTCCCAATGCGGCTAAGATTATAAGGGTTTCTTTTGTGGGTATGCAAACGGCGGAAGTTCCAATAAAGCCGAACATGAAAGTACTGCTGAAGTCTGATTCTGAAATGCTGGATGAGGTGATGGTAGTGGCCTACGGAACGGCTAAGAAAAGTAGCTATGCCGGTTCTGCTTCATTGGTAAAAGCAGATGCTATTAAGGACTTGCCTACCACTAGCTTTGAAAATGCCTTGAATGGAAAAGTTGCCGGATTACAAATTACATCGTCTTCCGGACAAGCCGGATCTACTGCGAGTATACGTATTCGCGGTAACGGTTCAATGAATGCCAGCAACGAACCGCTTTATGTCGTTGATGGCGTGCCGGTGGTTTCAGGTGATGTTGGTCAGATGAGTGATTATACTTATTCTACCAATAATGTTATGAACTCGTTGAATCCCGAAGATATTGAATCCATTTCGGTGTTGAAAGATGCTGCTGCATCTTCTCTTTACGGATCACGTGCAGCTAACGGAGTCATTTTGATTACTACAAAGAAAGGGAAAGAGGGTAAACCGGTAATCAGTCTGAAAGCTTCCATAGGTTTTACACCTTCTTGGGCTACCGATAATTATGAGCCTGCAACAGTACAGCAGCAAGTGGATATGCTTTATACCGTATTCCATAATTATCGCACTGCTGGTAAGGGAGAAACAGATGCGCAGGCAAACTCATATGCATTAAGTAAGCTAAACGGCAAGTTTAATCAGCATGGTTATGTTTTTACTACGGCTGGAACAGGTGCTTACGAAACTGTGAATATTGGGGAATATGATAATTCCGGGCGCGGAGGAAAATACTATGATTGGGATAAAGCTTATTTCCGTACAGCCGTTTATCAGACTTATGATCTTGCTGTAAGCGGTGCTACACCTGTAACCAATTACTATACATCTTTATCTTATACAAAAGATGAAGGTCGGTTGAAAGTAAATAGTTTCGATCGTTTTTCAGGACGTGTTAATCTGTCTCAGAAAATCGGGAAGTTTCTTGAGTTTGGTACTAATGTAAATATGGCCCGTACTTCTAAAAGTGGTTATAACGACACCCGTAGTACCGAAAGCAATTATTTTATGCAAACGCGCAATTTGTTGTGGGGGTTGTATTGGCCTACCGATTATAAGACCGGCGAACCGTGGACGGCACGTTATGGAAGTTATGCCCAAAACGGAGTTTATTATGATAAAGAGTGGGAAAATGAATCGGTGGATACCCGGATTTCTGCGGTAGAAACGCTGACTTTGCATTTATTGAAGGGTTTGGATGTACGTTCTATCTTCTCTTACGATAACACGACTGTGAAGGACCATATTTATTATAGCGCCAATCATTTTAATGGATCTTCGACCAATGGTAGTGTTACTGAAATGCGTACCACTTATGAGAAATTAGTCTCTTCCACTACCGCTAATTATAATACTACATTTGGCCTGCATACAATAGGAGCATTAGTTGGGTTTGAAGCGGAGAAGAATAAGACCGATTATGTTCGTGCTACCGGAGAAGGCTTGCCAACTAGTACTCTGCATACTGTATCTACAGCAGGTACACTATCTTCCGCTGGTTATAACTGGGGGAATGCGATGGTTTCTGTTCTATCGAAGTTGGACTATAATTATGATCAGCGCTATTACGCGTCGGCTTCTTTCCGTAGAGACGGTTCATCCCGTTTAAGTCCCGATTCCCGTTGGGGTAACTTTTGGTCGGTTGCAGGTGCATGGCGTCTTTCCAGTGAAGCTTTTTTGAAAGACAATCCACTTATTAGCGATTTGCGGTTACGTGCCTCTTATGGTGTAAACGGTACATTACCTACAACCAATTATGGCTATATTAACTTGATGTCTTACACTAGTAAATATATGGGTAATCCAGGAGGAACTATTACTACGCTTGCTAATAATAACCTTTCATGGGAGACCAGTTACTCAACGAATATAGGAGTTGATTTCGGATTCTTTAATCAACGTTTGCGCGGTACTATTGAGTATTTCAATCGTGACTCAAAGGACCTTTTGCAGGATGTGCCTATTTCAACGGTAACAGGCTTTTCTTCCACATTGCAGAACATCGGGCAGATCAATAACAAAGGGGTTGAATTTGAAATAGGAGGAGATCTTATTAAAAACTCCGATCTGCTATGGACGGCTTCTGTAAATGCAACTTTTTTAAAGTCTAAAGTGACAAAGCTGTATAACAAAGCCGATATTATTTGGTATGATCCAACGGGAGGAGATACTCGTGCACAGTTTATATACCGGGAAGGAGAATCAACCTTGGCTCTTTATGGATATGAATGGGCGGGTGTTGATAAAACCAACGGTAAAAGTGTGTATTATGTGAATGATCCGAATGACTCTAAAGTTGGAGATTTTGAATATAATGGTCGTGGAGCAACCTATGACTATAATAACGCCAATTATAAAATAATAGGTAATGCGATTCCAAAAGTTACCGGTGGATTCAATACAAATCTTTCTTATAAGGGAGTTGATTTAGGATTAAACTTCATTTATAAAATAGGAGGAAAGCTGTATGATGGTGCCTATAAAGATGTTGCCGACGATGGTTACTATTGGGAGCGTATTCGCGCCAAGAGTTATTATGAAAACATGTGGACTCCGGATAATCCGAATGGTTCACAGCCGGCGCTATCAGGTTTGGACTTGGAAGATGCCAAGCAATACAGTACCCGCCAGATGCATGATGCCAGCTTCTTGCGTTTGAAGAGTTTGTCATTAGGATATACGTTACCTAAGGTTTGGACTAGTAAGGCGATGATAAGTAGTGCCCGCGTTTTCTTTAATGCATCTAACTTGTTGACTTTCTCAAAATACAAAGAGGCAGATCCTGAGGTGAATCAATATGGAACACGTGGTTGGGAAACGCCAATAGGAAAAACATTTGTATTTGGTATTGATTTAAAATTTTAATGAAGGAGGACATTGACAATGAAACAGTTTAAATATATAATAGTCGTTGCTTTTCTGGGGATTATGGGGCTTTCATCCTGCAGTGGTTTTTTGGATATGCAGCCCAGTAATTCGGGGAATGCCTCCACTGCTATTGCTACACCTGCCGATGCTGAAGTTGCTATTAATGGCATTATGCGAGCCATGAGCTCATCTAACTATTATGGTCGTAACTTTCTGATGTATGGGGATGCCAAGGGTGGTGATCTGACCATATACTCTGCCGGTCGTGGTTTGGATGCTTTGTATTCGTTTAATCATTCTGCAACGAGTGGTAGTTATTCTGGCTTCTGGGAGACAGGGTATTATTGCATTATGCAGATTAACAATTTATTGGAGAATATCGAACGGTTGGAGGGAGAGGGAGCTACCGGTTTTTCTTTCTATAAAGGACAGGCGTTGACGCTACGGGGACTTATCTATTTTGATTTGGTGCGCATTTATGGTTTACCTTATAATTATGATAAAACATCTTATGGAGTACCCAATATTACTGCTACGCTTGCAGCAGATGCGCAACCCACACGTGCCACAGTAGAAGAGAATTATACGCAGATACTTAGTGACCTGTCTGCCGGAATGCCTCTTCTTGCAGAGAATAAATCACCTCAAAATGGATATATTGGATATTATGCCAATATTGCATTGCAAGCCCGGGTGAAACTTTATATGGAAGATTATGACGGAGCGCTTGCTGCTGCTGAAGAAATTATCAATGATCATAAGTATAAATTGTATGAGCCTTCTGAATGGGTTGCTTCATGGAGCAAGCAATATGGTTCGGAATCTATTTTTGAATTGGGTATTGATACCGAGTCTGATTTGGGTACATCTTCTTTAGGCTTCTACTTAATGCGCTATGGACAAAAAAGTGGTGCTCAAGGATGGTTTTTGGCGAGCGATTATTATCTGAATCGCTTGGGAGAAGATGCTGCCGACGTACGTTGGGGAGTAATGGATAATGATGAGTACTGGGTGGATAACAAGATTGAACGTAAAGGTGCTTGTTATAAATACTCTGGGAGTACTGATTTTGCAGGCGATGGAAAGGAAACTTATACAGCAGTGAATATTAAGATCATCCGCCTCTCCGAAATTTATTTGATAGCAGCCGAGGCAGCTTTGCATGCCACTACTCCTGACAAGGGACTTGCTGCTACTTACCTGAATGAAATCCGGAAACGTGCACCTCAACTGGCTCCGGCTACAGCTGCCACAATATCTGATGATATGATTTTGGATGAGCGCAGCAAAGAGCTGTTCTGTGAAGGACAACGGTTCTTTGATATGATTCGGATGAATAAAACAATCGAATTCAACGATGATTTTCAAGGAGTACCGGTTAGCAAACGGGATAAGACTATTGACCGTACTTTCGGAAAAATAGTATTGCCAATCTCACAAAGCGAAATAAATGCTAATCCAGCATTGAAAAACGAGCAAAACGAAGCTTATAAATAGTTCTTATTTATGGAAAGCATAGCAGGGGAGAGCCCCGGCTATGCTTTTTCTTTTTCAGGTATTATCTCCTTCTTCCGTTTTTATGACTAGGTAAAGCCTTGTTTTCTTTTATTTTACTCTTCATTTGGCAAATAAATAGCATAACTTGGCATTATCGTTTTATTCTTATTTCTGTAATATTCTTATTTTTGTTCCTATTCTTAAATAATTAAAAACTAATGTCATGGGAAGATACTCTCTTTTATCCTTGTTATTTGCATTTACTTTAACTACAACGGGTTTTGCCCAATGGAAACCAGCGGGTGATCGTATAAAGACCCAATGGAGTGCAGACGTTAATCCAGCAAATGTTTTGTCGGAATATCCTCGTCCTATAATGGAACGTAGTGATTGGCAGAATTTGAATGGCTTGTGGGATTATGCCCTCATACCTAAAGGAGGGGATATTCTTCAGAAGTATGACGGGAAAATACTGGTGCCGTTTGCTATTGAGTCTTCTTTATCCGGAGTAGGGAAAAGAGTCGATGAAAAGCATGAATTGGTTTATTCCCGTGATTTCAGTATACCTTCAAGGTGGAAGGGGAAGAAAATCTTGTTGCATTTTGGTGCAGTGGATTGGAAAACGGACGTATGGGTCAATGGAGTCAGAGTTGGTTCGCATACCGGTGGATACACCCCGTTTACTTTTGATATTACAGCTGCTTTGAATTCAGGGAAGAATAATCTTGTTGTTAAAGTTTGGGACCCTACTGATAAAGGATCTCAGCCCCGTGGTAAGCAGGTGAGCAAACCGGAAAGTATATGGTATACCCCCGTAACCGGAATATGGCAAACCGTTTGGCTGGAGCCGGTAGCGGACAAGTTTATTGAAAACTTGCGGATAACTCCCGATATTGATCAGCATCTTCTTACGGTAAACGCCCAATTGAACGGACTATTTTCTTCTAATATGGTGGAAGCCAAAGTTTATGATGGTCAGCAATTGATTGCCGAAGGAAAGAGTATCAATGGAGAACCGGTGGAATTAGTCATGCCGGAGAATGCCAAGTTGTGGAGTCCTGATTCTCCTTTTTTATACACCTTGACCGTTTCGTTGAGGAGTGGAGGGAAAATTGTTGATGAAGTGAAGAGTTATGCGGCCATGCGCAAGTTCTCTACGAAAAGGGAAGCTGATGGCATTGTACGTTTGGAATTAAATAATAAACCGCTGTTTCAGTTTGGTCCGCTTGATCAAGGTTGGTGGCCGGATGGATTGTACACAGCTCCTACGGATGAGGCTTTGCGGTATGATATTCAAAAGATTAAAGATTTCGGATTCAATATGATCCGTAAGCATATTAAAGTGGAACCGGCTCGTTGGTACACCTATTGCGATAAAATGGGTATCATTGTGTGGCAGGATATGCCTAGTGGAGATCGTGGTCCGGAGTGGCAGTCCCATAAGTTTTTTGATGGAACGGAGATAAAACGCTCAGCCGCTTCCGAAGCCTGTTATCGTAAAGAGTGGAAAGAAATAATGGATGCTCTCTATTCTTATCCTTGTATTGGGACCTGGATACCTTTTAATGAGGCGTGGGGACAATTTAAAACTCCTGAAATAGCGGAATGGACCAAACAATACGATCCTACCCGTTTGGTAAACCCGGCAAGTGGGGGTAACCATTATACTTGTGGTGATATGCTCGACCTTCATAATTATCCGGCACCCGATCTGTATCTTTACGATGCCCAACGTGCTACCGTGTTGGGAGAGTATGGAGGAATAGGCTTGGTGTTAAAAGATCACCTTTGGGAGCCTAACCGGAATTGGGGATATGTCCAGTTCAATTCTTCGGAAGAAGCGACGGACGAATATGTAAAATACGCCGATCAACTGTATCGTCTAATATCCAAAGGATTTTCCGCAGCAGTCTATACTCAAATTACCGATGTGGAGGTAGAAGTGAACGGGCTGATGACTTATGACCGGAAAGTGATTAAACTGGATGAAAAAAGGATCAGGGAGATTAATACGAAGCTCTGCCATGCTTTGGACCGTTAGTATTCAATAGGGTTATATATAGGAGAGATCATATTGAAGTGAAATGTAAGTACTTCGATATGATCCCTTTTCGATATAATGCTTATTTTTGTGTATCGGTGAGTTAGCTTTAATATTTATGAGGTATGAAACATGCTGCGATTAATATCTTCCTGTTTTGTTTAAGCGTTTTCGTTGTAACTCCTCTTTTGGGGCAAAATGCGGTTCATTATTATTTCAGGACACTGGATATAAGGAATGGACTATCCCAGAATACGGTTAATGCAATTATGCAAGATAAGCAGGGTTTCATGTGGTTTGGAACTAAAGATGGGTTGAATCGTTTTGACGGGTTGAACTTCCGTGTCTTTAAAAAGGAGAACTCCAATTTAGGGAATAATTTTATCACAGCACTTTACGAAGACCGTGATGGTCTGATCTGGATTGGGACCGATGCCGGGGTATATACCTATAATCCTCTTTTGGAGGCATTTTCCAAGTTTGATTTAGCAGATGGTTCCGGCAACAGCATTGAACGGTCGGTTACCATGATAAAAAGCGATGAAAACGGGGATATCTGGATTTCTGCGGATAGTGAGGGCTTATTTCATTATGATCGCCGTCAAAACCGGTTATTCTGTTCTTTACATAAAAAAGGAATGGCGAATGTGACCCGTTTCTGGTTTGAGGACCGGACTTGTTGGATCAGCCTTTATGCCGATGATTTGTATTGTACTGACCTTCAGCATAAAACGCCATTAACTCCTTTTAGGAATAATGAAAATGTTGCTGTATTCAAAGATGATATCATTAATACGCAGGTGAAAGGTTCTCATAACTGTATTTATATTGGTTCAACGAACGGACTGACTGAAATTAACCTGACTACCCGCAAGACACGTAGACTGCTGAATGCTTATGTCAGGACACTGGAATTTAAATCCGATGGAGAGCTTTGGGCCGGAACGGAGACTGGATTATACGTTTATGATTTAATAAAAGATAAAGTAACCCATCTGTCTGTTCCTTATCAGGAAGATTCTTATGCCTTGTCTGATAATGCTATTTACTCTCTGTGCTGTGACAGGGAAAATGGCATGTGGATTGGGTCCTATTTTGGTGGGGTGAATTATTACCCGCGTCAGTGGACCTATTTTGAAAAGTTTTATCCACGGGATGATATCCGGAACTTTGGACGTCGTGTGCGTGAATTTTGCGGGAGTGATGACGGCACGATCTGGATTGGCACTGAAGATTGCGGTTTATTTCATTTTGATCCGGCATCTTCCAAAATAGAACCTTTTGAAGATCCGGCTATCTATAAAAATATTCACGGCTTGTGTTTGGACGGAACCAACTTGTGGGTTGGTACCTTCTCCGGCGGACTCAATCGCATTGATTTGCGTACCAAACGTGTGGAACATTATCAAAAGGGAGAGACAGAGCATTCGATGAATGCAAATGATGCTTTTTCTATTTGCAAAACCAGTACGGGGGATTTATTGATCGGAACGACTTCGGGCTTATTGAGGTATAATCCGAACACAGACGATTTTACACGCATTCATCGGTTGGATAACATCTTTGTGTACAATATCTTAGAAGATTTTAATGGGAATCTGTGGTTTGCTACTTATTCAAACGGTGTCTTTCGCTATGATGTGAATGCCAAACGGTGGACGAACTTTGTCGTTCAGGAGAGTGATACGACATCCCTTCCTTATAATAAAGTAATCAGCATTTATGAAGATAGCAGAAAGCGCTTGTGGTTTATGACCCAGGGTGCTGGCTTCTGTCGGTATAATCCCGGGAAGAACAACTTCACCCGTTATGATATGTCAAAAGGCTTTCCCAGCAACGTTGTCTATAAGATGGTGGAAGATAACAGAGGTAATCTATGGATCACAACTGGTAATGGCCTGGTTTGTTTCAACCCCGAGACAAATCTGAAGAAAATATATACTACGGCTAATGGTCTGCTTAGCAATCAATTTAATTACCAATCTGGATTTCGTGATAAGAAGGGACGCCTTTACTTTGGGAGCATTAACGGGTTTATAGCATTCGATCCCGAAACATTCGTTGATAATTCGTTCATTCCACCGGTGGTAATTACCGATTTCCTGCTGTTTAATAAGCGTCTCCCTATTGGTTCTAAGGATTCTCCGCTAAAGAAGAGCATTACTTATTCCAATGAGATAGACTTGGATGCCGATCAGAACTCCTTTTCTCTGCATGTTGCTGCATTGAGCTATCAGGCGCCGGACATGAACAAATTAGTCTATAAGTTGGAAGGCTTTGACCGTGAGTGGTACATTGCTTCTAAAGATGCTTTTATTAATTACTCTAATTTGCCTTACGGTACTTATCTGTTCCGAGTGAGAGGCTCCAATAGTGATGGCAACTGGAATAAGACAGAACGAACTTTGAGGATTCATATCTATCCGCCATTTTATTTATCAAATTGGGCGTATGCCACTTATGTCGTATTAGGAATTTGTCTTCTCCTTAGTATAATTTTTTATACCCGAAGAAGAAACAGGCGTAAGCATCAGCTGGCAATGGAACAATTTGAGCGGGAAAAGGAGCGTGAATTATATACTTCTAAAATAGATTTTTTCACGAATGTAGCTCATGAAATTCGTACCCCGCTTACTCTAATAAAAGGGCCGCTTGAAAATGTTCTGGCTTCTAAAAAAGCATCGGATGATATAAAAGATGATTTGGAGATTATGGATCTGAATACCAATCGGCTATTGGAGTTAGTAAACCAATTGCTGGATTTTAGAAAGACTACAGATCAGGGATTCCAATTGAACTTTGTGGAATGTGATGTTGCAGAGCTTTTGCATAAAACGTGGACACGATTTACTCCGCTGGCACGTCAACGAGGGCTGAACTTGATCATGGAATCTCCTGAGAATTTATATGCATCGGTAGATGAGGAAGGAATCACAAAAATAATCAGTAATCTGCTGTCCAATGCTGTTAAGTATTCCAAGACCTATATTAAAGCGAATTTGTCGATGGAAGGGGAGCTTTTGCAACTTTCGGTTTGTAATGATGGAGAAATCATTCCCCTTGAGATGCGGGAGAATATTTTTAAACCGTTTGTTCAGTATAAAAGTGGAAAATTGCATTCTGTTTCAGGTACAGGCATCGGGTTGGCTTTGGCCCGTTCATTAGCCGAACTTCATGGAGGTACGTTATCCATGGGGCAATCAGTTGAAGATAATTGTTTTATGTTGACTTTACCAGTAAAGCAGGGACATACTCTTATCGTTAATCGCGAAAAGACGTTGCCTGATGAGAGAAAGGGGGCAGAAGGAAATGTCATCTCTGATCAACGTCGTTATACGTTACTTGTAGTGGAAGATAATATAGATATGCAGCTATTTGTGAGCAGGCAATTGTCAGCCGATTATCAGGTTTTGACTGCCGTAAATGGCCTTGAAGCGTTAGGTATTTTAAAAGATCATGTCGTTAATCTGGTGATTTCTGATATCATGATGCCCGAAATGGACGGCTTGGAGTTGTGTGATCGTTTGAAATCGGAACTGGATTACAGCCATATTCCTGTTATTTTGCTCACGGCTAAGACTACGCTTCAATCTAAGATTGAAGGAATGAAGTCTGGTGCTGATGTCTATATTGAGAAACCTTTCTCGGTGGAATATCTGAAAGTGTGTGTCTCTAATCTATTGAATAATCGTGAGAAGCTCCGTGAATCTTTCATGCATTCACCTTTTATTTCGGCCAATACGATGGCAATGACAAAAGCGGATGAGATCTTCTTGAAAGGTCTAAATGATGTTGTTGTTGACAACATGGAAGACCCTGATTTCAATTTGGATGAAATGGCTGGCTTGCTAAACATGAGCCGCTCAAGTTTGTATAGAAAGATAAGAGGAGTGCTTGACATGACCCCTAATGATTACGTCAGGCTGGAGCGTCTGAAAAAAGCAGCTTCACTCTTGGAAGAAGGTGAGCACCAAATTAATAAGATTTGCTATATGGTTGGCTTTAATTCGCCGTCCTATTTTACAAAGTGCTTCCTGAAGCAATTTGGCAGCCTACCCAAGGATTTTAAAAAGTGACTTTTACTTCGAATTTATGCAATGCTTGTTTTCATTGTGGTTTTCGCATTGTTATCCTCTTGGTAGTGTGGCTTGAATAGCTTTTTTCTTTTTATGAATAGCTATTATTATTCCTTTTGATTTATTTTCTTCATTTTTGCATCAGGCTAATTTATAAATAAAATACTATGACTCTTTACCTTAAAAAGGCATTTCCCTTTTCAATATTATTCATTTGTTTCTCCTCATTGATGCAAGCGCAGCTTACATCTTCCGGAACGGGAGGAAAGAGTGGAAATCCTGTTTTAAAAGGTTGGTATGCTGACCCGGAAGGGGCTGTTTTCAATCATGAATACTGGATTTATCCAACTTACTCGGCTAAATATGATGATCAGACTTTTATGGATGCCTTTTCTTCAAAGGACCTTGTGAAATGGGTAAAGCATTCCAAAGTCCTTTCCGTTGAAAATGTAAAATGGGCGAAACGCGCTCTTTGGGCACCGGCAGTGATACATGCCAATGGATTGTTTTATCTGTTTTTTGGTGCAAATGATATTCAAAGTGACGATCAATTGGGCGGTATTGGTGTGGCTGTGGCCAATAATCCTGCCGGCCCTTTTAAAGATGCACTTGGTAAACCATTGATCAATAAAATTGCTAACGGGGCTCAGCCTATTGATCAATATGTGTTTAAAGATGATGACGGACAATACTATATGTATTATGGAGGTTGGGGGCATTGCAACATGGTGAAGCTTTCTCCTGATTTATTAAGTTTAGTACCTTTTGAAGATGGTAAATTCTACAAGGAGGTTACTCCTGAAAATTATGTTGAAGGTCCGTTTATGCTAAAGAGAAAAGGGAAATATTATTTTATGTGGTCGGAAGGCGGTTGGGGCGGTCCCAATTATTGTGTAGCCTATGCTATTTCGAATTCTCCATTCGGACCCTTTAAGAGAATCGGTAAAATTCTTCAGCAGGATATGAATATAGCGACGGGAGCCGGGCATCATTCGGTAATAAGAGGGGCCGGGGAAGATAATTGGTATATTGTCTACCATCGGCGTCCATTGGGCGAAAAAGCGGCTAATAGCCGTGTCGTTTGCATTGATAAGATGTTTTTTGATAAGGCAGGGTATATTAAACCTGTTAAAATGACGTTTGATGGGGTGTCTCCAAGTGTTTTACCCGATAAATAATTCGAGATATTATTTATCTGATGCACAACCTGCATGTGGTGAGCCCTGAATAAGAACATGCAGTTTAGGACGAGAATAAATTATTATAGTGAGATCTAGTATTTTTATAACTTTATGATAACCGAATTTGTATTATGAAAAGGAGGAATTTGTTATTTTGTTTTATGATCTTGTTGGTTGCATGCTCTCCTAAGGGCGAGAAAATGACTAAATCAGGTTTGTTGAAAAGCAACTTTCAATCGGAGGTTTCCGGGAAGAAAACGAATTTATATGTCTTGCAAAACAAGAGTGGAATGGAGGTTTGCGTTACAAACTTTGGAGGACGGATCGTTTCAATTATGGTACCTGACAAAGACAAAAAGTTCCGTGATGTTGTGCTGGGATTTGATTCTATTCAAGACTATGTGAATATCCCATCCGATTTTGGCGCAACAATCGGGCGCTATGCCAACAGGATTGATCATGGAAAATTTGCATTAGATGGAGTCTCTTATCAATTGCTTTGTAATAATTACGGGCATTGCCTGCATGGCGGCCCAGAAGGCTTTCAATATCGCGTTTATGATGCTAAGCAGATAGATCCGCAACATTTGGAACTTTCGTATTTATCGGCAGACGGCGAAGAGGGCTTTCCGGGTGACCTGAGTTGCAAAGTGACTTTCTCATTAACCGACGATGATGCAATTGATATTCTTTATGAAGCTCAAACGGATAAGCCTACCATTGTAAATATGACCAATCATTCCTATTTCAATCTGGATGGGGATGCCCGTAGTAATGCCAATCATTTACTCATGGTTGATGCCGACTATTATACTCCGGTAGATAGTACTTTTATGACTACGGGTGAGATTCTTCCCGTGGAAAATACGCCTATGGATTTTCGCACTTATACGACTATCGGTAGCCGGATAGATGCCAATTTCCAGCAATTGAAGAACGGGCATGGCTATGATCATAATTGGGTATTGAATACGAAAGGGGATATAACCCATAAATGTGCTTCCCTGAAGTCTCCGGCGAGTGGCATTACACTCGATGTTTATACCAATGAGCCGGGTATCCAGGTTTATACGGGGAATTTCTTGGATGGGAGCGTTGTTGGTAAAAGAGGTATATCTTATCATAAACGTGCATCCGTCTGTTTGGAGACTCAGAAATATCCGGACTCTCCTAATAAACCGGAATGGCCATCACCTGTTTTAAGGCCTGGTGAGAAGTATGTCAGTCATTGCATCTTTAAGTTCTCCGTTGATAAAACTTTCAAAAAATGAGATATTTAGGATTGGTCTTGTTCATTTGGGTGGTTTTACTGCCAGCATGCGCAGGTTCTTCAAATAATGTTCAGACGGTAAGAGTCGTTGATCGTCCCGATACTCATGTTCTGAATTCCAACTATGTTAGCAATCGTCCTCCTTTGCTTCCTCTTCACCTTATAAAGTTGCCCGTTGGCAGTATTCAACCGGAAGGATGGGTTAAAAAATATTTGGACTTACAGCGTGATGGACTAACCGGTCACTTAAATGAGATCAGTGCCTGGCTGGATAAAAAGAACAATGCATGGCTCTCCAAGGGAGGTGATCATGGTTGGGAAGAGGTGCCTTATTGGCTAAAAGGCTATGGTGATCTTGCTTATATTCTGGGAGATCCAATTATGATCGCAGAAGCAAAGGTTTGGCTGGAAGGTGTTTTTGCGAGTCAGCAACCGGACGGATACTTTGGCCCGGTAAATGAGCATAATGGGAAACGTGAACTCTGGGCTCAAATGATTATGCTTTGGTGTTTGCAATCCTATTATGAATACTCCCATGACCAAAGAGTTATTGAGTTGATGACAAATTATTTTAGATGGGAGATGAGTGTTCCTGATCGTTCTTTTCTTAAAGATTATTGGGAAAACAGTCGTGGAGGCGATAATCTTTTGAGTGTTTATTGGTTGTACAATCGAACAGGAGATCAATTTCTGCTGGATTTAGCTAAAAAGATGCATCGGAATACCGCAGACTGGACTCAACCCTGTTCCTTGCCTAATTGGCATAATGTAAATATAGCTCAGGGGTTTAGAGAACCGGCTACTTATTATATGCTTACAGGCGACTCCACCTTACTACGTGCTTCTTATCATGTCCATAATCTTGTTCGGAGGATTTTTGGACAGGTTCCGGGTGGAATGTTCGGAGCTGATGAAGTAGCCCGCTTGGGCTATATTGATCCGCGACAGGGAATTGAGACTTGTGGAATTGTAGAACAAATGGCTTCGGATGAAGCCATGCTTGGCATGACTGGAGACCCTTTTTGGGCGGAGCATTGTGAAAATGTGGCATTTAATACTTACCCTGCGGCAGTGATGCCCGATTTTAAAGCCCTTCGTTATATCACTTGTCCTAATCAAACGGTAAGCGACTCTGAAAATCACTATCCGGGTATTTACAATAAAGGTCCGTTTCTATCGATGAATCCTTTCAGCAGTCGTTGTTGTCAGCACAATCATGCTCAAGGATGGCCTTATTTTTCGGAACATTTGATGTTTGCATCTCCTGATAATGGGGTAGCTGCGGCCATTTATAGCGCATGTAAGGCTAATGTAAAGGTTGGGAATGGAGAGCGAGTTGTGATACATGAGCAGACGCAGTATCCTTTTGATGATTGCATTTCTTTCACGGTCAAATGTGATAAGCCTGTTCGTTTTCCTTTTTATTTTCGTATTCCATTGTGGACTTCAGGTGCTAAGTTGAGCATTAATAAAAAGAATTTGCAAGTCGATTTAGTCGGCGGTAAGTATGTGTGTGTCACTCGGGAGTGGAAAGAGGGGGATGAAGTACGATTAATATTACCGATGTCCTTATCTTTTCAGACTTGGCAGATTAATAAAAATAGTGTTAGCGTGAATTATGGACCGCTCACTTTCTCTCTTAAAATAGATGAGCGTTACGTTCAACGGGATAGCAGGGAAACAGCAATTGGAGATTCTAAATGGCAGGATGGTGCTGATCCATCTAAATGGCCTACTACGGAAATATATCCCGATAGCCCTTGGAATTATGCTCTTGTGTTAAAAAAAGAAGCTCCTGCCGCGAATTTTAGAGTGATTCACAAGAAATGGGCACAGGATGATTTTCCGTTTACTATAGATAAAGCTCCTATAGAAATAGAGGCATGGGGTAGAAAGGTTCCTACTTGGAAAAATGACTCGACAGGCTTGTGCGGGGTCTTGCCGGATAGTGATGAACCCAAAGGCAAGATAGAAAAAATAACATTAATACCAATGGGAGCGGCCCGTTTAAGAATTTCAGCTTTCCCGGCTTCTCGGGAATGAAAAGTGGGCAAAATGCTATTGTTGAGGCCTTTTCATCTGTTTACTATCCGGGCCAATAGGCTCGTTGTCAGGATGAAGGGTTGACGTATTATAATTTCTAATTCCGCCAATGGGTATTAAATAATATATATATCTTTGTTCTATACTGTAAATGAAAACTAATATCTTGAATTAAAATACGAAAAGAGTCATGAAGAAAAGAAACTTATCTATTATTGTATGCTTGCTCGCCGGGCAGATATTTGCCCAATCTCTTCCTCAATTGGGGAAAGATAAAGTTAAAGATGTCATTGCAGCAATGACGCTTGAAGAGAAAGTAAATATGGTAATGGGCCTGGGAAATGCCACATGGAGCAACCCTAAAGATGGCAAACCCACTGTGATTGTTCCCGGGGCAGCCGGATGCACTTATGATATTCCCCGTTTGGGAATTCCTTCTACGGTGATGGCGGACGGACCTGCCGGATTACGGATTGTGGCGGAGCCTAATAATGCACAGGGTACCCGCTATTGTACAGCATTTCCCACAGCAACTGCCATGGCATCTACCTGGAATACCGATTTAGAAGAACAAGTAGGTAAAGCAATGGGAAACGAAGTTCTGGAATATGGCTGTGACGTGCTGTTGGCACCTGCCCTGAACATACAGCGCAACCCGTTGAACGGAAGAAACTTCGAGTACTTCTCGGAAGATCCGGTTGTTGCCGGCAAAATGGCTGCGGCATTGGTACGGGGCATTCAATCCGAAGGAGTCGGAACGTCAATAAAGCATTTTGCAGCCAATAATCAGGAAACAAACCGCGGATCTATCAATGAAGTGATTAGCCAACGTGCTTTAAGAGAGATTTATCTGCGTGGCTTCGAAATAGCGGTTAAAGAGTCCGATCCCTGGACGGTGATGTCCTCCTATAACCGTATAAACGGCTTTCATTCGGCCGAGAACTATGATTTATTGACTACAGTTCTTCGCAAGGAATGGGGATTCAGAGGAATGGTTACTACCGACTGGACCAGTGGCACAGACTGGGTAAACCAAATGCATGCGGGAAATGATATGATAATGCCCGGAGAACAGAAACAAGCCGAAGAACTCCTCAAAGCGGTCAAAGATGGACGTTTGGACGAAAAGGTGCTTGACGAAAACATATCCCGTATTCTCGAATACATAATGAGAACACCCCGTTTCAAGGACTATCATTATTCAAACAAGCCCAACCTGAAAGAAAATGCACTGACAGCGCTCCATGCAGCCGAAGAAGGAATGGTATTACTCAAAAACGATAATAATGCTTTGCCATTCAAGAAAGTAAAAGAAGTGGCTCTGTTTGGTAAAACGTCCTATCATTTCATTGCAGGCGGAACAGGCAGTGGAGAGGTAAATTACCGCCATGCCGTTTCTTTACAAGAAGGGCTGGAGAACGCAAAATATAAGTTGGCAGTTCCTTTAAAGAATTACTACACCAATATTATCGATTCAATACTTGGTGCAAACACGGATGCTCAAAAGGAATTTGGAGGAAATAAGAAATTTGCAATCGACAGAATGTCGGAAATAGGGCTTTCTGAGAACTTAATACGCACATGCGCAAAGAAAACGGACATTGCCGTAATTACTCTCGGGCGCACTACAGGCGAAGGATCGGATAGAAAAGAAAATAACTACTTCGTCCTTTCCGATGCTGAACGAAACATGATTCAGCAGGTATGCGATGCTTATCATGCTGCCAAAAAGAAAGTAGTGGTTGTTTTAAATATAGGCGGAGCTATCGAGACCGAAAGTTGGAAGAATTATCCGGATGCTATTCTGCTGGCATGGCAAACTGGTCAAGAAGGTGGCAATGCTGTAGCTCATATTCTGAGCGGCAAAGTTGCTCCGTCTGGAAAAACGGCACAAACATTCCCGGTAAAATACGCCGATGTACCTTCTTCAAAGACTTTCCCGGGAGAACCTTCCGATAATCCAATCAACTCATTCTATACGGATGGCATCTATGTGGGATACCGTTATTACGACTCTTTCAATGTAAAGCCGTCCTACGAATTCGGTTACGGACTCTCTTATACCACTTTTAAGTATTCTGATCTGAAATTGAGCAGCACTACTTTTAATGATAAAATGGACGTAACCGTTACCGTTACAAATACAGGGAAGGTCGCTGGAAAAGAGGTTGTTCAGTTGTACCTGAGCGCTCCGCAAAACACCATCGAAAAACCGGTTCAAGAGCTGAAAGGCTTTGCAAAGACACGTCTTTTGAAACCCAACGAAAGCCAGACATTGACATTTACGCTGAATGGCCGGGCATTGGCTTCTTATTGGAGCGGCATAAGTTCATGGGTGGCCGATGCCGGAAAATATGAAGTGAAAGTAGGGTCTTCGTCTCGCAACATACGGGCAACAGCTTCATTCAATCTGGACAAGAGCACGGTTATCGAAAAAGATCATTATGCACTTCAACCGGACAGGCATGTAAAAGAGATCAGTGTGAAAATGTAAAACGCATCTTTCATCTTCCGTTGATAAAACGTAATGCACTAATTATAAATAATATAATAGGTGGAAGATCGTCCTTTTCCCGGATTCATTTTCCACCTCTTTTCTTTTTCGACGAAAATGCATCATAGTCTACTCTCCGCAACCTTTTCTTCGGGAATGCTTGAATGGAAACAATTGCGTGAATTATGGACCGCTCACTTTCTCTCTTAAAATAAGTAAGCGTTATGTTCAACGGGATAGCCGGGAAACAACAATTGGAGATTCTAAATGGCAGGATGGTGCTGATTTATCTAAATGCCCAACTATGGAAATATATCCCGATAGCTCTTGGGATTATGCTCTTGTGTTAAAAAAGGAAGCTTCTGCCACGAACTTTAGAGTGATTCACAAGAAATGGGCATAGGATGGTTCTCCGTTTACCATAGATACAGCTCCTATAGAAAGACATTAGGAAGGAAAGCTCCTACTTGGAAAAATGATTTGACAGGCTTGTGCGGGGGCCTGTCGGATAGTGATGAACCTAAAGGTAAGATAGAAAAAATAACATTAATACCAATGGGAGCGGCCCGTTTAAGAATTTCAGCTTTCCCGGCCTCTCGGGAATGAGATATTTATTTTCTAATTTCTTTCGTTGCTGTCCACTAAAAAAGTGAATGTTCTGAGATTGAATAAGTAGGAATAACTATAACAACTTTGTTCCTTTAATTGCTTTTGTTGAAAAGTTTCTATAACTGTATCTTGTAGGAGAATGAATATTAAAAGTTGGTGCATTTTATTTCTAGATAATTTAAGTTTTAAGCCATCATCTGATTTTGAAACTTTTCATACGATTTTGGGACTTTTCTTTTATTTATTGATAATATATTTAAATTTAATAAGAAACGATGCGTTATCTTTGTAAGTATTGATAGGAATCTTACTATGATAACAATTGTAAACTTTTTAATATTTAACAAATCCAGAATTAACCTTATGCGCAAAAAGTCATTATCATTTATAGCTTATATTTAGTATGCTGTTGTTCAATAAAAAGTGTTTATTTTTTCTTATACTGAAATGCATTTATAATTATAAAATGAATAAACTTGATTTGATTAAAGTCTTTTCTTTTGCTTTGTTGCTTTTTTGTTCAACAGCATTAGTCGGACAAAGTCTAGTAAATAATGTCAGAGATTATAAAAGCCTTTGGCTTGATTCGGAGATCATTCACCATGGGGGGTGCCATTGGAAAATGATAAAGGCTGGAGATGTTACAGATTCCGGAGAAAAAATTTCATTATCTGGTTATCCAACGCGAAGTTGGATGTCTGCTATCGTCCCTGGTACGGTTTTAAATTCATTGGTGTATAATCAGGAATATCCAGAGCCTTATTACGGAGTCAATAATAAGATCGAATCCAAAATGATACCGGATATATCTGAAACCGGGCGTGATTTTTATACTTATTGGTTTCGGACTGAATTTACCGTTCCTAAATTCTTTAAAGGAAAAATTGTTTGGTTGCAACTGGATGGTATTAACTATAGAGCTGAAGTTTGGGTGAATGGAAATTTGCTTAGTACTATTAAGGGCATGTTTATGCAAGATTACATTGACGTGACAGATTTTGTAAAGATAGGTGGAGACAACGCTTTAGCCATAAAAGTATATCCGGTTGATGTTCCAGGTAGTACCAAACCGAAGTTCTGGGGAGCCGCAGGTGAATTTCGCAATGGAGGAAATGGAGACATTGGATTGAATACCACAATGCTGATGACAGTCGGTTGGGATTTTACCTTTATGGATGGTATCCGTGATCGTAATACAGGTATCTGGAGAAATATCTCACTCTATGCGACAGGTAAAGTCGCGTTACGTCATCCTTTTGTTAAATCTGAATTGCGTAAGCCTGGTTATGATCGGGCACGTGAATTAGTCTCGGTGGAAGTGATTAATCCAACGATTAGTTCTGGCGGGCTTAATTGTACGGTAAGAGGTGAGATTGTAGGGGAGAATATAATATTTGAAAAAAAAATTAAAGTTTTGCGTGGAGAAGAGAAAGTTGTGTCTTTTTCTCCGGAAGAATTTCCGGAACTCGTGATCGACTCTCCTCGTTTATGGTGGCCGGTAAATAAAGGACCTCAAAATTTATATGAGTTGAAATTAACCGTATTGATTGATGGGGTGGCTTGTGATTCGGTAAAGACAAAATTCGGTATCCGGGAAATAACTTCCGATATAAATACCCCTGATAAATCACGTGTCTTCTATATCAATGGTAAGCGTTTGTTTATTCGTGGGGCGAATTGGATACCAGAAGCAATGCTCCGAACTTCCGATGAGCGTACGTATGCAGAATTGAGGTATACCCGCCAGTCTGGAATTAATCTCCTGCGAATATGGGGAGGAGGTATTGCTGAATCTGATTATTTTTTTCAGTTATGCGACGAACTGGGAATATTGGTATGGCAGGAATTCTGGTTGACAGGAGATACACGTCACCCGCATGATAAAGGTAATTATTTAGCCAATGTGGCATCTACTGTGAAAGGTATCCGCAATCATCCTTCTTTAGCTTATTATGTGGCTTCCAATGAGAGTTCCGAAGTTACCGGTACGCGTGAATTGTTGAATGAATTGGATGGTACACGTGGTTATCAAATGCAGTCAGAATGTGCTGGTATACATGATGGAAGTCCTTATAAACAAGTAAATCCCATGCAGCATTACGAAAATACAGCATCTTCGAGAGGTAGCCGCGTGGATGGTTTCAATCCAGAATATGGTGCACCTACCCTTCCTACTGTAGAAATGCTTAGGGAGATGATGGATGAAAAGGACCTTTGGCCCATTAATAAGAAAGTATGGGATTATTTGGATGGAAACGGCTTTCATTTAATGACTACCTTATATACAGCTCTGGTAAATAACTATGGAAAGTCATCTTCAATTGAAGAATTTGCTCAAAAAGGACAACTGGTGGGTGCTATTAATTCTAAGAGTATCTGGGAGGTATGGAACTACAATAAGTTGGATTACGGAGATCGTTTCTGTTCCGGAGTTTTGTTCTGGTATCATAATTGTTCTATGCGGCAGGTTTGTTCCCGTATGTGGGACTGGTCTTTGGAGCCTACGGCTTCTCTGTATTACACAGCCAATTCTCTGGAGCCGCTGCATGCCCAATTTGATTATCTGAAAAATACTGTGTCTGTAGTTAATGATTTTTATCACCCTTTCAATAATTATAAGGTGATAGCGCGAGTATATGACATTAATAGCCGGAAGGTGTTCGAAAAATCTGCTTTTGTGGATTTGCCTGAAGACGGTGTGGCTAACGATGTGCTGACCATCCGTTTTCCTAAAAATATATCTCAGGTTCATTTTATTAAATTGTTACTGAGAGACGATGTAGGAAGAGAAGTTTCTTCCAATTTCTATTGGCGTTCGAATGATAAATACGAGGGTAAAGAAACGTTGACTGGTCCTGCGACATCAGGATTCAAAGACTTGAGTAAACTGAAAGCGGCGAGAGTGGAGCTTGCTTATAAAGTACGTCAAGCGGATAGTCGTTATTTTGTTGATATCATGTTAAAAAATACGTCGGATGGAATTGCTTTCTTTAATCAATTGCAATTTTTAAATTCAAAGATGAGCCCAATACGTCCATCATTCTACTCAGATAATTTCTTTTCCCTGATTCCAGGTGAAAAGAAGATGGTGACCATTGAAACTGCAGAAAATAAATTGAATGAAGGAGGTATTTTAGTACTGAAAGGATGGAATATAGATACTCAGAAGTATAAATTAAAGTAGAAATGTGTTATGAAGAAGTTCTGCATTTTTAGTGTGCTTTTGTTGATTAGTCTGGGCATATCTGCTCAAAGATATTATGATCTTGTGATTGTCGGCGGTAATTCCTTTTTTTCTTCTTCAGGTGTAGAACATGGAAAACAAACGAATAAATGGATAATCGGACCATTCTTTCGTCCCGAAGGTGCTAACCCGGTAATTTCGCCACAGCCTACGGCTTTTTATTGCCCAATGAGAAAAGAGCAGGTTAAATGGGAAGAAAGCGATACGTTTAATCCGGCTGCTACTGTGAAAGATGGAAAGATAGTTGTACTCTATAGGGCGGAAGATAACTCGGCTCGAGGCATTGGAAAAAGGACTTCTCGTATTGGCTATGCTGAAAGTGCAGACGGAGTGACTATGAGAAGATTTGGGAATCCGATACTTTTTCCTGCTGAAGATGATTTTAAAAGTATAGAGTGGCCGGGTGGTTGTGAAGATCCACGAGTCGCAATGACTGATGATGGATTATATGTGATGCTTTATACGGCATGGAATCGTAAAACACCTAGGCTTGCTGTTGCCACTTCCAAAGATCTTAAAAACTGGACTAAACATGGTCTTGCTTTTGGTAAGGCTTATAATGGACGTTTTTCTAAGATAGCCACTAAGTCCGCTTCTATCCTTACCAAAGTGAAAAATGGCAGGTTGGTCATTGATAAGGTGAATGGAAAATATCTAATGTATTGGGGGGAATATGCCGTACATGCAGCTACTTCTGATAATCTAAAGGACTGGTATCCGGTATTGGATCATGAGAATGAATTATTGGAGATAGCAAAACCACGCGAAGGATACTTTGATAGCCAGATGACTGAATGTGGGCCTCCGGCCATCCATACTAAAAGAGGTATTGTGCTAATGTATAATGGTAAAAATGATAAGAAAGGAGATATGGCCTATCCGTTAGGTGCGTATTGTGCAGGTCAGCTTCTGCTGGATTACAAAAACCCTTATAACGTATTGGATCGTTTGGATAAGCCTTTTCTCATACCTGAGGCTGCTTTTGAAAAGAACGGGCAGTACAAGAGTGGAACTGTATTCATCGAAGGATTGGCCTATTATAAAAAGAAATTGTACCTTTATTATGGTTGTGCAGACTCAAAAGTGGCAGTAGCCATATGTGGTAACACGAAGAACTTGCTAAAGGTGAAGTGATAAGTAGAAGTATAGTATAATTTTTTATAATGTTTAATAAATAGATAAATAGTCGTTATGTATAAAAAAGTATTTGTATTATTGTTTTTATTCCCTTTTCAACTATTATTTGCCCAAACTAATCTGTTGACTGATTTCCCTGAAGGATATACTCCCAGAGAAATAGGGAAGCGTATAGCATACCGCTTCATCAGTGAAAAACATGCGTTACACGCTGGAAAGTGGATCAGTTATCCGGAAACTTTTTATTGGAATGGTGCCCTTGAATTCGCGGCAATAACAAAAGACCAAAAGCTTGTTGAGCTTTTACAAAAAAAATTTGAGCCTTTATTCACAACAGAAAAAAAATTACTACCTATAATGAATCATGTTGATTTAAATATGTTTGGGAGTTTACCTTTAGAGTTGTATCAGATAACAAAAGAAGAGCGATATTTTAATTTAGGAATGCCCTATGCCGATACGCAATGGGATGTCCCAGAGAACTCAACTTCTTCCCAAAAAGCATGGGCTGACAAAGGTTACTCATGGCAAACGCGACTGTGGATTGATGATATGTATATGATAACTGTTGTACAAACTCAGGCTTATCGGGTGACTGGTAATCGTAAATACATTGATCGAGCAGCTAAAGAAATGGTAATGTACTTAAATGAACTGCAACGTCCAAATGGACTTTTCTATCATGCTCCCGATGTTCCTTTTTATTGGGGACGTGGTAATGGATGGGTGGCAGCAGGCATGACAGAATTGCTTACTAACTTACCTAAGAATAGTAAATTTCGTTCCCGTATATTGAAGGGTTACCGGACAATGATGAAGAGTTTGAAAGATTATCAGGATTCAAATGGCCTATGGCGTCAGTTGATAAATGAACCTGACTGTTGGATTGAGACTTCAGGATCGGCTATGTTTACTTTTGCTATTATTACGGGTGTAAAAAAGGGTTGGTTGGATGCAAAAGAATATGCTCCTGTAGCTCGAAAGGCATGGATGGGCTTAGTTTCATATATTAATGAACAAAATCAGGTGACAGAGGTTTGTGTGGGTACAAATAAGAAAAATGATAAGCAGTATTATTATGATCGTCCGCGTCATGCAGGTGATTATCATGGCCAGGCTCCATATCTTTGGTGTGTAGTTGCTCTATTGGATGAGTAATAATTTTAGAATTTTATTACGGAATAAAAAAGCATCCTTGATAATAGTATTGAAAAATGTAGAATGCTTATTTATTTTTTGAATGAAGGTTGTAAATAGAGATATAAAATAGGGCATGTTTAATTTATAAGCCTATTTTTAATTAAAACCATAAAAATAATAAATCATGAAGATTGTCAAGTTTGTCACGTTCGCTATTATTGTTTCATTATATACACCTGTCATATTGGCTCAAGTTTCATTGTCTCAAAGTAATAACGGGTCGAATGACTTTACACTTGTAGGAACAGAAAATAAGACTGGTTTATATTATGATATGCAGGATTATGAAGTAGTAAAAAAAGTTTCAGTATTATTTGCTAACGATGTGCAACAGGTTAGTGGACAAAAAATAAAGGTTGGAACTATTAAAGCTTTTCCTAACAAGAATTGTATTATTGTTGGGACTATTGGTCACAATAAGTGGATTGATCGTTTGATTTCCCAAAAAAAATTGGATGTATCGTATTTAAAGAATAAGTGGGAGAGTTATTTAATACAACTGGTTCCTGATCCTTTTCCGGGAGTAAAAAAAGCATTGGTAATCATCGGAAGCGACCGCAGGGGTACGGCTTACGGGCTACTCTCTATTTCAGAAGCGATTGGTATATCCCCTTGGTACTGGTGGGCTGATGCCCCAATAGATAAAAGGAAAAGACTCGTTCTTGAAGTGCATAAATTCACCTCTCATGAACCCTCTGTGAAGTATCGTGGCATATTCATTAATGATGAAGATTGGGGATTATCACGGTGGGCTAAAACAAATTTTGAAAAAGGGCGGGGCAATATCGGACCTAAAACGTATGCGAAAGTATGTGAGTTGCTCTTGCGATTAAAAGCTAATTATCTTTGCCCGGCAATGCATCCGTGTTCAACAGCCTTTAACCAAATTGCTGAAAACAAGTTAGTAGCCGATTCTTTTGGCATTGTAATGGGCTCTACCCATTGCGAACCCCTATTATTCAATAATGCAAGTGAATGGAATAATAAAACAATGGGAGAATGGGATTACAGAAATAACAAAAAGACGATTGATAGTGTATTGCAACAAAGAGTTATTGAAAATGGTCCTTATGAAAACCTCTACACGGTGGGTCTTAGAGGGTTGCATGATCAGGAAATGAGAGGCGGAAATGATATGAAAGAACGTGTGGAAATTGTTCAAGACGCAATCAATGCTCAAAGAGGCTTTCTTACAAGAATTATCAAAAAGCCTGCGACTGAAATTCCACAGGTCTTTTTCCCATATAAGGAGGTTCTTGACATTTATAATGCTGGTCTTAAATTACCGGACGATGTGACAATCGTCTGGCCCGATGACAACTATGGGTATATGAAACGCTTAAGTAACCAGTCGGAGCAAAAGCGTTCCGGGCGTGCAGGTGTTTATTATCATATCTCCTATCTTGGAAAGCCACATGATTATTTATGGATGAGTACCATATCCCCCACATTAATGTACGAAGAGCTCAGTAAAGCTTATGATACAACAGCAGACCGTGTTTGGTTGGCGAATGTAGGAGACATTAAATCCTGTGAATTTTCCATGGATTTGTTTTTATCCATGGCCTATGACATTAAAGCTTTCGACTATAAAAAAGTATCCACTTATCAGGCGGGGTGGCTGTCTAAAATGTTCGGGCAAAAGTATTATCAGGACTTTCTCAATATTACGACAACATTCTACCATCAAGCTTTTTCACGTAAACCGGAACTTATGGGATGGGGGTATCAATGGTCTACAGATAAATACGGTAAAGAACGTAATACGGATACGGACTTTTCATTTAGTAATTACCGTGAAGCGGATAATCGTCTAGCTGAATATAATAAGATAGGATTAATGGTTGATCGCATTATGAAAGAGTTACCGGAAGAAAAACGGGCCGGATTTTATGAACTGCTTTACTATCCGGTAAAAGGGTGCGAATTGATGAATAAGATGATTCTATACGGACAGAAGAACCGCCGGTATGCTTTGCAAAGCAGAGCTGCAACAAATCAAATCAGCAATGAAGTCAAACTGTATTATGATAGTCTGCAAATCATAACCCAAGGTTATAATTCATTATTGAATCATAAATGGAATCCGGTAATGACAACAAAACAAGGTTTTGCTGCTTCCTATTTTGAATTGCCTAAACTGAATACGATTGATTTGCCGTTATCACCATCTCTGGGCATAGAGGCTGAAGGAGAAGATGTTATGAAAGGAAAAAGCAGTTTCCATTTATTACCGGCATTTAATACCTATCTTCGTCAATCTTATTATTTCGATATATTTAATAAGGGAGCTTCTGCTTTAAAATGGAATCTTTCCACCTCTGCTGATTGGATTATTTTTAATAAAAAGAAGGGTACTACAGCCTTGGAGGATCGTATTTGGGTCTCTGTTGACTGGGATAAGGTCCCGGTCGGTGAACGGGTTTCAGGAATAATCAATATTAAAGGAGAAAATACAGGAGAAGATAAAATATATGTTTCCGTATTCAACCCTTCCTCTCCTTCACTTGCGCAAATGGATTCTTTATTTGTGGAACATAACGGATATGTATCTATAAATGCAGCCGATTTTAGCAGAAAAATTGAGAACAAAGCGATTGAAATTAAAACAATCCCCAATTTAGGATTTGAGAACACTTCGGTGCAATTGGGTAATCCTATAGCACCCGTTCAAAGAACTGCCGGCAGAGAAACACCTCGTGTGGAATATGACTTCTATACATTCGAACAAGGTTCGGTTGATGTATATACGTATGTTTTGCCTACATTCACATTAAGCAGTGATCAGGGGTTTGCTGGTCATGAGAGCACAAATATAGAAACTAAATACGGCGTATGTATTGACGACGGGCCAGTGATGAATCCTTCGACTTCTTCTTTCGAGTATGCCCAAATATGGTATGAAAGTGTGTTGAAGAATTGTCGGATCAATAAAACAACATTGCATATTAATAAACCGGGTAAGCATACATTAAAAGTGATATGTGGGGATCCCGGTACGGTACTACAAAAAATAGTATTGGATTTTGGTGGCATGCAAAGATCGTATATGGGGCCTGAGTCAACGATGGTGAAGTAGCTTTTTATTTATAATATGAATATAAATACTGCATGGTTTGACATCATTCCATCACTATTGGTGCTAACAAGCATTTTCGGGTGTTAGCGAGTCGAGGTAAGTATGATGACCGTGTGATGAAAAAGTTTTCCGTTACACGGTAGTTTTGTATCCTGTCTAATAACAACTTGGTAGCATTAGAAGAAATTTCTCTAATTCTTCTATCACTATTCCCTTGGAAAAGTCTCGGGATGTTTAAAGCAAAATTTTTTAAGTAAAAGTAACCACATGTCTACTTCCTCTCCTTAGTATATTGAGCACTTTAGTCTTTTTATTCTAAGTATATTTAAAATTTATATAAGCGGTGGTAGTACATTAATTCCTTTTTTTAGAACTATTGTGTCATGTAGATATTCTAACCTTTCTTTTAGGCAAAAATGGGACGTTTCTTCTTTTTTTAGAGAAAGTAGTTATATTAATTTTTTTTTTTAATATCTAATTTTGTCTTGCTTGAAAGCTGGAAAATAACCTTTTGAAATTTAAGTGTTCTAAAATTTAATATTATGAAGCAAAAGATTCTTAGTTCCTTTTCTAATTTGAAAATTGGGATATTATTATTTTTCTTAATTTCTGTAATTGGTGCTCAGGCCCAATCTGCTAAAACTATTACAGGACTAGTGAAAGATAATTCTGGAGAGCCTGTAATTGGAGTTAATGTAACAGTAAAAGGTAACGCTGCCTTAGGTACTATTACTGATATGGAAGGCCGGTATGTTCTAAAAATACCTCGAAAAAAAGCCATTTTGATATATACATTTATTGGATATAAAATGGTTGAAAAAACAATTGATGCTAACATGACAAAGTTGGATGTTACATTAGTTGAAGATAACGAGTTGCTGGATGAAGTAGTAGTAGTTGGTTATGGTACGATGAAAAAAAAGGATGTTACAGGCTCTGTCGCTCATATAGGCAAGGAGGTAATGGAGGGTAGAGTTGCAACAAATCTTGTTGATTTCTTGACTGGAAGTATTGCTGGCGTTAATATTAGCCCTTCAAGTAGTGCGGCAGGTGGTGGTTCAATTGAAGTTCGTGGACCTGCTTCATTGAAAGCTTCTACGTCTCCTTTAATTGTTTTGGATGGCGTCATCTTTTATGGAAATATTGCCGATATTAATCCTAATGACATTGAGAGTATGGATGTGTTGAAAGACGCGAGTTCCACTGCCATATATGGTGCTAAAGGTTCGGCAGGAGTTATTATGATTACTACGAAAAGAGGTAATACTGATAAACCAATAATTAATATCAGTGCAAAAATAGGTGCGACGCAAGCACAGTTTTTGCCGAAATTGCCTACTGCAGAGCAGTATATTCAAAGACGCTCAGATTACTGGAAGAGTATTGATTACTTCTTGCCGAATAGTCAGCAGCATGAAACAGGTTATTATGATAATCCGAATTATCTGCCGGAAGGTGTGACTCAGGAACAGTGGGCAAACTACGATTCTTCTTTTTCGGGAGATTATGTGGAAACGTGGATGACTCGTTTGGGGTTTGATCCCTTGGAAATAGAAAATTATAAAGCAGGAAAGATTGTAGACTGGCAGGACCTCGTTTATCAGACTGGGTTGAGGCAAGATTATAACGTATCTGCTTCAGGTAAAACACCAAAAACTAATTATTATATGTCTTTAGGCTATACAAATAATGAAGGTGTTCAAGTAGGAGATCAGTTTCGTACAGTCAGAGCTCGCGTTAATTTAGATACAGATATCACGAAGTGGCTGAAAGTCGGTTTAAACACACAATTCGCAAACAAGGGGACAGATCAAATTAGTGTAGATGCTGGTGGGGCAAGTGCGATGAGTCCTTTTGCAAGTGTATATGAAGAAGATGGGAGCATCAAAGTGAGACCCTGGAATGATAATCGTGTTACGAATCCTTTATTGTCAAGGAGCGTTGATGATAAATATTATAGAGTGCAAACGTTGACATCGACAGTGTACGGGCAACTGACTCTTCCATATGGATTTAGTTTTCAAACAAATTTTAATGTTCGTTATGGTTGGCTTAAAGACTATTATTTTACGTCTGATGTGCATCCCGGTGTTGTGTCTGGCGGTGAATCAACTCGTCGAGATTTCTCTGATTATGAATGGAGTGTTGATAACATGTTGAAATGGAGTCATACATTTAGTGATATTCATCATATAGATGCTACATTTGTTTATACTGCAGAAAAATATCAATCATGGGAAAGCAAAGGAAACAATGAAGGATTTCAACCTAATGGTGCCTTAAGTTACCATGGAATTCAAGCAGGTATTAATCCGGTGGTTAATTCTAATGATGAGATGCAGACAGGCAATGGTTTGCTAGCACGTTTGAATTATTCTTTATTGGATCGTTATTTATTCACAACGTCTGTGCGTCGTGATGGATTCTCTGCATTTGGACAAAATAATCCGTATGGGGTTTTTCCTGCATTTGCTATTGGTTGGCGTATTTCGGAGGAAAAGTTCATGAAGCAATTGAAACCTTTTGATAATTTGAAGTTACGCTTATCTTGGGGTCAAAATGGGAACAGAGATATTGGTCGTTATGCTTCTTTTTCTCGTTTGACAATAACAAATACGATTGAGAATGGCATAAATGATAAAGCAGTATATCCTTCAAGTTTAGCTAACAGTGATTTAAAATGGGAGACAACAAGTGCTTTTAATGTTGGACTGGATTTTGGATTATTTAATAATAGATTGAATGGTACGGCAGATGTATATCATAACAAAACAACAAATTTGTTAATGGATCGTTCCATGCCACAAATTAGCGGATATGGTAGTATTGCTGCAAATTTGGGACAAATAAATAATAAAGGTGTGGAATTGACTTTGACAAGTGTAAATATTAATATTCCTAAAAAAATATATTGGACTACTTCATTTATTTATTCTACTAATAAAAATACTATTAAACACTTGTATGGGAAGATGGTGGATGTTATAGATACAGAAGGTAATATTATTGGGCAGCGTGAGGATGATGATGTGCAGAATGGTTGGTACATTGGGCATGGCATTTATGATATACTTGATTATAAATGGATCGGAATTTGGCAGTTTGGTGAAGAAGCAGAAGCTGAGAAATATGGTAAGCAGCCAGGTGATCCTAAGCTCTTGGATGTGAATGGAGATGGAGTAATCAATACAGATGACAAAGTATGGTTGGGGTCAAGCACTCCGCGTAATCGCATGTCAATTCAGAGTAACTTGCGTTTGTTTGATTGCATTGACTTTTCTTTTCTTCTTAGAGGTGAATTTGATTACTTGGGTGTGGATAATTTGGCAAGAAATGAAGATAACCGTTTTTTCTATTCTTCCAACTCTGTTTGGACAGAATACTGGACTCCATGGAGCCCTAACAGTGAATATGCCCGTTTAGGCGCTGATTGCTCAAACCCTACAGTAAATATTTATAAGAAAAGGAATTATGTTAAAATGCAGAATATGGCATTGACTTATACATTTCCTAAGAAGTTTATAAAGAGACTCATGATTGATAACTTAAAGCTAAGTTTTAATGTAGATAATGCATTTGTAATATCAAAATGGAGAACTTCTGACCCGACGACTAAAGGTGTAACCCCTCGTATCTGGACGTTTGGAGTTAATATGACCTTGTAATGTGATAAAATAAATCGTAAAAAATATTTAAATGAAAACAACAAAATATATACTGAAAGGTTTAGCTGTCTGTTTAATAGCTACAAGTTTATCATCTTGTGTGGATCTTGAACCAAAACCGATGTCTTTTTTAACGCCAGAGAATACTTTTGTTGATGAAGATGGACTGGAAACTTTACTTCGTCTATGTCGGAAGCAACTGAATTTTGAATGGTTTGGAGATGCTTTTAATTCAGGAAACTGTGAGACATTTGCTGTATATGAATATGCATGGTCAGATCTGGCAGTAATGGGAGGTCCTGAAACTAAAGAAATCCATAATATGGAGACTCAATTAACTCCTACTACTAATGCATATCTGCACCTTCGTTATTGGATTTTCGGATGGAATGGCATTAAGTATGCTAATACGGTAATTAGCCGTGTGCCTGAGGCATCGGATATTGCTACTGAAGAAGAGAAGAATGCAATTCTGGCGGAAGGTTACTTTCATCGTGCATACTGGTATTATTTGTTAGTCAACCAATTTGGAGATTTGCCTTTGATATTGGAGGAGATCACTGAACCTAAGCTGGATTTTTATACAGTTTCTCGAGATACCATTCTGGAGCATATGAAAAAGGATATGGAATTTGCCGTGCAATGGTTGCCTAGAGAAGTATCTCGCGGTTGTGTAAATAGAGCAGCAGGTGAACATCTGTTGGCTAAAATATGTCTTTGTACTGGTGATTTTCAGGAAGCGGTAGACGCCACGACTCGGTGTATTGATAATTATGGGTTGCATTTGATGACAGAGCGTTTTGGTATCAATGCATCAGACGGAAGCAAAGATGTGTTTAATGACTTGTTTCAAGAAGAAAATATTAGTCTGGCTGAAAATGCAGAGGCGATTCTGGTACGGCAAGAGGACTTTGGTCTGGAAGGATGTTCTTCTCCGGGAGGTTCAAATCGTAAACGTAATTTCTGTCCTCAGTGGCATGCGGGAAGTAAAGTAAAAACACCGGATGGAAAGCAAGGGACGACAGATGCATCAGGTATTTATGATGGATATGAAGAATTAGAGAATTTAGGTAGGGGGCTTGCTAAGATACGTCCGACAAACTATGCTCAATATGAGTTGTGGGGTAATTGTGGCAATGATTTGAGGCATAACTCGAATAATTGGTTTGATAAGTCTCGGATTTACTATAATCGTCCCGCTTCAAAAGGTGGTAGTGATAAGTATTTTGGGAAGCCAGTAGATCCTGCTTATATAACTGATACTATGCGCTGTTATTTTTCATTTCCTATTGTAAAAGTATTAATTGATAAGGATGATATAAAGGCAGGAGGAAATGTTCCAGTGGGTGGATTTACAGATCAATATATATTCCGTCTTGCCGAGACTTATTTAATGAGAGCAGAGGCCTATTGGTGGCTAGGAAAGTTAGATTTGGCTAAAGAAGATGTGAATACGATCCGTCGTCGGGCTAAAGCTCCAGAATTGCCCTCTGTTACGTTGGATGATATTTTAGATGAAAGAGCTAGAGAATTGTATTTAGAAGAACATCGTAAGTCTGAATTAACACGTATTGCTTTTTTGAAAGCAAAAAAGGGCTTGGATGGATATTCTTTAGAAAATTTTTCAAAAAAGAATTGGTACTATGATCGCATTATGGAAAAAAATAACTTCTTCTCAGCACAATACTATTACTCAACGAATGCTTTTGTGATGGATCCGTATCATGTACTTTGGCCTATACCTCAAGATGCTATTGAATCTAATACGCAGGGGCATATTAATCAAAATATTGGTTATGATGGCGCAGAAAATAATATACCTATAAAATAATGAATAAAATAAGCTATATATTATTAACTCTTACTCTCATAGGAGGGTTAATATCCTGTTCTGACAGAGATAGAACAGGAAAGGAAATGTTTGTTCACTCTTATTCGAATCCGTTAACTGATTTTAGTTCAGCAGACCCCTCTGTTTTGAAAGTAGATGATCAGTTATTTTACGTGTATTGTACAAATACAATTATTCATAAATCTGAAGACTTGATTCATTGGGCAGATGTGGGACCAATGTTTTCGACGAAACCTTCGTTTGTTACGGAAAGTGGAGCTGCTGTATGGGCACCTGATATTGAAAAGATTGGTGACAAGTACGTACTATATTATGCAATGTCTGCTATGGGGAAGCCTGCGACTGCTGGTATTGGAATAGCTTATGCCGATACTCCTGAAGGGCCTTTTAAACTGGACAGGTCTGTGGACGGTAAAGGAAAGTTGTTCACTTCTTCTGAAATTGATGTAAGAAATTCTATTGATCCTTGCTTCTTTGAAGAAAATGGCCAGAAATGGCTGTTCTGGGGCAGTTTCAATGGTCTTTATGCTGTGAAACTTTCGAATGATGGCATGAGGGCATTTCCTGATCTTGCAACGGCTAGAACTGAGAAGGTACAAGTTGCAGGTAATGCCTTTGAAGCAGCATACATTCATAAACGGGGCGACTATTACTATTTATTTGCGTCTGTTGGTGCATGCTGTAGTGCTATGTTGAGTACTTATACTACAGTTGTTGGACGTTCGACCTCTTTGTTGGGACCATATGTGGATAAGAAAGGGAAAAAGATGCTTGACAATAATTATGAGGTATTAATTAAGGCGAATGATCGTTTTGTGGGGCCTGGACATAATTCTGAAATAATTCAAGATAGTGAAGGAACTGAATGGATATTGTATCATAGTTATGATAGACATACTCCTGATAAAGGACGTTATCTGATGATTGATAAGATTATCTGGGAGGATGGGTGGCCTAAAATAGCCAATGATAGTCCGTCAAGTGAAGCAGAATCCCCTGTTTGCGAATAGAATTGGTGAGCGCAAGTAACGGTGCGTGGAGATATCTTCTTTGGCTTGGTCTTTTCGTCTGCAGAAAGAGGCTTCTATTGAAACTCTAAAATTTGATTGTTGTACTCTTTTCCTATAGAGTTAATAGGATCTCAACATTAAGTTAGAGAATTAAAGATAGATGTATATGCCATGCAAGACTCTTTCACATGAAAGATCATGAAGAAGATATCTTTTTCTGAAAAGTGAAAGTATCAGATATTAGTATTTTAGAGGATGTATCAAGAGCTTCAAAGATGACAAAATATCCCCGCTACAGCCTATTGTAACGGGGATGTTTTATGCCATTAAGCCTTTTAACATCTTCAATTTAGGAACAAGAAATATGCATCTAAATATGAGGGCTATTTTACTTATATTTTATTTCATGAGAAAGCTTGTCTTTTCCGGTAAAATTGGAAAGAATTTGCGCCTATATTATGTTTTGTATATGTGAAGTAATTTAATGTTAATATGAATATTAAGAAAACAATTTTTAGCTTAGCTATTTTATTTATTTCTCTTATAGCTTATTCTTCTTTCAAAATGGAAAAGATCTTTGATAATAGAGATAATTCTTATAAAAATCCGGTAATAAATTATAGCCTTCCGGATCCTTCTGTTATCAAGGGTGGCGATGGCTATTTTTATTTGTATGCCACAGAAGACATTAGAAATCTGCCTATTCATCGATCAAAAGATTTGATTCATTGGGAGTTTGTTGGAACGGCTTTCACTAATCAAACACGTCCCAACTTTGTAGAAGGAGGTGGATTGTGGGCACCCGACATCAATAAGATAGGTAATCATTATGTACTTTATTATTCAATGTCGGTTTGGGGTGCCGAGTGGACTTGTGGAATAGGTTGTGCTATAGCAGATAGACCGGAAGGACCATTTCAGGATCAAGGCAAGCTTTTCATCAGTAGTGAGATTAATGTGCAGAACTCAATAGACCCTTTTTATATTGAAGATAATGGGAAAAAGTATCTTTTCTGGGGTAGTTTTCATGGCATTTATGGGGTGGAGTTGACGGATGATGGACGCTCTATTAAGAGAGGTGAGGAACCTGTACAAATAGCCGGAAGTGATTATGAGGGAACTTATATTTGTAAGAGAGGTGGTTATTATTATCTCTTTGCTTCGATAGGGTCTTGTTGTGAAGGGTTGAAGAGTACTTATACAACTGTGGTTGGTCGTTCTGAAAATCTATTTGGTCCCTATCTTGACAAGGATGGAGGGAAAATGATGGATAACCATCACGTAATTCTGATCCATAAGAATGATGCTTTTGTAGGAACAGGACATAATTCGGAAATAATAACGGATGATGCAGGCAATGATTGGTTATTTTATCATGCGGTAAGCAAATCCAATCCCGGAGGGCGTGTACTGATGCTCGATAGGGTGGAATGGAAGGAGGATTGGCCATTAGTAAAAAACGATTCACCTTCACTTGAGGCCCAGTGCCCTGTATTTCATTGATTTTTTCAAAGGGAGTTAAGCGAGTATGTTAATTTAGAATGGAAAAGAATAAATAGAGGTATGAAGTTAAAAAGATTGTTTTTGGGAATGGTATTGTTCATGGGGATGGTGAAAGTAGGAGCTGCCGGTTATACGGCCGAAAATATTTCAGCGAGTATTGCCTTGAAAGTGCCTGGAAATAAAGCCGTTTGCTATCCTCTGGCTTTAAAAAAAATAGAAAATGATTATTTTGAGTATCAGTTAAGTGCCTCAAAAAAAATACCCGTAATGATTTTCCAAAGTATCAAAGAGGTTGGAGATAGACAGCAGATTAGTACCTTTATTACGGCTTTAGAGGATATATATTTCAATTATGGAGAACAGGTAAAAACAGGTTATCGGCATGATGATTGTCTATTCTATATGCCTGGGTTCTGGTATCGTCGTAATCTACGTTCGCCCAAGGAAGCTCCGTCATTTCATTCTTCTGATAGTTGGCTGGTTCGTGAAGATCGTTTGAGTGCTCCGTTAACTACTATTTTTGATGAAAAAAAAGGAGAATCAATGTCCGTTGTTCGCCTGGATAAGTTCGATAAAGAAGCATTGACTACTCATAAGGAAGGGGAAGTTATTCTTTCGGGAGAAACATCTATTGGTTATACCGGGTTTGAGAATAGGCAAGGAGAAGCCGTGTTGGCTTTTGGCTTTCCATACAAAGAGATGCCTAAAACGTATATTCGCAAATTGACATTAGCTCCTCCGGTTGAGGCTTTTCAGCTGTTACGTAAAGGCGAAAGCATTTCTTTGACTTGGGAAATCTCGGAGCAGAAGGCTGCTGACTTTTCGGAATGTGTCCAACATGCATGGGAGTATAGCTATGATACCAATCTACCACAACCGGTAAATACACCCTATACGCCGGAAATTATGAAAGATACACTGAGTAATTTCTTTGTGGAAAGCTATGTGGGGGATTATGTTACGCATTACTATTCGGGGGTAGGATTGCTTACATCTACATGCAAAAGTAACGATGTGGCGGAGGTTGGTTTTGTGGGACGAACGTTGTTGAATGCATTTAATGCGTTAGAGTATGGTGAGCAAAAGGGACGTCTGGATCTGGTGACGAATGCTAATAGTATATTTGATACTTACGAAAGAAATGGTTTTTCCACTACAGGTTTCTTTAATGAAGTAGTACATTATAAGCAAAACTTTATAGAACCAATCCTCAGCATTCGCCGTCAGTCGGAAGGGGTTTATGCTGCATTGTATTATCTCAATTATGAACGATTAAAAGGGAGAAAACATTTGGAGTGGGAGAAAAGGGTTAGAAGAATGCTGGATATGTTTCTCCGTTTACAAAGACAAGATGGAAGTTTTCCACGTAAATTCAGAGATGATTTTTCAATTGTGGACCAAAGCGGTGGGAGTACACCTTCAGCAACTCTTCCTTTGACAATGGGATATAAATATTTCAAGGATAAACGTTATTTAGAGGCTGCTAAGAGAACGGTTGACTACTTGGAAAAGGAACTCATCTCTAAAGCGGATTATTTTTCTTCTACTCTGGATGCCAATTGCGAGGACAAAGAAGCCTCTTTATATGCGTCTACTGCGGCTTACTATTTGGCTTTGGTGACCAAAGGAGCCGAACAGGAACACTATGCGGCGCTAGCTAAAAAAGCGACTTATTTTGCTTTGTCATGGTATTATACATGGGATGTCCCTTTTGCTCGTGGACAAATGCTAGGTGATTTGGGGTTAAAGACCCGGGGATGGGGAAATGTTTCGGTAGAGAATAATCATATTGATGTGTTTGTCTTCGAATTTACAGATGTACTCAATTGGCTTTCGAAGTGGTATGAAGAACAGCGTTTTGCAGACTTTGCAAAAGTGATTAATACTTCCATGCGGCAATTATTACCGATGAAATGGCATCTTTGTGGAATTGCTAAAACGGGTTATTATCCAGAAGTTGTTCAGCATACGAATTGGGATTATGGAAAAAACGGGAAAGGATTTTATAATGATATTTTTGCTCCGGGGTGGACAGTCGCATCTCTCTGGGAATTACTCTCGCCGCGACGGGCAGAGCATTTTTTTAGGGAGTAGGGATACTGTTATTAAAGAATGTTTTGGCAGATGTATCGTTTTAAGTATTAGTATGTGGCTTTAATTTAATAATTGCATATTTTCTTTTTTATTCTTGTTTATAAGCCTTCTTTTTTTCTATCTTTGTGTGGTTATACATCTGCCCCTTGTTATGAAGCGATTATTATTTATTCAGCTCCTGATATTTGCTTTTATGGTTGTTTCTTGTCATAGGGATACAATTCATGATTCTCAATTGCTTCGTGCAGAGTCTTTAATGGATTCTCAGCCAGATAGTAGTTATCAAATTTTAAAATCTCTTTCATCTCAAAACTTCTTTAAACCTGACCGGATTTATTATGGTTTGCTTTTAGCCGAAGCTACTAACAAAACATTTCGTTCTCTTCTTCCTTGCGATTCTTTACTCAATGAAGCTATTCGCTATTACTCCGGGGGAATAAATCGCGCTAAAGCATTGTTATATAAGGAACGCATTCAAACTCGTATGAATATGCCTAAAGAGGCTATGGACAATTGTTTTGCTGCTTTGAAAGAACTTAATGGCACTGATAAAACTCAATTAAGGGTGAAAGGCATGATATATGAAGACTTGGGGAATTTGTATTCTGATCAAGTACTTATAGATAAGGCTATGGAAATGTTTCGAAACGCTGAGATTTGTTATAAGAGCGCAAATTATAAGAGGGGAATTTCCTCGATTAAGGGGAGTATCGGGTGGAACTGTTTTTTGGATGGAGATACTCTTCATGCCCGGATGTATACAAAAGAGGCTTTAAAACTTGCAATTCAGCAAAAGACTTATGACATTATTCCGGGCCTTTACCATAATTTGAGTTGTATCTATGAAAACAAAGACTCTATTTTATTCTATGGAAGACGTTCTTTAGCATATGATAAAGCTTCATATTTTAAAGCTGCTATAACCGTAGGGTATGCTTTTATTAATGGGGAACAACTGGATTCTGCTGAGTGCTATTTCCATTTAGCTTTAAAAGATACGACGATTGAAACCCGAGCTTTGGCTTATTATGGGTTAAAGGATGTAATGGAAGAGAAAGAAAATTATCATCAAGCTTTGGTCTATTCTGGTAAATACAGTGGATTGATGGATTCTATTTATTTTTTCAAGCAAACTTCGGAAGTTGAACAAAAGGCATACAAATATGAAGCGGATCTGAGTGTTTATAAGGAAAAAATGAATATGAAGCTTATGCTTTTTCTCATAGTTTCTTCTTGCTTATTGGCTATCGCGCTTTCAATGCTACTTTTACAGAGAGTGAGTCGCCGCCGGAAGATGCTCCAGCTAGAATATGAGCGGGACAAGGCTGCTTTAGATGCTAATGTTGCGGAACTTCAATATCGTATTGCTTCGCTTCGTCGTGAGCAGGAAAAAGATAAGGAACACATATCTTTAAAAGAACAAGAAGTTCGAAAATTAGCCGATGAGAAGGCGGAATTATGTAATATCCTCTTTCAAAAAACGCCTATTTATAAAAGAATTGAACAGCTTAGCATGCAGAGTAAGGGGAAGAGACAACAAGAAGTTCAGATTTTATTGGAGAAAGAGCAAATGCAATTGAGATCAACCGTTTCTGAAATTTATAAAGATTATTTAGCCTATTTAAATCACGCTTACCCTAAGTACACAGAAGATGATTGCTTACTTTCTTGTTTATCACTTTGTGGATGGGATGATTTTACTATTGCTTTATGTTTTGGTAAAACGAGTAAGCAAGTTGTAGTGCAGAGGCGCTATCGGCTGAAGCATAAAGAGGGTAATTAAGTATTTTTTAGATAAATGTTATCATAATTTATGTAACTGTCTTATATTCAGCACATTTCGACCTTGAGTTGTTATCGCTTTTATGATGCTATTTCATCTACTTATTATTAATTTTGCTGCATATTAAATAATTAAATGTGGCAAGATTATGAAAACTACGAAAATCGTTCTATTTATTTGCTTTTTGTTTGTGGGACAGCCCCTCTTAACCTCAGTATATGCGGAGAATGAAGAGATCACATCTACTCAGGCTACACAAGAGAAACATCCTGCAAATATTTATTTGTTAGGAGCAAAATTTCAAACGCGTTCTTTATCGCTTTATGCTTATATAGAAGATAGTCAGCTCTATATATTGTTTGATGGCTATTTGCAAAATAAGACTTTGACAGTTACCGATGTTGAAACCGGAGATGTTATTTACTCCGAGGTCTTCACCGGTGATACTCTCATAATACCATTAACTGGGTCAGGTGAATCTTATACAATTGAAGTTAATTAAAATTGTATAAAACCTTCTTTCTATCTGTTCTGTTAGGGAGATTTCTCCCTAACATATTATTTTAATTTAGTTTCATAGGGGATTGAGTAGTGCTTATCTTTTTTAAAGATAAGCACTCTTTTTTATATAGATAATAAAACTAATGCCTTATTTTCTGCAGCTTCCATTATTTGTCTTTCACCTGGACCCTTGTCGTTGATACCACACAAGTGGAGTATACCATGGATAATGACCCGGTAGAGTTCATTCATATAAGCATTACCAAACTGTTCGGCATTACTATGTACAGTATCTAAGCTTATAAAAATGTCTCCGGATAAGCGATTACCTTCACAATAGTCAAATGTGATAATATCCGTATAATAATCATGTTGGAGATATTGGCGGTTTATTTCGATTATTTTTTCATCTGAACAGAAAATATAAGCGATTTCACCGACTCTTTTTTGATAAGTAGCAGCAACTGACTTAATCCATTCGGTTGTTTTTTGTTGCTCTATACTTGGCATTTCTATGCCATCTGTTTGATAAGAGATCATAATGACAAAACTTTAGTTAAAAGAAAAAGAGATAGCTGATAATAATAGCTGCTATTACTCCGGCAAAGTCTGCTATAAGTCCACAGGTTACAGCATTTCTGGTTTTAGTAATGCCTACACTTCCAAAGTAGACGGCAAGTATGTAAAAGGTCGTGTCGGAAGCGCCCCTTGCTACACAGCTCATTCTTCCTACAAATGAGTCCGCTCCATATTGTTTCATTGTATCGATCATTAGTCCGTTAGCTCCACTGCCACTCAATGATTTCATCAAAGCAGTTGGTAAGGCCCCAACAAAACTAGTATCTACCCCGAAAAGGCCTACAATATATCCAATGCCATTCACCAACAAATCCATTGCTCCTGAAGTGCGAAATACTGCGATGCCAACTAGGAATGCTACTAAATATGGGATAATACGTACGGCAGTTGTAAATCCGTCTTTTGCTCCTTCAACGAATGCATCATAAACATTTATTTTTTTCCATAATCCCCATAGAATAAATAATAAAATGATACAGAATAGGACAATATTGGCAATTAAGGTAGAGTAAGTGCCGATCTCTTCACGACTTAAACGAGAGAATAAAAAAATGAGAGTTGTAAAGAAAAGGCTGATGCAACCAATAAGGATGAGGATAGGTTTATTTAATAAATTAATATGTTGAGTTATGCTTACGGCTATTACCCCTACAATTGTTGAGATGGCAGTGGTTATTAAAGTTGGTATAAATATATCTGTTGGTTGTGCGGCTCCCATTTGGGCACGGTACATCATGATGCTGATAGGAATCAATACAAGTCCGGAAGTATTTAATACTAAAAACATGACCATTGGATTAGTCGCTGTATCTTTTCGAGGGTTGAGCTCTTGGAGCTCTTTCATTGCTTTTAGCCCCATAGGTGTAGCCGCATTATCCAGTCCTAGCATATTTGCTGATAGGTTCATAAAGATAGCCCCCATAGCCGGATGCCCCTTGGGTATTTCGGGAAATAGACGGCAAAACACCGGGCTAAGCCATCGGGAAAGGGCATTAATCATTCCGCTCTTTTCACCTATTTTCATAATACCGAGCCAAAGCGACAGGATTCCTGTTAATCCTAATGAAATTTCAAAAGCTGTTTTTGAGGAGGTGAATGTGGAATTTATAAGTTCGGTAAAGATTCCTGTGTCCCCCATAAAAAGTACTTTAATTAAGGCCACAATGAAAGCTATTACGAAAAATGCTACCCATATGTAGTTTAAAACCATAAAATAATGAATTAATTTCCCTACAAAAGTAGGAATATCTTTCTATTTAGCACGGCTTTTTTCGCTATTTTTGCCCAGATTGATATTTAGTTATCAAATGGAGAAGTGGTAGTTTCTTTATTTAGGTTAGTTATTACAAAGAAATAGAAGTGGAATTATGATACAAAAGGTAAATGAAATTCAAAAAGAATTAGAACAGTATATTGATCCTGTAAAACGAAAATATTTACCTAAGTTTTTTAAAACAGGAGTAGGGCAGTACGGTGAGGGTGATAAATTTCTCGGTGTAGTGGTTCCCAATACTCGCATAGTGGCTAAAAAACACAAGCATGAGCCATTTGAAGTGATAGCCGAACTTTTACAGAGTGAGTGGCATGAGTGCCGTCTTTGTGCTTTATTAATGTTAGTAGAGCGCTTTAAGAAGTCTGAAGAGAAAAAGAAAAAAGAAATCTTCGAGTTTTATTTATCGCAAACGGCCCGTATAAACAATTGGGACCTGGTAGATCTTTCCGCACCAACTATTGTTGGGGAATATATGAAAAACAACTCTCGAGAGATTCTTTATAGTTTGGCTAAAAGTCATTTGCTTTGGGATCAGCGTATTGCTGTTGTTTCAACATATACGTTGATTAAGAACGATGATTTTATGGATATATTGGCCATTGCAGAGTTACTATTGTATCATAAACATGATTTAATGCAAAAGGCTATTGGCTGGATGCTTCGCGAGGTGGGAAAAAGAGATCGGGATTTACTAATTCAATTTTTAGAGAAATATAGTAAAGTAATGCCTAGGACAATGCTGAGATATGCAATTGAGAAGTTTTCAGAAAGCGAAAGAAAAGAATTTATGAAGCGTTAAGAGGGACGGTGATGTATGTCATGAATTGATTTTATCGCTGATTTCGAGGCTATAGAATAAAGGTGATTGCATTTTATTGTATGATTTTAAGGGAAAATCAATTCTTTGTTCCTTCTAAGCTGAATAATTTATGGTTAAATATTTATCTTTGTCGCTAATAGATTGGCTATAAATGGAAGATGAAAAATTTAATATACGTGATCATCAGCTAAGTAGCGGGGAGCGTGATTTCGAGAATGCACTTCGTCCGTTGTGCTTTGAAGATTTCAATGGGCAGGATAAGGTGGTGGACAACCTTCGTATTTTTGTCAAAGCGACGCGTTTGCGGGGAGAAGCCCTAGATCATGTTCTGTTACATGGACCTCCCGGATTGGGAAAGACAACTCTTTCTAACATTATTGCTAATGAATTGGGAGTGGGGTTTAAAATTACTTCTGGTCCTGTACTTGACAAACCTGGTGATTTAGCTGGTGTGTTGACCAGTTTGGAACCCAATGATGTGTTGTTTATCGACGAGATTCATCGTCTTTCTCCTGTAGTGGAAGAATATTTGTATTCTGCTATGGAAGATTATCGCATTGATATTATGATAGATAAAGGTCCTTCGGCGCGAAGTATTCAGATAGATCTGAATCCTTTTACTTTAGTTGGAGCGACTACGCGTAGTGGGTTGTTGACAGCCCCTTTGCGTGCACGTTTTGGCATCAATCTGCATCTTGAATATTATGATGATGATGTTTTGAGTAATATTCTTCGCCGTTCGGCCGGAATATTGAACGTCCCTTGTTCTACAAAAGCAGCTGCGGAAATAGCATCGCGTAGTCGGGGTACCCCCCGTATAGCTAATGCTTTATTGCGTCGTGTGCGTGACTTTGCACAAGTAAAAGGTTCTGGAAGCATTGATACGGAAATAGCTCGTTTTGCGCTTGAAGCGCTGAATATTGATAAATATGGTCTTGATGAAGTCGATAATAAGATCTTATGCACAATTATAGATAAATTTAAAGGAGGACCTGTGGGATTGACTACCATTGCCACTGCTCTAGGCGAGGATTCTGGAACCATTGAGGAGGTTTACGAGCCATTTCTTATTAAGGAAGGCTTTTTAAAACGTACTCCACGTGGTCGTGAAGTGACAGAGTTGGCTTATAAACATTTAGGACGCAGTATCTATAGTAGCCAAAAGACGTTGTTTAATGATTAAGCATGAGTTTTATAATTTGTAATTTATAGTAAAGTGGCTGGGTTAAAAAGTTTGGCAAAAGAAACTGCTATATACGGCGTCAGCAGCATTCTGGGGCGTTTCATTAATTATTTGTTAGTGCCTATTTATACTATCGCTTTACCTGCTTCATCAGGAGGGTATGGTGTGGTGACTAATATATACGCATGGGTTGCATTGATGCTGGTTCTGTTGACCTGTGGTATGGAAACCGGTTTTTTCCGTTTTGCTAATAAGGGAGACAATGATCCCATGAGAGTTTACTCTACTACACTGTTAAGCGTTAGTATAGGTTCACTTTCTTTTATTCTATTGGGGCTCCTCTTCTTACAACCTATTGCTAATATACTTGGTTATGCTAATCATCCTTGGTACATAGGGATGATGATTATTGTAGTGGCTTTAGATGCTATTCAAAGCATACCTTTTGCTTATTTACGCTATAAGAAACGTCCGATAAAGTTTGCAGCTCTGAAACTCTTGTTCATCTTTTTAAATATTGTATTCAATCTTATTTATTATATCGGACTTAAAGGTACTGAAGTAGGGTATGCTTTTTTCTTTAATTTGTTGGGCACTGTGATAGTGATGTTGTGTATGGTCCAGGAATTTAGAGGCTTCGCTTATGTTTTAGATAAGCAACTCCTAAAAAAAATGCTCCGTTACTCTTTGCCTTTGTTAGTTTTGGGCATTGCAGGAATATTAAATCAGGTTGCCGACAAAATTATTTTCCGTTTTGTATATCCTGATGAAAAAGAAGCGATTGTTCAATTGGGTATTTATGGTGCTGCAAGTAAGATAGCAATGATTATGGCCATGTTTACTCAGGCTTTCCGCTTTGCATACGAACCATTTGTGTTTGGTAAAAGTAAGGATGAAAACAGTCGTGAGATGTATGCTCATGCCATGAAATTTTTTATTATTTTCACCTTACTTGCCTTTTTAGCCGTTATGTTTTATATGGATGTTTTGCGCTATATCATTGGTACTGGTTATTGGGAGGGGCTAAAAGTAGTACCTATTGTGATGGTGGCGGAAATTTTTATGGGCATTTATTTTAATTTATCTTTTTGGTACAAACTGATTGATGAAACCAAGTGGGGGGCTTATTTCTCTTTGACTGGTTGCACGATATTGATTTTGATGAATGTTCTTTTAATTCCTAAATATAGCTATATGGCATGTGCTTGGGCTGGATTTACCGGTTACGGAGTAGCTATGTTGCTATCTTATTTTGTCGGTCAGAAGAAATATCCTATTCAATATGATTTAAAGGCAATTGGAATGTACGTCTTTATTGCAGCTGTACTTTATCTATTAGCAGAATATACTCCTATAGAAAATATTTATTTAAGGCTGGGGTATCGCACTATTCTGTTGTTCTTGTTTGTTTCATATATTGTAAAACATGATTTGCCGCTTAAACAGATTCCTATTATCAATCGTTTAATTCATAAATAGCCCATAATGATGGAGACAGGAAATCGGAATAAGAATGTTTTTGTGATTAAGAAATTCTTGAAAGAATATCTTGATTTAAGGAAAGATAAAGATAATGAGTTAGCAACTGTTGAATCTATTCGAAAAGGAGTGGAATTTAAAGGTGCTAATTTGTGGACGTTGATATTTGCCACATTCATGGCTTCTTTAGGACTTAATGTTAACTCTACGGCTGTAATCATTGGCGCGATGTTAATCTCTCCATTAATGGGGCCAATCATGGGAGTTGGCCTTTCTGTAGGATTAAATGATTTTGAGTTGATGAAACGCTCTTTGAAGAGCTTTCTTATTACTACGGCATTCAGTGTTGCAACTTCTACTCTTTTTTTCTTGATTAGTCCTGTAGCTGAAGGGCAGTCGGAACTTTTAGCACGAACTTCTCCGACAATTTATGACGTCTTCATTGCTCTTTTAGGTGGTTTAGCTGGCGTTGTGGCAATTTCTACGAAAGAAAAAGGAAATGTAATTCCGGGAGTCGCTATTGCTACTGCGTTAATGCCTCCGTTATGTACGGCTGGATATGGCTTGGCTACCGGTAATTTAATCTATTTTCTTGGTGCTTTTTATCTTTATTTTATTAACTCGGTATTTATTAGTCTTGCGACTTTCCTTGGAGTACGTGTTATGCACTTTCAGCATAAGGTGTTTTTAAATAAAGAAAGGGAAAAGAAAGTACGTAAATATATCGTAGCAATTGCAATATTGACTATGTGTCCGGCTATTTATTTAACAATTGATATTATACGGAACTCATTGTTTGAAAGTGCGGCTAATCGTTTTGTGGCAGAGCAGTTGTCTTTTGACAATACTCAGGTTTTGGATAAAAAAGTTAAATTTAATGGCAAGGAGAATGAAATACATGTAGTATTGATAGGAAAAGAAATTCCCGAGGCTTCTCTTGCACTTGCCCGTGCCAAAATGAAAAGTTATAAATTAAGTAATACCAAGCTGACAGTTCTTCAAGGTATGAAGAATGACAGTTTAAATGTTTCTTCTATCCGGGCGTTGGTTATGGAAGATTTTTACAAGAATAGTGAGCAGCGTTTAATAGAGCAAAACCAAAAGATATTGACTCTAAAGCAAAGTCTTGAGAAATATAAGTCATTCGATGCTTTGGGGCAGGCGATTATCCCGGAACTGAAAGTCTTGTACCCTTCTGTAAAGACTCTGTCTATAGCCCATACACTCGAAGTCAGTATAGATTCTGCGCGTGTAGATACTGTCACGTTGGCTGTGCTGGGATTTGAAAAGAAACCGAATATTCATGAGAAAGAAAAGATCGCTGAATGGTTAAAGGCTCGTACCAAGGCGAAGAGATTAAGGCTTATTGTCGAATGAATGCATAATACTATAGAAAACTTCACAGAATGAAATTGAAATATGTAATAGTTGTAGCCTGTTGTATGTGGGCACTTACCGGACACGCGGATGAAGGAATGTGGATGCTGGGGAATCTTAATAAGCAAACGCGGAAAACGATGAAAGAAATGGGGTTGCAACTAAGTCCAAACAAATTATATAGTTCGAAAAAGGCTTCATTAAAAGATGCAATAGTTAGTTTTGGCGGATTCTGCTCAGGGGTAGTGGTTTCTGAAGATGGTTTGGTTTTTACCAATCATCATTGTGGATTTAGCTGTATACAACAACATTCTTCGGTGGGGCATGATTATTTGAGAGATGGTTTTTTTGCACGGACCTATGAGGATGAACTTCCTAATCCAGAACTTTATGTGCGCTTTTTATTGCGTACAGAGAATGTAACCAAGCGAGTATTAAGTGCTGTCAAACCTTTAATGAGCGAAGCGCAACGGATTAGTGCAATAGACTCTGTCATGTTAGTGATCGGAGGTGAAGTATCTCACAAAGATTCTACATTGACAGGTGTTGTGGACCCTTACTATGCCGGTAATGAATTCTGGCTTTCGGTTTATCGTGATTTCAACGATGTTCGATTGGTTTTTGCTCCTCCTGCATCTATCGGTAAGTTTGGTTGGGATACGGACAATTGGGTTTGGCCTCGTCATACTGGAGACTTTTGTGTCTTTCGTATATATGCGGATCGAAATAATCGTCCTGCCAACTATTCACCGGATAATATTCCTTATCATCCTAAGTATGTAGCTCCTATTACGTTGAACGGTTATAAGGAAGGGTCTTTTTGCTTGACTTTAGGTTATCCGGGAAGTACGGAACGTTATCTTTCTTCTTTTGGAATTAAGGAAATGCTTTATAATACAAATCAGGCCAGAATTGATGTTAGAAGCATAAAACAAGCTATTTGGAAGCGTGGCATGAATCGAAGCGATAGCATTCGTATTAAGTATGCTTCTAAATATGATGAGAGTTCCAATTATTGGAAAAATAGCATTGGCATGAATGAGTCTGTACGTAAGTTGCATGTTTTAGAGAAGAAAGTCAAAATGGAAGATGATATTCGTCAATGGATTAGACAGACTCCTTCAGAACGGGAGAAATTGTTGCACTTGTTCACTGATCTGGAGTTGAATTATGAAAAGCGTAGTGCACCCAACCGTGCACAAGCTTATTTTATTGAGTCCTTTTTATCGGCTCCTGAATTAATGCAGTTAGCTTTAAAAATTCTGAACTTTGACTTTGATGGAGAAAGAGAGACTGTGACTGCTAATTTGAAGGCTATTGTAGAACAGTATGCTAATTTAGATTTGAATATAGACAAGGACGTTTTTACTGCGATGCTAAAAGAGTATAGGGCGAAGGTTGATACGACATATCTACCGGCCTTTTACCACACTATTGATCAAAAATATAAAGGAAATGAGCGGGCATTTGTGGATACGCTTTATGCCCGCTCAGAATTGACTACTCCACGAGGATTAAAGCGCTTTTTAGAGAAAGATTCGACTTATCATTTATACGATGACCCTGCAATTTCCGTGGGTATTGATCTAGTGACTAAACTGTACGACATTAATATGCAGATGCAGGTAACTTCTAGTAATATTGAACAAGATGAACGTTTGCTCAATGCAGCTATCCGGAGGATGTATGCTTCTCGTAGCTTCTATCCCGATGCAAATTCCACAATGCGTCTTAGCTTTGGTTCTGTAGCAGGATACACTCCTTCCGATGGCGTGAAATATAATTATTACACAACAACAGAAGGCATCTTAGAAAAAGCCAAGGTCCATTTGAGTGATAAAGATTTTAGTGTACAACCAGAAATTCTTTCTTTGCTCTCTTCTGGTAATTTTGGCAAATATGCTGATGAAAAGGGGCAAATGAAGGTCTGCTTTATCTCAAATAACGATATTACCGGAGGTAATTCCGGGAGTGCGATGTTCAATAAAAAAGGAGAGTTGTTAGGGTTGGCCTTTGATGGCAATTGGGAAGCGATGAGTAGTGACCTTCTCTACGAGCCCAAGCTACAGCGTTGCGTTGGAGTTGATATACGTTATATCCTTTTTATTATTCAAAAATATGGCAAAGCAGATCGGTTGATAAAAGAATTGAAAATTTCTGCCTCTAAATAAAATAATAGAGGGAAAGGACTTCCCGGACTATCCAGACCTTCCAATATCATGCAAAAATCTCCTCATTACCTGTGTAAATACAGGATAATAAGGAGATTTGCTGATAAAAAGAGTAATTTGATCTGTTAAATTTTACCAACCAAATCAATGCCTGGCTTCAAAGTTGCACTTCCCTTTCTCCATTTGGCGGGACATACTTCTCCGTCATGAGTGGCAACAAATTGTGCTGCTTCTACTTTACGAAGAAGTTCGTCGGCATTACGTCCAATATTGTTGTCTTGTATTTCTGCGAGTTTGACTTTTCCTTCCGGGTTAACCAGGAAAGTTCCACGATAAGCTACCCCTTCTTCTTCAATCATTACTCCGAATGCACGGCTTAATGCTCCTGTTGGGTCTGCTAACATGGGGTATTTTATTTTACGTATGCTCTCAGAAGCATCGTGCCAAGCCTTATGCACGAAATGAGAATCTGTGCTTACGGAATAGACTTCAACCCCCATTGACTGAAATTGTTCGTATTTATCAGCCATATCTGCTAATTCAGTAGGGCAAACAAATGTGAAGTCGGAAGGATAGAAGAAGAAAATGGCCCATTTCCCTTTAACATCTTCGTTTGTTACTGTCTTAAAGCTCTCGTTTTGATAAGCCTGAACTTTAAATTCAGGTAGTTGTGAATTAATAATTGGTTCCATAATTTATATGTTTAAAATAGTTCTTTATTTGTAATCGCTACAAAAATAGAACATCCTTTTCCAATAGAGTAAGAAAAGTGATTGAAAAGATTTATGGGGCGATAGATAAAATCTATACGAGGTATTGCGTAGCTTTCAACGATAGCATTTCATGAGGTATGGAGTGCTGAATTTCCCCAGTAAGAGTTTCCAGTAGAGTGTTGCGAATAAAGTGTTCACACGTGATGATAATGATTTGGCGTGTGGGAGTGGGGATGGCAAAAGGACGCACTAATTTCTTTTGTTCTTCGTTAAGTTGATAAGTAGCAAGTTCTGGAATAAAGGTGATGCCTTTTCCACTTTCCACCATCCTCATAAAAGTTTCCATACTGCCTAAACGATAGGCTAGCTGACTGAGCCTGGCTGCTTTCAATTGACAAAATCGTACTAGCTGGTCGCGGAAACAATGTCCTTCGTCCAATAGCCAGAGTTGTTCATTGTTTAAATCTGATGTGCGTATAATTTCATGGCTGAATAAATCACATTTTGGAGCAATATAGGCATAGAATTGTTCGTAAAAAAGGCTTGTTTCTATGAAATTATCTTTTTCTGGTAGATGAGCGATGATGCCGGCATCTATCTCGCCATTCGATAGTGCTTTTTTGATGTCTTTGGTCTTCATTTCCACCACACGGATATCCAGTTGAGGATACTTTTGCATTAGTTGGGGAAAGAAACGTGGTAGTAAATAAGGTGCAATTGTGGGGAGTATTCCCAATGTAAATGTGCCGGTCAAGGAATGTTTCTGTTCTTCGATAATATTCTTTATCTGATTGGCTTGGGTTAATGTCAATTGAGCTTGTTCCAGAATGCTGTGTCCTATAGGTGTAGGACAGATAGGTTGTTGGCTTCGGTCAAAGATTTTAATTCCCAGTTCTTCTTCCAACTTTTGCACCATCGCACTAAGGGTTGGCTGAGTCACATTGCAGTAATCGGCTGCTTTAGCAAAATGTCTGAATTTGTCTACGGCAAGTATATATTCCAGTTGTTGTAAAGTCATACTAAATAATAGTTTTATATAAGAACGGAAGATATGATCTATGCAAAGATAAAAATTATTTGTCTTATAGATTTTCTATAATTTGTTTTATTTTTCTTTGGGTTTATATAGAATGTTATTTCCGCTCTTAGCTAAAACCTCTTATATCATGCGCTTATCTGTTCCTTTTTCAGTCTTCTTTCTTTGAATTGGATTTGGAATCTCCATTATTCTGGTTCTCTGAGAAGAAACGTCTCCAGTCATCCTCCTTTTTAGGGCCACGTGCATTGGTATATCCACGTTCAGTTCGGCTTGGCTTTCCTTTCTTACCTTCACTCTTTGAGTTTGCGCGTTGTTTATCACTTCTGGAGTTATCATCTCTATAGCTTCTGTTTATATTCCCTCTTTTGCCCGAACGTCTATTTGGGGTTTCGTTATTGTCTTCCTCCCCGGCTCTTTCAACAGAAACTTTGCGATCTCCGAATCGTGCATTGCTTAACCCTTTAAGTACTGTATTGACTTGTTCTTCTTTAACCTCAAAGAAAGAAAAAGTTTTCATCAAATCAATCCGCCCTAAATCTACTCTTTTTGAAGTGTTACGATTTAGTAAACTAATCAGCTCGTGTGGGTAGAAGTTGTCTGTTTTTCCAAGATTGATAAATAAACGCGCGTAGCCCGGTTCTGCCTTGCGGGAATTTCCTTTGCGGTCTTTATATCCCTTGTTTGACATACGTTCGCTGCGGCTATCGCTAGCAATTTCAATTTCTTCCCGGTCCCGATAATAGTCCAAAAAGCGATTGAATTCGTGAGAAACCATACGCTTAATAAGGTCTTCCTTACTTAACCAATCTAGTTTACGGTATACTTCCGGCATGAAATCTGCAATTTCATCTTCATTTACTTTTACTTTTTCCAAGTCGTCAATGACTTTCAATAATTGTTTTTCACAAATCTGTTTACCGGTTGGCATCTCTCCGGAAATAAATGTCTTTCCGATCATTCGCTCTATTTCGCGCATCTTTCCCTTCTCACGAAGGTTGATAATAGCAATGGACGTTCCTGTTTTGCCAGCGCGACCCGTACGTCCGCTCCGGTGAGTATAGCTTTCGGTATCATCCGGCAAACCATAATTGATTACATGAGTGAGGTCGTCTACATCCAGACCACGGGCTGCCACGTCTGTTGCAACTAAAATTTGAAGGTTACGAATACGGAATTTTTGCATTACTGCATCTCGTTGTACCTGACTCAATTCTCCATGTAGAGCATCGGCGTTATAGCCTTCTTGCATCAACTTATCGGCTATTTCCTGCGTCTCTTTACGAGTACGGCAAAAAACGATGCCGTATATTTGCGGATAGTAGTCTACAATACGTTTTAGAGCTGCATATTTATCTTTGGCATGAACGGTATATACAATGTGCTTAACATTGCTTGTCCCTTCGTTTTTCCGTCCTATTGTAATCTCTTTGGCATTGTGAAGGTATTTTTTTGAAATGCGCGAAATTTCGGGACTCATTGTTGCCGAGAATAGGAGAGTATTGCGCTCTTTCGGTACTTCGGCCAAGATAGCGTTGATGCTTTCAGTGAATCCCATGTTCAACATTTCGTCTGCTTCGTCCATCACCACGTTTTTGATTGTGGCCAATGAAACGGTTTTGCGTTCCATAAGATCGAGTAAACGTCCCGGAGTAGCTACAATGATATGTACTCCTTGCTTTAAACTGCGTATTTGGCTTTCAATGGATGATCCGCCATATACTGGTAGTACACGGAAGCCATTGACATACTTGGAATAGTCGTTTAAATCTCCTGCTATTTGCAAACAGAGTTCCCGTGTGGGGCATAAAATCAGTGATTGGGGTACGCGTATTGCTGTATTAATCTTCTGAATAAGTGGCAAACCAAATGCGGCTGTTTTTCCTGTTCCTGTTTGTGCCAGTGCTACTACATCATTGTTTTCTCCCAAAAGGTAGGGAATGACTTCCTCTTGTACCGGCATGGGATACTCATATCCCAATTCTTCAATGGCGCGGCGTATCTCCGGCGACAAGCCGAGCTCTTCAAATGTCTTCATTAAATTTTTTGTATCATTTTATTTTCGCCGCAAAGATAATACTTTTCTTGTGATTAATCGTTAGATCAGACGATTATGTTTGTGTCGTGCCAATTATTCCAACTAATCATTATTGGCTAATAAGATATTTTGAAGTCTTTTTATTTCTTCTTTACTCAGTCCGATGGCCTTGTGGAGATATGTGGGTACATCTCCATATTTTTGTTCTATTTCTTCTTTTGCAGCATTCAAAAAGTCCTCTTTTGCAGAGAAAAGGGTGGTGATTGCTTCTTGTGAGCGAGGAGGTAAACTATAAGCATACTCTGAGGTACTGGGTATGTTGAAATAGTCATTACTAAGGCGGTAATCTTCCATGATAGTATCTTCATTGATTCCTAAAGCCGCAAGAATTAGTGCGGAAACAATGCCTGTACGGCCTTTGCCTGAAGAACAGTGAATGACTACCGGGTAACTATCTTTATTAAGCAGAATTTCGAATATCTGGCGGATTTCCTTTTTGTAGTTCATCACAATCTCACGGTTCATTCGCTCCACCATCTCGTAGATAGTATCACTTTTAATCTTTTTCTCCTTGATACCTTCCAAGACATATTGCATATCTCCTGTTTTGATTGGTATATGGACAACTTTAAATTCTTTTTGGAGGGGGGCATGTCCTTTTAGTTCAGATGGGGAGCGTAAATCAATGACGGTATTGATTCCCATGTTTTTGAATTCTTTGCATGAACAACATGCCAGACTATCTATCTGTGCCGACCGATAGAGCATTCCCCATTTTACCTGTTTTTGGGTTGCGTAAGAAGGATATCCTCCTAAATCCCGAAAGTTTTGTACTCCGGGTATATTAATGTTCCGCGAAGCTATTTTTATCTTGTATCTATCATTGAATACAAGCATATAATAATAGCGTTGTAAGGGATCTGTTGTTACAATTGTCATCTTCTGGTCGGCAATGTTTGCCATGGCAATAGGGGTTTCCTCTGGAATATTATCAGGGTCAATAGAAGCATAAACCTTCACATTTCCCTTAATAATAGGCGCTGTTTCCCACTTGACAATACAATTCCCCACATTGTTTTCTTCACAAACAACCGAAATATGAGGAGCCGTACCCGTACAAGCGGTTAGCGACACAATATATGCAAGACAGCTCAACAGATTTTTATACATGGTTCTTACTCTCTAAACATCTATTGCAAAGATATGTATTTCAATGAGTTTTGTTACAGTAGGGTACAGAGTTTCACAGAGTTTTTTCTCCTTTAACGGGGATTTAGTTAATAGGCGATAATTGTTTAGCAAAATCGGATGATATGGAGTTACTAAAACTTTGGCATACATTTGCCGAGAATGCTATTCCGTAATGAATGATTTGTTTCCACGTTGTTTCATCCAATTGGTTCAGATCATCGTATTGTATCTGATGCTTAAGGAGGCCGTAAATGACGCCGGCATTAAAGTTGTCACCGGCTCCTATAGTGCTGACAGGGTTTAATGGCATTGCCGGATATTCCTTAGTAAACTGTTGGGTATGTAATGAGATATTGTCTGCTCCGGATGTTAGAATGAAGTTTGGACAGTAGAATTTTATTTTGTCTTTGTATATCTTGTCTGTCTCTTTAAGATTATACAAATTGAGAAAGTCTTCTATAGAGCCGCGTACAATAGATGAATATTCAAAATTCTCTATAATGGTTGGCATCAGCTTTAATGCTTCTTCTTTGTGTGAAGAGCGGAAATTCAAATCATAATAAATAATCACCTTCTTTTCCCGTGCCTGCTCTAATAAATCTACTATCTTATCGCGAAGTACAGGGTTCAGTGCATAGTATGAGCCGAAAATCAGAATATCATTTTCTTCCAATTCGGGAAACAATATGTCTAAGCGTTGCTTTGGATAATCTTTGTAGAAGATGTATTCCGCATCACTTTGAGCGTTCAGGAAAGCTAATGACACGGGAGATTTACCATCCGGGAATACATTGATGTAGTTTGTTGCTATTCCGTTATCCTGCATGAATTTTAAAATGATATTACCTATCCGGTCGTTACCGGTTTCACTGATAAAGCGAACCGGTATTCCTGCTCGTGCCAACGAGACAATGCCATTGAATACTGAACCTCCCGGTACAGCCGTACTTGGTTGCTCGTTACGAAATATGACATCAAGGATTGTTTCTCCTATGCCTACTACTTTTCGCATAATTGCCTTGACTTTTCACCGAGGTAGCCACCATGATGACGTTTGGAATAATCTGCAATGGTAAATCCTGTTTGCTTCATTACCTGCACTACCAAAATATCTCCGATAACTGTCATTGCCGTTGTTGAAGTAGTTGGCGTCATACCAAGCACGCACACTTCTTTGGGACTTCCAGTGCTAATGCATACGTCAGATTCATGGGCTAGCGGACTGTCCGGATTGCCCGTGATTACAATGAATCTTAACTTGGGGTCGAGATTGTGCGCCAATTGGGTTAATTCTACAATTTCGCGGGTCTTTCCGGAATTTGAAATTAGCAAGAGTAAATCATTTTCTTGCAAAATACCTAGATCACCGTGTTGGGCTTCACTTGGATGCAGAAAAACAGATGGAATTCCTGTAGAGCAAAATGTAGTGGCAATATTCATTGCAATTTGTCCGGCTTTACCCATGCCAGAAGTAACCAATTTGCCTTTTTTCTCGTGAACGTGTTCTACAATAAGTTGAACGGCCTTTTCGTAAGCGTCTGTTACGGGAATGTTCAATACGGCTTGTGCTTCTTTCTGCAAAAGCTCCTGAATGGATGCAATCATCATCTTTTTTTGTAGTATTAGTCATTATATAGCTCACAAATATCTGCAATTTTCCATAAATGGCAATAAGTTTTATTGTATTTTTGTGCTCTTAATTAGTTTAGAGCTTTATAATGAAAAAGTTAGCACCTATTCCTCTTTTGGAATATAATACGTATACTCTTGAGAATGGTTTGCGTATCATTCACCAACCAATACTTTCCAATGTTGCTTATTGTGGTTTTGCCGTGGATGCGGGTACGCGCGATGAGCAAGCAAGTGAAGAGGGAATGGCCCATTTTGTGGAGCATCTCATTTTTAAAGGTACACAGAAACGCAAAGCCTGGCATATACTCAACCGGATGGAGAATGTAGGCGGGGATTTGAATGCTTATACCAACAAAGAAGAAACCGTAATCTATTCGGCTTTCCTGACCGAGCACTTTGGCCGTGCCTTCGAATTACTAACGGATATTGTATTTCATTCCACGTTTCCGCAACAGGAAATTGAGAAGGAAACGGAAGTCATTATTGATGAGATACAGTCTTATGAGGATACTCCGTCGGAACTTATTTTCGATGACTTCGAAGAACTCGTTTTTTGCGATCATCCATTAGGCCGTAATATTTTAGGGAAGCCTGATTTGTTGAGGACTTTCCGTAGCGAAGATGCTGCGTCTTTTACTTCCCGTTTCTATCATCCCGGGAACATGGTATTTTTCGTCTGGGGCAATTTGCCGTTTAATCAGGTGGTGCGTTGGGCTAAAAAGTTGTTAGCTGATGTTCCGGCAATTAGCGTTGATAAACCTCGCTTGGCATTACCCGGGTATGTACCTCAGAATCGTACTATTCATAAAGATACCCACCAAACTCATGTTATGATAGGTGCCAGATCTTATGATGCTTACGATAAGAAGTGCACGGCCCTCTATATGCTGAGCAATATTCTTGGTGGTCCGGGGATGAATAGCCGACTAAATGTTGCTTTGCGTGAACGTCGTGGTTTGGTTTATAATGTGGAAGCAAATATGACGGCCTATACCGATACCGGTGTCTTTTGTATTTATTTCGGTTCGGATCAGGCAGATGCAGCTGTTTGTACGAAGTTGGTATTGAAGGAATTAAAGCATTTGCGGGAAGTCAAGATGACTCCTTTGCAGTTGTCTGTGGCCAAGAAGCAGCTTATAGGTCAGATTGGCGTTGCTTTCGATAACAATGAGAACAACGCTTTAGGTATGGCAAAGACATTTCTGCATTATAACAAGTATGAAAGCCCTGAAATCATATTCCGGCGTATTGAACAACTTACTTCGGAAGATCTGCTTCAAGTAGCCAATGAAATTTTTGCGGAAGATTATCTCTCCACTTTGATTTATCAATGAGAATATAGTGAATCTTTATGTGCCTCGTACAAGGAAGAGCATGTGCGTTTGTTGTTCTCTGCTATGGTACGGAGCGCGCGATATATAAGGAAAAGCCGTGGACATACGGTTACTTTTATCCGAAGAGTACAATCCCTCTCTTTTTTCCTCTTTCAAAGAGTTTAGTCAACCTGTATCAGAGAAAAGATAAAAAACAAGTTAACCTGAAGCAGGAATAACAAACAAGGTGGTCAACCGCTGGTAGGCTTAGTAATCTTTCAAGTCAACCCTAAGCAGGAATAACTAAGAAACAAGTCAACCATTATCAGGGAAGTACAGTCTTTTTCTACTTTTGGTAGTGGCATTTCTTCGGCCCACAGCTGTGGGCCCGCCGGTTTACAGTTGTGGGCTCTCGGGCCCACAGTTGTCCCCCCGAGAGCCCACAGTTGTAAAACGAAGTTTTGCTTTAGGCATCCAGATGTTTTTTCAGGGGAATCGTGATAAAAGCATACGGCTAATTATAAAAATTTTCTCTAATACTCACAGGATAGGTTTTGAAATGTATCGGCCGGAACATACGTAGCTGGCTGGAGTATGGTGATTGAAATGCATACGATTAGGCTTACCGACTTGAAGTAATCATAAATTAAAAAGCGCTACCTATGAGTTACAACAGGGGATTTTGCATACTTTTAGCAAATTACGCACGAAATACTATTACTTGCTGGTAATGAGACTGCTAGCTGTGTATTTGTGTAAACATACGAAAAAAAAGAGTGACGGAAAAGGGTTTGCCGTCACTTGCCGTCACGCTTGCCGTCACTTGATAATACCTTAATACACTGTTTGTTAGTGTGCAGAGTGACGAAGTGACGACAATTTGTGCAAAACTTTGGGTAGAGGCTGCTAATTCACCCGATTTTGTTGAGAATTTAAAGATAATGTTAGCCCTTTTCCCCTTCTTTTTCCTTGTTGGGGATGGAGGACAGGCGCCTCATGCTAAATTCACAGCCACAATACTGTTGATTGTAAAAGTCATATTCCTTAATGATCTGATTTCGACGCTCACTAAGTCCGCCTTTCCGCCAATTCTGCTCCCAATAGCTTACGCCCGGATATTGAGATGCTGCACGACGTCCGGCTTCAGTGATTTGATCCAGACTCTTCCAACGGGAAGAGGCCAGGGTGGTGGTGAAGATAGAAAAGCCGTGTTCCGATGCATATCGGGCTGTTTCTCCCAAGCGCAGCAGGAAACATTTTAAGCAACGCCCTCCACGTTCCGGTTCATCTTCCATGCCTTTTATGGTTTCGCGCCATGCAGCATAATTGTAGTCCGCATCAACAAAGTCAAGTCCAAGGCTTTGCGTATAGCGGATTGCTTCTGCCTTTCGAATCTCATATTCCTTTTGAGGATAGATATTCGGATTATAATAAAACACAGTGGGGCGGATATCGTTAGCCAGCAAACATTCGATGATGGCGGACGAGCAAGGGGCGCAACAAGAGTGAAGTAAAACTTTGTCTTCTCCGTGTGGAGTTTCTATTTTTAGCATTTTATTCTTTACGTTTTATACCTTCAATTTTATTCGGAATCTTACTAAGAGTCCGGTTAATTGGATGATAATGAGTGCAAATATAAGAGATTTTAGCAATCCCGGTACTCCGCTTCCCAATATTTCGGGGTATCGTATTCCAAGTAATTGTTGGGCGGCATACCAGATATATGGAATGATGTAACAGGTTAATGTGGCAGTTCCCGCAGGCTTGATGAGGCTAAACCATGAAGTCTGCCCTTTTACGTCCGTCAACCAATAAAAGAAACCAAATAGAGGGAAGTATAAAGCCAGACAGTAAAAGAGCCAGCTTGGAGTGGCCTGAATCTTCGAGATAATCCAGTAGGGATGAGAGCAAAGTGCTGCAATCAGCATGACTGCTCCGAGTGTGCAGAGGATGCGGATAAACTTGCCGGGTTTTCGGATATCGGCGTATTTTAGCATGAGTAAGGAGGTCAGTACGCCGGACATTCCCAGCGTGTGCAGGGTCCAGTCACTCGGAATAAAAGGCAATAGAATGATTCTTGAACCGTAGTCACCCGGTATGAGTTGTGAGTGACTCATCACGGCAAGGAGTATCATCACTAACCATGCAATGACGTTGTTGCGTAAATTTTTGCCGGTGAAAAGGTAAGTTCCGGCACATACGGCATACGTCCAGCCAATAAGTCCCAGGATTCCCCACCAGCCTTGATGGAAGGGTTTGCCGTTTAAGTCTTTGTATATGACAAGGAACGATAGCAGAAGAACGCCAACCACTTTCATTCCGATGAATACGTACTTTTTTAAGCCTTCCGACTTGGGGTATACAGCCCATACCAGGAAGAAACCGGCAACCATTAAAAGAGAAAATACCTGATGGGAGATGCCGCCTTCGATGCCGCCGCTGTTCAGAGAGAACAATCCCATGGCAATTAGAGCCAGTGTTCTCCAGAAGATATGGGCAATGACTTGTAACGTGGTATCTCCTTTCCGATAACGGTTTTGGATGGCAAAAGGGATGGACATGCCCATGCAAAAGAGGAATGCCGGAAAGATGGTATCGGAGAATCCCATCATATCTTCATTCATCCCGGCATGCTCCAACCAGTGCGGAATATCTTTCAGCCCGGGAATGTCGTTAACAAAGAGCATGAGGAACATGGTGAGTGCCCGGAAAATGTCAACCGCAGCTACTCTTTGGGGTGTTAAGTTTTTCATTGAATATTGTTTTGGGGGTTTATATCACAAATATAGGAAACTAATTCTTTATATTTGCAGCTATGAAACTAAAATTGCTTTTGTTGACCGGATTCCTTTATTTAGGAATGGGAGCTACTGTTTGGGCTTCCGATGATCATACTGTGGCCTTTTGGTTGGAATCTTTGGATAAGGCTATTGATCATTCCAAACAGTATTCGGCTGTACGTGAGGCACGCATTCTCCGGTTGAAAGAACAGTTAAAGGCTACAGATACGCTTAGTCTGGATTTCTACAGCTTAAATAATGAATTATATAAAGAGTATAAAGCCTATACCTGCGATTCGGCTATACATTATCTCAGTTGTAACTTGCAATGGGCTGAACGCCATGGAAAGGAACGCCTTGCGATAGAAACCGGTATTCGTATTGCTTATTCGCTGACTTCTGCCGGTATGTATGAAGAAGCATCGGAGCGCTTGAAACGGATCGACCGGAGTAAACTACCCCAAGATTTACTATCGGAATATTATGATTGCTATTGTCACTTCTATGGAGAATTGGGAGCTTATACACAGGATTATGCCTCCAAAGATCGCTATTTTGCTTTGTCCCGTTGCTACGATGATTCTTTGATGCAAGTGCTTTCTCCAACCTCCCGTGCCTATTTGGAGCGTAAAGAAATGCAGAAGATGGCTGCGGGCAGTTTAAAGGAAGCATTAGCTGTTAATGATAAACTTCTGGTTGGCGTGAATATTAATTCTCCGGAGTATGCTCTGGCTACTTATCACCGTTCTCAAATCTTTCGCGATATGGGTAATAAGGAGGCGGAGATGCGTTACTTAACTCTATCTTCGTTGACTGATGTGCAACTGGCGATAACGGATCATGCCTCTCTTTGGAATCTTGCGCAATTGCTTTATGAGAGAGGGGACATTGAAAGGGCTTATCATTACATGCGCTTTTCATGGGATCAGACGAAGTTCTTTAATGCCCGTCTGCGTAGTTGGCAAAGTGCCGGTATCCTTTCATTGATTGATAAAACTTACCAGGCAATGATAGAAAAGCAGAATAAAAGACTGGAGCAGTATGCTTTTGCCATTACGGTTTTAGTAATTCTACTACTGGGTGCCTTGATCTATATCTATTTACAGATGAAAAGGCTGTCTGCTGCGCGTAATAATTTGCAGGAAGCTAACGGGAGGCTCTATAAATTGAACGAAGAACTTAGCCAGATGAACGGTCGCCTTCAATCGATGAATATGGAGTTGTCCGAGGCTAATCAAATAAAAGAAGAGTATATAGCCCGTTTTGTTAAGCTATGCTCTACTTATATTGATCGGCTGGATGCTTATCGCAGGATGGTTAATAAAAAACTTTCTGTCGGTCAAATAGCTGACTTACTCAAGATCACCCGTTCACACGAAGCCTTGGATAGGGAGTTGGAAGAGCTTTATATGAACTTTGATTCAGCTTTCTTGCATATCTTCCCTGATTTTGTGAATAAGTTCAATGCTTTGCTTCAAGAAGATGCCCGCATTGTATTGAAACGTGAAGAGCTTCTGAATACGGAATTGCGTATCTTTGCCCTGATTCGTTTAGGTATTGAAGATAGTTCCCAGATCGCTGAGTTTTTACGCTATTCCGTTAATACCATTTATAATTATCGTTCGAAAGTGAAGAACAAGGCAATGGTGTTGCGTGATGATTTTGAAGATTTAGTAAAGGCTATTCACTAATATTGTTTTGTATATCATCCACTTTTTTGTTGCTTTCGAAAGTGCTTAAATAGCTTATTTGCAGATCTTTAAGCTTGATGGGCATCCACTTTTCTTTTAACTGCCTGATTTTGGCTTCCTATATTCTCTATTTTTGTTCTGCGAGGGTTTGAATGGGATTAACCATTCTATTTTAATTTTATTACGAACCTTTAAATTAATACGTATGAAACAGAACAAGTGGAACTTCCGCTTTATGAGTCGAAAGGTTTTTATTGCTTTTGGAGCAATGCTTTTCTCACTTTGTGCATTCGCACAGCAAATTGTAGTATCGGGACAGGTTTCCGACATCCAACAAGAACCGCTTATTGGAGTTAGTGTTCAGGAAAAAGGGACAACTAACGGAACCATTACGGATATTAATGGTCATTTTACATTGAAAGTGGCAGAAAATGCTACGTTGGTGTTTTCTTATGTTGGTTATAAAACACAAGAAAAGAAAGCATTATCACGAATGAAGGTAGTGCTCCAGGAGGACACTGAGATATTGAATGAAGTGGTGGTTATTGGTTACGGTTCGGTGAAGCGTAAAGATGTGACTACTGCCATATCGAGTGTTTCGACAAAGGATATAGACCAGCGTCCTATTATTTCTGCCGGACAAGCTATTCAGGGAAGAGCTGCCGGTGTCTCGGTCATCAGTCCTACCGGAGAGCCGGGGGGAGAGATGTCCATACGTGTACGTGGTACAACGTCTATGAATGGGAGTAATGACCCGTTATATGTAGTGGATGGCGTCCCTGTGGATAATGTCAACTTTCTTGCACCGGCTGATATTGCTGATATGCAGATATTGAAAGATGCATCATCCGCTGCGATTTACGGATCGCGTGCTGCAAATGGTGTTATTCTGATAACGACCAAGGCTGGTTCTCAAGACAAAGCAAAAGTTGCTTTTACCGCACAATTCGGTTTAAACAAAGTGGTGGATAAAATACATTCGTTGAACTCTGCCCAGTATAAGGAGTTACAGGATGAGATTGGATTGGTATCCTTACCCGATGGGTTGCCTGACTTAACGAACTGGTTTGACGAAACTTATACTACCGGTAATACACAGAATTATCAGGTTTCTATCTCGAATGGAAATGATAAGATGAACTATTATCTTTCTGCCGGTTATCAAAGGGAAAAGGGAGTTCTGGACATTTCATTTTATAAGCGTTATAACTTTCGCTTGAACTTTGAGAATAAAGTTTATAAGTGGATGACTGTCAATACCAACATCTCTTATGCCGATTATTCCAATAATGGAGGTGGTGCTATGGGAATAGGCGCTAATCGTGGTGGTGTTATTCTGTCAGTGATTAATACGCCTACCTATGCACCTGTTTGGAATCCATTGGAACCGACGCAGTACTATAATGACTTCTATGGAATTGGTAACATTACCAGCCCATTGGAAAATATGGCGCGGGAGGCTAATAATAAGAATAAAGAAAACCGCTTATTAGCAACAGGGGCACTTACCTTCACTTTCTTGCCGAAACTAATACTTAAATCCTCTTTTACGATTGACCGGAGAAGTGCAGTGAAGACAACGTTTCTTGATCCTGTATCTACGGCATGGGGACGTAATCAGTTTGGAGAAGGGTCGGACAGCCGTAATACAAATACAGTACTGACATTTGATAACGTGCTGACTTATAATACCAATTTCCGTGAACATCATAATCTAGAGTTGATGGCGGGTTCATCTTATACCGACTCCGATTATAACAATAGCTGGATAAATGGTTCGCACTATAGGGGTGCTGTTATACAGACTTTGAATGCAGCGAATAAGATAGCTTGGGATAATACTGGTTCAGGAGCTTCACAGTGGAGAATCATGTCTTACTTTGGACGAGCTTCTTATAATTTTGATAGCAAATATCTTTTTACGGCGAATATCCGTGCCGATGGTTCTTCCAAGCTACATCCAGGTCATCGCTGGGGTGCATTCCCTTCTTTTTCAGCTGCCTGGAGACTTTCTTCGGAAAAGTTTATGAAAGACTATACCTGGATTGATGATTTGAAACTACGTGCTGGATGGGGACAAACCGGTAATCAGTCGGGAATAGCAGATTATTCTTATTTGGAAACTTATACGATAAACAGAGTGGACTGGACGCAACCAGGTTACGAGAATTCTCTCCCTGGAGTTACCGCCGCAAGCAAACGTTCGGAAGACTTGACGTGGGAAACGACTACACAGGCGAATGTTGGTTTGGATCTGAGCCTTTGGAATGGACGTTTAGTGTTCAATGCTGATTATTATTATAAGCGGACTAAAGATATGTTGATGTATGTCAATATACCTCAACAAGGAGGAAGTGTTGCATCCGAGATGCAGCGCAATGAAGGAGAAATGACAAACAAGGGATTTGAGTTCAGTCTGTCTTCACGTAATTTGAAGGGAGATTTCTCTTGGAATACTGATTTTAATATTTCTTTTAATCGGAATAAACTTACTAAGCTGTCTTTACAAAAAGTTTATACTACTGCACAAACCAGTGAGTTTATCAAGGAAGATGTGGTGCGCAATGAGCCGGGACGTTCTTTAGGTGGTTTTTATGGTTATATCAGTGATGGTGTAAATCCTGAAACCGGAGAGCTAATGTACCGCGATCTTAATGGTGATCACAAGATTTCTACTTCAGACCGTACATATATTGGCGATCCGAATCCTGATTTCGTGTATGGTATGACGAACACTTTTTCTTATAAAGGTTTTAATTTAAGTGTTTTCGTGCAAGGTTCTTACGGCAATGATGTTTATAATGCGTCGCGTATAGAAACGGAAGGCATGTACGATGGGAAAAACCAATCTACACGGGTGTTGAAGCGGTGGAAGATACCCGGACAAATTACTGATGTTCCGAAAGCGGGATTTGATCTAAAGAATTCTACTTATTTTGTTGAAGATGGTAGCTATTTGCGCTTGAAAGATGTAACGTTATCCTATAATTTTTCAGGAAAGCTGTTGAAGAAATGGGGCATTACGCGGTTACAGCCTTATTTCACTGCAACTAACTTGTTGACGTGGACAAACTATTCTGGTATGGACCCTGAAGTAAATCAATGGGGGAATTCCGGTACGGTACAAGGCATAGACTGGGGGACTTATCCCCATAGCAAAACTTATACTTTGGGTGTAAATGTCGAATTTTAAATAAAAAGGAATATGAAACTAAAATATATATTTTGTGGCTTGGCATCTTTGCTACTGCTAAGCATTTCTTCCTGTTCTTTAGACCGTGATCCGATAGATACTTTTTCGGACCTTACCGAGGGCTCTACGGAACCGGGGCAAAAAGTCGTGTTTAAGAATAAAGCTGCTGTGGAAAGCAATCTTCAGGGACTTTATCAGTCAATGCGCGATCGTCAGGAACATTGGTATCTGGACCTTTTATTAATAGCTGAATCGCACTCGGATAATGCTTATGCAGGAACTACCGGTGCAGAAGTTGTGCCATTTGAAAACAATGCTATTGAAGGGTCTAACTCCGTGCTTGCCCGTGACTGGGACCGTTATCAAGAGGATTTTGCGAAGGCTAATCTATTAATTAATTATGTGGATTCGGTTAAAGATGCTTCTCTTACTGCTGATGAACGCATATCTTATAAGGCACAGGCAAAAATATTCCGTGCTATGGTTCTGTTTGATATGGTGCGTATTTGGGGGGATATTACGATGGTAACTACCATGTCCGACGACATTACGGAAGATAATATAGATGAGGTTTATGATCAGTACTTTCCACCACAAACTCCTGAAATTGATGTTTATAAGCAAATAGAAAGCGATTTGCTGGATGCAGTAAAGTATGCACCGGATAACAATCCTTCGGATAAAACGCTTTTTACGAAGAGCGTTGCCCGCACTTTGCTTGCAAAAGTCTATGCAGAGAAGCCTTTGCGTGATTATTCCAAAGTGGTGAAGTATTGTGATGAAGTCACAGCCGATGGCTTTGACTTAGTAAAGGACTTTAGTGATTTATTCGGGATGAATGCGGATAATACGGATGTTAAAATGAGAAATACCAAAGAGTCGATACTAGAAGCTCAGTTCTCCACGGGAAATGGAAATTGGTGTACCTGGATGTTTGGACGCGATTTGGCAAATTGGAATAATAATTTTACCTGGGCGAAGTGGGTTACTCCCTCGCGCGACTTGATTAAGGCTTTTGAAGATGAAGGAGATCAAATCCGTTTTAATGAATCGGTGGTTTATTATGCATGTACCTGGAGTAATTACTATCCTTCTGATCATTACCCGTTTATGTATAAATGCCGTTCGGCTTACAGTAGTTTAATTAAATACCGTTATGCTGATGTTCTTTTGTTAAAAGCTGAGGCTTTGATTATGGGCAATACTCCTGATTTGGAAGGTGCTGCTAAAATAATAGATAAAATTCGTAAGCGTGCCGGGTTAAAGGATTTGCCTTCGGCTGTCCGTACCAGTAAAGATGCCATGCTGAATGCCTTGTTGAAGGAACGTCGTTTGGAACTTGCATTTGAAGGTCAGCGTTGGTTCGATCTTGTACGGCTGAATAAAGTGGAAGAGGTGATGAATAGCGTTTTTGCTAAGGATAGTGGTCGAAAAGCGTTGGCTTATCCTTTTACCGAAGACTCTTACAGGCTTCCCATACCGCAATCGGTTATCGATACAAATGATAAAATCCATCAAAATCCAGGTTATTAATTATTAAACATGTATACCATGATACTGAATAATATAAAGAAATTAGCATTTATTCTTTTAAGCTGCATTACGCTGTTGGCTGCATGTAGCAATAATGATGATAAAGATATCCCGGTAGTAAAACCAGTGGAAGGAGATGTGAACATTTATGTTACCACGGCTTTCTTGACCAAGGATTTAACCCAGGATGCCGTGAATTTTAGTGAGAAAGATAACATGGCTCCTACCAACATAACATTGGTGCCAACAGAGCGTTATCAGGAAATGGAAGGATTTGGAGCTGCTGTGACAGGATCAACTTGCTTCAACCTAATGCAAATGAAACCGGATGACCGGAAAGCTTTTCTCACTAAAACGTTTTCCGATAAGGATGGATTTGGCTTCAGCTACATTCGCATAGCTATCGGATGCTCGGATTTCTCTTTGAGTGAATATACGTGTTGCGATGAAGAGGGAATAGCGAATTTTGCTTTGCAAAGTGAGGAAAAGGATTATGTTATTCCCATATTAAAAGAGATTCTGGCTATTAACCCTTCTATTAAAATAATGGCTTCTCCATGGACTTGCCCTAAATGGATGAAAGTGAATAATCTGTCAGAGAAGGAACCTTATGATTCATGGACAGGTGGACACTTGAATCCGGATTTTTATCAGGACTATGCCACCTATTTTGTAAAATGGATACAAGCTTTCAAGGATGAAGGCATTGATATCTATTCCATTACTCCTCAAAATGAACCGTTGAATACGGGCAATTCCGCTTCGTTGTATATGGGATGGGAAGAGGAGCGTGACTTTATCAAAAATGCACTTGGACCTAAATTTACTGGTGCAGGGATTACAGCTAAGATTTATGTATACGATCATAATTATGATTATAGTGGCATAGCGGATGAGCTGAACTATCCCGCTAAAATTTATGAAGATGCCGATGCCGCCCGTTATGTTGCAGGTGCTGCATTTCACAATTACGGAGGAAATCTGGATGAGCTGAATAATGTGCATAAAGCTGCACCAGATAAGGGACTTGTGTTTTCGGAAACATCTATAGGAACTTGGAACAGTGGACGTAATTTAAGGACACGTTTGATGGAAGATATGCGCGATGTGGCGTTGGGAACAGTGAATAATTGGTGCAAGGGGGTGATTGTATGGAATTTGATGTTGGATAATGATCGCGGGCCTAACCGGGAAGGTGGTTGCCAAACCTGCTACGGAGCTGTGGATATCAGTAACTCCGATTACAAGACAATTATCCGTAATTCCCATTATTATATCATCGCTCATCTTTCGTCGGTGGTAAAGCCGGGGGCGGTTCGTATAGGAACAAGCGGGTATTCGGATGGAAATGTGGTGTATTCTGCTTTTGAAAATACAGATGGTACTTATGCATTTGTGTTGATGAATAACAATGAGCAGAATAAATTAATTACCATTAGTGATGGTACACACCACTTCTCGTACAATGTTCCCGGGAAATCTGTAGTGTCTTACCGTTGGGCAAAGTGAAACCTTAAATAACAAGTAAATATGAATAATAAGATATATTTGATAGTAGCTCTTGTTGGCATGTTATTTATGAGTGCCTGCAATGATGATAAATTTATTGCCGGAAGTCCAGTGATCGGTTTGAATACTGAGCAGGCGGATGCATATTTCGGAGATAGTCTGGCCTTTGTAATCAAGGCTTCTGATGTGGATGTTCCGCTTTCAACATTGAAAGCCCAATTGTATTATGGTGAAGAGAAGGTCTCGGAAACGGTTATCCGCACGAAAACGAGCGGACAGGATTATGCAGGTAAGATCTTTGTCCCTTTTCTGCCCGAGATAGCGAATGGAAAAGCAACGTTGAGATACATTCTTCAAAATATTAATTTTACGACCTCAGAGAAAGAGGTAGAGGTTACGCTGACTCGTCCTGACTTTCCGTATTTGACTTTGGTTACAGCGGATGGAGAGTATAAGATGGAGCGGACGGATACTTACCAGTATAGTGCAACAGAGAAGTTTCCTCTCGAAGTAAAGGGATACATCAAAACACCCAAAATGGGGGATAATGGCAATGAGCTGACTTTTGGCTGGAACTCAGGGGAGATTCAACAAGGCGTAACGTCGGACATTACGTTTACAAGTGCAACATCAGGAAAGTATTCAATCTCTTTTAATACCTACAGTTATGAGGCTTCTCCTTTTGTAAAACTACTGCTTAATGGTTCCGAAATGGAAGTGGTGGATAATGAAAACTATCGCCTTGATCTTACGCTGACTCAGGGACAGACTTTGACCTTTGACGGGGTACCGGGTTATGATGATTGGTGGATTGATCGCGATTATTTTAAAAAGAATGATGATGGTACTTTGAAATTCTTGCCTATCTCAGGTTCTTACCGTGTTATTGCAAATACGAAATATAAGTATTTCATTGTACAGTCTTTGAAAGATGGAGCACTTGCCACTTTGCAAAATGATGGTACCGGGGCCATTTGGATTATTGGAGAGGGGCTTGGTAAACCTTCCGTTGCAGCGAAAGAGGTTGGATGGACAACAGGAAACGGACTGTGCATGTCACAGTTTGAACTGAAAAAATATCAGGTAACTCTGGTTGCAGGAAGTACGGTGAAAGCGGATAAAATCAATTTTAAATTTTTCTATCAACAAGATTGGGGTGGAGAGTTTGATGGTGCCTCTTTGACAAGTTCCAGTGATTTGGTTGGAGTTGGTGATGGAAGTACTCATGATAATGGAAATCTATATTTGCATGATGGTAAGAAATTAACTGTCGGGCATATCTATAAATTTGTAGTGGATGTTACCGGAGGTATTGATAAGGCTACTTTAACTGTTACTGACGAAGGAGAGCAACCTATAGAGATAAAAAACATTACCTTTAGCGGAGTAAAGATGAGTTCGGATGATGGAGCCATCTATACGGCAACATTATCGTTGTCTCAGAATCAGGCTATTGCTGTATCCGGTATTAATGATTTGGGTGATTGGTGGATAAATCCCGACTATTTTAAAGTAGAAGATGGTGGCAGTTTGAGCTTTATTCCTGTTAGTGGAGATTATCGTGTAGTAGCCAATACTGTTATAAAATCGTTTTCCATAGTTCGGATGAATGGAAGTGAGGAAGCGACATTGAGTGATGATGGTCATGGTGCCATTTGGCTAATGGGATGGGGGGTAGGTTCTCCTTCTCTGGATAATCAGTTTGGATGGACTCCGGGTGCTGCTTATTGCATGCCCGAGGTTGCTCCAAAGATTTACCGTTTTACTGCTGTGGCAGGTCCGGAACAAGGCTCTTCACTTGGACAGCGTATACGTTTTGACTATGTAAGCTGCAAATTCTTCTTCCAGGATGATTGGGGAGGAGAGTTCTCCGGAGATAATGCCTTGACACTTGCAGCGGGTGCGGCTGATTATATCACAAATACAGGCAACATTGAACTTGCCAGCGGTGTACAACTGGAGCAGGATGCTACTTATGTGATGACGGTTGATTTAACAGCAGGAAATAGTAAAGGTGTTATTTCATTCGTAAAACAATAGAATAAAAGGAGATGAGGCTGTGCTAAAAAGGTCATGGACTATACAAATAGAAGATCATGATATTCAGTTTTCAATAGGTTGATTTGTATCGTTTGGAACAAAAGAGTTTTAGTGCAGCCTCATTCTGCTTTATAATAAGAGTGAGGAGATTTAGGAGGGTAAAGATGCTTATTGTGCAGATGTAACATAAATATATATAATCTTATGAAACGTTATTTTTCTATTTTCTATCTTCTATTGCTATTTCCAATAGTTTATACTTATAGTGGACAAGAGGCAAGTGCTGCAAATAAGCATTTCGTAAGGATTCAGGGTAAGGATTTGATTCAACCGGATGGTACGAAACTCTTCATTCTGGGAACTAACTTGGGTAATTGGCTCAATCCCGAAGGGTATATGTTTAACTTTAGCAAGACCAATTCCGCGCATTTTATAAACGATATGTTTTGCGAGCTGGTTGGACCGGACTTTACGGCTAAATTCTGGGAGGCCTTTAAAGACAATTATATCACTAGTGCTGATATCCGGTTTATTAAAGAAAAGGGAGCCAATACTATACGTTTACCTTTCAATTACAAACTCTTCACAGATGAAGACTATATGGGACTGACCGGAGAGCAGGATGGCTTTGCCCGTATTGACAGTCTGGTGGAATGGTGCCGTGAAGCGGGACTTTATCTCATTCTCGATATGCACGATGCTCCCGGTGGACAGACCGGAGATAACATTGATGATAGTTATGGCTATCCCTGGCTATTTGAAAGTGAGGCCAGCCAACAGCTGTATTGTAAAATATGGAATAAGATCGCGGCACATTATAAAGATGAACCGGTGATTCTGGGCTATGAGCTTTTAAATGAGCCTATTGCTCCTTATTTCTCCAATATGGAGGAGCTGAATGATAAGCTGGAAAGTATATACAAGATGGGAGTGGCAGCTATTCGCGAGGTTGATAAAGATCATGTTATTCTTTTGGGTGGAGCTCAATGGAATGGTAACTTTAAGCCTTTTAAAGATGCTAAGTTTGATCATAAGATAATGTATACTTGCCATCGCTATGGCGGTAATCCTACAAAGGAAGCTATTCAGGCTATTATCAGTTTTCGTGATAGTGTGAACTTGCCCATGTATATGGGTGAAATCGGACATAATACGGAGGAGTGGCAAGCCGCTTTCTGCAAGGTGATGCGCGAGAATAATATAGGTTACACGTTCTGGCCATATAAAAAGATGGACGGCTCTTCTTTTGTTGGCATCACTCCCCCTGCGAATTGGACTGAAGTTGTTACGTTCTCGGAAGCTCCGCGGACCACGTATAAGGAAATACGCAGTGCCCGTCCCGATCAGGAGATAACCCGTAAAGCCATGATGGACTTTATTGAGGCTTGTAAGTTCAAGAACTGTGTCGTTCAGGAAGGATATATTAACTCATTGGGTATGAAATGATAATAGATTAATAAGGTATGAAGGTTAAAATATTTTTATTAGGTTTAGTACTATCGACTGCTTCTCTCTTGGCGCAGCAGAAGTCTGTTTATTTGGATGCCACTAAGCCCCTTGAGGAGCGGGTGGAAGATGCATTGGGCAGGCTGACACTTAAGGAAAAAATTGCAATGGTACATGCTCAGAGTAAGTTCAGCAGTCCGGGAGTTCCTCGATTGGGCATTCCTGACTTTTGGATGACTGACGGTCCGCATGGCATTCGTCCCGAGGTACTTTGGGATGAATGGGATCAGGCTGGGTGGACAAACGACTCTTGCGTGGCTTTTCCCGCACTGACTTGTCTGGCTGCTACCTGGAATCCTGAGATGTCCCGCTTATATGGAAAAAGTATCGGTGAAGAGGCACGTTATCGCAATAAAACCGTTTTACTCGGTCCGGGTGTGAATATCTACCGGACTCCGCTCAATGGGCGTAACTTTGAGTATATGGGGGAGGATCCTTACCTTTCATCACAAATGGTGGTGCCCTATGTACAGGGTGTACAGCAAAATGGTGTGGCTGCCTGCGTGAAGCACTTTGCACTGAATAATCAGGAGGTAAATCGCCACACCACTAATGTCATTGTGGATGATCGTGCTCTTTACGAAATTTATCTGCCGGCGTTCAAAGCAGCCGTACAGCAAGGCAAGGCATGGGCTATTATGGGATCTTACAATCTGTATAAAGGACAGCATTGTTGTCATAATCAATATCTACTCAATGATATTCTGAAAGGAGAATGGGGATTCGACGGAGTGGTTGTTTCCGATTGGGGAGGTGTACACGATACTGAGCAGGCCATTACGAATGGGCTGGATATGGAGTTCGGGAGTTGGACCAACGGGTTGTCCAATGGCAGTAGTAACGCTTATGATAGCTATTATTTGGCACAACCTTATTTGCAACTGATTCAATCGGGTAAAGTCGGGACAAAAGAGCTGGACGATAAAGTCCGTCGTATCTTGCGTCTGGCTTTCCGTACCACGATGGATACTGACCGTCCTTTCGGTTCTATGCTTTCGCCTGCACATTATGAGGCGGCGAGGCGGATAGGGGAAGAGGGCATTGTTCTGTTGAAGAATAAGAATGCCGTATTGCCACTCGATTTAGCTCGCGTGAAGCGTATTGCCGTGATTGGTGAGAATGCAGTGAAGATGATGACAGTAGGTGGAGGAAGCTCTTCTTTGAAAGTGCAGCATGAAATCTCTCCCTTGGATGGCATTAAAGAACGTGTTGGTGACCGTGCCGAAGTGGTATATGCCCGTGGTTACGTTGGAGATGCAAGCGGTGAATACAATGGAGTGGTGACCGGACAAAACCTGAAGGATGACCGTTCGGTGGAGGAGTTGACGGATGAGGCCGTGAAAGTAGCAAGCACAGCCGACTATGTGATTTTTATCGGTGGCTTAAACAAAAGTCCTCATCAGGACTGCGAAGATTCCGACCGTAAGGGGCTTGGTTTGCCTTATGGACAAGATGAACTGATTTCGGCATTGGCTAAAGCAAACAAAAACCTGATTGTGGTGAATATATCAGGCAATGCTGTAGCTATGTCCTGGATTGAACAAGTGCCTGCCGTGTTGCAAGATTGGTATCTTGGTTCGGAAGCCGGACATGCCCTTGCTGCGGTACTAATGGGTGATGTGAATCCTTCCGGTAGGTTGCCGTTTACTTTCCCTGCTCATCTGGAAGATGTTGCAGCTCATCAATTGGGTGAATATATCGGAACCGTTAGTAAAGAAATCGTAAACGAGAAATATAACGAAGGTATCTTTGTGGGCTATCGCTGGGCCGACAAGCAGAAGAAAGTGAAGCCGTTGTTTCCTTTTGGATATGGATTGTCGTACACCACATTTGCTTATGAAAAGCCAGTGCTTGATAAGAAAGAGATGTCTCCCGACGGACAAATCACGTTGACAGTGAAAGTGAAGAATACCGGTGTCCGTGAAGGTCAGGAAGTGGTTCAGCTTTATATCAGTGATAAGAAGTCAAGTCTTCCGCGTCCCATTAAAGAGCTGAAAGGTTTCAAGAAAATCAAGCTTGCCCCCGGTGAGGAAAAAGCAGTCAGCTTTACCATAGATAAATCGGCATTGAGCTATTTTGATGACCGTCAGCATGCCTGGGTCGCTGAACCCGGTAAATTTGAAGCGATTGTAGCTGCTTCCGCTATGGATATCAAGGGAGTGGCTCCCTTTGAATTGAGGTAACAAAGAGAAGGAATTTAGCACTAAAACATACATTTGTTGGACATATAGAGCCAGCGTGTTGGAGATATAGAACTAACGCGCTGGCTCTATATCTCCAGGATGTTAGCAATATAGAGCCAACAAAACCACTCTTATAAAGGGTGACTATACTAGATTTAGCCCTATTTATCGGCTGATATCTGCTGCTCTTCCAAATCGCTTTATCGAAACATCTCCGACTCGGTTCACCACATTTATATGCTTTCTTCGGATAGCGTTTTCATGATAAATCTGCTTAATAAGACGTGAGGTTTATCCTCCTTGTAAATGCAATGAAGTCAGAATAGGGATTACCTCACTTGGTAATATCCCTGTGTATTGATTTCGCTCAGCTGGAGGTAGCGGTAGTTTTCCTCATCCAGAAGATAATCCCAACAGCCCATATAGTGCAATAGTTCACCACCAAAACCAGTCTTGAACTGATATAGTCCGTACATTGGATGCGAACGGTCCGGTCCCGGAGATACGCCGAACATGTCATATTCGGTACATCCATTCTTTTTAGCCAGTCTTATGGCTTCCCATTGCAAAGCATAAGTGGACATATAATTCCTTTTGTGCGAGGACGATGCACCGTATAGATATGTGGCCCGGTATTCCGATATAACCAGAAACATTGTGGCAAGAGGTTCTCCCTCTGCTTCTGCAATTAAAAGTTCCACTTGTGCGGAAGACGATGTTTCGCTTGTTCGTGCAGCCAAAACCGACGAAAAATATTCAATGTCGTTTATAAACAGTCCGTTACGCATGGCTGTTTCTTTGTAAAGCGCATACCACACACTCAATTGATCCATTCCGGCCCTTTTCACCGTTACTCCTTTGCGCATGGATAGTCGTATATTGTAGCGGGTTTTAGGTTTCATCCGCATTAATATCTTTTCTTCGGAGGGAAGCAGATCAAGGAAGATTGTCGTTGAAGGCAGGATGTCGGAATTGCATTTGCGCAAGTTCCATTCCGAAGTATTATAATTCATCTGGAGTTCTTGGAAGTTCTTCTCCGGTGGTCCTTTCCAAACCCCTTTATCATTAAAGAAGTCTTCGTCACACCAGTGTGATTGCCAACTTAAATCGTAGCGGATAGCGATGCAATCTTGGGGGAGATATGGACGTATGGTCTCGGAAATCTCTTCGAGAAAGCATCCCTGATTCTCTTCCGAGGGTTCTATCTCCGGTCCGTAAGGTACATAAGCTATACTGTATTGGTTATCAAGCGGTTTGTGCAGGATCAGGAAGTCGGCACAAGTACAAGAATAGCCTCCTACGTTTGTGTATATATCACGGTTTCTCACTTTAAAATCGAAAGCCCGGGTTTCTACTCCCAAGTTTGCTTTTGCTTCTGACCAAAGGGCTGTTTGTTGTACTATCGGACTGTCATAAATATCTTTTGTGTCCTTCTCACAAATATCAATATACATAATCGTTGCTTAAAAAAGCTGCAAAGATAGTTTGTAATGAGCAGAATATGAAATATTTATGAAAGATTATATTTATGAGTGCTTCATTATTGGACGGGAGATGATGTTGCTTTTTCGTGAAAGTAAATATAGTCATTATTCCTGTAATAATTAGCTTCTGCATTTGAACCATCTGTCGGATTAGCTCCATCTTGAGAAGCTCCGAAAGTCGGTTTATTATATGCGGTATTAGGGACAGAATACCATCCATTAAGCGATGTATAATTCCCGAAATTACAATGAATAGAAATTAGTTTCATATTTACGAGATCGTAAAACATGCCATCGGCTACCCAAACATGTCCTGTATGCTTTGTCATTCCGGCCATTATAATTAGGTTGTTATTCAAAAAGCAATCTAATAGTTTATTTTTATCAACATCATTTGTCGCATGTCTTTCAATATTGTACCCCCATTTGGTAAAAGCATTTGCAGTACTACTAAGGCTATTGACAGATGTTTCATCACAACTGAATTTTACTCCAATTTCGTTAGCTACAGAACTGACAAATGAGGCGCATACTCCAGCTAATGGATGAGAGGAGTACATTTCTCTGAGTGAGTTGTAAGTATCCCATGGTTGATCTATTGGATATTTACGATAGTATACAATAGCTTGAGCTGCAGCAATTGTGGCGCATCCGGCATAGTAATATGGTCTATTACACTTCCCATTTGTAGGCATATTTTTGTTATAAGGATTATTTTGATTCCATTGTGTTCTCATGAGGGGTAATGTTACTGTAGTAGACGCTATACTGCTTTTTGTTGTTGTATCTTTGAGATTTTCTGCTATAACTATAGGTATTTGGCTTATTATATATGCTGCTGATGGGCAATTAATGGTATCGGCTAATTCTCCATTCTCTACATAAGCATATACTTGTCCACCGCTTTTTTCTCCAGAAGCGATGGCAAATCCTATTCTCCCTTTATTTTCTATTTTGAAATAATACAAATTAATGCTATCAGAAAGATTGCTTCCATTTCTCGTTTGAGCTTTTTGTACAGCTATTTTCTTTTGTGCCGACAATGATAATGAAATAGGAGTATATGCTCTTGTTGAGTTTTCATTATGAATCTTTTCACTGAATTCATTAACTAATTTAATTGCCTTTTGGAGATCTTGTGCCTCGCTCTTTACTTCATGAATTTCATTTTTAATGTTTTCTTCTTTGTTACAGCTAAAAAAGAATACAAAGCTCAATAAAACATAAATAATTTTTTTCATAGCTTAATTTCTTTATAAATTTTTTTGGTATACAGAATAGTTATCGAAAAGATTTCCAATGATATGTACTGAAATCAAGAGTTTTCTTTCACTTTGGGATTCATTTCCTTTTATTGTGATTGAGAGTAAACGCTTTTCTTTATCAATACTAATGGAATACCATTCTCCTAAATAATTTAATTCTTTACCTGCAGGAATTTCGTGAATAATTTCCTTGCTTTCTACAATTTCTATAATCTCGTTCAAATAGAAATTATAATTTCCCTCAATGTTAATTGAACCACCTTTTGGGCTAATTGATGACTCATGTTCCCTGAGTATAGTTCTAGTATCGTTATTGCATCCCCCTAAAACTAATATAATAAAGAAACATAGATAAATAGTTTTTCTCATTGCGTTATGTTTAGTATTATTTTGTATTAAAAGTACAGATTTGTATAATATTGTAGTTAGGTTTAGATATGCAATTATGTATAATTAACTATTTTTTTTACTTTGATTGTATATGTTTTATGATTGTTATAAAATTTTGATTATTAATATTAGGCCAGATAATGCATTTTTTATTAAAATGTATAATATATATAGCCGGAATTGATATATAAATGTCGTAAGATTCTGAGTAAAAGAAACTGTCTTTGAAGAATTTTTAAATAAATCCCTCTATTTAGTCTCGCTTTTCATTAATAAGAAGATGGACTAGAATGAGGGATTATTGTATTTAAAATTATTTGTTCTTTTCTTGAGAAAGGCTTTTCTTTTGTTTTATTGGGGAACTTTACCCAAATAGTGATTTAGCAATACCCATTTCCAGCCCGCGAAGTTCAGCCAACCCTCTTAACCGCCCGATACAGGAATAGCCGGGATTAGTCTTCTTTTTCAAGTCATCAATCATTTGGTGTCCGTGATCCGGACGCATCGGGATGGAGACTTTGCGACGTTGTTGTAGTTCAAGGAAAGCCTTCATAACATGATACATGTCTACGTCACCTTCCAGATGGTTGGCTTCATAAAAGTTCCCTTCGGCATCACGTTGTGTGCTACGAAAGTGAACAAAATTAATCCGGTCACCGAACTGTTTCATCATACCTTCCAAATCGTTAGCACTGCTTACTCCCAGTGAACCTGTACACAGACAAAGTCCGTTGCTCTTGTTGGGTACTGCATCGATTAAAGCTTGAAAATCGGCTGCCGAACTCATAATACGGGGTAAACCAAGTATGGGGCATGGCGGGTCATCGGGATGGATCACCAACATAACTCCAGCTTTATCTGCTACCGGTGTTATTTCTTTTAGGAAATAAATAAGGTTGGCGCGTAATTTCTCTGGAGTGATACCTTTATAACGGTCAAGTTCGTGTTGGAACTGTTCTAATGTGAAACTTTCTTCTGAACCTGGTAAACCGGCAATCATATTGCGTATGAGTCGCTGCTTATCTTCCTCTGTCATTTCCCCAAAGCGGGCTTTTGCTTTTGCCTTTTCTTTATCCGTATATTCTTTTTCAGCTCCCGGGCGTTTAAGCAGGAACAAGTCAAAGGCAACGAAGGCAGCACGTTCAAAGCGTAAGGCACGGGAACCGTCAGGCAATTCATAAGCCAAATCCGTTCGTGTCCAGTCCAATACCGGCATGAAATTGTAAGTCACAATGGTGATACCACATTTTCCGAGATTACGCAAGCTTTCTTTATAGTTCTCAATGTAGCTCCGGAAGTTATCCGTTTGGGTTTTAATATGTTCGTGTACGGGCACGCTTTCAACCGCAGACCAACGGAGTCCGGCATCTTCAATGATCTTCTTACGTTTCATGATTTCTTCCACCGTCCAGACTTCACCGTTTGGAATATGATGGAGAGCGTTTACAATGCCCGTTGCTCCAGCCTGCTTAATGTCTTGGAGGCTTATTGGATCATTCGGACCATACCAACGCCATGTTTGTTCACATAAATACATAATGTCGTTTTTTATAAGGTTATCGGATTAAATGGAGAATGCGTCAAATCCACCGTCTACTATGGACAAAGCACCGGTTACGAAACTGGAAGCGTCGCTGATGAGATAGTGAATGGTCCCGAATAATTCTTCCGGTTCGGCAAAACGTCCGCAAGGTGTGTGAGCGATAATGGTTTTGGCACGTTCGGTGTAAGATCCGTCAGGATTGGTCAGCAGTGCCCTGTTCTGGTTTGTAAGTAGGAATCCCGGAACAATAGCATTTACACGAATCTCCGGACTAAATTTAGTAGCCAGCTCGGTTGCCATATAGCGGGTATAGTTGGCGATGGCGGCTTTAGCCGATCCGTAGCCGACAACACGGGTTAAAGGACGTAGAGCCGATTCCGAGCAGAAGTTAACAATAACTCCTTTTTTATTCTTTGCCATAACGTCAACAAAAGCCATGGTTGGCAATATAGTGCCGAACAGATTCAGATCTACGACTTTCTTAAACGCATCAACGTCCAAGTCTAATACAGTTTTATCCGGTGCGATTGTAGCTCCGGGCATGTTACCGCCAGCTGCATTTAGCAGTACGTCAATAGTGCCAAAACGTTTTAAAATGTCTTTTTTATTTTGTTCTAATGTGTTTTTGTCCAACACATCGGTCACTAAAAATAAAGCTTCACTCTTCTGGTTGAGTTCCGCTTCGAGTTGTTTGCCCACTTCTTCTGCGCGATCAAGAATTACAATTTTAGCTCCTTGCTCTGCAAGGTAGTTGGCAATGTTTTTACCTAAAATACCACAGCCACCGGTGATTACGATGACTTTGTCTTTAATGTCGAATAAATTCTTCATGATGTTATGATTTTAGTAATAATGAGCTTATCGTTTACCTGCAAAGATAGTTATAAAATTGGGAGGTATGTTTTTTGATTTCACAAAAATAGTACATTTTCCTTTTATGATAGCTTTTATTCGGGCTCTGCCGTTAGCAACTTCTATTTTGCGTGATCCTGTGGAAGTGCCTTGGTTTTGTATAAGCAGACCTTCTCCGGCCAATTGAAATTCAATCATCCTGTTTGAATCAAGACAGGGAATCCCATTTTTATCTTTAACCTGTACTTGTATCAAGGTGGTGTCACTTTGGTTGAGTGGGGTGTAGCTCATTTCCATTTGTGCGTCCTTTTCCCATTGTGCTATTTGGTATTGCTGTGTTATTTGGTCTGTAATCTTTGTCATTTGTATAGCGGCAATGGCTTTAATGTCGTTTTTACCCTCCTGCAAAGGAACATACCAATGTAGTCCCGCGGCGGGAAAGTCTTGACTATCTCTTTTCCTTTTGCCTTGTGAAACTCCGTTTACAAATAGTTCCACTTCTGGGCAATTGGAGTATACTAGTATCTCTTTGGATTCGTGTTTCTTACCCCATCTTGTGGGACAGTTGTGACCGGAGATATGTACCATAGGTTTTTTGCTCCAATAAGATTGTACGACATAGTAACTCTCTTTCGGAGTGAGATCTCTCTCCACCACACCTTTCTGATTTACATAAGGTATGGGATTTTCCGGTCGCAGAGGAGTGGCGAAATCTTTAAACGTCCAAAAGGCTGATCCGGTGAGGTTGGGCATGGTTTCCTGCTCTTTCAAATGCCAGTCGAACAGGCGTACGATGTACGACTCCGACCAGTCGCCGTTCTTTACCGCATTGCTCACCCCATTGAAGTCACTTTCGGAGTAGCGTCCCGGATGGCTGTCTCCTCCCCATTCCGCATGGAAGAAGTGCTTTACTTTCTGCATTTCTCCCGTTATCATGCTTTTATAATCTGTAAAAGACCGACTGTACCATCCGGCCCAAATACTCGGGGAATAAACATCCACAATGTCTTTGCAGAAATCGCATCTGCGGATGCAGGTTTTTCTCTGCTTATCTAATTGATGTGCGAGATCATTCAATTCTGTCATGAAAATGCGAATAGAATCTTTATTAAAAGTAGGAAAGTCACCGGGCCAGTCATTTTCATTGCCTAGTCCCCACAGTATAATTGACGGATGATTATGGTGCTGCTCAATCATATGAGTCAGCATCCGGCGCGCCTGTGCCTTGTATGCTTCATGTCCCAATCCACCACGGCACCATGGTATTTCTTCCCAGACTAAAATGCCGAGTTTATCACATAGATTCAGTATGATGTCGGATTGCTGATAGTGTCCCAAACGAATGAAGTTCGCTCCCATATCCTTGATCATTTTCATCTCTTTGGCCATCATTTCTTCTGTCATTGCTGCGCCTACGCCAGCATGGTCTTCATGGCGATGGGTCCCGTGTAGCAAAAGTCGTTTTCCATTGAGATAAAATGGACCTTTGTCCTTGAATTCATAGTTGCGGAAGCCGAAATGTTCTTCGTCGCTCATCGACTGTCCTTCCACATTCAGAGTGACGGAACAGGTATAGAGTTGCGGGTTATCCATATCCCATAATGCGGGTTTGCGAACATCAACGGTATAAGTTACTCTGTCCGGTCTGTCGGATAGAGCGTGTTTTTGAGCAATAGCGGGGTTGTTGGTTTTGGTTAAAGTTTGCAGAGCGTTGCGCCAGATCTCTTTTCCATGTGGATCTTTTATACTGAGGCTTAATTGGACCGTAGGGACTGTGACGTCCAAATGTTGCGGATTGTACAGCGATATGGAGAGTTCTGCTTTTCCATTCTTGTTTTCCTTGTCTAGTAATGGAGTGATCTGAACTTGTTTTAACGAGATGGAGGGAACATAGATTAAGTTGACATATCGGTACAACCCCCCGTAAATAGTGAAGTCGGACATATCGGAAGGTATTCTTTCTGTATTTCGGCTATTATCACAACGTACGGCAATCGGTATCTTTTTGTCGAATGGTGTCTGGTAAGTATCTGTTTTGCTAAAAGCGTTTACAGCATCCGTGATGTCCACCACCCAGCCATCGTATCCTCCGGTATGGCTGCCTACTTTCGTAGTGTAAACATAGACATCCGTTTGCTGTCCGGCTCCTTCGAATTCGAGCAGAATCCGTCCGTTCTTATAAGGATTGTCAATGGAAAGGGATGTTTTGTACCATCCGGGTCCCTGATAGTAGTTGATATCCGGATCTACGGCATCTTCGGCATTAAAGCAATGGGGGAGTGTGACTTTCTTCCATAAAGGAACGGATTCCGGTTGTCCTGCCTTTACCGGGCGCATCACTTCCCACACATTCGCCATATCCTGACGGATGAATTCCCATCCTCGGGTGAGTCTTAACTTTTTTGTAGAAGGCACAACAGCTTGTAATTGCACCCAACTACAGGCTATAATAATCAGTATTGCAGAGAGTTTTTTCATTGTTCCAGTTTTGCTTTTCGTAACAGGGCTTCTAAGTAGTAATAATCTGCGTAGGAAATTGGGACATCAATTTCATCATTTTTGGGGTAATTTCCTGTCGAATGAAGTAATAGAAATCCTTGGTTTGTATCTAGCGGGGGCCGGTAATGATCGTCCAAGTTCTTGATAATGATGTCTGCCAAGCATTTGTATTGTATGCTCTTGTTTGTTTTTACATAGCCTGACAATTCATATAGGGCGGATGCCGTAACTGCTGCTGCTGAAACGTCTCTCGGCACGTTTGGGATGCCTGGGTCTTTCATATCCCAATAGGGTATTAAGTCGGCCGGGAGATTGGACTGGTTGAAAATGAATTTGGCAATTTTTTCCGCTTGGGCAAGATATGCCGGATTTTTGGTAAAACGGTAACACATGGTGAATCCATAGAGCCCCCATGCTTGCCCGCGTGACCATACAGAAGCATCGTTATATCCTTGGGAAGTTCCTTTGGAGCGTACGTCTCCTGTTATTGAATCATAATCCACCACATGATAAGAAGAGTAATCGCTACGGAAGTGATTCTTCAGGGTGGTGTTGGCATGGTTTACGGCAATGTTATAGTATAATGAATCTCCTGTTTCTTCGCTAGCCCAAAACAGAAGTTCCAGGTTTAACATATTGTCTATGATGACCGGATATTGCCATACATTTTTGTTCCAATCCCATGAACGCATAGCCTTAACTTTCGGGCTGTAACGTGAGCTTAGACTCTTTGCTGCTTCTATCAGTACGTCTTTATACGATTCTTCTTTTGTTTGTTGGTATCCCTGTCCGAATGAGTTGTAGAGAATGAACCCCAAATCGTGTGTACCTTTATACGATTTTACTTCTTCTATCGGCCAGGTGTAGTTTGCAGCTTCCTTACTCCAATACTTCTCGTGTGTATAGGCGTACATTTCCCATAGTGAACCGGGAAAGAAGCCTGAGCACCAGTTGCGTGGACCGACAATTCTGAGATCACCGTTTTTTTCAACTGAACGCGGCGAAAATAAAGTCTTATTCCTGGATTTTTGTCTTGCTTGTTCTGTACATGTAAGGGCGTAAGTAAGTTGTTCATTGGCAAATGCAAAAGCATTATCTGTTTCACTGGGGACATAATAAAGCAAAACGAAGCGGTCTTTCCAGCCTGATTGTTTATTTTGATTGTACAGTTTGCGATAATCTTTGTGGGATGTATTAAAAGTGTAGATGCGGTATAAGTCTTTACAGAATTCTTGTTGTTTGTAATTCCATTCTGAGATTTGCTTATAAGGCCATTGGGAGATGTCTTTTCCTACGTATTTAGCTAGGAAATCCACTGCTTTATAAAAACTACGTCCGTCGGCAGAAATTGAATTTTCTAAGTTGATCCCTAATTTATGCCCCATCAGGAAAATATCGGTCATGTGGCTAAGGTTAAATTGTGAGTATCCGAAAGCAAGAGTCCGTCTCAATTCCTGAGGCTGCCTGCCGTCCGGTTCAAACTGGGTGTAAATTCTTTTGTAGGGGAAGCTTTTAAGATATTTTTCCGCTACTTTTTTATTTCCGGTATATAATGCAAAAGAAATAATTTGCGAGTCATGAGCCACACTATGATTATTTTTCTGCATGCCTTCTTCTTTACCTTGGCGGCTGGTTAATATCCAGTTTAATAATTGTGCAAACCATTTCTTTAGCATTTTAGAATCTTTCCTGGTGAAAGATTCCGATTTTTCCAATAGTTGTGCGGCGTCTAGCATTTCTACGAAGGAATAGGTATCAATGACTCCGTAACAGCGTCCTTGGTCATTATAACGTCCCGGTACCACTTGTGCATAGTTTAAGTTGGGGTTCATCTTCGTGTCCTTGTTAAAGAACCATACCCGAATAAGTTCGGCCGCTTTTTGTGCATACTTTTCTTGTCCGCTAAAGAAATAAGCCAAAGATAGTGTGGTGACACTATTTGCCATGTTTCCCAAACGTACACGGTCCAATTTTTCAAGCTCGGGATTGGATTGCCCGTCTTTCGAAATATATGGTTTTCCATCCGGTTTTGTAGGGTCGGGCCAGTAATATCTTGCCTGACTCATGTAATCGTGTTTATCCCCGCTTTTCGGCGCTTTTTCTTTCATCATTACCGATAGTGGCGCTTTACTTATTTCTGTATCAGCGTCTTTTATTAATTCTTTATAGGCAATGTCATAAACGGGTTGAAACAATGATTGTTTCACTTTAGTGAGGTGGGATAAATTCCAGATGAATTGGGCACTTGCATTTGCCGTTATGACGGAGAGAATGAATAAAATACTGATTGTCTTTTTTTTCATACGTATTTCCTTTTCTTCTTGTTCTCTTAAAAGAGTTTACCTGTTTTCTCTAGTCTATATTTACGTATAAGAGCCTCTAAAAAATAGTAATCGGCATAAACAATAGGTACATCCACTTCTGTATTGGTTGGTTTTGTACCTGTACTGTGTAATAATAAAAAGCCATTGTCTTTGTATAAGTTGGCACGATAATGATTTGTTAAATTTTCTATTATTTTGTCAGCATTGGCTTTATATCGTTTTCCATCCTTTAAATCATATTGACTGAGCTCATAAAGTGCAGAAGCGATGATTGTAGCGGCCGAAACATCGCGGGGTTCATTAGGAATGTTAGGGGCATTAAAATCCCAATAAGGGATAAGGTCTTCTGGCATATTTTTATTATTAAACAGATATTCTTCTATTTTTTGAGCTTGTCTCAGAAATTCTGGTAGTCGTGTCTCACGATAGCACATTGTATAACCGTAGAGTGCCCATGCTTGTCCACGTGCCCATGCCGATTCGTTTGAAAATCCTTGATGAGTATTTTTATCCAATATTTTTCCTGTAATGGTATCATAATCTACCACATGGTAGCAACTATTATCCAATCGGAAATGATTTTTCATTGTAGTTAGTGCATGGCTTACGGCGATATGGTAGAAAATTGAATCTCTACTTTCTTTCGTTGCCCAAAACAATAGTTCAAGATTCATCATATTATCGATAATTACCGGACACTGCCATTTATCTCTGTTATGATCCCATGAACGGATAATGCCAGCTTTCGGCTTAAACCGGGTGGATAGCGTGCGTGCTGATTGTAGCAAAATTTCTTTATAGTGCTCATTTTGTGTCAGACGATAACCATTACCAAAACTGCAATACATTTTGAAACCCATGTCGTGAGTGCTTCCATTCATTTTTTCACATTCCAGTATATCTGTACGTAGCTGAGCTTTTTTTCTCCAGAAATTATTATGTGTATATTCATATAGAAACCATAATTCTCCAGGAAAGAAACCGCTTGTCCAGTCCTTTGAAGGTACAAGGTGGAGTGTTCCATCTGTTTTTGTACTTCGCGGATTAGTTAGCTCACTCTGCTTATCCTTTTCCTGCCTTGTATGGCTTTGGGGTGATTTATTAGCTACTGCATAATCTATCTCATCAAGAGCAAACCGGAGTTGTTGTTGCGCAAACGCCATATTGTCCTCAACGATATCTTTATTTGTTTGAGATGTGCATGCCATGAGACTTACACCGAAAGCTAAAGCTACTATTTGCAATTTAAGTTTCATATTTATTTTATTTCACTTGATAAGTTTTTCCTTTTTGGGTTTTGATAACATGTTCATTTGTCGAATTTGCCTCGCGTATTCGACAAGTTCCACCTAAATGAGATGTTATAGCTAAATGAATTATCTTTCCCTTTTTCCATTCCATATTAATGGAAAATCCACCTCTTGTACGAACACCTTTGATGCTTCCATTTTTCCAACTGTCTGGTAGTGCCGGCAATAAGTGAATATATCCGGCATGACTTTGCACTAACATTTCTGTGATACCAGCGGTACTGCCAAAATTTCCGTCTATCTGAAAAGGAGGACAAGCATCGAAAAGATTAGCGTACGTGCCTCCTTCTTGAATATTGTTTTGTGTAGCATCTACGTATTTTAGGCCATTTTTTAATATTGAGAAAGCATGATTGCCATCTTCCAAACGTGCCCAAAGATTAATTTTCCAAGCCATTGACCAACCAGTTCCCCCATCTCCACGCATTTCTAGTGTTTTACGACAAGCCGCTGCTAGGCTCGGATTCTTTTCTAGGATAATCTCCCGTCCGGGATATAAAGCAAACAGATGGGATACATGGCGATGATGTGGGTCTACTTCTTCAAATTCTTTATTCCATTCTAATAGTTGTCCTTTGGAACCGATACGAAGAGGCTGCAGTTTTGAGCGTACACTTTTACATTGCTGGCGGAAAGCTCTATCAACATTCAAGATACTACTTGCTTCAATGCAGTTGGTTAATAAGTCCCACGCGAGACCGAGATCCATCCCCGACGATTTAGCGATTTCTCCGTTTTGTTCTTTTCCATTTTTATCTATATATCGGAAATTATTTTCGGGTGAAGTAGAAGGATTTGTGATCCAATATCCTGTACTTGGATCTTTCTGTAGCCATTGTAACAGAAATTCGGCTGCACCTTTCATCAATGGATATGCTGTTTTAACCAGATAATTTTTATCACCTTCGAAAGCGTAATGTTCCCACAGATGTCGACTGAGCCAAACGCCTGCCATTGGCCAGCATGACCATCGAGGGCTACCTTTAGGGTCAGTCCCATATCCACCTGTTGGAGCTGTTTGTGCCCATATATCCGAATTGTGGTGAGCCAACCAGCCATGGTTTATCCCGTAGTTGATTTTTGCCGTTTGTGCACCATTTATGGCCAGCCGTTTAATAAAGTTGGATAATGGGAGGAAACATTCCGGTAGATTAGTTATTTCCGCAGGCCAGTAATTCATTTCGGTATTAATGTTAGTAGTATAATTAGATCCCCAAGGTGGTTGTATATACTGATTCCATATGCCTTGTAAATTAGCAGGGAGTCCTCCTGGACGGGAAGATGCTATTAATAGGTAACGCCCATATTGGTAGTAAAGCTCCAACAATCCATTATCTGTTGCATCTTGTGAAAATTTCTTCAAGCGTTCATTGGTCGGTAACGAATCTTTTTCAGAAACCCTTGTTTCTAAAGATAATTGCAGACGATTGAAAAGCTGCTGATAATCGCTAATATGTCTCTTTAATAGTTTTTGATAAGAACGCTTATTCTCTTTGAAAACCATTTTTTTATCTTCAAAATCTGTGATAGCAGATAGAATGAGTATCACTTCGTTTGCATTACGTACAGTCAAAGTAGAATCCTTTGTAATGCAATTACCACCTTTTGGAAGTAACTTGACCTGTACTCTGAATTTTATTCCTTTTTTATCCTCATATACAATTTGGTGCGGATCATCTTTACGATGGGCTACGTAGCTTGGAGCTTTACCATTCAGTTGGATAGTATTATTTCCATCAACTTGAATATTATATCGGAGTAAGCTATTTAACCTGACATTAACAGATATGGATTGAGGACGATTTGCTTCTATTTTTACTACCATTACTTGATCAGGATATGAGATGAAAGAGGTGCGGCGGTATTTTACTCCATCTACTTCGTAAGTAACAGTAGACAAAGCATTTGAAATATTGAGTTCACGGTAAATGTTCTTTGCCTTTCCACGACTTTCTTGACTCAATAGCAGATTTGCCATGGGCAAATATCGTGCAGTATACGGTCCCTGAGAATTAGCTTTCCAAAGTTTATCTGCTTCTGCATAATCTTCTCGGTTTACAGCTTCACGTATCATGGGCAAAATATTTGCAGCTTTTGGATTATTACAGTCTTTAGGATATCCCGACCATAATGATTCTTCATTCAATTGATATAACTCTTGTAATGGGTTGCCGTATATCATGGCTCCAATACGCCCATTGCCAATGGGAAGAGCCTCTTCCCATACGGTAGCTGGAGCATTGTACCAGAGTTTGTAGTTTTTTCCAAATCCTGATACGGAGAAAAAAAGGATACATTCCAAAAACAATATACTTTTTACTTTCATTTTATTTCTTAATTATTTTACAAATCATTACGTAATTAGATACTATTATGGTATTTTATAGTGAATGTGATATAAGTTATTATAGAATACTTGTCTATCATACCATATCTTCGGCGTTTATTGTTATTTGCATTCTCTAAAGTATTTATCGTACTGTTGCTCAGTCATTACTTTCTTTAATGCCAATTCGCCGACACGGTCACGGAGTTGATAGTAGTATAAAGTGGAAGGGGTGGCAGGTCCGGTAGTACTTTCTGTCCAACCATTTCCATTTATCGGTTCATCTTTGTATTCCAAATTTATTATGGAAGCATTTATGATGCTGTTGAATGCTGATTTTCTGATAAATGCAGATGTTTTATTGTTTTCTACTTCCGTCGTTTGCAATCCTATAGCAAAGTTTTGTGCTGTGGGTGGTTGCATCACTAGAATTAATGGAGCTGCACAATTCCAGAATACCATTTGTGCACCAGCCCATCCGTGTCCGGATCCCATTACTCCCCGGTTAGCTGCCATAAGTGAGGCGCCTGGACCTCTCAATATGACATTATCCCATAAACATCCTGCTGACCAACGGTGATGAGGCTCACTTGAAGCGAAACTCATTTCTCCATGACCGTCTACAAAAGCATTTGGCCCAGCTGTGCTGGCTCCCAGTACAAATTCATGGCGGTGATGACTGGAGTAGCAACGTTGGAATAGACACATTTGTCCACCATTAATATAGTAAGCATATCTTCTTCCTCCGGTAATCAGAGATATGGGATTAATGGCAGAAAGATCTTGTCCTGTGATATATTTGGTTGCTGAAGAAGTGGATACACAACAGTCAAAGTGCTCTACACTCACATTACATACCCATGCATTTTCTACGGCGCGAAGAGCTACAAAGACGTTAGCATGATTTTCATCGCTACAATATTCTCCTATTTTAGGGTAATTATCTTTCACGGATTTATCGTATATACACATACCATATAAGTTTTCTATTCCACATTGTTTAATGCGTTTGTCATATTTATATTTGTAGATTTCTCCCCCGCCAAATTCCTTCTGTAATGCATTTACCAATGGAATATCTATTGTGATCTCATCTTTTGTCACTGATACTATTTTCCGTTCAAAAATCAAATCCTTACTCCCTGGTTTCCATTGGGTAGTTCCGTTCATGTCTGTATTCTTTCCTTCCAGACGGAAACGTTCGAAAGCTTGTCGAGTTGTTTCGCCTGTGTGCGGGCGGGGAGCAATAGAATCCATTCCTATAGTATGGATCCAAATAGCTGTACTAGGGCGACGAATGATAACATCATCCCCTACTCTGAAATACTTATTCGCATTTTTTACATGAACTACACGTGTTCCGGATGGAACATATTCATCACTTATATTATGGATGTCCGTGATGTTGTACCTGACTTTTTCGTTATTGCCTATTTCTATTACGTTGTATTTTTTAGGAGAAGTAGCAATAAGTACTGTCCCGTTCTCCTTATTATCTCCTTCTCCTCGTAATATGATTCCGCTTGTTGTTATTCTAATAGGACTCGCAATGTGATATATTCCTTTTTTAAGTAATATTCCTCCTCTAAACCCATTCTCATCGGGATCCAACTTGGCTATTTTATCTATTGCAGCCTGTATAGAAGGCGTGTCATCTTCCTTATTGGGGGAGGGAGCAACGGATGTCGCTACTTTTACATTAGGGATAGCCACTCCCCCTCCCATGTATCCACAGAAAGAAAAGTCAGGAATAAGATCTCCTTTGGGAGTATAAGAATGATAAGAGAGCTTTCCCTTCTCATTTACTGTTATAAGCTTGCTCTGGGCATTGGAAATGGAACAGAGTATGAATAGGGAGATAATAATAAATACCGCTTTCGGAGTGTTCATAGTATTTCTTGTTTTTTGATTTCAAAAATACGCTATCTTCAGAAAGCTAGATTATAAAAGTAAGTCTATTAATTATAAAAACAGGTAATTTACAGAAAAGGCTCTACTTCACAAATAAATGGTGGATAATTACAAATCAGTTGATCATATAATAGCATAATAATAATTGTCTTCTAGAAAATAATGATGGGCTAAATTAGTTTATAAGGGCACTGACTGTTTAGGGAAGATTATTTTTTTTCGCTTGTAGGTTATTTTTAAATTCCGTCGGAGAAACACCGTATAAAGCTTTGAAACAATTAGAGAAATAGGCCAAACTGTTGTATCCCACAGCACAACACACTTCGGTTATTGTCATATCTGTTTCTTTTAGTATCTTAGCAGCAGTCTCTAACCTGAAGTTACGGATAAACTCATTTGGAGAATAACCAGTAATTTGCTTGATTTTACGATAGAGGTTTGATTTACTCAACCCTAGTTCTTTGCAAAAAGCATCCAAGCTTAAGTCTGAATTCGCTATATTCTGTTGTAAAGTAGTATATAACTTTTGCATGAATCTATCATCAACAGAAACGACATCAACTCCTAATGATTCGAGCGAAAAGTTCTTACTATATAGTTTTTTTAGTTCCTCACGGCTTTGAATTAGATTATCTATCCTAATTTTTAGAATAGACGCATCAAATGGCTTCGTAATATATTCGTCTGCACCCGCAGCATATCCTTCTTTTATATTATCCGTACTGGTTTTCGCTGTAATCATGACAATAGGGATATGGCTGGTATTCATATCCTTTTTTAGAAGATGAGTCAATTCAATGCCATCCATTTTAGGCATCATTAAATCAGTAATAATCAGGTTTGGAAGTAAGGCGACAGCTTTAGCAAGCGCTTCTTCACCGTTTGTGACTCCTACTACATTATATTTATCTGTCAAACAGGAACAGATGTAGTTGTTCAGATCCCGATTGTCTTCCACCACAAGAATTGTCATTTGCCTTTGGGATGAGTTATTAGGTTCATAGGCGACATCGGGTAGCTCCACATCAAATGATACTGCTTTATCTTTTGCTGATTCAACAAAGCTTTCAGAGGGAAAACAATTCTTATCAATAGGTAACACAAACTTGAAAATAGCACCTGATCCGAATGCATTCTCTGCCCATACTACTCCACAATGCATTTCAATAATGGCTTTGCTAAGACTTAATCCAATGCCCGTTCCTGATTTGGAATGGTCATTTTGGGCCACTTGATAAAATGGCTGAAAGATCTTTTCTAACTCATTGGGAGCAATGCCTATGCCATCATCCTGAATAGACACGGCTAGATATTGTATTTCTGTATTATTGTACTTATTTAATTTGGAGGGTATGAAGAAGGCGAGTTCGGAATAAGGTTTAATATCCAGTTCTACCGATACAACTCCTCCGTCAGCTACATTCTTGAAGGCATTAGACAAAAAATTAAAATAAACTTTTTCCAATAAATTCCAATCAAACCATACTTTTTGTTGTTCTATGGAATATTTAAGTTTTAGACGAATGTTCCGGTATAATGCTAAATTTTGGAAAGAAGCTACGGCTTCACATGTAAATTTGATAATATCATTTTCTGAAACTTGTAGTTTCATTGTTCCGCTTTCGTTTTTTTGTAAATCCATCAGATTATTTACGATGCGCAGCAAGCGCTGGGTATTACGCAGCATTAATTTCGCCTTGTAATGAATATCCTCAGCTAAATCGACTCGTTTCACGAATTCTTCCAGTGGGGCCATAATTAATGTCAGTGGGGTTCGTAATTCGTGCGAGAAGTTAGTGAAAAGGCGGTTACGCTCTTGGTAATATTCTTCATGCACTTCTACTTCCAATTGCTTTAACTTGATATTATTTTGTAAATGTTTTTTTTCTATAAAATAACGAATAATAAAAGCTATCAGAATAATAATTACTATCATATAAGACAAATAGGCCCACCAAGTTTTCCATAGCGGAGGCAAAATAATGATATCAAGTGTAGTACCTTTTTCATTCCAAACGCCATCATTATTGGAACCCTTTACTATAAATTTATATGTTCCTGCAGGTATATTGGTGTAATAAGCAATCCGTCGGCTACCTACCTCATTCCAATCATGATCAAGTCCTTCTAATTTGTAAGCATATTGATTTTTATTATTAAAAAGATAATTCAATGCACAATATTCAATGGTGATATTTGTTTGATTATATTTTAGCGTAATTTTCTTTTGAGTTGAAATACTTTCTTTCAAAATGCCTTTTTCACCATCCGGCTGCACAAGGTTATTATTGACATATAGTTTGTCTAGAATGATAGGAGGTACATTGGGGTTAGTGATAATATTGCTTGGGTCAAATAGTGTGAAGCCATTGTTACCGGCAAAGAAAATACGATTTTCTGAAAGACAAATACCTGCACATGGAGAAAATTCCTGTACCCGTATGCCACTTTCTTTGTCAAAATTAATAAATTTGCGTGTGCGTAGGTCAAAATTAGAGATTCCATTTAGAGTACTAATCCATAAACTATTGTCGTTTCCCTCCACTATTTTACAGACTTGGTTATTCATCAATCCTTTTTTCTCATTATAAGTAATAAACCGTCCGGAAGATAGGATAAATTCACTTAATCCACCATCAATGCTGCCAATCCAGATTCTTCCCGAATGATCTTTCAAAATACAGCTGATATACTTAGCTGATAGCCCACTTGTATGGCTGTAAGAAAATAAGGTATGGTTTATTTTATCATAGCAAAAAAAACCATTATTTTTCGTTCCAATCAAGAAGACTCCATTGTCCACTTCACATACACAAATAACATGAGAGAAATGGATTTTTCCTCTCCCTTTCACGTAAAATTCAGTTTGTATTTTACGCTGTCCATTATCAGAAATAAATACTAATCCTTCTGTCATACTGATAGCGCCGATAATTATCTCCCCAGAGTGACTCCGACTAATGTGATAAATAGGTCTCCGGTCGATTGTTTGATAGAATAGGGAGAATCGATGGGTATATATATTGAATTCGTACACTTCCCCTTGACTGGTTCCACACAAGATACGGGTGCCATCTAAATAGATCGTTTTAAAAATATTTTTCACAGAACCATCAGCTTTTTGTGGTAATGTATATTGTTGAAATGTTTGCTGTACAAGGTCGAATGCAATCAATCCTCCTCCCTCAGAAGTAATATAAAGTGTTTCATTGTACTCAACGGCAGGTCCTAAGATGCCTAAATTGGCATTCAGACTTGCTGCAGGATTATAGAAATCAAATAAATGTCCGTAAGGGTTGTAGTAATCAACTCCACCGGCATACGTTCCGATCCAGATAGTCTGCATACGGTCGAATAAAATACTATAAATTGAATTATGGCTTAAAGTACCTTGTGCTCCATGTTTGTAGGCGACAATTCGGTTCGTCACCGGATTGATAATATTTAATCCATCAAAGGTCCCTATCCAAATTTCACCTGTGGAAGATTCTTCAATACAGCGGATATCATTATTTGAAAGTCCAGAGGTTGTGTTATATTGGATTACTTCTGATAAGTCATGCTTGATAACGCTGATTCCGTCTTTATAAGTCCCTATCCAAATATTGTTTTTCTTATCAATATATACATCTTTAACATAATCAGAGGCGATGGGTAAGGTTTTAGATCCTGCTTTAAATGAACGTACTACCCTTTTTTTCTGTAGATCATATATAAGTAGCCCACTTGTACTGGAAGCAATATAAAGATAATTATTTTTTTCGATAATCTTATTTATGGAGTTGTTGTCCAATCCTTTTAGATGAATATTTTTAAGGCTATCCGATTTTTCGTCGAAGATAAATAAACCGGAAATAGTCCCTACCCATAAGGTACCATTCTTATCAATATAAAGTGATATAATCCTATTATTAGCAGCAGCTTCTTTGCGATCAAAGTAATATCTTTTAAACTTATTTCTGCGTTTATCCAGTTTATTTAATCCATCTTCTGTTCCAATCCACAAATTATCTTCTTTATCTTCGGTAATGCAGGCAATGGTATTATTGCTAATGCTATGTTCATCATCGGCATGATTCCAGAATATTTCGAAAGTGTTTCCATTAAATTTGTTGAGCCCATTCCGTGTTCCAAACCACATGTATCCTAGTCTGTCTTGAAAGATGCAAGTGACATGTAGCTGTGATAATCCATTTCCAATAGATAAATTGGAAAAGTAGTACCGTGGAGTTGCACACATGATTTGTGTCGAGTTGAGAAACAGCCAAACACATATCAGCATTTTCACAAATAGACTATGTTGAAGTAGTACACTTTTCATATAACAAAAATAGTATAAAAATGGATAAAAGCTCAGCTAAACAAGGCTATTTTAGAGGGCGGATCTGTTTATGGGCTATTTTTACAAGATTTGGATGGATTATTGCAAGTGTAGGGCCTTTCCTACAACTCTTTGATGGATTTAGTAAATCCTTTTTTTTTCATAATAACTATTTTTGTAATTGAAAGAATGAAACGAAGGTTTTCTCTGGCCAAGAAAGAATACGTTTCTATTCTATGTTTCTGATAAGTGTAAATATGAAAAACATTGTAATCATGGAAAGAACTCCTATCGCTTTTGTAAATGCTATATTAATGAAATTTATAGCAGAACCTACTTTTTTGCCTTTACACCTAATATAGCTGGTGCGTAATAAAGCATAATTATAAGAATGCAAGTGATATTAAATAGCATTGCATATACTTACTATGTAAAATAAATTAAAATTATAATCCTTGAAACTATAGATAACATTTGATACAATTTCTAAACGTTATTCAATAAAGTTACTAATTGTTTGCAGTAGAGATTAATTAAAATTTAGCTTGGTACATTTATATTATAAATAATTAAATCGTGAAAGACTTACAAAAAATGCGTGAAAAGCTTTGTTAATTTGAATTTGATTAAAAAAAAATTTAATGAAAAAAGAACACAAATTAAATTCGCTTATATGGCGATTCCTCCTTGTTTTATTAACGTTTCCTATGAGTCTTGATTTATATGCTCAGGAAATAACAACAAGAGGTACAGTTATTGATCAGAACGGAGAGCCTTTAATAGGGGTAACGATTACTATCGTGAAAGGGAATAACGGTACAATCACTGATATTGGTGGTAACTTTACTATTAAATGTAATAAAGGCGCTACACTAAAGTTCAGTTATGTTGGTTATAAAGATGTAACGCAAGTGGCTATGGGTACGAAAATAAAAATTGTATTGAGAGAAAACGCTCAAGCCCTAAATGAAGTTGTGGTTATAGGCTATGGTACAGTTAAAAAGAGAGATTTAACGGGAGCTATTTCTACAGTTAATGCTAAAACAATCGAGGAACGTCAACCGGTAGACATATATCAGGCACTACAAGGTGAAGTTTCAGGTTTGCAGATATCGAACAACTCAGGTGCACCAGGCGATACTGGTACCATGTTGATTCGCGGTGCTTCTACCATGGGATCAGGGGTTGCTCCTTTGTATATAGTAGACGGAGTTGCGGTAGACGATATTTCGACTATTAACCCGGCAGACATTGAGAGCATGGAAGTTTTGAAGGACGCCGCTTCGGCAGCCATTTATGGTTCCCGTTCAGCAGCCGGTGTAATTATTATCACTACTAAGCGTGGTAAAGAAGGAGTACCTACAAGAGTTTCAGTGAAGTACAATCACTCTATGAAAAAGTTGGGGCATAAAATTGATCAGGCAAATGCTTTTGAGCGTTATTTGAAAGAAAGCGCTAGTCAGGCCGGAAGTTCTTTATGGAAAACAAGTAACGATTCCTTGCATCCTAATTTTATGGCTGACAATGATTATCAGGACTTAATTACCCGAATGGCCAACTCCGACCAGCTTGACATTAATATTAGTGGAGCAAAGAATAAAATGAGTTACTATACAAGCATCGGTTATTTGAATGATCAAGGTATTGTTTTAAATAGCTATTTGCACCGCATTACTTCCAGAACAAATATCGATTTTGGCGTTACAGACCGCCTTAAGTTAATGAGTCGTTTTAATATAACTTATTCTGATAAGAAGAACATCAATACCGGGCGTGTCATTAGCCAAGCATTACGGCGTCCGCCTCAAATGGCACTTTATTATCCTGACGGCTCCTATATATATAATAACGGTGGTCAGTTTAACCCGATTGCTGACGCTTATGAAGATGTTAATAAGAGTACTTTCTATGCGGTCTCTTTATATCAGGGTGCTGAATTCCAATTGATGAAAGGCTTAATTTGGTCTGCTGATGTACAAGGCGAATTGAAGGTTAATCGTAACGATCAGTTGGTTCGCGGCGATTTGGTTTCTTCAGGTATTAGCAATGGGTCCAATGAAGCTAAAATTCCCCGCAGGTTATCTGCGGAAACCTACCTTAACTATACCCAGAATTTTGGAGATCATTCCGTAGGTGCCATGATTGGTACCAGTGTAGAGGATTGGCGTGATGAAACATTTCATCTGGAGGGCAGTGATTATGTTTCTGAATCAATCCTTACTTCAAATGCTCAGCAAGTGAAAGACTTGACAAAAACGGAAACGAGCTATGAAAGTCATGCAATGGCATCCTTTTTTGGGCGTGTAAATTATAGTTATAAGGGTAAGTATATCTTTACATCAAATCTCCGTTATGACGGATCTTCCCGCTTTGTGGGCAATCGTTGGGGATTATTTCCGTCAGCTTCTGTTGCATGGCGTGTGTCTGATGAATCTTTCCTTGCTTGGGCAAAGCCTGTGCTAACTGATGCAAAGTTTAGAGTGAGTTGGGGTACAAATGGTAATGAACGTGTAGGTAATTATGAGTCAATTAATCAATATGACATCGGTTCGTACTATAATAGTGTTATTGGCGTTACTCAAACAGATAAATTGGCGAATTCTGATTTAAGTTGGGAATCTACAGAGCAGACCGATATTGGCTTGGACCTGACATTACTCGATGGGCGCATCTCTTTAGTAGGTGAATACTATATTAAGAAAACCAAAGATCTATTGGCCGATGAAGTCATACCTTCTGAGTTAGGTGTTAGTAGTATGCGCGTTAATATGGGCAATATTAAAAATGAAGGCATTGAACTTACTGTAAACGCAACTCCTATTCAAACCCATGATTTCTTATGGCAAACGACTATTACTTATACAAAGAATAAGAATAAAGTATTAAAGCTGTCGGAAGGCAAAAGCTTTGTTGAAGATGGTAAATATTTAATCGAAGAGGGTTCTCCTCTCGGGCAATGGTTTGGTCAGAAAGTTCTGGGCATTTATACTACGGATGAGGCAAATGCATATGTAAAGAACGAGGATGGTTCTTTCGGTGATCGTTTGATTCCGGTTTATCAAAGAGATCCCAACAATTACAATAACTACATTTATGGCTCAAATGGTAAGCCTATTTTTTCACATTATGAAACAAAAGATGGACAAAAGTATACAGGTTCTGTTGGTCAAATGACTACAGGAGGCTCTGTTAGTAAAGGTGGTGATGTTATTTGGGATGATTTGGACCATGATGGTGTGATAGGCGATTCAGACAGGCGTATTTTGGGTAATGGGATGCCTACATGGTATATGGGATGGACAAATCTTTTAAATTATAAGGATTTCTCATTATCCTTTTCATTCTATACTAGTTTTGGTAATAAAATTTATAATAAACAGCGTCGTGATTTGTTGCAAAATTCATCTTCAAATATGACTCCGTTAGCAAGAGATTGTTATCGCTTATGGAAATATCAAGGCCAGATTACCGGAGTATACAGTAGTGCTAAAGCTACAACAGGAGTAAATAATGCACGCGAACTTTCTTCTTTCTTTCTAGAAGATGGCGATTATATCCGTCTTCAAAATGCACGTTTAGCATACCGCGTAAATCGCAATTTCTCAAAGCGTTTCCATATTACAAATATTCAGATATATGTTTATGGCAATAATCTTTTGACGTGGACTAAATATACGGGTTTCGATCCTTCTAGTATTTCTAATCGCAATGTGCTTCGTCCTGGCATTGATGACGGACGTTATCCTACTGCAAGAGAAATAGGTTTTGGGCTTAATATTAACTTTTAACGTGTAATCACTTATGAAAAAATTAAAGCATTTGCTGATAGTAGGCGTAGGTTTATTGCTCGCTTCTTGTGAAAATTTTTTGGATAGACAACCTGAGAGTTCATTATCTGTAAAGACATTCTGGACTTCAGAACAGGATTTAAAGACATGGAATGCCGGTATGTATGATGGCTTGCAATCAACTTTGCGAACAAACTGGCTCTATTGGGGCGAACTCCGTTCCGGAGTATATACCGAAAGGGGGACAGCTTATGATCGCAATCTCTTATACAATGGTCTGAATTCACAATCAAGTTCTTCCAGCTGGAGTGATCTTTACAAGACTATTTATCGTGCTAATGCAGCTATTAAACATATTCCAACTAGTCCGGTAGCTAGTTCTGTTTCGGCTATTTACTTAGGTCAGGCTTATGGGATGCGCGCATTAATGTATTTTTATGCCATACGGGTATGGGGAGGAGTGCCAAAAATAACCGAACCAATGGAAGATATTTCTTCCCAAGAAGAGTATTATGGTAGAACTTCTGTAGAGGATCTAAAAACTTTCATTTTAGGAGATATTGAGAAAGCTTTGGAATACATCGGCACTTCTACAGATATGTCCAGTGCCAGCAAATATTACTTGAATCGTGGCTCTATTATGGCGTTGCGTACAGATGTGTTGATGTGGTATAAAGAATATGATAAAGCTTTAGTGTCTGCCAATGACTTACTGACAAACTATAAGTATAGTCTTGAACCGGCATCTACTTATTCTAATATGTTCTTGAATCCTTCAAATTCGAAAGAAATGATTTTTAATCTTTTCTGGAATTATGAAGAAGATGGCAATGGTTTTGGATATGCTCAAGAGATCGCATCCGGATCAAATACCATCCGATATCATCCGACAAAAGTATATTACAAGGAACTAGTAGCTCGCAAATCGGAAGATAAACGTGTCACAATGATTATGGATACATTAGCTATTAGCTATTTCATTACTCCAGACGAAATGGTCGATGAGTCATATGAAAAAGCAATGGATGGTGATTACGGTAATCCTACCTATTTTCAGATTAAATGTCCGAAGTTTGTTCAATACGGAGCTACTGCTAATGAGGGAAGGCCTGGTTATGCATATGAGGCAAATGGCTCATGCTCTACACAGATGCCTATTTATCGTCTGACTGATATTATACTCTTAAAAGCTGAGGCTTTAGTATTAGGTACGAAGAAAGATTATCAGGGAGCAATTGATATTGTGAATCAGGTACGCGCGCGCGCAGGGTGGCAAGAGAAAGCGAAATTGGAAGACTACCCGACTGAGAAAGATCTAATTAAATTGATTATTGACGAGCGCGCTATTGAATTCTGGGCAGAAGGTAAACACTGGTTCGATTTGGTACGTAATGATATGGTTAAAGAATATCTGGATCCATATTTGCAAGATGAGGACTTAGGAGATCAGATGATACCGGAAGGTTTTATTATTGGTGATGAAAAAGCACCTAATCAGATAGGTGGATATGGTAGAATTTTGTGGCCGTTAAATCAGGACGTCTTTCGTAAAAATCCATCTATGAGAGGCCAACAAAACAAGCCTTATGAAGAATAATTATAATATTTTATAACAGAAAGATGAATATGAAAATATTTAAATATTTTATAGGTTTATCCTTGTTATGTTTTTCGTTTAGTTCATGTACTCTATTTGGACTTGATTTTCAAAACGATGAAGACTATGAATCGAAAAAAGTAGACAATAAAATAAATATGACTGTGTGGGAATTTATCCAAAGCCGTCCCGATATTTTCAGTACTCTAATCGAAGGCATTGAATATGCCGGAATTGAAGATTTGTATAAAGAATACGGCAACACACATATTCTGTTGACTAATGACGCTCTTAGTAGTGGAAGTAACTGTTTCTGGAGAAAAAATCCGGTAATACTTCCTGGTACAACAAAAGCTGTTACTGCTACAGCATGGGATCAATATGATAAGAAAGTTGTCAAAGAATTGTTGGCTTATCACATTATAAAAGGAGAATGGTCTTACTTCAATCTTGATTCGTCCGACCGATGGATTGAGACTTATGGCGAAGGCAAATTTTCTTATGACAAGGATGGACAAACTCAAAAAGGTGATACAGCTGTAATATGCATTAAAGTTGGATATGACCGCAATCTTCCACTACAATTAAATAATTTTGAGTGGAATATTAGAGGCCTATTAGCCGCATCTTCTGGTAGTTGCCGTACTACTAATATTCATGCACGTGATGGTTATATCCATGTTTCTGATTGGTGGCAACCACGTCCAACAAGGTATTTCATGGGTGAAGAATAAATTAATAATGTAGAAATGTATGAAAAAACTAATAGTTAATATCACCATATTGATGTGTGTAATGCTTGCTTCATGTTCAGGTGATGATAGTGTAAATATTGTTTCACTAAACACTTTTGGCACAAAGTTCTGCCGGAATGATGTCGTGAAGGTATTTGTTTCTGCCGAGGTTAGTGATGACACAAATGTTAGTTACGAATGGGGTTGTGACGGTGGCAGTATGACGAATCCACAGGGCTTATTCGAGAATGTATGGCAGGCTCCTGATAAGGCTGGCACTTATACAATCTGGTGTACAGTGAAGTGTGACGGGAAGAAGGAAACACGCTATTCGAAAATGATAGTGTTAGATGAGCTTTTTTATTCGGACTTTGAAAAGCCCTATTATGGTGAAGGTTGGTCCAATACCTCTATGAAAATGGCTTTTGATGCGAATAAAGGAACAAATGGAGCTGTAAAACTAACTTCCAGTAGTTCATCGGGGTATTTTGCCCGTGCTTGGAACACGGTGCAAATTCCTTTTTCTACGCAAGTTGATTATGCTGTAAATACTTGCAGTTCAGATAATAATTTTGTGAAAATTCAGATTGATTTTGCCCGTGTTGACAATGCTATGTTTTATGTGACCAAGGTATGCTTTATCACTTATCCCAAAACAGGAAAATGGCAAGCAACCTATACAACAAGTAATATAGAAACTGGGAAAACTACTGATGTTGTTATAGGCGAAGGCCTGGATACCGCAAACTTTAAATTCAAAAAAGACATTTTTAAAACTATTGCAGTTTCGATTGATAAAAATAAGAAATTCATCGTTTATTATGATGGTAAAATGTATTTTGAAAATGATGCTTTAGCGAATGTTCAAGGCAGCTATTATGTATCGTGCTCTGGGATTGGATTGGATCGTAAAGTCGTTATTTTTGCCGATAACTTATTTGTTTATGATAATGATACAATTTGTACAGCTGAACTCCGTGAAAGATAGATAATTTGGCTAAAAAATCACTTAAGAGGAAAAAAGTATTGAATATATACTTTTGATTTATATTATCAAAAAATGACTTATGATGAATACTAATAAAAGAAGTTTGAAAAGAATAACATTGCCAGTTGTACTTTTTGCATTTACCTTATTCGCAAATGCGCAGGTGCTGAAGAATGGATTTCTAAAAGAATATAAATTTGGAGACAAATTGGAGAAAGCTGTTTATACTGACAAAAAAGAACCGATTCGTGCTGATTCTTGGAATGGGGCATTTTCCGCTAATCCGCTAGAAGGAGCAGAAAGTCCGTTAATAGGTAAAGCTCTTTCGTATAAAGATTATGTAGAAGGAGGGACATCTATAGATATGAGTAACTTCCCGATCAGTATAAAGGGAAGTCGTTTTAGTGTATATTCTTTGACCAACATTAATAAAGAATATAGGAAAGGTGCTTATTACTTAGCTTTTCTGGTGAATTTTTCTAAATTGGGAGGCCGTAATTTTGCTGATTTTATAGCTTTGGATGTTAACTATATGGGAGGAGCTAACCGTGGAAAGGTTTTTGTAGCTCGCGAAGGAAAGGATAAAATAAAATTTGGCGTTTCTGTGCGTAATACGCGCACGGAAGGTACAGAAACATATGACTACAATAAGACACATCTTTTAGTGCTAAAAGTGGACTATGATAATAATCAGGCCTCTCTTTTTGTTGATCCAGAACTTAGTAAAAAAGAGCCTAAAGCCTCACTTGTTGCTAACGGTGAAGAAGGTGATTTGAAGAATGGTTTAAAAAGCATTTCTTTCAGGTATCGTAACGGCTATGAAGGAGAAGTTGGTAATTTTCGATTTGCAAGTGATTGGGTATCAGCAATTGGCAAATGAGTTTTAGAGTATTTTTCTCTACTATTTAAGAATAGTCCTTAAATTCCATGATATAAGGTGACTAGTTTGTAATGAATTAGTTGCCTTTTATTTGGTTAACAAGCATGTCGTTTATTGGTGCAATTCCTAATGGGCTATCGCAGAGGCTTCTTTCAACTAAAGCGACCAAAGTGTCTGTGAGAATATAAATTTTCATGGTGAAATAGAAAATAACTTTTGATTTTGTTCATCACAATTGCTTTAAGTGGTTTGATGAGCTATTTTTGAAATTAAGTAGTAAAAAAGACTATGCGCTTATCTTAAAATAAATCTTATGTTTAAAAAAAAACTCCTTTGTTAAACACTTATTAAAGAGCAGTTTAGATTTGCCGTTATAGGCTTTGTAAGAAATTGAGCTTATGTGAAAAAGAGAATTTGGCGGATTTTCTTCGGAAGTTATCAAATTAAATGTTTATAATGACTAACCTTTTCTTATAGCTTTGCTGTTTTGCTACTTTGTTGAAGTAATAATAAGCTTTCCGGTCCTAAGTTGAATAATAAATCGACAATACTTAAGTTTGGAAGGAAGTCAAATCGCTCTTGGAATACTTGGTAGTACGGTTTGGCCTTGAAGTCAGGGTCTCCTTCCAGATAGTCTTTTTTAGGATGAATACGTTCACGAAAATCATCAGCTTCGGAAGTATTAATATCGGTCTGGTATTTAATAGTACGTTTAATATTTGGGTGAAGGTCGATAAGAGAACAAATGAGACGGCAAAGTTCATCGTTGAAATCGATTAAAAAGTCATATTTCTTTTCATAGAAAGGACGAAAGTCATCCTTGTAGTATTCAAAGTAGGGAGTATGATTATAAGTAGAAGCAAGAGCATTCCAGTGCAGGTGACGCCAGTTGCCATGATCGGAAATACGAATATCTTTCAACGGACATTCCGGCGAGTCCGGTTTTACGATGGGCACTGAGAGTGTCAGTTGACCATCCGGTGCTGCAATAGTACAGCGATTGCGGTAGGTCTGCTTTATATAGTGATCATATTGCTCAATAAAGACATGTTCGTATTGAAGAAGTTTACAATAGTATTCTATAGGTGCCAGATAGGCCGTGGAAAGATATATTGTTTTATTCATTTTTATTTAATCGCTTTAAATAGCCTTTCCCATCTATATCCCTTAAACAAGCTTGTATGTTTTGCTTTAGAAAACCAGATAAATGAAGCTTGGCCAATGATATAATCTTTTGGTACAAAGCCAAATATACGGGAGTCGGATAAATTGATGGAGTTATTAGTCACTACCCAATAATAGTCTTTCGTGAAATAACAGTTTTGAACAGGTATTCCTTCTATATAGAGGGTGTCGTTTTTCACTTCCGCTTGCCTCTTTTCATGCAAAACCAAGGTGTTACGCAATAACATGCAGTTCCATGGGTATACCCGTATCAGCGTTCCTTTTCGGGGAATGATTAGCGGATACTTTTTTATGGAGTCGCTTGGGTTGAGTGGCTTTATCCAGCAGCTATCGTTTATTGCCTGCTCTAAAAGATAGTATTCGTAACGGCTAAAGCTTCGTATCTTTCTGATGGAATCTTCTCCTATCACTTCGTTTCCTTTTATGGAAAGAAGAGTAAGCAATGAGTCCAATTGTATTTCCCGTTGCTTGGGGTAAGTGTATAATGACTTTTGATCCGGTGAGCTTTTCTCCGATGGAATGGCAGTAAATAGAGAATCCACCCATAATGTGTCGCCCGGAGTGCCGATGCAGCGTCCTATAAAGGTCTCTTTTTGGTCAGTAGCTGTGCTTTGAATATTCCCAGGATTGTTGAATACTATAATATCTTCTTTTGCCACCGGTTTATCGGCCCACCGGTGGTATCCCCACAGGGGCATAAATGGAAGACGTAATCCATAACTCCATCTGTTTACAAAAATTCGTTCTCCCTGATATAGCGAGTTTTCCATTCCGGAGGAAGGTATGAGATAGGAAGTAATGGCACAACTCCTAAGAAATAATACAATTAGTATTACTCCTATTGAAAGTAATGTCCATTTTACTCCCCGTTTCATACTTCTCCTTGTTTAGTGTGAGCGGGAGCTATTTTACCCACTTAAAGATTCTATTCCATCTTATTTTTCCGTCGAACCAACCACGGTCTTTATCTAGTGACAGCCATACTACAATAGGCTTACCTACTACGTGATCTTCAGGAACGAATCCCCAATAACGGGAATCTGCTGAATTGTGACGGTTATCACCCATCATCCAGTAATAGTCCATTTTAAAGGTATAAGTATTAGTCTTTTTTCCATTGATGTAGATATCGCTTCCTTTTACTTCCAAGCTATTACCTTCATATGCGTGTATGCAGCGCTCATAAATAGGTAGATTTTTAAGAGTCAGAGTAATTGTAGAGCCTTTTGATGGAATCCATATTGGTCCGTAATTGTCGCGGGTCCATTTTGTATAAAGGTTTAACGGATACATTTGTCCGGAATATGTTTCCGGCTCCATTACGATGTTACTGATTAATTTTTTGTTTGCACTCAACGTGGCATACATTTTCTTTGTTAAAGGTAAATGGTAAACCGGGGCGAGATGACTTTGGGCATCGCGATAATCCAATCCCATATTGATTAATTCCATTCCCCAGTTTTCTTCATTGTTTATCATCTGTTGATCGTCCTTGCTAATGCCTAATTCACGAAACATCTCTTCGGGAATGTACGGCCCGGTGGTTTGAACAAAATAATTGAATTGGAGATTCTCCGGATTGTTGATAGGTTTCCCGTTAATGTAAACTTGGGTGTTTTTAATTTGCAAGGTATCTCCCGGAAGTCCGATACAGCGTTTTACGTAGTTTTCACGTCTGTCTATCGGGCGGACTATAATATCGCCATACGTTTGAGGATTAGATCTTATCGAGTTTCGCCCGGCGCTATAATATAGATTATAGACAGAACGTTGTTGTTCGATGCTCAGGCTATCCATGTTGATTTCTTTGGGATACATGCGTTGGCCTTCGCTATAAATAAGAGAATAGATGTCTGTTATCTGCTGAAATTTTGTAGCTACCGTGTCTCCTGCCGGAAAGTTGAATACTACGATATCATTTCGTTTCACTTTTCCAAATCCCGGAACGCGTTTGTATTTCCATTGTGGCCACTCAATGTACGATTTTGTGTTTATTACAGGCAAGGTATGCTGTGCAAGTGGCATGGAAAGCGGAGTATTGGGAACCCGTGGTCCATAACTTATCTTACTGACATAGAGATAATCCCCCACTAACAATGATTTCTCAAGGGAAGAAGACGGTATTTGATAGTTCTGGAATAAGTAGATATTCACGAAGTAAACCGCAACCAACGCAAAAACGATGGCATCAACCCAGCTCATTACACTGCGTACTATCGGGTTTTTGGCTTTCTTCCAGAATCCCCAAGGTATTTTCTTACTAATATAAGCATCAAAAATGAAAGGGAGAACGATGAGGCCTAACCAACTTTTAACCCAAATAAGGAAAGCGAGATAGAGTACTGTGACAATGGTAAATCTTAGCCACTGATTTTGCGTTACCTTTTTCATAACAATAGTAGAATAATAATTTTAATCTTTCAAAAATGGAAATAAGTCACTCATCACTAAAAAGCCTTGTTTCTGAGAAGTATATTCAGCGGCTAGTACTGCACCTAATGCAAAGCCTGTACGGTTCTTGGCATCATGGGTGATTGTTATACTGTCTGCATCAGAATCGTAACGGATGCTATGGATACCGGGAACTTCTCCTTCACGGATACTATGGATTGGCAAATCGTTTGCTGTTTTGGCCTCTTCCTTTACCCACTGATCTTTGCGGTCGAGATTTCTTAGAATATCTTCAGCAAGTGTAATGGCTGTTCCACTTGGTGCATCCAGTTTGTGTACGTGGTGTGTTTCAGTCATTGTTACGTCGTATGCAGGGAACTGGTTCATTATTTTGGCCAGATATTTATTTATTGCAGAAAATATAGCAACGCCCAGACTGAAATTTGAGGACCAAAATAAAGTTTTTCCGCTTTTATTGCATAGTTCTTTAATTTCGTCACCATGTTCGGGTATCCATCCCGTACTGCCAGAAACGACCTTCACATTTGCCTTAAATGTCTTAATGTAATTGGAATAGGCTGATGCAGGATTTGTAAATTCGATAGCAACGTCGGCACTTTTGAATGCGGGTGATTCAAAATCATCTTGATTATTCATATCAATGATACTGACTATTTCATGTCCGCGACTTAGGGCTATCTTTTCAATTTCCTTGCCCATTTTTCCATAACCGATTAATGCAATTTTCATTTTCTTTTTAAGTTGGATTCATTTTATCAACATTCTATATGTCGCAAAGATAATCTTTTTCATACATTTGCCGTACAGATTTACTTCTTGTTAACAATGGAACAATTATTGCATTATGTTTGGAAGCATAAAATCTTCCCATTACAAATGCTCCGAACGACTTCCGGTGAGCCAGTCGAAGTAATAGATCCCGGTTTATTAAATACAAATGCCGGTCCTGATTTTTTCAATGCTAAATTAAAAATAGCAGGTATTCTTTGGGTAGGGAATATAGAAATACATTCCAAAGCTTCAGATTGGGTACGCCATGAACACCATAAGGATGCTGCTTATGATACGGTTATTTTGCATGTCGTGGGTGAAGTGGATTATGAAGCACATCGTACTAATGGTGAGGTTATCCCTCAATTGCAATTGTCTTGCCCTGATTCTGTAACTCAACATTATGATGAGCTAAAATCCACAGAAATTTATCCGCGGTGTTATTCTGTTTTGCCATCTCTTTCCACTCTAACTATTCATTCTTGGTTCTCTGCGCTTCAGGTAGAGCGGTTTGAAGAGAAACGGGGCGCTTTATTAGATCGTTTAGAGTATTGTAACAATAATTGGGAAAACGCTTTTTTCGTCACTTTGGCTCGCAATTTTGGTTTTGGTCTAAATGGGGACGCTTTTGAAACATGGGCAAAAAGTTTATCACTCCATGCAGTTGACAAACATCGTGATAATTTGTTTCAGGTTGAAGCCTTTTTCTTTGGTCAGGCCGGATTGCTGGAAGATACAGGCGATGAATTAGGAGAATACTACTTGGATTTACAGAAGGAATATCGTTATTTGGCGCATAAATTTGAGTTAGCCCCTCCTGTGGATTGTAAGTTGTGGCGCTTTCTCCGTTTGCGTCCCGGAAATTTTCCGCATGTCCGTTTGGCTCAGTTAGCTTTTCTTTATGCTAATAGCCAATCTCTCTTCTCGCGTATTATGGAGGGAGATTCTTTGATTCGAATAAAGGAGATTTTGTGTTGCGCTACTTCTCCTTATTGGGAAACACACTTTAATTTTCGGAAAGCATCTCCCAAGCGCGTAAAAAAGCTTGGTGAAAATGCATTGAATCTTATTGTCATTAATACAGTTATTCCTTTTTTGTATGCTTATGGCATGCACAAAGCTGATGAAAGTTTATGTGAACGTGCCACTTATTTTCTTGAGAGCCTGAAAGCGGAAAATAATTATGTTACCCGGCAATGGAGTCAAGCAGGATTGCCTGTTTATACCGCTGCAGATTCGCAAGCTTTATTGCAATTACAGAAAGAATATTGTGATAAGAAAGATTGTTTGCGATGTCGCTTTGGGTATGAATATTTAAAGCAGAGATAAAGAAATGTGTTAAGATAAAAAAGTAGGTGGCAATATTATGGAATAACAGGAAATCTATTACCTTTGCCCCGATATATTAACTTTTTTGACTTATTAGTAATAGGATGAAAGCAATTCGTTTTGTGTTTTGTCTGTTTACGGCACTATTATTGACTACATTAGATAGTCAGGCGGCCGGTGATGAGGATTTTCAGACATTCCTCAAGAAATTTACTTCCAGTACTTCTTTTCAGTATTCGCGCATTAAGTTTCCATTGAAGTCGCCCATTATTCTACTAAAGGATGATGGTGAGACAGAGCAGAAGTTTTCGTTTACGCGTGAAAAATGGCCTTTATTAGATGAGGAAGCCTTAAAGGAAGGTCGTGTTACAGAAGAGGAAGGTGGGGTCTACATATCCCACTTCACAGTGAATCAGCCTGCTCATAAGGAATTTGAAGCTGGATATGATGAGTCTGAGGTATCTCTTCGGGTGGTTTTTGATTTAGTGGAGGGTAAATGGTATGTAACAGATTGTTATAATGATTGGTATAATCTTGATGTACCTGTCGGTGATTTGAATGAAACAATCCGTTCTGTGCAGGAAGAAAACAAAGCCTTTCAGAAAGCCCATCCTTGATAGAGGGAGAATATTGAAAATTAGTAAAAAATAAGAGAGGACAATTTTTATAATTATTCTCTCTTATGTTTGTGTTAAATTGATTAAGGATTATTATTAATACCCTGCATTATTTTCCCATCTTGTTAATGCTATTTGTTGATAGGGTATTGGGAAATAATAATGATTATAGGTTTTAAAGGTTGAATTAGCCCATTCTGCTGGTTTAACTTCGGATACTTTTTCTAGTCGAATCAAATCAAACCATCTTTTCATTTCTGCAAAGAATTCCCATCCTCGCTCATTAAATACATCTTCTTCGAATTCTTGTGCATTTGTTGTAGACGTTACAATAGGCGAGTGGGCTCGATTCTGTACGTCATTTAAAGATTGCTTTGCCAGTGCGTCTACACTACCTGTTGCTCTGGTTGAGGCTTCAGCGTAGATTAGGAGTACATCTGCATAGCGATAAATGCAAGTGATGCCATTTGCCATCGGATTCTTACCAGGGGCACCATCGTCATAATCATAATATTTGGATATAGCAGGTAAACCATCTACACTTTCGGTGTAATTAGTTAATTTATGGCTGTTCTTTGTTCCGGCTTCCCATTCAGTCATAAAGTTCCATGCCTTACGATCATCATTTGGATAGTTCAGGTAAAATTTTACTGTAGAGTAATAGTCTGCCCATCCTGCATTTGGATAGAAATCTTTTGGATAGTAAGATTTGCCGTAGTTACTACCCACATTATCAATTGCACTGTGATGAAGGGCAAAAATATGTTCATTAGCTTCTTCTTTTAACGCTTCTTTCCATAAGTTTGAATAGCTTGCTGTTAATTCTAATCCGGAATTTTGAATTATGTCTTTGGCTTCATCAGCAGCTTTTAAATAGTATTCTTGCCCTTTCTTTAATGGCCAGCCAGCCATTGCCATGTAAGCATCAGCTAGGCAAGTCTCAGCAGCCCATTTAGAGGGAGTGGAACTGGACCCACTACGACTTGTGGAAGGCAACCATTCTATAGCTGTTGTTAAGCTTGGGATAATAGCCTGATTGTAAATATTTTCGACCGAAGTGCGTGGCATTTGTGTAGAAGCGTCCTCCCCTTTTAGAATTAGAGGTACATCGCCAAAGAGGCGTGTAAGATAAAAATAGCATAACCCGCGTATAAAGTAGGCTTCACCCAATACTTGTTTGTATTCTTGAGCTTTTGTTACATCATCTGGAATAACGACATTTTCAATTAACTTATTAGCATTATTGATGACATTGTAGAAACCAGCCCATGGTGTAGAGAAGTCTGCATCATTTGCGGAAAGATTTGGAGTTAAGGCTTCAAAATATGATAAAGGATTTGCTGCTTTTGTTGGGGAATATGTAATATCATCTGCACAAACGTTGATTCGTTGCATGCGGCAATTAAATCCATAGCCATTTTGCCATAGGTTTTTATAAAGGGCTGTTGCCGCTTTCTGAAGTCCATCCAAATCGATAGTTGAGTAATATTCTTCTTCGGTTATGAAAGATTGAGGTTCTTGTGTAAGATCAACGCAAGAAGTAGCTAAAAGTAGATTGCTTAATATTATAATATATATATAATTTTTCATATTGTTATATTTTAGGGGTTATACGTTAAAATGAAAAATTTAGACCAACTAAATAATTACGACTGTTTGGATAGGATGCCCAGTCAACCCCTTGTATTAACGGACTTCCTAGAGTGGATTCTGGGTCCATACCGGAATAGCTTGTTATGTGGAATAGGTTTTGTACAGAGGCATATATACGCAAATTATTGAGTCCTACTGAATGACAAATATTTTCAGGTAATGTATATCCTAATGTAATGCTCTTCATTTTGATGAAACTACCATTTTCTACAAAACGCGAACTATATACTTTGTTTTCAGTACCTCCTTTTACGAATCCTGGAATATTGGTATTAGTATTGGTTGAGGTCCAACGGTTCAATAAGTCTGGTTTATTTGAAATGAGACACATGTTTTGGCCAGATATTGTATTATATCCCATTTGGTCAGTGACATTATAAATATCAAAGCCGTGGAAGCCTATCATAAAGAATGAGAAATCGAAATTTTTATAATTAAGCGTATTATTCCATCCCCAATTGAACGTGGGTTGACCACAACCAATGATGCTCTCATCAGAGGTGTTATATTTACCATCTTTGTTTACATCAAGTAATTTTGTATTACCGGCTACTACTTTATAAACTTGTCCATTGGTTTTGCCATTAGTGTCGCCGTTCGCATCCACAAAAGGAGCATTTACTTCATCTTCTTGCCAGATACCGTCAAAGGTATATCCCCAGAAAGTTCCTAATTTCTGACCTTCAATCATATAAAACAGAGTATTAGCATTAGAACCAGATTGTTGCTGGCGGTGATCTGGGGTTGGAATTTTATTATAAGTGCCTTTATTATGGGTCAGAGTGATGTCAGTGTGCCATTTGAAATCATCTTTTATAATAGGGTCACTGCTGATGGTGAACTCAATGCCTGTATTTTTAATTTCACCTGAATTCATTAGCAAAGAAGAATAACCCATATGTGCTGGTTGTGCCAATTCAAGTAGAATATCTTTGGAGAGTTTATTATACCAGTCGGCAGTAATTGTCAGACGATTTTTGAAGAGACCAAGATCTAGGCCTATATTAAATTGGTTGTTACGTTCCCATTTTAAATAATTCGCACGAGGACGATCAACGGTGTATGACGTTGTCCCATCTGCATTTTTGGTTGGACTCATTTTGGAGTAAATACGGTAAGCTGCAACGGCTTGATTCCCCACAGAGCCATAGCCTATACGAAGTTTTAATTGATCGATTGCATTAATGCTTCTTAATATTTTTTCCTGCTTAATATTCCATGCTATTGCTGCTGAAGGAAAGTAACTCCATTTGTCATTTAAACGTGATGAGCCATCAGCCCTTATGGAAGTAGTAATCATATAGCGGTTCATGAATGCGTAATTGATGCGCAACATTCCTGACATTAGAGTGTTGATTGTACGATTGGAAGATATGGTGGAAAGAGTTGAATCCGACCATCCTAAAGCATTATAACCCAGCTGATCTATAAAATCCATATCATTGGCTGTACTGGTGTGAGAATAACTATTTGCATATGCTTGTTCGAAAACGGCCGTTGCATTGATACGGTTATTTTCATTGAATTCTTTTATATAACTTAGTGTGTTTGTATTCAGCCAATCAGTTTCCCATGCATTGGATGCACTTGCTTGCGTAAGATTGTATTTATAAGCATAGTAACTTTTTTCACTTTCAGCATCACAACTCAGATTGTTTTGGAATGTAACGCCCCATTGTGAACGAAAAGTTAAGCCTTTCAGTATATTAAATTGAATATATCCTTGTAATCTGTTATTAATGATCTTGTATTCATTATTTGATTCCCAAATCATTCCCATCGGATTGTAAGTAGAGGTTCCCTCAATGAAGAAGTTATTGTAGTTCCCATCTTCATCTTTAGGCTCGATCGTTGGAGGAAAATATCTGGCTTGTTGAATTAAACCATCATATGTGCTAATTCGTGGATTGCTGGACTTATTATAATATCCAAAAATATTCATGCCAATTTTTAGCCATTTTTTTAGTTGAGAATCGACTTTTAAACGCCAACTATAAATGTTATTATCGGACTTTTGAATAACTCCTTGATTCTTTTCATAACGTAATGAGGCCAGAAAGCTTGTTTTTCCATCTCCTCCAGCAATGGACATTTCATAATTCTGCACAATAGCAGGATCTCTGAAAATGGATTTCGTGTAGTTATATCCGGATTTGCCATTTTTGAAGGTTGCTAATTGTTCGTCACTATAGTAGTAGTTATCGCCTGCACTAAAGTATTCTTTTCCGTAATCATTTGCTAGCAGAGCGTATTGGTAAGGAGAAAGAGTGTCTGGATATTTGGCTACCGTTTTGAAATTGGTAAATCCGTTAAGGGTTATGGATAATTTGCCTTTTTCAGGGGTTTTAGTTGTTACCAAGATGACTCCGTTAGCGCCGCGAGAACCATAAACAGCTGTAGCAGAAGCATCTTTTAAGACTTCAATGGATTGAATGTCTGAAGGGTTTAGTGACTTCAATGATCCACCAATAAATCCATCAATAACAATTAAAGGGCCGGTCTCTGCTGTAATGGAATTAATACCGCGTATGCGGATAGTGTTATCCTGTGAAGGATCACCAGAACCTGATAAGACTGATACACCGGCCATACGTCCTTGTAAAGCATCGGATATATTCCCGGTAGGTGTACTTTTTAAGGCATCGGTTGTTTTAACAGACGCGACTGAACCTGTTAAATCACTTTTTCGTTGAATGCCGTAACCGACAACAATTACTTCTTGAAGCATTTGATTATCTTCTGTTAGCTTTGCATTGACGATTTTTTTTCCGCTTACTGCAATCTTTAACGTTTGATAACCAATATAGGAAAAAATTAGAGTAGCCTCTTTGGGTACATTAGAAAGGATATATTTTCCATCTAAATTTGTGATACTTCCGTTAGTCGTTCCTTCTACTATCACAGATGCACCAATGACAGGGCCCGAATTATCGGTCACTGTTCCGGTTACAGTAGTATTTTGTGCATGAATTTGTGTGCTGCACAAAATCAAAAGTAATACTGTACTTAATGTCTTGAGAATACATTTTTTTTGTTTCATAGGTATAAATTTAATTGTTATTGATATAAGATAAATATATATAGGTGGATATGACTATTCGATTTCTTTATCCCAAAATTACATTTAGAATAAAATATGCAGATATGATATAAATCCGTAATTTGTGTAAATTAGTACATTTCTGTTTGACTTACTGTCGCTATTATTCTTTATAATCCATGTAGTGTATGACAAAACCTCATTTTATTAATATGTGCAATCATAGTTTTTATTAATTATCTATTGAAAAGATAATATTTTCGTGAGAAAGTGTTATTTTCTTATTTAGTGTAGAGCCTTTAGTACTCATTTTTTCCGATGTCTGGATTTGATTCAAGATAGTATAGTGGATCTTTCTTATTGGTAACCATCAATACTGATGGCATATTCTTACTTATTCTAGTTGGCGTTATTTCTTTTGTTCCTGAATTTTTATAGGCTTTTGCTGTTATATTATATTTTGCATCAAGAATTGGGTCTGCTGTTATTCCATTACCCTGTGGTATTGTTTCATTGATGTAGGTAGAATTATACCATCCGTTGTTTGATAATACATGAATTTTATTAGGATTTGCATCGCCGACTTTTATTGTACTATTAATGAATGCGTTATTGCGTAGATAACAATCATAGTATTTTGAGGGATTTCCGTCACTAATAAAATTGATTTGGGTATTAACGAAAGTATTATTAAATATTGCCCATATATTACTTGGATCATTACAGCCTAGATCAACTCCATTATTTAAGGGATTTCCTTGATATATTGCTGTTGCTTTCCCATTAGAGACAAATAAATTTCGGTATATCATATAATATTGATTTTTGGCTTGTGAACCCGTATAATGGTTGACACCGGTTTCTTCATCTTCGTTGCTATTGCTGATAGCACCTGAACCTTGAGTATTAAAAAAATAGCAATTGCGAATAGTTATGCCTCCCCGGCGAATGCTAACAGACCAACCAAAGTTGTTGTTCTTGAATATTACTCCATCAAATAAGTGCCCAGTTCCACCAGAGGCATAACAACCATGGGTATGCCAATCGGGATGCTTTATACCCGTATTGGTGATTGACCCACCAATAAATGAGAATCTATCACCTGCTGCATCGGAAAGTAATATTCCATCTTGATCCATTTGATCAATGATTGTATTTACAAATGTAATATCACTTGCACTAGGAATGGTAATGGCAATTCCTTGTATTCCATTGTGTAAATATAAGTTTTGGAATTTGATGAATTGTACCGGCTTTTTGCTAGTGTTAATTGTGGATATGGCAATATTATGAGATGCTGCCTCAAAATTTTTGAACTCAATATGTTGGGCGTTTGAAAGGGTTATGCCTTTTATTATTGCACGTCCGTTACTATTTCCCATGCCAATAAAAACAATTGGGGCTGCGTTTAAGCCATTGCCTGGATCGCTAATAACTTGGTCGGTGATTATTCCATAGAATCTTACTGTATCACCCGGACTGAATGTCATACTATTAACTTTCTTCATTGTTTCCCATGGCTGATTGAATGAAGTTCCTAAGTTAAAATCACTTTTGTTTTTAGCTATTGATGAAACGTAATAGTTGGTTGCAATTGCGTATAAAGAAGCGAACAAAAGGTTTACTAAGATGCTGATTCTTTTCATTTTAATTCTTCCCATTTTGTTAAAGGATACATGATTTTATTCCATTCTGTACTATTGAGGATTTTTTTGTCACAACTCATAACTATTTGAATAGTTTGGTTAGGATCATTGATAGAAGATAGTGTTGTTTTGAGCAAAAAATAGCCTTCTACTGGAGCTTCTTTAGAACTATAGACACTTGCTTGTTCTTTTGTAAATCTTGTATTAAGAGGTTTTACTATTTTGATATAGAAGAGTTTGCCATTTTTTTGTAATATGGCAGTGTTTTTTTTAATCGTGATATTTGCATTGGTTATAGCTCTCCATTGAATATTTTTAGCTTTGGTGGTAATTGTAATTTCGTCTTGAATAAGAACTACGCTATCAGACAATAGTTGGAATCCTCGTTGAACTTTAGTTGCGAGTTTATCGTAAACAGTGGTCATGTCAATGATGCCAAAAGGTTTCTTTACATTTTTGTTATAACGTATAATTTTACCACATCCTGCTGAATTTTGTAATTTGTTGTTGATGGAAAGTGTATTGTGACTAAAATTGTTATAACGGAAGTATTTCCAGCGCTTTCCTATGTATGGAGTGTAATCCCAGAAACCATTCAAACTATAATCGGTAGCAACTGTTCCAAGATCGTCCAACCATCTTATTCCGTCAGATTCTACTATAAATGATCCGGTATCTAAATGCTGATGCGGCATATTGCCTTCGCCACCTTTTGCTATCAGATAAATTGGATTACAGCAATCTTTCTTTCCTGTTAAAACTAGAATAGGATTGAACTGATTGTTAAATAGTTGAAGGCGTGGTATTTCGATAGGAGTTGGAGGACTACTAGGGTCATACCAAGGTATGTTTAGAAAAAAGTGCCATCTAGGATTATTGTCTGGTGATTTGATGACTTCTTTTATTAGTTCCCGGTAAAACTGGGCTACTTGTGGCAATTTAAATTTTCTGCTAAAGAAAAAATATGTTGGGCCGTAATGGGGTAATTCTTTGCTCGTGTCTGCAAAGTTGAAGATTCTTCCGGAGGGGCTGATTGAAGAAACATAGTAAGTAGCAGTTTGGCTTATGCCAGGTAGGTTGGATATTCCGAAGTCAGTTCCTATATTATCATTGAGACAATTAATTAGCATGGCCAAATTTATAGTAGTATAGTACCAATAGCCAGGTCCTTCATAGCAGACACCATCAGGTGCAAAATATTTTAGGCAATTGGGGATGCATTTAACTCCTTCTGCAATGATTTTCTTAGCCATATCTGGCTCGTTCTCAGCTATTGCTAAAGCTCCCATAATCATACCTGTATTGCATACTACGTTCCAGTTCGTTTCACGTTTTGCCCATGTGGTACCGCCTGAATCATATTCTTGAATAGCGGGAAGTAGTGCTCTTTCTCTTAGGGTTTTGGCTATTAATACTTTGGAGTCTTCAGATAAATACCTGTAAAGCCAATCGTAGCCAATGGCTACGGCTATTGTCATTTCGGCTACATCTAAATAATGGTGAGGTCCCCAATTAGGATATTTACATACATTAATTAAATTTTCCTGAGCTTTTGCTGCATACCGTGAATCGTTAAACATCCGATAGGCTAGAGATAGGGTGATTATTCGATAGATATGTTCTCTACTAATAGCCAAAATACTTGGAACCCCGATTGGATAGGATATGCTTGGAGTTATTAACAACTTATTTGCTTCTTGTTTTAGAAAATTAAGAAGGTTGTCCATGAATGGATCCTTATTAATTAATTTTTTAATTTCTGTTTCTCTCTCAGATGTAAATAATAATCGTGGATGATCTGGAATTTTCTTATCAAAGAGTAAAGTTGAGCAATCTTTTATTTCTAAGTTTGAGTTGGGATTACATGTTATCGCATTTGATTCGATAACCTTTTGTGCTTTAATTTGTAATGCAAATAAAGTAAGAATTAATATTGTATATAATATCCTAAAGGTGGGGCTCTTCTTTTTCATAATATATAGATTATTGTTAATATAATATGGCTTATAGTTTTATTTGATTATATTCTATTTAGAGAAACTAAGTCCGTTACGTAGCCATTTTTCCAATTCTTCAGTCCATTCTCGTTTATATATGAAACTGTCGTGGAATCCCCATCCATGTTGACCAGTAGGATAAACGTGCAGAGTAACAGGTATTTTTAGCTTTTGAAGTGCCAAAAAATAATTAATGCTATTTATTGGTGGTACAGCCCCATCATCAGCTGATAGTGCAATAAAAGCTTGGGGAGTATACGAAGTGACTTGAAGTTCAAGTGAGTATTTCTTTTGAAGGGATATAGAAGAACTATCTCCCAATAAACATTTCTGTGAGCCTGCATGTGTCAGATTGGGCATCATGGAAATGACGGGGTATAGTAATATTTGGAAATCAGGACGTGTTTCATCACTACTAAAGAGGGTAGAGAGTGATGCAGCTAAGTGTCCTCCTGCTGAAGCTCCCATAATACCTATACGGTGGGGATTAATACCCCATACAACTGCATTTTTGCGTACTAGCCGCATGGCTTGTTCTGCATCGGAGAGAGGAATTTCGCAATGACCATTTGGCATACGATATTTTAGGATAATGTATGTAATGCCTATTGTAGTAAGCCATGATGCCATATCAATTCCTTCATGGTTCATTGCTAAGCGCGTGTAGCCGCCTCCTGGGCACATAATAATTGTCATACCATTTGATTTTGCTGGCATGTACACTTTGATTGTTGGCACGGTGACGTTGCTTACTCGACCGCCTTCTGATGTCTGTTCGTTCCCTCGAAGTCCATTATCATTGGGTGTACCTTTCGGCCATAAAGGGATTTCTAATGGAATTTGTGCGGTGCTTCGTATCGTAAGAAGAGCAATGAAGAGCACTGTGAATAATAACTTGAATATAATTCCTTTTTGTTTCATTGATATTGATTTAAGTTGTTTTATTATAAAATTGTATATGTCCAATTGGAAAGATTTTATTGCAATATTACGCCTAATTATAAGAAGTGATGAGTTGTAGAATCCGTAATTTGTGTAAATTAGTACATTTCTCTTTTATTAAATATGTGTGAGGAAGTATTATGTCTGAAATTCTTTCCTGTATTCGTCTCTGGCATTGTTTGACTAGGTGTAACTTTGTATCTCAACAAGGAGCATATTTACCGTACAGCGGGACTCTAAAGAGATATAGTTAAGTGTTTCAGCTTTTGGGAACAAGAAGATTACTTGAATCGAAAATATAATAAAATGAGGCTTATTCTTTTCTATTTATGGCGATTCTTGCCATCTTTGCAAAGGAAGTAGCAATATGCTGACTAACGATGTAACACAAAAATAAAGAATTATGAAGTGTAAGCTATTAGTTCTTGATGTAGATGGAACGCTCCTGAATGATGCCAAAGAGATAAGTAAACGTACACTTGTTGCTCTACTGAAGGCCCAACAGATGGGAGTACGTATTGTTTTAGCATCCGGAAGGCCTGTTTATGGGGTCATGCCTTTAGCCAGGCAATTGGAATTAGAGCATTACGATGGTTTTATTGTTTCGTATAATGGAGGTCAAATTATCAGGGCAAAAGATAACTCGATCGTTTTTGAACGCTATATCAATGCCGATTTGTTGCCTTATCTGGAGAAGAAGGCCCGGAAAAATAATTTTGCACTATTTACTTATAAAGGTGATAATATTATAACGAATATGCCGGATAATGAGCATGTTCGCCATGAGGCTTTTATTAATAAAATGGGAGTGGTTTGTGAAACGGAATTTTCTGAAGCAATAGATTTTTCTCCTACCCAATGTGTATTGGTTAGTGATGACGAAGAAGCACTGAGTGGTTTGGAACAACATTGGAGAAAGAGATTGAACGGAACATTGGATGTTTTTCGTTCTGAAGATTATTTTCTGGAAGTTGTACCTTGTGGCATCGATAAGGCAAGTGCACTGGCTACTTTATTGGACTTGTTGAAGATAAGCCGGGAAGAGATTATTGCGATCGGTGATGGTGTTTGTGATGTGACTATGATTCAACAAGCAGGTATGGGCATTGCAATGGGAAATGCTCAGGATTCGGTAAAAGCTTGTGCAGATATGGTTACCGGCTCGAATGAGGAAGATGGTGTAGCTGACGCGGTGGAGAAGATTATTCTAACCGAAATCCGTCCATCAACAATTTCGTTAGATTTGCTTAATGCCCAAAGCCACCATACATTAATGGGCAATTTAGGTATTCAGTATACGTATATTTCAGAGGGGCGTGTTGAGGCAACGATGCCTGTGGATGAACGTACCCGGCAGCCTTTCGGCATTCTTCACGGCGGAGCTACTCTGGCTTTGGCGGAGACAGTAGCCGGTATAGGCTCTATGGTGATGTGTCAGCCGGATGAATTTGTTGTAGGAATGCAGGTTAGTGGAAGCCATATCTCTTCTGCCCATGAAGGAGATACGGTTCGTGCTGTGGGAACGGTTATCCATAAAGGACGCTCTTCCGATGTATGGAATGTGGATATTTTTACGTCAACCAATAAGCTCGTTTCTTCGGTACGTGTGGTAAACAGTCTGATGAAAAAGAGATGATGGAAAACGGAGAAGATTTAACCCTCATTGATGATCTGGTTCGGAGGAGGCGGTCGTTTGCTTGTTATCGGCTTCCCGAAAAGCAGAGACTTTGCTTTCTTATTCAAACGGAAGGAGAACCGGAAGCTATTTTCGATATGGAGTCAATAAACAATGAGTCCGGTGGATTTATATTTGCGCCGTTTCACATAGAAGAAAAATATCCCATTTGGAAAATACGTCCGGATTATATCAATGCGAACTTCCCTTTTAAATTATCCGAAAGCTCGGATGTTGTGGAAGAGGTGGGGACGTTTGTCCGTGTTGCCGGAGATGATTTTGAGGAATATGCTTCCCGCTTTCAGTCTTTTATGCAACCTTTGACAGAGGGCACTTATGATAAGCTGGTCTTATCTCGTTGCATTACAGTTTATCCGGATAATAGAGTTTTTTCGCCGGCGCAAGCTTTCTATCAGGCATGCCAACGATACTTGCACTCTTATGTTTATCTTTGCTATATTCCGCAGACCGGGATATGGCTGGGCAGTACACCGGAGTTGCTTCTATCAGGTGAAGAAGGTGAATGGAGCACGGTAGCATTAGCTGGTACCATGTCATTGGACAACGGATGCTTGCCTAAAGAATGGAGTAACAAGAACAAAGAGGAACAAAGGTATGTTTCAGATTATATACGCAGTCAGCTTGTTTCCGTTGGGAGTATTCCTGAAGAACATGGGCCTTATCCGGTATATGCAGGGGCTTTGTCACATTTAAAAACGGATTTTCGTTTTCAGGCGGAAGCCTCAAGGGTGGGTGATATATTGAGTGTATTGCATCCGACTCCTGCTGTGTGCGGACTTCCAAAGGAAAAAGCATATCAATTTATAAGAGGTCATGAAGGCTATGAGCGTGGCTATTATTCGGGATTTGTAGGGTTACTCAATCCTCAGGGAAGGACTGATTTATACGTCAACTTACGTTGTTTGAATTATCAGAAGGATGAATTGACTTTATATGCTGGAAGCGGGTTGTTACCAGCTTCCGAGCTAGAGGATGAATGGGAGGAGACGGAGAAGAAACTGCAAACAATGAAGAGCTTGCTCTTTACTGATTTATAGTCTGATAGTGGTCAGGACAATAATAAAAACGATAATATAAAGATGTATTCGGACAAAAGAAATATATTACAGTTGGTTGCTTTAATGAAAGCTCATCACATTACGACGGTTGTATTGTGCCCGGGCAGCCGGAATGTTCCGATAGTCCATACCTTAGCTGCGCATCCGTCGTTTACCTGTTATTCGGTAACGGATGAACGGAGTGCCGGATACTTTGCTATCGGTCTGGCATTACGTGAGAAAGCGCCTGTCGCTGTTTGTTGTACTTCAGGTACAGCATTATTGAATTTACATTCTGCCGTAGCGGAAGCCTTTTATCAGCAAGTGCCACTGGTTGTTATATCAGCGGACCGCCCTGCGGCATGGATAGGGCAAATGGATGGGCAGACCATTCCGCAACCGGGTGTCTTCCATGATTTGGTAAAAAAATCAGTAAACCTCCCCGAAGTACAAAATGAAACGGACGAATGGTATTGCAATCGCCTGATTAATGAGGCTTTGCTTGAAACACGTCATCATGTATGCGGACCGGTACATATCAATGTGATCGTATCGGAACCCTTATTTGGCTTTATAGTGAAAGAGTTGCCGGAGGTGCGTGTTATTACCCGTTATCAGGGAATGGATGTTTCCACTCCGGATGGGAAAGTTCTTATTGAACGGATGAAGGGTTACCGCAAACGGATGATCATTGCAGGGCAGACGACGTTGCCCGGAGATAAGGAAAAGGGGCGTTTTGAAAATACAGGCCGTGTAATGGAACCGTTATGCGGGCAGTTTGCTGTGTTGACAGAACATATTGGCAATCCGTTTCCGTGCGAGTCATTACTAAGAAATTTTGATGCTGCTATTTATGCAATGTCAGATCAAAGCGCCAATCAAATGGCTCCTGATTTATTGATTACGTATGGTGGACATGTGGTATCAAAACGCTTGAAGCAATTTATACGGCAACATCCGCCAAAAGAGCATTGGCATGTGTCATCCGCCGGAGAAGTGGTGGATTTATATGGTTCACTTACTACAATTATTGAAATGGAACCGGCTGATTTTATCAAAGAGATTGCCTGTGTAACTTATGAGCAGGCCTCGGAATATCCGCAACTTTGGAAAAACAGTTGTGAATCCATTCCCGAACCGATGTTTGCTTATTCGGCAATGTCTGTTATTGGAGAACTGTTCAGAAAGCTTCCTGTACAGAGTGCGTTGCATCTGGCTAACAGCTCTGCTATTCGCTATGCGCAATTATACCCTCTTCCTTCTTCTGTTGAGGTATTCTGTAACCGTGGTGTCAATGGCATTGACGGTTCGCTCTCCGCTGCAGTAGGATATGCTGCTGCTTCCAGTCAATCTGATGAATATAAACTGAATTTTGTACTTATCGGGGATCTGAGTTTCTTTTATGATATGAATGCACTGTGGAACGGACATATAAGTCCTAACCTAAGGATCCTGCTGATTAATAACGGGGGAGGAGAAATATTCCATACGCTGCCCGGACTGGAAGCTTCTGACGTTTCCCATCGCTTTATTACAGCTGTTCATCAGACTTCGGCTAAAGGATGGGCGGGAGAAAGAGGTTTTGCTTACTATCGGGTGGAGGATGAAACTCAATTAGAAAAAGCGATGGAAGTATTCACACAACCGGAAAAGACTGATTCACCTTTGTTGCTGGAAGTCTTTACGGCGCAAGATGTGGATACGCGTTTATTAAAAGCATATTATCACCAACTAAAAGATAAAAATAGATATGAGTGAAATGAAAAGAGAATGGATTCCCATTCGCGAGTATGAAGACATTTTGTTTGATTATTATAATGGGATTGCCCGGATCACAATTAATCGCGAACGTTATCGGAACGCTTTCACTCCCACCACAACGGCGGAGATGAGTGACGCTATGCGCATCTGCCGGGAAGAGGCTGACATCAATGTGATTGTATTGACCGGTGCGGGCGATAAGGCTTTTTGTTCTGGAGGCGATCAGAATGTAAAGGGTCGTGGTGGATATATCGGTAAAGACGGAGTGCCGCGCCTGAGTGTGCTGGATGTTCAGAAACAGATACGGAGTATCCCAAAGCCCGTAATAGCAGCTGTTAATGGATTTGCTATTGGTGGCGGTCATGTGTTGCATGTGGTTTGTGACCTTTCCATCGCTTCGGAGAATGCGATTTTCGGACAGACGGGACCGCGTGTAGGTAGTTTTGATGCCGGATTCGGTGCATCTTATCTGGCACGTGTAGTGGGACAGAAGAAAGCCCGTGAAATTTGGTTCCTTTGTCGGAAGTATAATGCACAGGAAGCTTTGGACATGGGATTGGTAAACAAAGTGGTTCCATTGGATAAATTGGAGGATGAGTACGTGGCATGGGCGGAAGAAATGATGCAGTTAAGTCCGCTGGCTCTGCGTATGATTAAAGCCGGATTGAATGCCGAACTTGACGGGCAGTCCGGGATACAGGAACTCGCGGGTGATGCCACTTTGCTTTATTATCTTACGGATGAGGCGCAAGAAGGAAAGAATGCCTTTCTTGAAAAACGGAAACCGAACTTTAAGCAATACCCTAAATTTCCCTGATCAATGCATTGTAAGATAGAGACTATTCCCCGGCTACTTCACTTTAAACAACCGTCGGGAACGTCGCGAGGAGTGTATACTACCCGTCAGGTTTGGTATCTTCACATGACTTCCACGGACTTTCCCGGAAAGGAAGCTATCGGTGAGTGTGCACCTCTGCCGGATTTGAGTTGTGATGACATTCCCGGTTACGGGCAAATACTGGCTGACGCTTGCCGGGAAGTAGAGGAGCATGAGGGGGTGTTGAACCGGGACTTTCTAAGGGATTATCCTTCTATTCTTTTTGGATTGGAGATGCTTCTGCGCCAATGGGCAACGGGAAGCATCGCTTTATGGGATACTCCTTTTTCACGAGGGGAAGCAGGAATACCCATTAATGGACTGATCTGGATGGGTGATTACCGGCAAATGCTCGAACGGATTGAAGAAAAAATGAAAGCAGGGTTCCGCTGCATTAAGCTAAAGATCGGAGCCATCCAATTTGAGGAAGAATTGGAGCTTCTCCGGCACATTCGGAAACACTATTCGGCTAAGGAGATTGAGTTGAGGGTGGATGCCAACGGAGCATTTTCCCCGGCTGATGCAATGGAGAAGTTAAAACGATTGTCCGAATTGGACTTACATTCCATTGAACAGCCGATACGCGCGGGGCAATGGGAAGAAATGGCCTGTCTGTGTGCTGAGTCTCCTTTGGCTATTGCACTGGATGAAGAGCTCATCGGAATAAATGAGCCAAAGCGGAAAGAGATACTTTTAGATGCTATATGTCCCCAGTATCTGGTATTGAAACCTTCTCTTCACGGAGGATTCTCGGGAGGAGAGGAGTGGATAAGAAATGCAGAAAGCAGGGGGATAAATTGGTGGATTACCTCGGCTTTGGAGTCGAATATTGGTTTGAATGCCATAGCACAGTGGTGCGCTACCTTTAAGAATACACTGCCACAGGGACTGGGTACTGGATTGCTTTTTACCGACAATGTGAAAATGCCACTCGAGATACGAAAAGATTGTTTGTGGTTTGTAAGGAAGTGATAGCATGAAAACAGACCGTAAACATCAGATGCTCATTTTAGAGGGGAGAACGTATTCTGCTAATGAAATACATGAGATTACCTGTCAAATAAGGGGGGGATCTGGTAACTTAAAAGATTATTCATCCTGCCTTGAGGGTGATCCTGCTTACTTTGTGTCCCATAAGGATTTGTTTTTCTTTTTAGAACAATGGTTTGATGAGTCTCCTTACGTATGTGTACATACTTCCGGTTCTACGGGAAAGCCTAAGGAACAGTTTGTTGAGAAAGCTCGGATGATGCAAAGCGCTCGTATGACTTGTGAATATTTGGACTTGCGAGAGGGATATACCGCTTTACTTTGTATGAACCTTCGCTATATAGGTGCTATGATGATGGTAGTGCGTGCGTTGCTTACCGGCATGAATTTGATTGTCCGTACTCCTTCCGGACATCCCTTTAAAGATATTAAAGAACCGGTTCACTTTGTGGCTATGGTACCTATGCAAGTTTACAACACCCTTCAGATAGCGGAAGAGTGCAATAAATTTAAATGTGTTGAGAAAGTATTGGTGGGAGGAGGCCCTGTCAGTCCTGAATTAGAAAGAGAACTCAGGCTTTTTCCGAATGCTGTTTATTCCACTTACGGAATGACTGAAACCCTATCCCATATTGCATTACGCAGGCTAAGTGGTTCGTCTTCATCTGAACACTATTATCCTTTCTCTTCGGTTCATCTTTCACTTACTGGTGACGATACTTTACAAATTGATGCTCCTCTTGTGGTGGAAGGAATATTGAAGACCAATGATATTGCCCGTCTTTATCCTGATGGCTCTTTTGTCATTCTGGGACGGAAAGATAATGTAATCAATACGGGAGGAGTTAAAGTGCAAGTGGAGCAGGTAGAAAAGAAACTCTCGGAATTTATTTCCGTAGCTTTTGCTCTAACTTCTGTTTCTGACCCAAAACTTGGAGAGAAAATCGTTTTATTGCTTGAATCAACGGATTGTGTGGATCAAATAAAATCTGATATAAATTCAATGCTTTCTCTTTATGAGCGTCCCAAAGACATACTGCTTGTCAATATCCTGCCTATGACTGGAAATGGAAAGATTGATCGACCGGCTTGCAAAAGGATGGCGGAACAGATGACCGCCACTCTTTTATGATCGGGAATTACCCCCTCTTTGTTCCTTATCTATTCAACTTCCACTCACACCCTTCTTTTGTATCCTTGATCTCAAAGCCAAGGTCGGTGAGTTCATTACGTATTTTGTCAGAAGTTTCCCAATCCTTATTAGCTTTAGCCTTCATGCGTTGTTCCAGTAGCATATCCACTACCTTTCCAAATGCAATCTCACGTTCTTCATTGGAATCATTTTCTTCTTTTAAACCCAATAAATCAAAGCAGAATAAGTGGAAAGTCTCCTTTAATTCCTTTAAATCTTCGGCCGTGATTGTATCGTTCCCTGCTATGATATTGTTAATCATTTTTGCCCCATCAAAGAGATGTGCAATAACAATTGGAGAGTTTAGGTCATCGTCCATTGCTTCGTAACATTTTGCACGTAGTGTTTTTACTTCAACAGTAGAAGTAGTTGAGGGAACAATTTTCTCTAATCCGGTTATGGCCTCCATTAATCTTGATAGTCCTTTTTCCGAAGCCTGCAAAGCTTCGTTACTGAAATCAACCGTACTGCGATAATGAGCTTGCAGAATAAAGAAACGAATAGTCATTGGACTATAAGCTTGGGTTAATAATTTGTGAGTTCCCTGGAAAAATTCCTCTAAAGTGATGAAGTTTCCAAGTGATTTTCCCATTTTGGTCCCGTTAATCGTAATCATGTTATTATGCATCCAGTAGTGCACCATATCATCTCCTTGAGAAGCTACGGATTGAGCTATCTCGCACTCATGATGAGGAAAGATGAGATCCATACCTCCTCCATGAATATCAAAATGGTTTCCCAAATACTTTTTCCCCATAGCAGTACATTCACAGTGCCATCCGGGAAAGCCTTCACTCCAAGGCGAAGGCCAATGCATAATGTGTTCCGGTTGGGCACGTTTCCATAAAGCAAAATCAGCAGGATTATGCTTCTCATTTTGCCCATCCAATTCACGCGTGGTATTCAATACATCATCCAGGTTACGTCCTGAGAGTTTCCCATAATGATGATCTTTGTTGTATTTAACTACATCGAAATAAATAGAACCTTCGCTTTCGTAAGCATATCCATTGTCTAGAATATCTTTCACTAATTGAATCTGTTCAATGATATGTCCCGATGCATGTGGCTCAATACTGGGAGGAAGGACGTTTAAGGCTTCCATAGCTTTGTGGTAGCGATTTTGGTAATACTGCACCACTTCCATAGGCTCCAATTGCTCTAAGCGCGCTTTTTTTGCTATTTTGTCTTCTCCTTCATCTGCATCATGCTCTAAGTGCCCTACATCAGTAATATTACGCACATAACGAACTTTATATCCCAAATGGGTGAGATAACGGAATAATAGATCAAAAGTGATTGCCGGGCGTGCATGTCCCAAGTGTGCATCCCCGTACACGGTTGGTCCACATACATACATGCCAACATGCGGTGCGTGCAGCGGGATGAATACTTCCTTTTTCCTATCTAATGTATTGTAAATGGTTAACTGATGTTCCATAACTTTTGAACTTTATATATTGAAACGTATAAAATATAGGGTTGAAGTAATGTGTCTAATCGTTTAGTTCCAACATTTCTTCTATATATTTTCTTGTATTGCTCAGGCGGGGCACTTTGTGCTGTCCACCCAACTTCCCTTTTTGAGCTAACCAATCGTGAAATAAGCCTTTGCGTGCGACAATTACTTCCAGAGGTTGTAATGCCAAATTGTTCTGCCGTTTGGCTTCGTAATCCGAATTAATAGCTTTGAGTGTATCATCCAATATTCGGGAAAAACTTTCGAGATTGTCCGGCATTTGGGCAAATTCTATTAGCCATTGGTGGCGGCATTTTGCGTTAGCGTCCATAAAAACGGGTGCGGCGGAATAATCAATAACCTGAGCGCCTGTGGAAGTGCATGCTTTTGCCAATCCTTTTTCTGCATTATCTACTATTAGTTCTTCTCCGAATGCATTGATAAAGTGCTTTGTACGCCCGGTTATGATAAATTTATAAGGATGATTATTCGTAAATTTAACCGTATCCCCAATCATGTAGCGCCATAAACCGGCAGAGGTTGAAATGACCATCGCATAATTCTTGTTAAGTTCCACCTCTTCAAGCGGATAAATGCGTGGAGATTCAGTCCCTATATCTTCAAGTGGAATAAATTCATAGAATATGCCATAGTCCACCATCAATAACATCGATGGATCATTCTGATCATTCTGCGTTCCAAAATAACCTTCGGAAGCATTATAAGTTTCTACATAATGCATGTTAGTGGACCGGATTACTTCTTTATATTGCTCCCTGTAAGGAGTAAAAGCCACACCGCCATGAAAAAAAACTTCTAAGTTGGGCCAGACTTCTTCCAGAGATTGTTTCCCTGTTTTGTGAAGAATATGCTTGATGAGTACAAGCATCCATGAGGGTACGCCGGATAAATTAGTTACATTGGTGTGGAGTGTCTTATTGGCAATAGCTTCCATTTTACTTTCGAAATCGCTCATTAAAGCTATTTTCTTGCTTGGTACACGGATGCAATTAACCATTGGGTTGACATTTTGTATGAGTATGGCCGATAGGTCACCTACTAAACTGTGTTTAAAGTTTAGGTTTGGGCTGTGGCTTCCTCCCAATATTAAGCCTTTTCCTGAAAAAAAAGAGCTCTCCGGATTTTGTCCTAAATAAATAGCGACAGCATCTTTTCCTCCTTGAAAGTGAGTGTCGTGTAGTGACTCTTTACTTACAGGTAAGAATTTACTCTTATCATTTGTGGTACCCGATGATTTTGCAAACCAACGTATTTGAGAGGGCCAAAGTAAATTTTGTTCTCCATTACGAAGACGCATCACATAGGGTTTTATCTCTTCGTAAGTCTGGATGGGAAGCCTCTCCTTAAAGTGTTCGTAGTTTAAAATGCTTTTATAGTCATATTTCCTCCCCCATTCTGTGTGTTTGGCTGTTTGAACAAGTCGGTTTAGTACTTGCTGCTGTAGCTCTCCTGCTCGATCTGCATAGCAATCAATTTCTTTTAATCGGGGAGTGAAGTATAACTTATTTAGCAGGGCTGTAATATTCATTATTTAATTAGACAAGCTTATTTAAGATGCAAAAATAATCTTATTTATTGGCTTCTCTAGCTTTTTTCTCTTTTTTTTCTACCTTTACGTTCGTGTACAAAACAGAACTTATCTAAAGCATGAATGTTATGAGAATAGGTATTTTGACTTCGGGTGGGGATTGCCCCGGCATCAACGCGACTATTCGTGGAGTGTGCAAAACAGCTATTAATCATTACGGAATTGAAGTGGTTGGCATTCATAGTGGTTTTCAGGGTTTATTGACGAAAGAGGTGGAATTATTTACAGATAAATCTTTATCTGGACTGCTTAATCTCGGAGGAACCGTGCTAGGTACTTCTCGTGAAAAGCCTTTTAAGAAAAGCAATATGACATCGGATGAAAATAAACCTGCACTTATAGCACAGAATATCAAGGAACTGGGAATAGAATGTCTCGTCTGTATAGGTGGAAATGGAACCCAAAAGACTGCGGCGAAACTGTCGGCAATGGATATAAATGTCGTTTCTGTTCCGAAGACCATTGATAATGATATATGGGGGACTGATTTTTCTTTTGGGTTCGATTCAGCCGTAAGTATTGCTACCGATGCGATTGATCGTCTGCACTCTACAGCAAGTTCTCATAAGCGGGTGATGGTTATTGAGGTTATGGGACATAAAGCGGGATGGATAGCCCTTTACTCTGGTATGGCAGGTGGTGGTGATGTTATTTTAATACCGGAAATTCCGTATGACATTCATAATATTGGTGATACTATTTTAAACCGGTTGCGAAAAGGCAAGCCATATTCCATTGTAGTAGTAGCTGAGGGTATAGAAACAGATGGGAGAAAGCATGCGGCTGAATTTATTGCACAAGAGATTGAACAAGAAACAGGTATTGAAACTCGTGAAACCGTGTTGGGGTATATTCAACGTGGAGGGTCTCCAACTCCTTTCGATAGAAATCTATCCACACGCATGGGAGGACATGCTACAGAACTCATTGCGAAACAACAGTTTGGAAGGATGGTCACATTGGAGGGAAGTGAAATATCATCAGTACCTTTGAGTGAGGTGGCTGGTAAATTGAAATTAGTAACAGAAGATAATGATTTGGTGATTCAAGGCCGGCGCATGGGGATTTGCTTCGGATAAAGAAATGACTTTAGTCTGGCTGCTGTATAGAGGATTCTTCTTCTTGGGATGATGTTTCTTCTTTGTTGTCTTCTAACAAGGTGTGGTCTGATGTAGTAGTATTTACTACCGTTTCTTTATTTTTAGTTTCTTCTATTAGCTTTTTAAAGACACTATCATTCTTAATTCTTCTCAATGAAGTCTGTGCAGCATTTTGTTGTGACTCTTTCTTGGAATAACCAGCACCAATACCAGCGGAAATACCTTCTATGAGTATCTCTGTACGGAACATGGGATTATAATCTTCATCAAGAAATTGTTCTATCAGTTCAAAAGAAACTTCAACCTTATTCTTTTGACTCCATTCAATCAGCTTTGACTTGAAATTAACTTCCTTGCGGGACATCTTGTCAAGATCGATGTGATTCTTGAATATCCTTTCTTCCATAAAATGTTTGCACCGTTCGTAGCCTTGGTCCAGATATATTGCACCAATAAAAGCTTCAAATGCATTGCCATACATATAACTATTATGGGAAGAAGATCGAGTGGAATATTTTACTAGTTTATCTATGCCTATTTCCACAGCCAGTTTATTCAACGTTTCTCGTTGTACAATTTTAGAACGGGTATTTGTAAGAAAGCCTTCACGCCGACCCTCAAAGTGTTTGTACACAATGTCTCCTACAATGGCGTCGAGGATGGCGTCACCCAGAAATTCCAGCCGTTCATTATTAAGAGGGCATCCTTTTTCCGAACGGATAGAGGTAGACTTATGAAGTAGTGCCTGTTTATAAAGATGAATATCACGTGGGAAAAAGCCCAGTATCTGGTAAAAACAAAAATAAGACTCTCTATCCTTATGGAACAAGAGCCTTATTTTATTTATTTGATTACGTAGCACGACGACTATTCTGCGTATTTCTTTAGAATTACACATGCATTATGACCTCCAAATCCAAAGGTATTGGACAGAGCTACATTAACTTCGCGTTTTTGCGCTTTATTGAATGTAAAGTTGAGATCATAATCAATATTCTCGTCATTATCTCCCTCCTCGTGATTGATCGTTGGAGGTACAATGCTGTTCTTTATAGCTAAAATACAGGCAATAGCTTCTACGGCACCTGCAGCACCCAGCAGGTGTCCGGTCATTGATTTCGTAGAACTGATGTTTAATTTATAGGCGTGTTGCCCAAAAACATCTATTATTGCTTTTGCTTCGGAGATGTCACCAACAGGTGTAGATGTACCGTGAACATTAATGTAATCTACATCTTCTGGTTTCAATTCTGCGTCTTCCAGTGCATTTAGCATGACTAACTTGGCTCCTAATCCTTCAGGATGAGAAGCTGTTACGTGATAGGCATCGGCGGACATTCCTACTCCTCCTATTTCTGCATAAATTTGTGCGCCGCGGGCCTTGGCATGTTCCAGTTCTTCGAGAACAAGGCAGCCTCCTCCTTCACCCATTACGAATCCGTCACGGCTGGCGCTAAATGGGCGCGATGCCGTTTCTGCTGAATCGTTACGGGTGGATATGGCATGCATTGCATTGAAACCTCCTACTCCACCTTCTGATATAGCGGCTTCCGAACCCCCTGCTATAATAGCGTTAGCTTTACCCAAGCGAATTAAATTGTAAGCGTCGGCTATTGCATTTGTGGACGTTGCACAAGCGGAACATGTCGCATAATTGGGTCCATGGAACCCATACATTATAGAAATTTGTCCGGCTGCAATATCCGAAATCATTTTAGGGATGAAAAACGGATTAAATCTAGGACCTTGATCTTTGTGAGTGAAGTAGTATCCTACTTCTTCTTCAAATGTATGTATTCCACCAATACCGGCGCCAAAGATAACGCCTATTCTATTTAAATCCTCTTTTTCTGTGTCAAGCCCTGAATCTTCTATCGCATCTTTGCTTACGGCAACAGCATATTGTGTATATAAGTCCATTTTACGGGCTTCTTTACGATCGATATATTTGGTTACATCAAAGCCTTTGACTTCACATGCGAATTGGGTCTTGAAAAGGGATGCGTCGAAATAAGTAATAGGTCCTGCTCCACTAACCCCATTCACGAGATTTTCCCAAAATTCGGGCATGCTGTTGCCAATAGGAGTAATGGCGCCGAGACCTGTTACTACAACTCTTTTTAATTCCATATTAATGAATGGATAAATTTACTTAGCGTGTTCCTCGATATAAGATACGGCATCGCCTACAGTGCCAATCTTTTCAGCTTGGTCGTCGGGAATAGAAATACCGAATTCTTTTTCGAATTCCATGATAAGTTCTACAGTGTCAAGAGAATCAGCTCCTAAATCATTAGTGAAGCTAGCTTCGGTTGTAACTTCTGATTCTTCAACGCCTAATTTGTCGACGATAATCGCTTTCACTCTTGATGCAATTTCAGACATAACTTTAAGTTTTTAATTAATAATTAGTTTTATTTCTTTAATTTTGCGGTGCAAAGGAATAAATATTTATTGTTCCGAGCAAATATTTGATGAATTAAATGCATCGTTTTGCACATTTTTCACTGTTTTGTGCACTGATAGGAGGGTTTAATGAAGAAAAGTATCGCTGTTTTTGCTTCGGGAAATGGTTCGAATGCAGAAAATATTATCCGCCATTTTAAAAAGGGTGATTTAGCTCAGGTTAACTTGGTATTATCTAATAGTCAGAGTGCGTTTGTGTTGACACGGGCACAGGCACTTCAAGTTCCTTATAGTTGTTTGAGCAAGAGTGAATGGGAGGATGGAACTCATATTCTTTCTATGTTGCGCGATTATGATATTGATTTTATTGTTCTCGCCGGTTTTTTAGCCCGGGTACCAGATTGCATTTTGAATGCTTATCCTAATAAAATTATAAATATACATCCTTCTTTATTGCCAAAGTTTGGAGGGAAAGGCATGTATGGTGATCATGTGCATCAGGCTGTTGTTGCAGCGGGTGAGAAAGAAACAGGCATTACCATACATTATATAAATGAACGATTTGATGAAGGGACCGTTATCTTTCAGGCAACTTGTCCTGTTGCTCCAGAAGACACCTCGGAGGATGTGGCCAAGAGAGTTCATGTACTGGAATATAAATATTATCCAGAAATTATAGAAGAGCTTTTGCTCAAGGTCTAATTTTTTACTTAATTATTTGTTTTTTATGAATTAAGGACTTCTTCATACCAAGTCCCTACCATCTCCGTACTTCCTTCGTACCATCTTCGCTTTGTCTTTACCTCTGTTGCGACAAGCTGGAGCGTAAAAATGCGAAGAAAGTACGGAGATGGTAATAAGTAAATATTACTACTTTATTAGTGCTTTTCGGGATTGATGTGGATGGTATAAGCTGTTTCTTCCCGTCGTAGCGGATAGTTTCCTCTTAGCCTTTCAAAAGTGTCCGGTTGTTGTTTTAATGCTTCACTGTCTCTTCGTGGATCATACATTTGCAAATAAGCTTCTTCCATGCAAGATACCGTGAGATTTTGGCTTTCCGGAAGCGGTGGATTGATTTGATAATTTGGAATTATGCCAAAGTAATGGCAGAGTGCGTCAAGAGACATTCGCGTGGCATTAGCTTTTCCGTCTGCTGAATATCCGGCAATGTGAGGAGTACTTATGAATGCTTTCTTTAATAGGGATGGGTTAATATCCGGCTCATTTTCCCAGACATCAATAATTGCGTCTGAAACTAGTCCGGCATCTAGTGCGTTCAATAAAGCAGAGGTGTCTATCACTTCCCCTCGTGAAGTATTAATGATGACCGGGTGACGTTTCAAAGAATGAAAAAAGCTACTATCGGCCAAATGGTATGTTTTGTATCTCCCTTCCTTATATAGGGGAGTGTGGAATGTGAGAATATCACACTTTTCAACTAATGTTTGTAAAGAACTAAAGGAAGTATTGTTTTCATGGTCTTCTCGGGGTAGATCATTTAGGAGGACTGTCATTCCTAACTTTTTGGCTACTTCTGCCACTTTACTGCCAACATTCCCTACACCTATAATACCAATGGTCATTTCTGTTAAGTTCTTGTCTTTTAATTGTTTTAAGAGTAGAAGTGATGACTGTAAGTATTGTGCCACCGAAGCGGAATTGCAGCCGGGTGCATTTGTCCAGGTAATACCCGCTTTGTCGCAGAATTTCGTGTCGATATGGTCGAATCCGATTGTTGCTGTGGCTATAAAGCGGACCTGACTCTTCTCCAATAGTTCTTGGTTGCACTTGGTACGGGTCCTTATGATTAATGCATTTGCATCATTTACTAACTCTGGAGTAAACTCTTTTCCCGGAGCATAAATCACTTCATCGGCAATTTGTTCAATAGCTTCTCTTATAAAAGGTATTTTATCATCAACAATAACTTTCATTTCTTATTTTCATTATCAATACAACAAATATAATGAGAAAAATAGAAAATGGATTGTTGTCTAGGCAAATATTGTCTACTTTTGTATTTTTTTATTTGAGGCATGGAAAAATGTAGAAAAGCTGTCTTTAAAAAGAGAGCATAGCGGGGAATTGCGAGAAAATTAAAGGTTTTTGCCTCAATATATTTATGGAAGAATGCAGTAAATGGCTATTTTTTGTATTTTAAGAAGAGAGTTAAAAACCTAAATCTTAGAATTTAGTGTAAGATGTTAAATTAATATTGAAAATTAAATCTGTATTTGCTATTAAATACTAGATGAGTATGAAGCTTTTGTATATGGGGAAACACTATTTGTTTTTTGTTTCGGTTGCGTATTCTTATCCAATTCTTCGGCCGCTTCAAGATGAAATTAGGCGTAGGGGGGATCAAGTGGCGTGGTTTATAGAGCCTTCTTGTCCTATCTTATTAAGAAAGGAGGAAGAACAATTGCATACAATTCATGAAGTAGAAGAGTATGATCCAATTGCTGTATTTACTCCAGGTAATTATATATATGATTTTTTTCCAGGGATTAAAGTTGAGTTATTTCATGGCTATCCCATTAATAAGCGTGGAGATAAAAAGGACGATCACTTTTCGATTCGTGGATGGTTTGATGTCTATTGTACTCAGGGTAGTACCAGCACCATTCCCTTTAAGGAATTGGAATATAAGTATGGCTGTTTCAAAGTTTATGAAACGGGTTGGTGTAAAGTGGATGGATTTACAAAAGGACGAAATCGGAATGTCCGGCGTGAACATCCAACTATTTTATATTCGTCGACGTTTACGAAAGGTATATCTTCCGCTCCTTATTTGTTTGAAACAATTGCCCGACTATCGAATGAAAAGTCATGGAATTGGATTATTTCTTTTCATCCCATGTTTGATGATGCTGAGGTCATTGAAAACTACAGGAGGTTATCGGAAGCATGTCCGAACGTCACTTTTCATGAAGGGGGGCTGATAGATGCTGATTTATTGAATCAGGCTGATGTATTATTGTGTGATACCTCTTCTGTTATTGTTGAATTTATGTTGATGAATAAGCCGGTGGTTACTTACCGTAATATGACTCCGGGAAATCATTTGTTGAATGTACTGGAAACAAATGGCATTGAAGATGCGATTGAACAAGCCATTTTACGCCCCGAGAAACTGATGGCAAATATCCGTGCGTATGTATATACACACGAAAGATATTTTGACGGAAAATCGTCTTCTCGTGTTTTAGATGCAGTGAACGACTATCTTGCACGCTTTAGTGGCAGGATCAAACCTAAGCCTTTGAATTTAATGCGGAAAATTAAGTTGAGATTGAAAGTGAGATATTATGATTGGCAACCATGGGCGAGTGCTTTTTTGAGTTTATAATATGAATAATAACAGTCTTCTACCGCTGATTAGTATTATAGTTCCGGTATATAATGTACAAGAATATGTACGTAAGTGTGTGCTTTCAATCTGTAGACAGACCTATCAAAATCTGGAAATTATTGTAATAGATGATGGCTCTACCGATGATTCCGGTAGAATCTGTGATATGTTAGCCAAACAGGATAACCGCATTAAAGTGGTTCATCAATCTAATGGTGGACTAAGTGCAGCCCGTAATATGGGGTTATCTATAGTTACAGGTGATTTCATTGGTTTTGTAGATAGTGATGATTGGATTGATGAAAGTATGTATGAGCTTTTATACGGTCTGATGATAGAGAATGATGCTGATATTTCGATTTGCTCACATTACATCGTGAAACAGGGCAAAATAAAGAGTAGATATATGTCGGGGAAAAAGTTTGTTTTTACTCGTGAAGAAGCAATGCAAGCTCTTATGAAAGATAGGTTGATAAGAAATTATGTTTGGAATAAACTTTATAAGCGTCATTTGTTTGATCAACTTCGCTTTCCGGTTGGACGTTTATTTGAGGATCTTGCTATCTCTTACCAAATTTTTCATCAAGCTAAGAGAGTGGTTGTACAGGAATATCCTGAATATTATTATTTGGTTCGCGATGGTAGTCTTACGCAGAGTAAATATGATCCGGAGAGGGAATATCAGATTTTCAGGGGAGTATGTGAGCAGGATGAGTTTGTCCGTGCCAATTATTCATGGGAGGAGATTCCCCCATATGTATTATGGCGTGGAGTACATTTGATTGATCATATCATGATGGTAAAACCTTCTGCTTTGACGGATAAGATAATTGAAAACGTACTTACTAAGATGCATGAGTATGATTATATTCGTCTCTCGAAAAAACAATTAACTCTTTGCTTCAAACGTTATTTTATTTATCATCATATAGCCCTTTATAGGTCTATCTATAGGGCTGTGCGGATAGTCTTTAGGTCAAAACGATATAAGTATTAAGAACATTTTTCATTTATAATGAACTATAATGAATAAGAAAGCTGTATTACAGATGGATAAAAGGGACTTTATGGCTTTGGTATCTATAGGAACTATTGAATTAAATTAAAAAAGCATGAAGCGAATTCTTTTTTTTCATGATGTATTTCCGTGCGGAGGGACGGAGCGGGTTACAATTGATATTGCTAATAACCTTTCTCCTTTAGGTTATGAATTCTTTCTCCTGACTTGTAAGAAGAGAGAAGATATTGATAATATTCGAGTTATAGAATTATCAGATCCCGATCGGAATTCACAATCTAATGCTGAGGTGTTTATAGATGTTATTAATACCTATTCTATTGATGTCTTTGTTTTGCCTATTCACGTCTTAAAACATATTGATTTTATAATAGAGCAAACCCATTGCAAGCTTGTATTTGCTTTGCACAGTATCCCGTTGTGGGAGGCTATAGGAAAAATACCGACTAAACAAAGACGTGCCCGGCATTCTTTATCTAAAAGGATAGAATTGTATCTCTTCTCTTATCCTAGGAAATGGCTTGGAATATATGACAGAAGAGTTCTTAAGCTACATGATAAAATTTACCGGAAAGCGGATGCATACGTTGTACTATGCGAAGAATATAAAAATGTTCTGCTACGGCGATTGAAGCTTCCTGTCTTGAATAATAAGTTCCGGGTCATACCTAACTCGGAGCAAGCGGTGGAGCCGGTCAGTTGTAATAAGAAAAAGAAAGTCCTTTTTGTTGGACGTTTATCTTATGCCGATAAACGGGTGGATCGTTTGATTGATATTTGGGGAATGATTTACCAGCAAGTACCCGATTGGGAACTGGTAGTAGTTGGTGATGGAGAAGAAGAGAATGCACTTCACTTAAGAGTAATGGAAAAGAAGATTGGTCATATTCGCTTTGAGGGATTTCAAGAAGATGTGTCCCGTTATTATAGAGAAGCTTCTGTCTTGTGCCTGACTTCTACATTTGAAGGCTGGCCGCTTTGTTTAACTGAGGCTCAGATAAATGGGGTTGTACCTGTAGCGTTTGATTGTTGTGCTGGTATACATCAGATTTTAGCTCCTTCGGGTGTGAATGGAATCCTTGTTCCACCTTTTAATAAACAGCGGTTTGCAAAGACATTACTGAAGCTTTTAAAGTCTCCGGAACAGTTGGCTGCCATGAAAAGAAATGTGTTGCTCAAGGCTGAAGAGTATTCTCCGCAAATTATTGGGCAAAAATGGATGAAGTTATTTGAATCATTGCTGGAAGAAAAGTAGTTATGAGTAATCGAGATTGTCCATTGGTTTCTGTTATTATCCCGGTCTATAATGCTGAGAAGTATATTGGAGCGTGCATTCAGAGTGTCATTAGGCAAACTTACCGGGAGATAGAAATTATTGTAGTAAATGATGGTAGCAGTGATCAAAGTGCTACTATTATAGAAAGGTACAGAAGGCTTGATGATCGTATCTTTTACATTGATAAGCAGAATGAAGGGCTTCCGGTAGCGAGGAGAACGGGAATTGATAACGCTCATGGAAAATACATTCAGCACCTTGATAGTGATGATACTCTAATTGAAGAGGCTATTGAAAATTTAGTCCGTAGAGCAGAAGAGACTAGTGCTGATATTGTAGCTGCACCTTTTTTCTTCTGTTATCCTGAAGAAGAACCGGAGTTGTCGGTTCCTCTAGGATTTGATATATTGTCTAATATAGAGTATTTTCGAGAAATATTACATAATAGAGCTTATTGGAGTGTGTGGTCCAATTTTCAAAAACGTTCTTTGTTCTTGGATTTTGATATAGAGTGTGTTGCTGATATTTCTTTTGGTGAAGATGCCATATTGATGATCCAACTCATTTTCTCGGCAAAGAAGATTGCTTCTCTAAATATTCCGATTATAAATTATAACAGATATCCCACTTCAATGTCTTTTCTACCCAGCACTTTAAAATATAAAGATTTTAGATCTTATCAGGTGTGGATTGAACAATACGTAGGGAATAAAGGCATTCAGCTTGTGCTGAATGCTGATTTAGCCCTTATGCATCTTCAGACAACATTTCAGAGTATTTATTGGAAACAGTTTGATGATTTTGATAAGGATATGAAGAGATTAATAAAGGATTTGAAATTGTATCCTGACTTAAGAACTTCGTTATCGAGGAGAGAAAGTAAGATAGTTAATACTTATAAAATATCTCCTTATTTGGGGCATTTACGGTTATTGTATTATTGTAAAAGGGGCAAAATCTAATCTGGGATGATAGCGCGTAGCATTGTAAAATATAAGATATATCGTTTCTTTTTAAAGAACAAGATCATCCCCTCAAAAGTAATTCTTCTGATGGATGGAGGCATTTGTTCTCAAATGCACCAGTTTCTGTTAGGACAATTGTATGCACAAAAAGGTTATCAGGTGCGTTATGATCTAGGATTTTATAGGGAGTGGGGAAGTGACTTGAATAGAAAGTTTGTTCGTAACTTTGATTTATTAAAAGCTTTCCCTTATTTGACGTTTAAAGAAGCTTCTCCTATAGCACTTCAAGTATATAGAAAGAAGTATTATATTTCGGGCAATAATTCTGGAAAAAGAATAGATGATTTTAGCTTTTTACAGCGGAAGCCTCCTTTGTATTTGGGAGGATATTATCATTTGCAACCTGATGTTTGGTTAAAAGCGTTCCGTGCTCTTTTTTATGTAGATTTGAAAATCCTTGATGGAAGAAACGAGCGGATATGTAATGAGATTAAGAGTCGTAATTCTTCTGTTGCTGTACACGTACGCTATGGAGATCTGAAAAATGTAGTTTATGCTTATGGGCAGCCTGCATCTTCGGACTATTTTATAAAGGCCGTTCGTTATTTTTATGATAAAGTGAAAACACCCTATTTTTATTTCTTTTCAGATGAACCAGATAAAGTTCTTTTGGATTTGATACCTTTGCTCCCTCTTAATCATAATTTTAAAATAGCTGATGGGAATGGATCGGATCGTGGGTATATGGACCTTTTTTTAATAGCTTGTTGCAAACATCAAATTACAAGTAAAGGAACACTGGGGAAATATGGAGCTGTATTAATGGACAATGCAAATAAGATTGTGACTCTCTGTGATGATGATACCGAATATCCTTGGAAGGAATTATTAAAAAATCCCGTCTTCTTATGAAATATGGTCTTGCTGTTTAAAGATTGATAACGATGGTAAATTTAGAATAATATAAAAAGTTGAATGTTTCTTTTTCATATTTGTGGCGGTGATAAGCTTGTGGGGCATGGATTAGAACAATATACTGCTTATATCACTAAAGGGAGGTGGAGTCGTCTTTGCGTGATGCTTTCGTTTTGACTGATGATTATACAATTATTGATGGGCTGAGACAGGAATTGGCATTTTTATGCGTTGTCTCTTTCTGAAGAGAAAGGTTATTTTCATGAGAATTTTCAAAAGTGGTCTGCGGCAGATAGAAAAAAGGTATGATCAAGCTTTTTTCAGCTATGGAGATACTGAGGCATGCAAATTTAGTTGTGGGTACGTTTAGCTCAAATCCTAGAATGTTTTTGGGCTTGTGTAGAGATGATGTATATGGAGTTGATTTTGATAAATGGCTCTTGTGGTAATAATGTGTTTAGAAACTATTGAAATATTAATTAGATGAAAGAATTTTTGCAGATGATGCGGCGTTTTGTCAAGCCGTACAAGAAATACCTCAGTTGGGCAGTTTTATTGAATCTTCTGTCCGCCGTATTTAATATCTTCTCGTTTACGTTGCTAATCCCGATCTTGCAAATACTATTTAAAATCAATCAAGAGACTTATGCGTTTATTCCATGGGATGCTCATGCAGGATTGAAAACAATTGTAGTGAATAATTTCTATTACTATATTTCTAAATTGATTGAAACGTATGGGCCCTCGTTTACATTAGTCTTTTTGGGACTTTTTCTTGTGTTTATGACAATGTTGAAGACTTCCTGTTATTATGCTTCTTCTGCGGTTATGATACCTTTGCGTACAGGAATTGTACGTGATATTCGAATAATGGTTTATAATAAAGTGATGTATTTGCCTTTACGTTTTTTTTCCGAGGAGCGGAAAGGAGATATTATTGCCCGAATGAGCGGTGATGTAGGTGAAGTGGAGAATTCTATTACCAGTTCATTGGATATGTTGATTAAAAATCCTATACTTATTATAATGTATTTCACTACATTGCTTATAACGAGTTGGCAGTTGACGGTGTTTACTTTATTAGTAGTCCCAGGCATGGGATGGGTAATGGGGCAAGTGGGTAAGAAGTTGAAGAAACAATCATTGGAGGCGCAAGGCAAATGGAGTGAGACGATGACTCAGTTGGAGGAAACTTTAGGTGGTTTGCGCATTATTAAAGCATTCATTGCCGAGCGTAAGATGATAAGCCGTTTTACGGAATGTAGCAATGAATATCGTGATGCGATTAACCGGGTTGCAAGAAGACAGACTCTGGCACACCCTATGAGTGAATTCCTAGGGACTTTGATGATTGTGATTGTGCTGTGGTTTGGAGGATCTTTGATTCTGAGCAATCATTCTTATATTGATGCGCCAACTTTTATTTTTTATATGGTAATTCTTTATAGTGTCATTAATCCTTTGAAGGAATTCTCAAAAGCAGGTTATAATATTCCTAAGGGGCTAGCTTCAATGGAGCGGGTTGATAAGATTTTGAAGGCCGAAAATCCGATTAAAGAGCCACAACATCCTAAGGCTTTGCGAAGTTTGAATGATAAGATTGAGTTTAAGGATGTTTCCTTCTCTTATGATGGGGCACGGGAAGTTCTGAAACATATTAATCTGACAGTAAAGAAAGGCCAGACCGTTGCACTCGTTGGACAATCCGGATCTGGAAAATCAACTTTAGTCGATTTGATTCCGCGTTATCATGATGTAGCATCTGGAGAGATATTAATTGATGATGTCAATATCAAAAACTTTCGTGTATCAGATTTACGTAGCTTAATTGGCAATGTGAATCAAGAAGCTATATTATTCAATGATACGTTTTTCAATAATATAGCTTTCGGGGTGGAAAATGCCACAAAGGAGCAAGTAATTGAGGCGGCGAAGATAGCCAATGCGCACGATTTCATTATGGAAACCGAAAGAGGATACGACACGAATATCGGTGACCGTGGAGGAAAGCTTTCAGGTGGGCAGCGCCAGCGTATTAGTATTGCCCGTGCTATATTAAAGAATCCGCCAATACTTATTTTAGATGAAGCCACTTCTGCATTAGACACCGAATCTGAGCGATTGGTGCAGGAGGCATTGGAGCGATTAATGCAAATGCGCACTACAATAGCTATTGCGCATCGTTTATCTACGATTAAGAATGCCGATGAAATTTGTGTACTTTATGAAGGGGAAATTGTAGAGCGTGGTAAACATGAAGAGCTTTTGCAAAAGAATGGCTATTATAAGCGATTAAATGATATGCAATCTTTGTCGTAACAATAGATAAGCGGTGGATTTTAAATTTATCTTTGGCTTTTGTGCTTTTTCCCCCTTCTTATATTCTTTTTGTAGAAACGGACGGTATGATATTTTTTCTAGTTGTGGTTTTATCATGTTTTGTTTAAGGCAATGTTGGCGTACAAAACTTTTCTATTACTTTTTTATTTAATGAAAATGTATTTCCTTTGTACTTAAAATGCAATTTGTTGTTTTACACGTGAATAAGAATGTGACGAAAAACAAACCCAAAAGATATGATAATATGAATTATTTGGATAGAAATGAGTTTAACTATGCTCCTTCTCGAGAAGTTGTAGAAGCATTGAAAGATTTTGATATAAATAAACTATGCTTTTACACTCGTATTTATGATGAAGGGAAAAAAAGTATTTTCTCGGTCTTTCTATCTGATTTATACCAAATAGATGAAAAACAAATACTGTTGGGATATGGGGGTGAAGATATCTTAAAGCAATTTGTTCACTATTTCTTGACAGAGGCTGATGGTAATAAAACAATGTTGATTCCTAAATTTTCGTGGTGGTATTATAAAAGTATTGCTGACGAAGTAGATGGTGTGAGTCTTCAATACCCGTTGTATGAAGATGGAGATACATATAGGTATGATTTCAGAGCCTTAAAGGACATGTTAGTAGCAGAAAAGCCGAAGTTGTTATTATTGGCTTCTCCAAATAATCCGACGGGCAACAGTCTGACGCCAAATGAGATGGACGAATTGCTTTCTTATGTTCCGCAAACAACTTATGTAATAGTGGATGAGGCCTATGCTTCGTTTGTAATGGAAGATAATTCATATATTAAAAAGCTTATTGAGAAATATCCAAATTTGTTGATATCTCGTACTCTTTCTAAGTTTTATGGGCTGCCTGGACTTCGTATGGGATTTGCCTTTATGGGTAAAAGCTTTGAAAAGTTTGGAAGATACAGTAATAAATACTTGGGGTATAACCGTTTCTCGGAAGATATTGCTATTGCTGCATTAAAGTCAGAGAAGCACTATCGTAATATTGCTCATTTGATGAACGAAGACCGCAAGATGTATGAGAAGGAAGTTGGAACTTTACCTGGATTTAAAGTTTATAAATCTGCTGCTAACTTTATTTTGATAAAATATCCTATTGAGTTGAAGGAAAGTCTGAAAAAGGCTTTTGCTAGTGAGGATTATAAAGTGAAATTCATGGATGAACCGGATATTAATACGCACCTTCGCATCACATTGGGACGTCCTGAACAAAACCGTGTGGTGGCAGATACTATTCTAAAAGTAGCCTGTAGATGAAAGCTGTTATATTAGCTGCCGGGATTGCGTCACGTTTGCGTCCGTTGACGGATGTAACTCCAAAATGTCTATTAAAAATAGGTACTCGTTGTCTGTTAGAACGTACTTTTGATGCTTTATTGAATAATGGAATTAGTGAGTTTGTCGTTGTAACCGGTTATCGAGAACGGCAGATCAGGGACTTTTTGTGTGAGCATTATAAAGAGATCGATATTAAATTTATATATAATGAGTCCTATTCCAGGACTAATAATATTTATTCATTGTGGCTGACTGCACAGGAATCCAAAGGTCGAGATATCTTACTACTGGATAGTGATATTCTGTTTGATCCTTATATCATTACGGCTGTTCTGAATAATCCGGCACAAAATGTCTTGGCTCTAAACCGGCATGAACTAGGAGAAGAGGAGATAAAAGTGATAGCTGATACAAATAACCGTGTTGTTGAGATTAGCAAGGTTTGTGAGATAGCCAAAGCTGTCGGGGAATCGGTGGGGATAGAGAAAATGTCGGCTACTTATACGGAAGCTCTTTTTGTTGAATTGGAACAGATGATTAAAGTGGAAAACTTAGATAATGTTTTTTATGAACGTGCTTTTGAACGGTTAATACCGAATGGCTTTTCGTTTGTGGTGGAGGATACTACCCACTATTTCTCTATTGAGTTGGATACTGTAGATGATTTTAATCAGGCCAAACTCTTAGTCCCTTCTGAATTATATTAGAATGAAGATATGAGAATCGTTTTGTTCTGTGAAAATAAGTACGCTATTGATATTCTGAACCCAATTCAGATGGAAGCGGCAAGAGAGAGGACTAATGAAATATTATGGTATGTTCATTCAAAGAAGATTCCTGAATTTCCTTTGAAGGATGAGGTAGCATGGACAAATAGTATGCAGGAAGTTTATAACTTCTCTCCTGAATCTATCTTTGTACCAGGAAATATAGTTCCTTATTATCTGCCTGGAGTAAAGATACAAGTCTTTCATGGATATGCTGCAGAAAAGAAGGATCATTGGGTGATTCGTCGTTATTTTGATACTTATTTTACTCAAGGTCCGTTTTTCACAAGAGGTTTTGCCCGTTTAGCAAAGAAGTATAAAGACTTTGAGGTCTTGGAAACTGGATGGCCCCGACAAGATTGGATAAAGGAACATCTTCATGCTTTTGATGAAGAAAAGCAACAGATGTTACAACGGAACGGACGCAAAAGATTGGTCCTTTATGCTCCTACATTTTCGCCTTCTCTAACTTCTCTTCCTTATTTAAAGAAAGCATTAGTAGACTTGGTGGAGCAAGAGAAAGATATTCTTTTAATTATGAAGTTTCATCCACTAACGAAACAAGAGTGGGTGGATGAGTATAAGGCACTTGCCGAGAAGCACGATGCCATTATGTGGATTGATGATTTTAGTGTGACAAAGTATCAGATTATGGCGGATGTGATGATTAGCGATACTTCTTCTACTATCTATGAATTTTTGCTGTTAGATAAGCCTGTTATAACTTTCCGTGCGGTGGCAAAAGATATTTATTGGAAAAATATTACTAATATCACGCTCTTGCGTCAAGCTTATCGGGAGGTGTTGACCGATCAAAAGAGTGCCCAGCTTCGCAAGTGGGTTATAGATAATTACGATCCTTATTTAGATGGTCAGGTTGCACACCGCATGTTAGAAGGAACGCGTGACTATATTCGCCGGCATGGAGTTCCTGCTAAACGTTCTTTGAATATTTGGCGTAAATATACTAGTATTAAAACGTTTGGTAGGGTTAAGAAGTAATTTGCTTTTTCTCTTTTTTGAATATACTTAGAAAGGCCTTGCGACGATGCCACCTTTTATCATGTTGCTTCTTTATCCGTATAGCTTCATTGAGAGTTTTTTCGATTGCCCACTCTCTGCATGCGGCATATTCCTGTATGACAAATTTGAATAAATCCATTCTGCCTGTGAATCGAGTTAAATTGTGAAGACATTCTGATTTAGATAAATGTTGGTTTTGAGGATTAATTTTCATCCTATTGATATCAATAAGAGAAAATTGAAAATGACCATTTATGTTTGAAAAAAGCACGTTAGTGGAGTTCAAATCGTGATGTAAAATTCCCTTCTTATGGAGAGATGCAACGAATTTTGCAAAATCACATGCCATTATTTTATCAAAATGTTCAGGGTTAATTAATTTTTCTTTAATGGCATGATCAGCTGTGTATTCAGTGATATAATATCCATATTTAAATAATCCTTTTTCCCATTGTTCTGCATATCCAATTCCGCAGGGGGTGTTAACATCTCTTTGGGCAATAGTAATTCCATTATAATAGGCACGTTTGGCTTTACTTTGTCGAAAAAAACTATATATTATCCGTTGTATCCAAATTGGGCTCTTATATCGTTTAATAACAATTTTATGCTGCACATAGCTATCACTAATCAGTGTAAAACTTTTAATTACATTACGTCCCTTATAGATTATATTACTTTCTTGACTAAATAATCTAGGTAATTCAACCATTAGTTGACGTATTTCTCTATTATCTTGATATTCAGGGCTTATTCTTGTTTTCATTGTAATATTCTGAAGGGTATTAAGAATGCATAGGGTTTGACTCTCCATGGATGCATTGCTTGACTTTCTGTTGCCATTTAAAAATGTTTCTAGCAATTGTATAATTATAAAAATTGTGCCAATTCTGCATAGAATGACAAGGCTCAATGGTTACTGGTTTTTTAGGGGAATCAGCTTGTAATGTATCACATAATGTCGCTATATAATTAAACATATTATATTCTTCTAATACTCTGTCTTTGTTTACTTTGAGATTTAGTTGAGCATTTTCATATTGATTTTGTGCAATACAGCGATCTATAATAGAAATACTTTGCTCGAAGTTATGAATGTCTATCGCCTGAAAAGATTCATTTGAGAAGTACTCAGATAGATTTGTGCAGCCATAATAGAATGGATATGATTCAGCTAAGAAACAGTCCGATATTTTTTCTGTCCAATAATATTTTTGAGAGGAGTTTTCTATAACAATGTGATATTTATATGGAGCCAGTACATCCCACTTGTCTTCAAAATCATTATATCCTCTACCAAAAACATCTAACTTTTCTCCATAGTATATTTTGAGCTTTTTTACAAATTCAATTCGCTCAAGATGTCCTTTAGTAAATGCTTTGTTACTTGTAATTACAGAAATGAGTTTATTCTTTTGTGGAGTTGGTGAACTCTTAAGTTTGTCATAATCGATGGTAAAAGAACATTCTCCGTTTGTGTCTTCCGTATAGCCAATGAACCAAGGTAAAATAGCCGGGCCAAACCGTAGGTTAGGATGTCTTACTCTTTCTTGACAGGAATGCATTATCCCGAATTGTTTGATATACTGTTTGGGGTAGACTAATATGGAGTGCGGTTCAGTTGTAAGTAATATTGTGTTTTTAGGAGATATTGTACAAGTTTCAGAATGTCGTATTCCTTTACTCTGTACAACCCAGAAATCAGGATTCTCTATTTCCTGGTCTATATAAAATCGATATCTTCCATCAGAAGACATTCTATTATATCCGGACGTTTGTCGATACATTATAGTTCCTAGTTCTTTTCGATAAGACGTCAATTTGACTTTATACATTATGTATGATTGATTTATCTAAGTAGTTATCTTTTTAACAAAGTATATTTGATGACTCTATAAAAGTGCTTAATACTCCGTTCTATTCTTCTTCCAAATTTTCTTTTTCTCCAGTTACCATAGATGTGATGTACTCCAAATGCTTCGGAGTGATGTGGGTAATGCCGGGTTGGTGATAAATAGAGTGTCGGATATATAATGATATTATTTGGTAAATGTTGCTCTCTGTCTTCGTAAACAAATCCTCTTTTTTGAGCTATCCCACTCATAATATACGGTGATATTGTTTGGTCAAAGCTACCGTCTTCTTTTATGAAATGTCTACAGTTATAACTTTCAAATATTTCTTTGCAGAATTCGTTCCCCTTTTCTCCCATAAAGCAAGCTGCCTGTAGACCGAATTCTTTTTGGCCAGGGTGAGTACATTCATTAAAGGTTGCAAACCCTTGTTGGGGAATGAGTGCTTCAAATCGTTTATAGATAAAGATGTCACTATCCATATAAATTCCACCTTCTGCATATACGGCATAGAATCGTACTGCGTCAGCGGCAAATGCCCATTTTTTAGCTGATAGAGCCTCGTCTATATATACACAACCAATAGCTTTTGCGGCTGCATAATCCCATACTCTGATTTTATAATCAGGAATAATATGCTTCCAACTATCCAAACATACTTTTATTTCTACCGGATAAGGTGAATTACTGAACCAACATAAGTGAATAATCTTAGGAATCATAGTTATTGACTATTATGTTTTCTAATTTTTTGATAATAACCTGAGTATTTATCTTTGTAAGGCATGCGTAATCACCTCTATAACAAGGCTTATTTCCAAATACGGAACATGGCCGGCATACTAGCTCTGTTTGAATGACGTTGTCGGTTGATTGTTGCCATCCCATAAATCCGGAGAAGGGGTGAGTGGCTCCCCAAATAGAAATGACAGGTATGCCTACTAGAGAGGCAAGGTGCATATTCCCAGAATCCATTGAAATCATGGCATCAAGATGACTCATTAGTGATAGTTCATTGTTTAGGCTTAATTTGCCCGCTATAATTTCTATATTGGAATAAACTTCTGACCAACTCTTCATGAGTTGGCATTCTCTATCTCCTCCTCCGAAGAGGAATATCCTCCAATTTTTAAAAGCAGATAGTTCTTGCAAGAGCCTCTTAACAATTTCTGTTGGTAATTCTTTGCCTTTATGTGCTGCAAACGGTGCGAAACCAATCCATTTTTTACCGTCTGGTAAGCCTGTGGTTTCTACAAATAAATTTGTTTCTCCTTTCTTGTTGCCATAAATAGAATGGAACTTTGATGTTACTGGATAGCCCAACTGTTTAAAAACTTCTTCATAGCGGGTGAAGGAAGAAGGTAGCTGTTGCATTATTTTATGTTTCTTCCTCACTAATGCTTGCTTCTCTTTTCGTCCTTTTTTAATGTAGGCTGTCTGTGTTCCTGTTAAGCGGAATAATTTTCGCAGTATTTTTGTCCGCAGTACATCATGCAGATCGGCTACTGCATCATATTTTCTCTTTTTCAATTCTATAAATAAGCGGAAAAGTCCCCAAACTCCATGATAGTTTTGAACGTTCACTCCTAAAAATTTGACATTGGATGGCATTTCCGCAAACAGAGATTCCACAAATGGTTTGCTTAAAAATGTAATCTCCAGTTGCGGATATTGTTGGGCCAGTGAAGTGACTATCGGAATGGTCATTGCCACATCTCCTAATGCCGATAGACGTAGTGCCAATAGTTTCATTTCTTGCCGTAAAGAACAGGATTGAGTTTCGGGTCATTATACATCTTCATCTGTTTATAGACTTTCATATATTTACGTCCGTTCTCAATATCTGTTATTAGTTGTTCGATGGCTGTTGATAGGTCTGCCTGTTGTTCCAAAAGTATAGTTAATTTGGCTTGGCACTGTACGAGATGTTCGGGAGTAGTGTCAGTACGTTCTACTTCCAGACGCATGTGGTAGATTTTTAATGCCAAAATAGAAAGGCGATCAATGGCCCATGCCGGACTTTCTGTATTGATCGAGGCATTGGGCTGTGCCTGAATATCTTTATACTTGTCGAGGAAATAGCTGTCAATGAGTTCTACTAGATCCGTTCGGTCCTGATTGGATTTGTCTATTCTCCTTTTCAATGTCAATGCATCAACAGGGCTGATTTTCGGGTCACGAATCAAATCTTCAAAATGCCATTGTACCGTGTCAATCCAATTTTTTAAATAAAGGTAATATTCAATGCTTTTCAATAGATAGGGATTGTGAATGGGGGCATCAATATTATCTGTCCGGTGATAATCATTAATGGATTGAACAAAGATTTGGTTGCAAAGTGCTGTAAAGTTCATAAACATTTTTATTTATAGAAGGAGTGATATATTCATATTTAAGTTTACAAAGCTATGGAAACTTTTCAAATTCGCCAATTATTAGAAGGTAAAAGTATGAACTCTACGGATTATTCCTATCTTTGCCATATTATTCAATAAATGTGTGTTATAGTATTTTATGAAAGAATTCTTCCAGCTTTTGAGACGTTTTGTCCCTCCGTATAAGAAATACTTGATTGGGGCACTATTCCTGAATCTATTATCTGCTCTGCTAAATATCTTTTCATTTACGCTAATTATCCCTATTCTTCAGATTTTGTTTAAGATGGATTCTAAGGTTTATGAGTTTATTCCATGGAATGCGGTAGGGCTTGGTATGAAACAAATACTTGTGAATAATTTTTATTATTATGTTTCGCAAATGATTATTTCTCAGGGGGCATCTATTACTCTGTTAATTTTGGGTATATTCCTTGCGGTAATGACGCTGTTCAAAACTTTCACTTATTTTGCTTCTTCGGCTATAATGATCCCCTTGCGGACGGGGGTAGTGAAGGATATCCGTACGCAGGTCTATTGGAAAGTGCTTCATCTACCTTTAGGTTTTTTTTCTGAAGAACGTAAAGGGGATATAATTGCCCGTATGAGTGGGGATGTGACAGAAGTGGAAACTTCTGTTACCAGTTCTTTGGACATGTTAATCAAAAACCCAATTTTGATCATTGCCTATTTTGGAACGTTAATCGTTGTAAGTTGGCAGCTTACACTATTCACTCTATTAGTTCTTCCGGGTATGGGTTGGATAATGGGAGCCGTAGGCAAAAAGTTGAAGCGTAAATCGCTAGAGGCCCAGGATAAGTGGAGCGATACTATGTCACAATTGGAAGAAACTTTGGGAGGACTTCGTGTTATTAAGGCTTTTATTGCCGAAAATAAGATGATGAACCGTTTTTTGCAGTGTACAGATGAGTACCGCAATGCGATTAACCGGGTTGCTACCCGTCAGGCAATGGCTCATCCGATGAGTGAATTTCTGGGTACGTGTGTTATTGTCGTTGTCTTGTGGTTTGGAGGTACGTTGATTCTAAGTAATTCGGCTACTATTGATGCACCGTCCTTTATCTTTTATCTGGTGATTTTATACAGTGTCATTAATCCGTTGAAGGAGTTTTCGAAAGCCAGTTACAGTATTCCTAAAGGGCTGGCATCTATGGAGCGTATTGACAAAATTTTGTTAGCTGAGAATCCTATTAAAGAGGTCGAACATCCGATTGCTTTGGAACGATTAACGGGTAGAGTTGAGTTTAAAGATGTAACGTTTAGTTATGATGGAGTGAGGGATGTTCTGAGGCATATTAATTTGAGCGTTCCGAAAGGTAAGACGGTAGCCTTGGTTGGACAGTCGGGATCGGGAAAATCTACCTTGGTGGATTTGCTGCCCCGCTATCATGACATTCACTCAGGAGGGATTCTTATTGATGGAATAAACATCAAAAATGTCCGTATTCGTGATTTGCGGAGCTTGATTGGGAATGTTAATCAAGAAGCTATTCTTTTCAATGATACTTTTTTTAATAATATAGCTTTTGGTGTAGCTAATGCTACAAGAGAGCAGGTGATTGAAGCTGCTAAAATAGCAAATGCCCATGATTTTATTATGGAGACTGAAAAGGGTTATGATACGAATATCGGTGACCGTGGAGGAAAACTTTCCGGTGGACAGCGACAACGTATTAGTATTGCTCGTGCCATATTAAAGAATCCGCCTATTCTAATATTAGATGAAGCGACTTCTGCTCTTGATACCGAATCGGAACGATTAGTACAGGAAGCCTTGGAACGTTTGATGAAGACGCGTACCACAATAGCCATTGCTCATAGACTTTCTACTATAAAAAATGCTGATGAGATCTGTGTGCTTTATGAAGGAGAGATTGTGGAACGAGGTAAGCATGATGAACTATTACAGAAAAATGGCTATTACAAACGTTTGAATGATATGCAATCTCTAGGCTAAATTAAACGGTCTGTTTATTATGTAAATATTGGTGCGGCAAACCATCGTTTGAACATCCAGGTTGTTGTAATATAGATAATAAGTGCAGAAAAAAAACCGGCAATAACATCAATAAAGTAATGAGCTTGAATATAGACAGTTGCACCACACAGTAACAGATAAAAGGGCATTAAGACGGCAAAAAGTCTTTTGCTTCCCCGCCATGCAAGGATCATTAAAATCGTGGATATGCCTACATGAGAGCTGGGGAAAGCTGCTGTTGGACGTTCTCCGATACGCTGCGATTCTTCCACTAAACTATAAAAGAAACCATGATCATATCCCGGACCGGGAAGTAATTCTTGATTGTGATTGAAATAATTTCCTATTGAAGGGAAAATGCCATGTGCTACATTTTCTGCTCCAATTGCAGGAAAATAAAATTGAGGACCAGCAACAGGAACGAAGATGTAAATAAGATAATAGATAAAGAAAGAGGCGACTAAAACAAATGATATTTTTTCAAAGAGTTCAAAATGTTGAATGAAATAATAAACTACCACGATTAATATCATCGGATAATAAAAGAAATATCCCATATTGAGTGGCTCACTTACCCACATGTGCGGGAAGTAGTGACAAAACCATATGGCGGGTTGTCCACCAAACAACCATTGTTCAGCTGACGCGAATATATTGTCTAAATTAGGGAAGATTCTATTGAATTCGAATGTATCTGGATACCAATAAGATAACAAAGACATCTGAATAGCTATGCGTATAAAAGTCGAGAGTCTACAAGGGGCTAGTTTATAAAGATACATTAGTAGGAATGTCATCCCGGCGATCATTGCACGATCAATCAACATTTCTAAAGGATGATCCATTTCCTGAAAAAGGAATAGAATCAAGATCGAAGTTAATAAGTTATATATCAGTGTAACTTTTTCGACCGCAAATAAGCCTTTATGAGGCTCTATCTTTTTTAATAAACTTAAAGCCATCCCTCGTTTTTATACCAGGCAATGGTTTCTTTTACCCCTCTTTCCAAATTATACTTGGGAATAAATCCCAATTCTTTTATTGCGGGAGTTATATCACATTGCCAGTTGCGTTGTTTCATTATTTTATATTTATCTATATTGAGTGTAGTGGGTTTCTTTTGCCACTCTGCCCAAAAATTAGCGAGCAAAGATACAACTTTCAATACAATTAATGGACATTTCAAACGAATTACAAAAGGATCATTCAATTCTTTTCTGATTAAATTGGAAAAAGTGCGGCTCTGATAGATATTTCCATCTGATAAAAAATAAGTTCGGTGGGTAATTTCCTTTTCAATTCCAAGAAAGATGGCCTGTACTATGTCTTTTACATAAACAAAGGTCAGGTCTTGACGTCGGAATCCTACTTCGAAATCAAGATGCTGTTTAATAGACTTTGCCATCAAAAAATAATCATGCTCCCGGGGACCATATACTCCTGTTGGGCGATATATGACATAAGGAAAAGAAGGAAGGCTTTGTATGTACTGTTCGGCTTTCAGTTTACTTATGCCATAATAGGTATTAGGCAAGGGAACGTCCTCTTCTTTGATAGGCTCATAAGATTTTTCATGAATAGGACCAAAAACGCTTAAAGTGCTTACATAGGCAAACTGCTTTGGAACCATATTCAAATTTTGTATAGCTTCTACAAAGTAGGTCGTTTGCAAAAAGTTTACTAAGTCAAAGTCTTTGTGATCAGTGCATTTAGTTACGCCGGCACAGTGGATTATATAATCAAATATTCCATGCATTTGTTGTTGTTTGGCAAGTTGTTCTTGCAATTTATGGGGATGAGCAAAGTCCAATTCAAGAAAATGTATTTGGGAATTGTTGAGGTATTTTTTGCTACTGGTTGAACGAATTCCTGCCCACACTTCAAAACCTCGTTTTAATGCTTCTTCCACGATGAAGCTTCCTATAAATCCACTGGCTCCTGTAATTAAAATGCTTCTCACTTCCTAAATAATTTATTAGAATTTTACTTGGTTGGTTCTACATGTATGGCGATATACGTTCCTTTTCCGAAGGTATCTTTCAACTTGTTTTCTATTTCAGTTGCTGTCTGATGTGCGTCTTCCAAAGTAAGTCCTCCATTCATGCGTATGTGTACTTCTATGGCATAGTAGCTACCTATGCGGCGGGTTCTTAAATGATGCGGACAGCTAACACCCGGGAAAGAAAGTATAATATCCTGTATCTTGTTTTCAATCTCTTTCGGTAGTGACTTTTCTAATAATTCCTCAACACAAGGGACTAAAAGTTGTATAGCTACCTTGATAATTAAACAACTGACAACAACAGCTGCAATTGGATCAAGCACTCGCCATCGGTTTCCCAGCAAGATTGCTCCGCCAATGCCAATAGTTGTGCCGATAGATGATAATGCATCGCTTCTGTGGTGCCAGGCGTTGGCAATTACAGCCTGAGAGGTTAGTCTTTTACCTTTGAGAATGGTATAGCGATATAATACTTCTTTCACCATGAGTGATAAAACTGCAGCAATTAAAGCAAGGCTTCCTGGTTCTGGTAAATTCATCCCTTTGTAACAAGAGTAGATTGATAAAATGCTATTTATTAAAATTCCTATGCCGACAAATAGTAATAGTATCCCAATAATAGCAGTGGCTAATGTTTCGTACTTCCCATGTCCGTAGTCATGTCCTTCATCCTGGGGTTTTGAAGACATTCGAACAAATACGATGACAATTATGTCGGTAATAAAATCCGATAATGAATGTACCGCATCTGCTAGCATTGCAGCACTATGTCCCCAAATACCGGCACAAAATTTAAAGATGAGCAATGCAAAATTAACAATGCTTCCAACAATCGTTACATGATATACCTCATGTTCTCGACTGCCTTTTGGAGTATTAAATGAATGATTACTCATGCAGCATAATTTGGTTATTGGGTGCAAATATAATGCATATTAGTTGTCAAAGGTATTAAATTAGGGCATATTTTAAAAATGTGAGTTTATTCTTTTTGCTGACTATTAACCATTTATTCTTATATCTTGAAATGTATATCTGAAATATTTTGATAGTGTTATTCAAGATCATTTTCTTCTTTGCTTTCTTTGCCTTTACGATAGGTTAAGGGACTTACATGATATATACTTTTGAAGCATTTGCTAAAGTAACGAGGAGAACTAAAGCCTATTCTGTCAGATATCTCCATTATGTTTAGTTCCGGATTATTTCGTAATAGCAATGCACCTTTTTTCAAGCGAATAGTAAGGATGAACTCATTTGGTGTTTGCCCAGTAATAGCTTTCAATTTGGTAAATAAGTTGGTGCGTGCCATTGCCATTTCACGGGCGAAGATGTTGACATTAAACTCAGCATCATCTAAGTGTTCTTCGATAATACTCATGGCACGGTCTATAATATTTTTATCAATAGGATTGGTCGCAAGCATTTGCGCAAAGGCTTGTGGTTGTTTACTAAATTTTTCTTGTAGAAGAATTCGTGAATTTACTAGATTATTGCAACGGGATATTAATAAAGTTGTATTAAAAGGCTTGGTGATGTAGTCATCTGCACCTATGCGGAATCCTTCAATATTCTGTTCTACAGCTGTGCGGGCTGTTAGTAATACGACCGGAATATGGCAAGTGTTAAAATCTGTTTTTATTTGTTTGCATAATTCGGTCCCTGACATTTTTGGCATCACAATGTCGCTGACTACAATATTGGGCATTTCTTTTTGTACAAGGTTTAATCCTTCTTCACCGTTTCCTGCTGTCAATACATGATAGTATGGGCGAAAAATAGTAGCTAGCATATCCCGAATGGGAGTATTATCTTCCACTATTATCATTTTGGCATCAGATAGGTGATTAATGGGTGCTTCTTCGTACATTTCTTTTAAAGAAGTGCCTGCAATAGGAATAGATGATTGTTCTTGTTGTAGTATCTCAGGTTCTTGGGCTATTTCTTCTTTGGAAAAATGTTCATTTCCTAGTCGGAGGTGAATAATAAAACAAGACCCTTGCCCTAGTTGGCTTGTTACTTGAATGGTACCATGATGCAATTCTATAATACCTTTTGTTAGTGTCAGTCCAATGCCAGTTCCTGCGCTTGTATCAAGGTTGTCTGTTTGTTCAGTTTGGTAGAATCGATCGAATATTTTGTCTATCTCTTTAGCATCAATGCCACTGCCGGTGTCTGCAACTTGGATTATAACGTCATTGTTTTCTGTGTGAATGCTGAGTGTAATTGTATCTTTAGGTTCTGTATGCTTAATAGCGTTAGATAATAAATTATTGATAACTTTCTGCATCTGTTTTTGGTCATACCATACTTCAAGGTTTTCGGTTTCTTTTTCAAAAATTAGATTGATTTGTTTGTTATTGGTATATTCCATAAATAGCAGATAGTTTTCATAGAGAAAGTGAATGATATTATGTGGACTGACTTTTATTTTCATGTGTCCTTGCTCTTGTTTGCGAAAGTCTAATAACTCTGTTATGAGTTCTCGTAGTTGAATGCAGTTTTGGTAAATGCTTAATATTTTATTATAAATGGTTGGTGTGAAATTTTGAATTTGCATAAGAGTCTCTACTTGAGCTACAATTAAAGTTAGTGGGGTGCGAAACTCGTGAGAGATATTGGTGAAGAAGCGTAGCTTGGATTGATTCAACGTTTCTACATCTTCTATATGTTTTTGTTCGTATTTTAAAGACTCTTTCAATTTAATTTTTGATTTATAGGCTCTGATTAGATACCATAATAAGCTTCCCAGTACAGTGAGATAAATTAAAAATGCAAGTGGTGTTTTATAAAAAGGTGGTAATATATGGATAATCAATTCGGCTTGTGAACAAACCTTCTCACTTTCTCCTCTTGGTTTAATGATTAGTTTGTATGTACCTGCATTAAGATTGGTATATGTAATGAAGGATTGTTTATGTGTACTGTTCCACGTCTTTGAAAAACCTTCTAATTTATAGATAATTTCATCTTTGTTTGCTGCTACATAATTGGAGGTGGCAAATTCTACACTAAACATGGTTTGGTTTGCGTTCAATGTAATTTCTTGAGTGTAGGCCAATGATTTCTTAAGTATCTCTGTTTCGTCGCCAACTTTTATATCTTTACCATTGACAGTAAGTCGCGAAAAAATTATTTTATAGGATTTGGGCTTAAAGTTTAGTTGCTGTTCATTAAAAGATATCATGCCTTGTGTGCCGCCAAGGAATATTTCACCATTATGAGTTATACATAATGCATTTTCATTGACAGCAGTGAAAGGGAATCCATTTTCTACGCTATAGTTTTGAAATTTCTTGGTATGAGAGTTAAAAATAGAAAAGCCTTGGTTGGTAATAAGTAGCAATTTTCCTGTGACGGGAGATTCCTGAGCTTCGTAAACACAATCACTTATAAGGCCGTTTTTCAACTTGTCGAAGTTTTCAAAGTCTTTAGTTTCAGGTCGATATAAATCGAGTCCACTTCCGGAAGTGGAGATCCAAATATTACCTTTACGATCTTGCATAATGTTGTTTACGTTATTATTGCTAAGGCTATAAAGATTACCGGGTTTATGACGGTAATTAATTAATCTTTTACTTTTAAAATTATATGAAAATAGTCCTTCTCCTGTAGCTGCAATCCATAATGTTCCGTTATGGTCTAGCTCTAGATCAGCGACCATTTTTATGTATTGTCCTTGTTTTTTATCTTTAAACAACTGTTTACATTGACTATTCTGTGGATTAAAAAGACATACTCCATTTTGAGTGGCAATGATCAATAAATCTTTGTATGGAATTATATCGCGTATAATATCGGAAGGTAACGTTTTTGGATTACCTTCTTCCATATGGTAGTATGTAAATTGACTGGTTGTTAAATCCAGTTTATTTAGTCCTCCTAAATGTGTACCTATCCATATTATTCTTTTTGAAGAATCATAGTATAGTGCTTTTACATTGCGTAATGAGAGATCTTTGTTTTTTGTGGAAAGGTACCATTTGAATTTATGCGTTTTTCTATTATAAGAATTAAGACCACCTCCTTCTGTTGCAATCCATAAATTGTCATTTCCATCTTCAATGATTCGTCCAACAATTGGACTGCTCAGTCCTTCGTTCTCATTCGTTGCCCATTTATATCGAGTATAAATTTCATATTCAGGATTGAAGTAATTAACGCCACCAAAATAAGTTCCTACCCATAAGGTACCTTGATTGTCTTTTATGATGCACCATATAGACGAGTGGGTTAATCCCTCTTTTTCGTTATCGTTGGCCGCATAGTGAAGGAAATTACCTGTGGCTTTATCGTAGCGATTTAGTCCGTTAAATGTTCCTATCCAAATATAACCGAGATCATCTTCGCAGCATGTTCTTACGAAATTAGAGGAAAGGCTATTGGAAATTAGAGAATTGTTTTTTAGATTTTCGATGTTCCCGTTTGTTTTTATGTGGAATAGCCCTTTTTCCCAACTTCCGATCCATAACTCTTTTTCATAATCTTGGTAAATACTTGTAATATTACCCTTTTTGATAGGATGTAGAATTTGTTTAGAAGGTATTTCTAGACAAAAAACACCTTCACTTGTAGTACCAATCCACATCTTCTTTTCATCTATGAACATACACGAAATATCGATATTTTCTTCTTTAAAGTTATAGTAAGCCTCAAAAACGCCTTTTTTGTTGTTATAATGATAGATTTGATTCCTTTTACCAATAAAGAGGCCCTTATTATAATAAATGCTACTGATATTTCCTTCTGTAAGAGTCGTGAATCGCTGTGTTGTCAGATCAAATTCAGCTACACCTTCTGTACATAGAAGATATATTTTCTCTTTATGATTACCTACAATCTTTAAAATGTTATTGCAAAAAAGACTATAAGGGTCGTTTTTGCTTAATTTGTATGTTTTTATATCATTTCCATCATATCTGTTTAATCCTTCACGAGTACCTATCCATAAAATGCCGTTTGCATCTATATATAGGCTGTTAATACTAAATTGAGATAGTCCATTATCTGTGGTTAGATGATTGAATGTGATGTCCTGACTATATAAGTTGGCCGTGGATATAATCATTAAAAATAAAAATGACGTTTTAATAAGTTTCAGCATCCCTTCTTATTTTTTAGAGTTTAATCACAAAGATATTGTAATTTGTATGGAAGGTTATACTTTTTATTTGAATTTTATGGCTATGTCTACTTAAATGTATATTTTTGGATGTTTGCCGGATTATTTTATACTGTTTAGAAAAAAAAGAAATGCAATATTTGTATGTTATTTTAATTTAATATAAAATGAATAATTTTCAGTCTATAGTATCTCATTTTAAGATAGAGGGTAAAATTCAGGAGATAAGTCCATTAGGCTCAGGGCTTATTAACGATACGTACAGAATCAGAATGCGTGATGCTGATGCTCCGGGTTATGTACTGCAGCGCATTAATCATGATGTTTTTCAAAATGTGGAGATGTTGCAGGCAAATATTGAGGCTGTAACAACCCACATACGTAAAAAACTGATCGAGCAAGGGGCCGATGATCTTGATCGGAAAGTGCTTTCTCTCATTCGTACAGAAACAGGAAAGAGCTATTGGAATGATGGTCAGGATTATTGGAGGATAATGTTATTTATACCTCGTGCAAAAACGTATGAAACTGTGAATCCCGAGTATTCCTATTACGCGGGGAGGGCTTTTGGAAATTTTCAGGCAATGCTTGCTGATATTCCAGAAACTATAGGAGAAACAATTCCCAATTTCCATAATATGAGATTTCGTTTGGAACAACTTAATGATGCTGTTTCTAAGGATGTGGCTAATCGGGTAAAAGAGGTAAAATATTATTTGAGTGAGATTGGGAATCGTGCGGAGGATATGTGCAAAGGAGAACAGCTTCATCAAGAAGGATTACTTCCTAAACGGGTCTGCCATTGTGATACGAAAGTAAATAATATTTTATTTGATGAAAAAGGTCAGGTCCTTTGTGTTATTGATTTAGATACAGTCATGCCCAATTATATATTTTCTGACTTTGGTGATTTCCTTCGTTCTGCTGCCAATACAGGTGCAGAGGATGATGAGAATTTGGATAATGTGAATTTCAATATGGAAATATTTGGGTCTTTCACGAAAGGATATTTAGAGGCTGCAAGAGGCTTTTTATTGCCGGTAGAAATTGAAAATTTATCCTATGCTGCAATCTTGTTTCCGTATATGCAATGCGTACGGTTTTTGACGGATTTTATTAATGGTGATATTTATTACAAGATTAAATATCCTGAGCATAATCTTGTTCGTGTAAAAGCACAATTCAAATTGTTACAAAGTGCGGAAAGGCATATTCCAGAAATGAAAAAAATTATTAACTTATATCTATGAAGAGGATGCTATCTTTAATGAGACTATGGAGTATGGTGTTCATGCTTATGTATAGCTTTTCTTTATTTGCTATTAATATTCAGTCGCATAAAATAAAAACAATGAAGGTTAAGAAGATTACCCAAACGAAAGCTTTGGCAGAAGGGGTTCCTGCTCTATTAGATAAGGAGGGAGTTGCTTTTCAAGTTATTAATTCAGTGAATTGGAAAGAATATCCTTATTGTCCTAACGTCAAATTTCGTATTGCACACACTGCTGATGCCATTCTGCTTGACTATAAAGTAACAGAAGCAAGTGTTCGTGCAATTGCAGCTAGCGATAACGGTGAAGTATGGAAAGATGCCTGTGTGGAGTTCTTCTCTGTTCCTGCGAATGATGGGATTTATTATAATATGGAATGTAATTGTGCCGGAACTTTGTTAATTGGGGCAGGTGCTGAACGCGGGGGACGGGAGCGCGCTCCTCAGACAGTATTGGATAAGGTACTTCGTTGGTCATCTTTGGGACGGGCTTCTTTTGCGGAACGGATAGGTGAATGCAGTTGGGAGCTTGCATTAGTTATTCCTTATTCTGCATTTTTTAAACATAAGATTACTTCGTTGGATGGGACTATGATCCGGGCTAATTTTTATAAATGTGGCGATGGGCTACAAACGCCGCATTATTTATCATGGAATCCGATAGATCTAAAACGTCCTAATTTCCATTGCCCTCAATTCTTTGGTGAGTTATGTTTTGAATGATTATTGCGGGTTGGCAATATATAGAAACAGACTTAAAGAGTACCAATGAAAAACGTGAAGAGTAAAGCTAATTTTAGTTTTGCTCTTCGCGTTTATTATGATTTATAGATACTTAGTGAATACGACTGTCATTTTAATAATTGCTGATATTCATCTGTATTTAATAACTTTAATGCACGTTGTACACTATTGTTTGTTGTATTTATTATTTCAAAATATTCACTCATATCCCATAAATCGCGGGCTATCAAGGCTTTTAATTGTAACTTGATTAAAGGCAAGGACTTCTCGTATTGCACGTCACTAAACGTTACTTTCTCTTTCTTTGCTGTAGAGAGTAAGTTAGAAAGGACATCTTGGTTTACTTCAAATTTATTATTAAAAGTCTCAAATTTCTTATATGTATTCTGTAGTGCCTTTCTATGGTCTTCAATATACTTCATAGAAGTTTTAAAGATTACTCCTTTTGTTACTAGGTCGCGATGAAAATCCGTGTATTGGGTCGTATCGATCGGTACAAAATAATCGGGCATGATGCCTCCCCCTCCGTATACGGTACGTTGCAACTTTTTAGTGAAGCATTTAAGCGAATCAAGAAAATGGATACTGTCGGCATGCATCATCTCTCCACGATTGAAACGGTCCATTAAATCTTGGCTGTATTTTTCCCGGTTGGTTCGGTCCGTCCCTTCTTGACCTAGGCGAATATCTGCTGTACTGTCGTATGGTTTCTGAATGCATCGTCCGGAAGGGGTGTAATATCTGGCAATAGTTAAACGTATCATTGAGCCGTCAGGTAGATCTATAGGGCGTTGCACTAATCCTTTTCCAAAAGTGCGACGTCCTACTACGATACCTCGGTCCCAATCTTGTATTGCTCCCGTCAGGATCTCGCTGGCCGATGCCGAGTATTCATCTACTAATACAATAAGACGTCCTTTTTTGAATTTTCCTGTACCTTTTGCATAAAAATTGCTACGTCGGGCAGCCCTTCCTTCAGTATATACAATCAGTTCTTTCTGCTGTAGAAATTCATTGGCAAGATCAATTGCAGCGTTCAAATATCCTCCTCCATTGCCTTGGAGGTCGAGGATTAGGTCTTCCATTCCCAGTTTCTGTAAATGGCTTAGTGCTTGTCCAAACTCTTCAGCAGTAGTTGCTGCAAAGCGACTGACACGAATATAGCCAACTTTAGGTTGAATCATATATGATGCATCCAGACTATAGATAGGTATTTTATCCCTGATTACTGTGAAGGGAAGTGGCGAACTGACTCCACGGCGTACAATAGTCAGTTGTACTTTGGAACTTTTAGGCCCTCGCAAGCGGGCCATGATTTCTTCTGTGGACATTTTAACTCCTGCAATACTGGTGTCATTCACCGCTATAATACGGTCTCCCGCTAGAATTCCAACTTTTTCGGAAGGTCCGTTTGATACAGGTTGTATCACTAATAATGTATCTTCCACCATTTGAAATTGTACGCCAATCCCTTCGAAATTTCCTTCCAGCGGTTCATTCATTTTCTTTACTTCATCAGCGTTACTGTAGGCAGAATGCGGATCAAGTTGGGCCAACATTTTAATAATGGCTTCTTCAACTAATTTGTTTTCATCTACTTTGTCTACATACAGATTGGAAATCGCAAATTCCGCCATTTGTAATTTCCGGGCAGCCTCATTAGCTATCTGAGCTTGTACTAAGGTTGTGGAACAAAGGGACAGTATGGTGTAAATAACAAGTTTCTTCATTTATTAATTATTATAATATTTTTGATTATTATATTTTCATTCCCTTAGGAATGAATTGGCTGATGTCTTTCCCATATTGTAACAATTCACGTACGGTGGTAGAACTGATGCAGGTAAGTTCTGGTTCGGTAAATAATAGAATTGTTTCGACTCCGGAAAGTTTACGATTAATATCTGCAATAGTCTCTTCATACTCAAAATCTTTTACTGTCCGGATACCGCGTATGATGAACTGTGCATTTACTTTCTTTGCAAAATCAATAGTTAGGGAATCGTAAGAGTCCACTGTTATGCGAGGCTCATTCTGATAGAAATCCCTTATCATTTTCTCACGTTTTGCTATAGGGAAATAAGTATTTTTATTTTCATTAATGCCAATGCCAATAACGATTTCATCCATGAAAGCCAATGCTCGGGTTACAATGGAATAGTGCCCAATAGTAAAAGGATCGAATGTCCCTGGAAAAATTGCTCTTCTCATGATGCTAAATCTTCTTCTATAACCAGATTATCGATAATAAAGTTTTGCCGTTCCATGGTATTTTTCCCCATATAGAATTCTAAAAGTTCTTTCACTAAATCGGTTTTACGTAAAGATACCGGTTCAAGACGTATGTCTTTTCCTATGAAATGCTTGAATTCATCCGGAGAGATTTCTCCTAATCCTTTAAATCGGGTTATCTCTGGATTAGGACCTAGCTCGTCAATAGCTTTTATACGTTCTTCTTCTGTGTAACAATATGAGGTTTTCTTCTTATTGCGCACGCGGAATAAGGGGGTTTGGAGGATGTATACATGTCCCTTTTTGATTAAATCAGGAAAGAACTGAAGGAAGAAAGTAATGAGTAACAGGCGAATATGCATTCCGTCAACATCTGCATCGGTTGCAACAATTACCTTATTATACCGCAACCCCTCAATGCCATCTTCTATATTTAAAGCTGCTTGCAACAAATTAAATTCCTCATTTTCGTATACTATTTTTTTAGTCAGGCCGTATGAGTTCAATGGCTTGCCACGTAAGCTAAAAACAGCCTGTGTGTTTACGTCTCGACTTTTTGTAATAGATCCGCTCGCCGAATCGCCCTCGGTAATGAATATGCAGGACTCAGCTTCCAGCTCTTTCCCTTTACTGTCGTTCAGATGAAAACGGCAATCTCGAAGTTTACGATTATGCAAATTTGCTTTTTTAGCACGTTCACGTGCCAGCTTTGTGACTCCGGCTATGGCTTTGCGTTCTTTTTCGGAATCTTGTATCTTTTGTAGCATAATTTCTGCTACCAATGAGTTTTTATGAAGGAAATTATCTACTTCCGTCTTAATGAAATCACCGATATATTTATTAACGCTAACTCCTCCGGGAGACATGGAAGGTGATCCTAGTTTAGTTTTGGTCTGACCTTCGAATTGAGGTTCCTCAACATTAATTGCAATGGCAGCTACAATGCCGTTGCGGATATCAGCGTATTCTTGATTCTTATTGTAGAATTCTTTAATAGTACGGGCTATGTGTTCTTTGAGTGCACTCTGGTGTGTACCTCCTTGCGTGGTATGTTGCCCATTGACGAAGGAATAGTATTCTTCTCCATATTGGTTTGTATGCGTAAAGGCTATTTCTATATCTTCCCCTTTTAGATGAACGATGTCATATAATCCTTGAGCGGTCATATTATCATTTAGCAAATCTTCCAGGCCATGTCGTGATATGATACGCTGACCGTTATAAATGATAGAAAGCCCGGTATTCAAGTAGGTATAGTTTCGTAAAAGTGTTTCGACAAAATTACTTTGGAAGGAATAGTTGGTAAACAATGTGTTGTCCGGTTCAAAGAATATATATGTTCCGTTTTCTTCTTCGGAATCTTTTGTCACATCGCTTTTCAGTACGCCTTTTTCGAAAATAGCAATGCGAACTTTTCCATCTCGATAACTGCGAACCTCAAACTGACTGCTCAGTGCATTTACTGCCTTAATGCCTACCCCATTTAGCCCAACACTTTTTTTAAATGCCTTACTGTCATATTTCCCTCCGGTATTGAGTTTGCTAACGGCTTCTATTAATTTTCCTTGTGGAATACCCCGTCCATAATCGCGTACGTTGACGCGTAGATTGTCTTCAATGGTGATTTCAATTTTCTTGCCTGCTCCCATCTTGAATTCATCGATACTGTTATCCATGACTTCTTTAAGCAAAACGTAGATTCCATCATCATTTTGGCTGCCATCACCCAGCCGGCCAATATACATACCCGAACGTATACGGATATGTTCCATGTCGTCTAAGTGCCGGATATTTTCTTCTGTATATTCTACCTTGTTTTCGGGTATCAATCCATTAATATCTTCCATATTTTATATCCTCCCAGATTGCAAGTTTATTTGTGCTTTTATAGTTCTATCTCTTTTATGAAAGCTCTGCGACGTTTATGCTGTTCGGTCTTAAAATAATCCCATTGGGCTTGTACTTTTCCGTTTAATTCCAGCTCCGGATTACTTTCAGCAAAAATAAAACCTAATTTCTTGTAAACAGGTATTAAATCGGAAAATAATAAAGCATTAACTCCTTTATTTTGATATTCCGGTTTTACTGCTACGAGCAATAAGTCCAGTATTTTGGCACGGCGTTTCATAAATAGTGCCTTTAATAGATAATACCATCCAAATGGTAGCAGACGTCCATGAGCTTTTTGTAATGCCTCTGAAAGCGAGGGCATAGAAATGCCTACGGCCACAAGTTTGTCATCTGCATCCGTAACAAGAGTTACCATACGTAAATCCACTATGGGCAGATACATTTTTATATACTGGTTGATCTGTCCCTGTGATAATGCAGAGTACCCAAAAAGAGGTTTATAAGCTTCATTCATCAACTCGAAGATAGCCTGACCGTAATCTTTGGCTATTTTTTTTGCTGACTTGTATTTTTTAATTTTGAGATTGTACTTACGCTGGATGAGTTCAGTAATTCGTTTATGTTTTTCCGGAATTTCATCTGGGATATAGATTTTGTATTCCACCCAATCTGCTTCTTTTTGAAATCCCATATGTTCCATATGAGACGGATAGTAGGGATAATTATAGGTGGTAGACATTGTGCTGAGTTGGTCATATCCTTCAATAAGCATACCTTCAGCATCAAAATCGGTAAAGCCCAATGGCCCTTGAATATGGGTCATCCCCTTAGATTTTCCCCACTCTTCCACAGCGTGTATCAAGGCTTCTGAAACTTCAAAATCATCAATAAAATCAATCCATCCGAAACGGACTTCCTTTTTATTCCATATTTCGTTGGCTCTATTATTAATGATTGCGGTTATGCGCCCTACTATTTTGTTATTTCTGTATGCTAAAAAAAACTCTGCCTCACAAAACTCGAATGCTGCATTCTTCTTTTTATTAAAAGTGTTAAGCATGTCGTCATAGAGATCAGGGACAGAATAAGAATTGTTTTTATATAACCGATAATTGAAACGAATAAATCTTTTCAATTCTTTTTTGGTAGAAACCGTTTTGATTGTTATTGCCATAATTTTATTACTAAGAGATAGCAAATATACGTGATAATCTTTAAAATACCACGCACCCGGTTAAAAAACCATTGTTCTATTGTCTGCTTCTCTTATATTGTAATGGCGACAAACCTGTGTTTTTCATGAATGCCCGTCGGAAAGTTGATGTCGAATTAAAGCCTGAACGTTCTGCAATTTCATCAATGTTCATGGTCAATGGATAAGTTTCCAGTAGCTTCTTACTAGCTTTTTCTATGCGTAAGTTGTTGATATAATCATAAAATGTGGTGTCTAATTCATTGTTAAAGTAAGAAGATAAATAGGTGCGGTTTGTGCCAATGGCATTTGCCACGTCGTTGATACTAAGTCTTGGATTTAAGTAGAGATGTTGCTCCTCCATAATTCTTTGTAGTTCTTCTTGAAATATGCGGTTACAACTGTTACCTTCTTTATCTTCATCCTCTTCTATTGTTTCTTTAGAAAATAGGTTCCCTTTCAAATTGTTAGGCATAGGAATGCTAAGTTGCGAGTTTGACTTAAGGAAGATGAAAGACCATAAGACTACAGAAGAAAGATAATAGATTGCATCTCCCCAGCCTGTTATGCTAATATTGGTATATAGCCAAATGAGTAAACAGATGCCAAGTATAACTGTAGCTCTGGTCAACCATGCCACGTCAATATGTTCGGAATAAGAATAATTATTGTGTATATAGTATTGATAACGTCTTGCAGCAAAGGCTACTATAAAAATAATGATGCTGCTATAAATTAAGATAAATCCAAAATAGAGTGACAATATCCAATGGTGGAATGTGCATAAATAGAAAAAAGTGAATAAGATATAAGGACTTAAAAGAATCATTATTCTTTTTTTATTAATCCATTTCGGAGAAATGAGCTCTAATAAGAAAAAAGAGCATGCTGCAACAGCCCATCCGTCTATAAAGGTAAAGAAGTTGATAAGCTTTTCTGTCTTTAATGAAGGGAAATAGAGCATTATATCTTTCAATTCTAGCAGAGTCCAAAAAGCGAGTGTAAATCCTAGCATTGTTTGTATACGTGAACGTTTCTCTTTGAACAGTAACTTTAGGCTGGCATGGGCAAAAAACATAAAGGCTACCCCATTAAAAAAATATGATATATTAGCTCCTCCCATTCTTTGAAGGCTTTAAGCTGTATAAATTAGTAAAGTAATATAAGCTATGTAGCATAGCACCAATATACTACCTTCAATACGTGTAATGGTGCGTTTGGCAAAGAATAATCCGAATAGCCATAACAAGATACTGGAACCTACTAACATTAATAGGTTGAAGTTATTATCTCCTGTTATGTGGAGTGGGGTGATAGAGGCACTGCAACCTAATACAAAAAAAATGTTGAAAAGATTGCTGCCTATGACATTTCCTATGGCGATTTCCGGATTCTTTTTTAATGCTGCAACAATTGATGTTGCAAGCTCCGGTAATGAAGTTCCTCCTGCTACTAAGGTGAGACCAATTACGGATTCACTGACTCCCAGACTGCGAGCAATCCCACTAGCTCCATTTACAAAGAAATTTCCTCCCAAGATAAGAAGTCCCAAGCCTCCTATGATGTAAAAAGTTGATTTCCAGATAGGCAATTCTTTGACGTCTTCCGAGGCCTCTTTGCTACTCTCTTGGAAGGCTATGGCAAATGTATATCCCATAAAGATGGCAAAGAAACATAGAAGAATTAGTCCATCTGTAACGCTGAGTATATTTTCTGTTTCATGGTTGAGAAATATATCATTTGAGCAGATGAGCAATACAACGGAAGAAAGAATGCAAAGTGGGATTTCTTTTCTTAAAGTGTTTTTGGAGATGACAATGGGAGCGAAAAGGGCTGTACAACCGACTATCATTAAAGTGTTGAATATGTTACTGCCTACTATATTACCTATGGCAATGCCTGTGCTACCTTTTAAAGCAGAAGATATGCTCACGGCTAATTCAGGAGTAGATGTTCCGAAGGCTACGATTGTTAATCCGATAACAAGTGGTGATACACTGAAGCGTTTGGCTATGGATGCGCCGCCATCTGTCAGGGCATTGGCTCCTAAGAGAATAGCAACAAGTCCTCCGATAAGAAGCAGAATATTCATATAGAAATTGTCTTTGTTGTGTGAGACAAAGATAAAAAGAATTTTTAATATTCCTCTTTATATAGCTTTTTTCATTTTTGCTTTTGTTACTCTGGTATCGGGGATGATACAATAAAAAGCCGCTCCATTCCCTCACGGGCGCGAAGCGGCACAGTCAATAATACATGAAAAAACGCTATTTAGAGAGAGTCTCTTTATTTAGTATCTTCTTTAAGTTTTGTCTCTTTGCCGGAGAATTTATCTCCTTGAGGATGTTTGTGAAAAGATTCTTGTGATTGACGTATACTCTGCCATTTAGCATATTGTTCTGCTGTTAAGATCTTCTTTATTTCTGTTGTGCAAATATAAAAAGTTAGAAAGAGAGAAAAAAAGAAAACCTACGAAATGAAGAGTTTTATCGACGAGGGGCATAGTCTTGAATCTATTTTCTTTGGTTATTACTTCATCTCTTCGAGTAATTTAGCAGTTGATTCTCTATCATAATGATGTTCTATGTGAAAAATCCATGTGAGAAGGCTTATTCTTTTTCCCCGAATGCCAAATCCCCCGCATCACCTAATCCGGGCACAATATAAGAGTGCTCATTGATTTCAGGATCAATGGCTGCACACCAGACTGTGGTCTTTTCTTCAGGGAAAGTATTTGCGATATGCTCCACTGCCTGACGGCTTGCGATAATAGAAACAATATGGATTTCGGCTGGATGTCCCTTGGTTAGCATAGCTTGATAACTTAGTTCCATACTACTGCCGGTAGCTAACATGGGGTCAACTATAATAAGGGTTTTCCCGTCAATGCGGGGAGAAGCGATGTACTCAATATGGATGTCAAATTTTAAAGTATCTTTATATTTGCGATAAGCGGATACAAAAGCATTTTCTGCGTGGTCGAAACAATTGAGGAATCCTTGGTGGAAAGGGAGACCTGCACGCAAGATTGTACTAACTACCAACCGAGAATCGGGAGTTTGAATGGAAGCTATACCCAAAGGGGTTCGAAACTCTTTGGGAGAGTATGTAAGCGTTTTGCTTATTTCGTAGGCCATCATCTCTCCTATGCGTTCAATATTGCGGCGGAAACGAAGGCGGTCGCTTTGAATTTGTGTGTCTCTAATTTCCGCCACATACTGGTTTAATACTGAATTTGTTTCAGTAAAATTAATGATCTTCATAACGCTTATTGTATTTTTATGCGCAAAGTAAACCATTTCTCCGTCAATTTGCAACATTCAGTTTGCAGATATTGTTACGGAGTGATAAAAGTTTTTTCATTAAGGAAAAATTTCTCTAATTAAGAGGCTGTTTTCAAAGAAAGTGTTACTTTTGTACGCGAAAAACAAGGGACTGTTTGGAGGGTAAACCAAATATCGATTCTTATGTTATATATTTAGGGTAAAGAGATAATAAACCAAATACCAAATTTTAAATCATTAAAAGAAATGGCAAATTTAGATTTAAGCAAGTACGGTATCAAGGATGTAAAGGAGATTCTTCACAATCCATCATACGACGTACTTTTTGCAGAGGAAACCAAACCTGGTTTGGAAGGTTTTGAAAAAGGTCAGGTAACAGAATTGGGTGCTGTCAATGTAATGACAGGTATCTATACAGGCCGTTCTCCTAAAGATAAATTCTTCGTAAAGAATGAAGCTAGCGAGAGTTCGGTATGGTGGACTTCTGATGAGTACAAGAACGACAATAAACCTTGTTCTGAAGATGCATGGACTGACTTGAAAGCAAAAGCTGTGAAAGAATTGTCTGGCAAACGTTTGTTTGTTGTAGATACATTCTGTGGTGCTAACGCCGCAACTCGTATGAAAGTACGTTTCATTATGGAAGTAGCATGGCAAGCTCATTTTGTTACCAACATGTTTATTCGTCCTACTGCTGAAGAATTAGCCAACTATGGTGAACCTGATTTCGTATCTTTCAACGCTTCTAAAGCTAAAGTTGAAAATTACAAAGAATTGGGCTTGAATTCTGAAACAGCTGCTGTATTCAACTTAAGAACAAAAGAGCAAGTTATTTTAAATACTTGGTATGGTGGTGAGATGAAGAAAGGTTTGTTCACTATCATGAACTATGCAAATCCATTGCGTGGCATCGCTTCTATGCACTGTTCTGCTAATACAGACAAAGAAGGAAAGAGCACTGCTATTTTCTTTGGTTTGTCCGGTACAGGTAAAACAACTTTGTCTACAGATCCAAAACGTATGTTAATTGGTGATGACGAACACGGATGGGATGATGAAGGCGTATTCAACTATGAAGGTGGTTGCTATGCAAAAGTTATCAATTTGGATAAAGATAGTGAACCAGATATTTACAATGCCATCAAACGTGATGCCTTGTTGGAAAATGTAACAGTTGACGCTAGCGGAAAAATTGATTTTGCTGATAAGAGCGTAACTGAAAATACGCGTGTTTCTTATCCTATCTATCACATCGAAAATATTGTAAAACCGATTTCTAAAGGTCCTCATGCAAAACAAGTTATCTTCTTGTCTGCTGATGCATTCGGTGTATTGCCTCCTGTATCTATCTTAAATGACCAGCAAGCTCAATATTACTTCCTTTCTGGTTTTACTGCAAAATTAGCAGGAACAGAACGTGGTATTACTGAACCGACTCCTACTTTCTCTGCTTGCTTTGGTGCAGCTTTCTTGAGCTTACACCCTACTAAATATGCAGAAGAATTGGTTAAGAAGATGAATAAAGTAGGTGCTAAAGCATATTTGGTAAATACAGGTTGGAATGGTAGTGGCAAACGTATTTCTATTAAAGATACTCGTGGCATTATTGATGCTATCCTTGATGGCTCTATTGATAAGGCTCCTACTAAAACTATTCCTTACTTTGATTTCGTAGTTCCTACTGCATTGCCGGGTGTTGATCCTAAGATCCTTGATCCTCGCGATACTTATGAATGCGCTTGCAAATGGGAAGATAAAGCAAAAGATCTTGCTGCACGTTTCATTAAGAACTTTGCTAAGTTTGAAGGAAACAAAGCTGGTAAAGCTTTAGTTGCTGCTGGTCCTAAGCTCTAAGTTTGTAAATTACTTAGATATATATGAGGTAAAGGCTGTCCGGTAAACGGGCAGCCTTTATTCGTTTATGACATTTAATGATATTTATTTAACTTTGAAATCGTGAAAGCTTCCGTATGCAACTATTTGCCTAATGTTACTTCTGTGTATGGTAAATTAGGGACTGTTTGGAAAACTTGTAAAGTCAAGCAGGAAGAATTTGAACGGAATGTGTAGCAAACAAGGAAAGCTTTCTGTTTTCTGTATACTGAATCGGTTCTTCTTTAATTTAGTTGAAAAGAATATATATGCCACCTCGTTTTTGTTATTATTTGATATGAAGTCTTGGTCGTTAGTAAATATCAACTCATTAAATTGTATTATTCATTTGATAGTTAAT
>Ga0268263_1000140_pt1 | contig 178265 bp, 167 predicted proteins | sample Biomet5_FD_190358 | JGI IMG/M metagenome (GOLD analysis project Ga0268263, IMG submission 190358) | Microbial communities from bioreactor (seeded with sewage sludge) at LBNL, California, USA - Biofuel metagenome 5 (SPAdes) (version 4) | ecosystem: Engineered > Bioreactor > Anaerobic >... | reverse complement strand
ACATCTCTTTGATGATCGATATGAGCTTCCCTTTGATTGCCTCGTATGGTGTTCCCATCCGGCGCGCCTCCTGAAAAGTGTTTTTTCAAGAGGCTCCGCCGCATTTTTTGCCCGTTTTGTCAACCCTTCCCTGCGTTAAATTCCGCATAAAAAAAGAGCAGGCGTACCTTTTTAAATACTCTGCTCTTTCCTCGTCCTGTTATCTTAATGACATTGCCCATGAGGGGGCACACCCGTTTCCCTGTTTCATTTATTCCGCGCATCCGGCTTTTCCTGATGCGCCACCCTGCTTCTGGTTCACGGCGCTACAAGCCTTGATTTTATTGGGTTTTCTTGGGTCCATCCCGGCCTTTCCCGGCCTACCCCACCCACTCCCGTTATTTCATTTAATTCACCCCGTGACAAAACAACACTTTTGGTCAGTGCGCCGCCCGGAAACGCCGCAGCGTTTCAGGCGCACGCAGTTCTTCTGCCTTTGCGTTGAAAAACCCTGAGGGTTTTTCAACGCTCTGACCCCGCCCGCGCTGCCACGGACGGGGTTTGACCGTTTTTGCTTATGCGTTCTCCAGAAACGCCTTGAAGGCGCGCTCTGTCTCGTACAGATCGGCCTTACTGATGATCTCCCAGGGCGCGTGCATCGAAAGCACCGCCACCCCCGCGTCCAGCACCTCCATGCCGTAGGCGGCGCACATGTAGGCGATGGTGCCGCCGCCGCCCTGATCCACTTTGCCCAGTTCCGCGGTCTGGAAGTTCACGCCCGAGCGCTCGAAGATGCCCAGCACCTTCGCCACGAATTCGGCGTTGGCGTCGTTGGTCCCGGACTTACCGCGGGTGCCGGTGTACTTGTTCAGGCTGACGCCGCGGCCCAGGAAGGCGGCGTTCTTCTTTTCAAACGCTTCCGGGAACTTGGGGTCGAAGGCGGCGCTGACGTCCGAGGACAGCATGCGGCTGCTGGCGAGCGTCCGGCGCAGCGCCAGTTCGCCGCCGCCTGAGAGCGCGGCCAGCTCCGCCACCGCGTTCTCAAAGTAGCGCGCCTGCATGCCGGTGGCGCCCACGCTGCCGATCTCCTCCTTGTCGGTCAGTATGGCGCACAGCGTGCGGCGGGGGACGGCGCTCGCGCCCATCAGTGCCTCAAACGCCGCGAACGCGCAGCAGCGGTCGTCGTGGCCGTAGCCGATGATCATGCTGCCGTCCAGGCCGAAGTCCCGCGCGCGCCCCGCCGGGACCAGTTCCAATTCCGCCGACAGGAAGTCCTTTTCCTCGATGCCGTACTTTTCGTTCAGCAGCTGGAGGATCCGCGCCTTGACCGGCTGCTTTTCCTCGCCCGGAAGCGGCCGGGAACCGACGATCACGTCCATCGACTCGCCGTCGATCAGCGCGCCGGCCTTCTTATCCAACTGATCCTTTGACAGGTGGGCCAGGAGGTCCGAAATCCCCAGCACCGGGTCGCCTTCCGCCTCGCCGAGCGCGATGTCGATCTTCGTGCCGTCAGTCTTCGCCACCACGCCGTGCAGCGCCAGCGGGATCGTCAGCCACTGGTATTTCTTGATGCCGCCGTAGTAATGGGTGTCCAGGCAGCACAGGCCCTCGTCCTCGAACAGCGGGTTTTGCTTGACGTCGATCCGGGGAGAATCGATGTGCGCGCCCACCAGGTTCATGCCCCGCTCGAGCGGCTCCTCGCCGACTACGAACAGCACCAGCGACTTGTCCATGCACAGCGTCATCAGCTTATCGCCGGGGCGCGGCGGCACACCCTCCCGCACCGCGTCCGAAAGCTCCCGGTAGCCGCGGGAGCGCGCTTCATCGTACATCCTCCGGGCGCACTCGCGCTCGGTCTTGCCCGCGTCCAGAAACGCGCGGTAGCGCGCGCTCAGCGCCTCCACGTTCTCAAGGTCGGCTTGGGAATAGCTCAGCCAGGCGTTCTTCGGCTCCATGGACTGCCTCCTCATTTTTTCCATTCACATTGCTTCCATAGTATTACCGGAACTCAGGCGCCGGCAAGCGGTTAAAAAAATTTACAGCTCCCGCCGGTTCTCGAAGGCCTTTGAAAGCGTCACCTCGTCGGTGTACTCCAGTTCGCCGCCCACCGGCACGCCGTGGGCGATGCGGGTGACCTTGACCAGCGGCTTCACCAGCCTTGCGATGTAGGAGGCGGTGGCCTCGCCTTCGATGTCCGGGTTGGTGGCCAGTACGACCTCGCGGATCTCGCCGGAGGACAGCCGGGTCATCAGTTCCCGGATCCGGATGTCGTCCGGCCCCACGCCGTCCATCGGCGAGATCACGCCGTGCAGCACGTGGTACAGCCCGTTGAAATCGCGCATGCGCTCCATCGCGGCCACGTCCCGCGGGTCCTTGACCACGCAGAGGATCGACCGGTCCCGGGAAGGGTCCTGGCAGCGCTTGCAGGGATCCTGGTCGGTGTAATCGCCGCAGATCGAGCAGAAGTGCACCTGCTTTTTGCCGTTGAATATGGCGACCGCCAGTTCCCGCACCTGGTCCTCCGGCAGCGCGATGATGTGATAGGCCAGCCGGGCCGCGGTCTTGCGGCCGATGCCCGGCAGCCTGGAAAGCTGATTGACCAATTTCGCGATGGGTTCGATGTCGTTCATCTCAGAACAGGCCGGGCATGTTGATGCCGCCGGTCATCTTGCCCATCTCTCGCTCGATGGTCTCCGCCGCCTGGCGCAGCGCCTCGTTGACCGCGGCCAACACCAGATCCTGCAGCATTTCGACATCCTCAGGGTCCACCGCCTCGGGCTTGATGGCGAGGGCGAGCAGCTCCCGCTTGCCGTTGACCTTGACCGTCACCATGCCGCCGCCCGCGGAGGCCTCGAACTCGCGGGCGTCGAGCGCCGCCTGCATTTCGGCCATTTGCTGCTGAAGTTTCTGCGCCTGGCGCGCCAGCTGCTGCATATTCGCGCCGCCCATCATCCCGGGAAATCCGCCACGTGCCATAATCCGTCCTCCTGAAAATTTTCTTCCATTCATTATATACGATCGGGCGGCGATTGTAAACGAAAAGCGAGAAAGCGGCGCCCTGCCAGCAAAATCCTGCAGCGTAAGGTGATGATTCGTTTGACAACACATTTTTCAGGATGTATAATATCAGTTATTGAGTTGCGGGGCAGCGGGAGGCAGCACATGGGCGCACGTTTTTTGATGTATACGTTGAAGCGGCTGGGAATGGCAATTCTGACAATTTTTTTGGTCATAATGATCACTTTTTTCACAATGCACGCGATTCCCTCCAGCCCGTTCAGTTCGGAAAAAGCTAAATCCAACGCGACGATCGCGGCGCTCGAGGCCAAGTACGGCTTTGACAAACCGGTTGGCATTCAATTCCTCAATTACCTGAAAGATGTGGCGGTGCTGGATTTCGGGCTGTCCACCGCGTGGGTGGGGAGCACGGTGTTCGGCCTCATCAAGTCCGGCTTCTACTATTCCGCGATGATCGGGCTCAGCGCGGCGCTGATTGCGATCATACTTGGAATCATTTTGGGCGCCATTGCCGCGCTGACCCGGGGCAAGTGGCCGGATAAGATCGTGCAGGTGGTGACCACCGCGCTGGTTTCGGTGCCTTCCTTCGTGATGGCGACGGTGCTGCTGCTCGTCATCTCGCTGCAGCTGAAATGGCTGCCCAGTATGGGCAATCAGCCGGGGGGGATGGTGCTGCCGATCATCTCGCTGAGCCTGTACCCGATGGCCTACATCACCCGGCTCGAGCGCAGCAGCATGCTGGACGTGCTGGGGCAGGATTACATCCGCACCGCCCGTTCGAAGGGCCTGCGCAGGGGCAAGATCATCTTTAAGCACGCGCTCAAAAACGCGCTGAGTCCGGTATTGACCTACGCCGGCCCGATGCTGGCCTACATCCTGACGGGCAGCATGGTGGTGGAGAACATCTTCTCGGTGCCGGGGCTGGGGCGGCTGTTCGTCAACAGCATGCTGCGCACCGACTACATGATGGTCATGGGTGTCACGATCTTCCTGGGGATCCTGATCGTCATGATGAATTTCCTGACGGACGTGCTCTACAAGGTCATGGACCCCAGAATCGATTTGCGGTGAGGTAGGAAGAAAGATGGACAAGCCACTCAAGAAGAACCCGCTGAGCCTTCAGCTGGACCCCAACCTGTTTCAGCCCGCCACGGAGGAGGAGAAGGCGCAGCAAATCGTCACCCGCGAATCGGTCTCGTTCATGCGCGACGCGATGCGCCGCCTTCGGCGCAACAAGATCTCCATGGCCTGCGTAGTGATCCTGGTCCTGATGACGCTGGCCGCCTTCGTGCTGCCGTCGTTCTACCCCTACACCTACGCCCAGCAGGACGTGACCGCCCAGTACTTGGCGCCGATGCAGTACTCCCAGAAGGAACTGGCCAAGATCTCCCAGGGCATCAGCGTGTTCCCGCACCTGATGGGCACCGACTCGCTGGGCCGCGACTACGCCTGCCGCGTGATCTACGGCACCCGCATCTCGCTCTTGGCCGGCATCGTGTCCGCCTTCATCGTGGTCGTCATCGGCATCATCTACGGCGCCATCTCCGGCTACTTCGGCGGCAAGGTGGACATGATCATGATGCGCATCGTGGACGTGATCTACTCGCTGCCGGACGTGCTGATCGTGATCCTGCTGTCCGTCGCGCTGAAGGACGCCATCAGCGCCTCCAAGAACTTGTTCATCATGCAGGTGGGCGCCGGGTTAATCAGTATATTCATCGTGTTCGGCCTGTTGTACTGGGTCGGCATGGCGCGGCAGGTGCGCGGCCAGATCCTGTCCATCAAGGAGCAGGAATACGTGCTGGCTTCCAAATCCATCGGCGCATCGCCCGCCCGCATCATCCGCAAGCACATGATCCCCAACTGCGTGTCGGTCATCATCATCACCGCCGCCATGCAGATTCCCTCCGCCATATTCACCGAGAGTTTCCTCTCGTTCCTGGGGCTGGGCGTGTCGGTCCCGATGCCGTCCCTCGGCTCGCTGGCGTCGGACGCCCGCAGCGGCCTGGTATCCTATCCGTACCTTCTGATCTGGCCGGCGCTGTCCATCTTCCTGATCGTGCTTTCCTTCAACCTGCTGGGGAACGGATTGCGCGACGCCTTCGATCCGAAGCTCAGGTCTTAAGGAGGAAAGCGCAATGAATCTATTGGAAGTCAAAGACCTGCACACCTCCTTCTTTACCCCATCGGGCGTGGTGAAGGCGGTGGACGGCGTATCCTTCAACCTTTCAAAGGGCACGGTGCTGGGCATCGTGGGCGAGTCGGGCAGCGGCAAATCGGTGACCGCCTACTCGATTCTGCAGATTTTGACCCATCCCGGGCGCATCGTGTCCGGCAGCATCAAGCTGGAGGGGAAGGAGCTTGTGGGCGCCTCCGAGGAAGAGATGCGGAGAATCCGCGGCAACAAAATCGGCATCATCTTCCAGGACCCGATGACCAGCCTCAACCCGGTGTTCACCGTCGGCAACCAGCTGATGGAGGCCATCCTGCTGCACACCAACCGGAACCACAGCGAAGCCTATGCCCGTGCCATCGAGATGCTGAACCTGGTGGGCATCAACGAGCCGGACAAGCGCATGAAGCAGTACGCCTACGAGCTTTCCGGCGGCATGCGGCAGCGCGTGATGATCGCGATGGCGCTGGCCTGCGAGCCGGACATCCTGATCGCGGACGAGCCCACCACCGCGCTGGACGTGACCATCCAGGCGCAGATTCTGGAACTGATGATGGACCTGCAGAAAAAGATGGGCATGGCCATCATCATGATTACCCACGACCTGGGCGTCATCGCCAACATGTGCGACGAGGTGATCGTCATGTACGCGGGCAAGGTGGCCGAGCGCGGCACCGCCCGCCAGATCTTCTACAACCCGCGCCACGAGTACACCAAGGGCCTTTTGAACTCCATCCCGAACATCGATTCCGACGGGAAGGAGCGGCTGATCCCCATCGCGGGGACGCCCATCGACATGCTCAACATGCCCGCGGGCTGCGCGTTCGCGCCCCGCTGCGGCCAGGCGATGAAGGCCTGCCTGAAGCAGCACCCCGAGGAGGTCTGGGTGGCAAAGGATCACCTGTCCGCCTGCTGGGTCAATGTGCGCGAAGGCCTGAAAAACGACGCGATTGAAACCGGTGAAGGCGGTAAAATCGTCCGCATTGACACCGATAAGGGTGAGAAACATGAATGACAACGCGAAAAGGCCGCTGGTGGACGTGCGGGATCTGAAACAATACTTTCCGATCAGCACCGGCTTCTTCCAAAAAAAACCGCTGAAGGCCGTGGACGGCGTCTCCTTCGAAATTCAGAAGGGCGAGACGCTGGGCCTGGTGGGGGAGTCCGGCTGCGGCAAGACCACCGTGGGGAGGAGCCTATTGCACCTGTACACGCCCACCTCCGGCGAGGTGTACTTTGACGGCGTGAAGGTGGAGGAAAAGACGCTGCCCCAGTTCCGCCGCCGGGCGCAGCTGGTGTTCCAGGATCCCTACTCCTCGCTGAACCCCCGCATGACGGTGGGCGACATCGTCGCGGAGCCGCTGGACGTGCACAAGCTGTATTCCTCCAAGAAGGAGCGGGACGAGAAGATCAATAGCCTTTTGCACATGGTGGGCCTTTCCAGCGAGCAGGCCACCCGCTACGCCCACGAGTTCTCCGGCGGGCAGCGGCAGCGCATCGGCATCGCGCGCTCGCTGGCCTCGAACCCGGAATTCATCGTGTGCGACGAGCCGGTGTCGGCGCTGGACGTGTCCATCCAGGCGCAGATCATCAACATGCTGGAGGACCTGCAAAAGAAGCTGGGCCTGGCCTACCTGTTCATCGCCCACGACCTGGCGGTGGTCAAGCACATCTCAAACCGCATCGCCGTGATGTACCTGGGCAAGATGGTGGAATTGGCCTCCTCTTCCGAGCTGCACCGGCACCCGCTGCACCCCTACACGATTTCGCTGTTGTCCGCGGTGCCCATCCCGGATCCGGATCGGTCGCGGGCGTCCCGGCGGATCGTGCTGAAGGGCGATATCCCCAGCCCGCTCAACGTGCCCTCAGGCTGCCCGTTCCGCACCCGCTGCAACCGGGCGACCGCGATTTGCGCGGAAAAGTGCCCGGAATTCTTGGAAGTGGAACCCGGCCATTTTGCCGCCTGCCATAATATCTAAATTCATTTTTCGGCCTGATTCCTTGACAGTGCCCCACCAGCGTGCTATCATAGAAACAGTCGATTGCAACCCGGGTACATCTTTTTGAGGAGGAGAACCATGAAAAAGGTACTTGCAATCCTGCTGGCGCTCACGCTGATGCTGGGCACCGGGATGACCATGGCATCCGCGGAAACCGCGGGCCCGGTCGTCTCTGTGTTTTTCGGCGGCGGCACACCCCAATCGATGGATCCTGCGCTCAACAGTTCCGTCAACGGCTCCAACACCATCAAGCTGGCCCACGCCGGACTGATGGGCTGGCAGTACGTGGATGGCCAGCCCGCGCTCGCCCCGGAGCTTGCGGAGAACTACACCGTCTCTGACGACAAGCTGACCTACACCTTCACCCTCCGCAAGGGCCTCAAGTGGTCCGATGGCAGCGACTTCAAGGCCAGCGACATCGCCGCCTCCTGGAAGCGCTCCGGCTCCGCCGATCTGGGCGCCGACTACGGCTTCCTGTTCGACGTGATCGAGGGCAATGCGGGCGGCACCGGCGCGCAGAACGTGGTGGCGGATGACGCCGCTGGCACTGTGACCGTCAAGCTGGCCGCTCCCACCCCGTACTTCCTCGAGCTGTGCGCCTTCCCGACCTTCATGCCGGTCAAGGTGGACACAGCGGACAAGGACGGCGTCTGGGCCACCAAGCCGGAGTCCTACATCGGCATGGGCCCATACCGCATGACCTCCTACAAGGTCGATGACGTCATCACCTTTGAGAAGAACCCGAACTACTGGAACGCTGCCAACGTCTCGCTGGGCGGAGTCAACTGCTACCTGTCCGAGGACAACGTGGCCATCCTGACCGCCTATGAGAACGGCACCGCCTCCTTCATCAACTCCATCGACCCGACCGAGTATCCGCGGCTGCAGTCCACCTACCCGGGCGAGCTGGTCTTCGGGCCCTACCTGGGCACCTGGTACGTGCTGATCAACGTGTACAAGGATATGTCCCCGGCCAGCAAGCAGCTGACCGTGCAGGAGCAGTCCAAGGCCCGTTTCGCGCTCGGCCAGATGATCAACCGCCAGGAAGTGGTTGACTACGTGACCAAGGGCGGCCAGGTCCCGGCCACCGGCTTCTTCCCGAAGAACCTGTCCGACGGCACCAACGCCGACGTGCGCAGCACCGAAGGCTACGGCACTTGGTACACCGGCACCAACACCCCGTCCAAGGAGAACGCCAACTACACCGAGGACCAGGTGACGGCGCTCAAGGCGCTGATGGATCTGGGCTATGCGACTACCGGCAGCATCGAGAAGGGCGACCTCATGTTCACCGACTTCCCGGCCGTCGAGTTCTCCTTCAACAACTCCGGCGCCAACGCCGCCATCATTCAGTACGTGCAGGCGACTTGGGCCAAGTTCGGCATCACCGCGACGATCAACACCGAAGCCTGGGCCACGCTGCAGACCAAGCTGAAGGCCGGCGACGCCGAAGCGGCGCGCATGGGCTGGATCGCGGACTACAACGACGTCACCAACTTCATCGATATCTTCATCAGCGCGTCGGGCAACAACTACCCGCGGCTGGGCCGTGACGTGGGCGACTACACCCGCTTCACCGACGCCACCAAGGACGCCGGCACCGGCGCCTACTGGGGCGAGAACGGCGACCAGACCTGGGCCGATGCCTACGACAAGGTGGAGGCGCAGCTCAAGGTGTCCACCGATCCGGCCGAGCGCTCCAAGCTGGCCGCTCAGTTGGAGAAGACCCTGATGGCCACCGGCGGCGTCAACCCGATCTACTTCTACACCAACCCCTACATGCAGAAGCCCAACCTCAAGAACGTGATGTGCTTGCCGAATGGCGACGTCAACCTGACCTACGCGACGTTGTCCTAAGCGACATCCGGTTCCCTCAAGCGCCGTGGCGTACGCCACGGCGCTTTATAGCGTTGAAAAACCCTGAGGGGTTTTTGGGCGCAAAGGAAGAAGAACTGCGTGCGCCTGAAACGCTGCGGCGTTTCCGGGCGGCGCACTGACCGAAGGGTTTGTTTCTTCCACCAGTGTGCGCACTGATTCCGGAAACGCGTTCCCGGCGCACAGGTCGCCGGGAACGAATTGAAAGCACGACGAGGTCTGTCAACAGCCTGCAAGCGCTGTGGCGTACGCCACGGCGCTTTTCTGCGTGCAAGGGGACGGGGGAGAACTGTCAGATGCACGGAATCCCAGGCGGCGCGCTGACTGATTCGGTTCACCCGTTGCATGGCCGGGAGCGATAGGAGGGCACGGGAAGCTCCCAAGCATTGCCCGGTGCGCCGGGGTTTTTGGAAGCGGTAGCAGCTCCGCTGCCTTTTATGCGCCGCAAAACGCAGGGCGTTTTGCAGCGAAATCGGTGGCCGCGGCCCCCGATGCCCCCGATGGGTGAGGAACCGCTTCTGCCGCGCGCCAGTGTGCAGCACACTGTCGTCCGATGTCCCCGACGGGGAAGGAAGAACTGCTTCTGCTGCGCGCCGGTGTATAGGGTGCTACCACCTGGTGCCGGAGGACGGAAGAACCGTTTCTGCTACTACCAGTATACAGCACGGTATCGCTCGATGCCCCTGGCGGGTGAGGAACCGCTTCTGCCGCGTATCAGTGTGCAGCGCGCTATCGCCCGGTGCCCCGGCGAGTAGAGGAATCGCTTCTACTGCTCTGGTGTATCGCCCAATGGCCCGACGGACGGAAGGCCGTTTTTGCAGCGCGTAATTGTAAAGCACGATGTTGCCCGGTGCCACAACGGGCAGAGGAACCGCTTCTGCTGCGCGCCGGTATGCAGCACGCTATCGCCTATCGTCTCGACGGACGGAGGAACCGTTTTTGCTACACACCGGCGCACAGCACGCTATCGCCCGGTGTCCCCGACGGGCGGAAGAATCGATTCTGCTGAACGCCGGTGTGCAGCGTGCTATCGCACGGTGTCCTCGAAGAGCAGAGGAACCGCTTCTGCTGCGCGCCGGTGTACAGCACGCTATCGCCCGGCGCCCTGGCGGATAAGGAATTGCGGGCGTATTCATGTGCCCCAGCATAGGAAAGGCCTTCGCGGATCGATCCGCGAAGGCCTTTGGGATGGGAACTTGGTTCGGGGTTACACGCCCTGACGCAGCGTGCGCAGTTTCTCGTTCGGGGTCTGGTTGGTCTCGCGCACGTGGCCCGGCAGCGGCACGATCTTCGCGTCGATGGCGTCGAGGATCCAGGAGGGCTGCGGGAAGAACGCCTCCTCCAGTTCGTGGGCCGGGGTGATCCAGTTCTTCGCGGCGACGACGACCGGCGGCGCGTCCAAGAGGTCGAAGCCCAGTTCGGTCACGTTGCGGACGACCTCGCCGGCGTAGGAGCCGCGCTCGCAGGCGTCGGTGACCACGACCAGCCGCCCGGTCTTCTTGACGGACTCCAGCACCACCGAGTAGTCGAACGGCACCAGCGAACGGGCGTCGATGACTTCGGCGGAGAGGCCGTACTTCTCCCTCAGCGCCTTGGCGGCGTCCATCGCGCGGTAGAGCACCGCGCCGAAGGTCAGGATGGTGACATCGTCGCCCTTCAGCTTCACGTCCGGCACGCCCAGCGGGATCTCATAGTACCCTTCCGGCACGCCGCCCTCGTGGAACATCTCGCCCACGTCATAGATGCGCTGGCTCTCAAAGAACACCACCGGGTCGGTACCGGCAAGCGCCGAGGCCATCATGCCCTTGGCGTCGTAGGGCGTAGCGGGGAAGACCACCTTGAGACCCGGGATGTGGGCGGTCAGCGCCGTCCAGTCCTGAGAGTGCTGGGCGCCGTATTTGGAGCCCACCGACACGCGCAGCACCAGCGGCATTTTGATTACGTCCGCGGACATCGCCTGCCACTTGGACATCTGGTTGAACACCTCGTCGCCCGCGCGGCCGAGGAAGTCGCAGTACATCAGTTCCACCAGCGCGCGGCCGCCCGCCATCGCGTAGCCGACGCCGGAGCCGACGATCGCCGCCTCGGAGATCGGGGCGTTGAACAGCCGGTGATAGGGGAGCGCCTCGGTCAGCCCGCGGTACACCGCGAACGCGCCGCCCCAGTCGCGCACGTCCTCGCCGTAGGAGATGAGCGTCGGATCCTTGTAGAACCGGTCGATGACCGCCTCAAAGATGCCGTCGCGCAGCTGGAAGAGCTTGTTCTTGGAGACGGGCTTGCCGTCCTTCGTGTAGAAGCGCTCCTTGCCCGCGATGGCCTTGACGCGCGGGTTCTCGGAGAGCGGCAGCAGCACGTCGGGTTTGGCGGTGTCGAAGGCCTCCACATGGCCGTTCGAGAACATCAGGCGGCTGATGCAGTCCGGATCCTTGTGGGCGTCCATCCGGGGCGATACGGCGTCGTCGATGGCCAGCTTGAAGTTCTGGAGAATCGAATGGTCCACTGTCTCGTGGATCTTGTCGCACTCGGCCTCGGTGGCGACGCCCGCGTCGATCAGCTGCTGGCGGTAGACGATGATCGGGTCCACCGCTTCCCAGGCGGCGATCTCTTCCTTGGTGCGGTAGGACGAGGAGTCCGACGGGCTGTGGCCCGCAAAGCGGTAGGTGAGCACATCCAGAAGCACCGGGCCCTTGCCCTCACGCAGCAGCTTCTTCTTGCGGCCGTAGGCCTCGATGACGGCCAGCGGATTGAAGCCGTCCACGCGTTCGGCGTGCATCTGGGTGGGCGAGAAGCCCGCGCCCAGCCGCGCCAGCACGTCATAGCCCATCGTCTCGCCGGCAGTCTGGCCGCCCATGCCGTAGCTGTTGTTGAAGATGTTGAACAGCACCGGCAGGCCGCTCCTCATGTCGCCGTCCCAGAGCTGCGTAAACTGGCCCATCGACGCGAAGTTCAGCGCCTCCAGCACCGGCCCGCAGCCGAGCGACCCATCGCCGATGTTGGCCACGACGATGCCCTTTTTGCGGTTGACCTTTTTGTAGAGCGCGGCGCCCGCCGCGATGGTGCCCGAGCCGCCGACGATGGCGTTGTTCGGGTAGATGCCAAACGGCGTGAAGAAGGTGTGCATCGAGCCGCCCAGGCCGCGGTTGAAGCCGGTCGTGCGGGCGAAGATTTCCGCCATCGCGCCGTAGAGCAAAAAGTCGATGGCCAGCGCCTTGACCGACTCGTGCTTGCCGGTATCGACGACCTTCAGGATGTCGCCGCCGAAGAACTCCTTCATGATCTTGAGAAGCGCGTCGTCGGACAGCTTCTCGATGGCGGAAAGCCCCTTGGCCAGGATTTCGCCGTGGCTGCGGTGGGAGCCGAAGATGTAGTCGTTCTCGTCCAGGTGGAACGCCATGCCCACCGCGGAGGCCTCCTGGCCCATCGACAGGTGCGCCGGGCCGGGGTGGTTGTAGGCGACGCCCTTGTATTCGCCGGTGGTCTTGATGAGGTTGATCATCGTCTCGAACTCGCGCAGCGTCAGCATGTCGCGGTAGATGTCGGTCAGCTGGCGGTTGGTGAGATGGCCGACCTCGTCCTTGACGGCCTTTTGGTAGGTGTTGACCGGGATGTCTTCAAAATGTACGGTGCCGGGCTTGCGAAGCGCCGACGGGTCGACGAACAGCTGCTTTGACATGGGGTCTCACTCCTTCGGTATGGACTAATCTTTGAACTCCCAGAGCACTTCGCGGATGATTTCGGAGACGGTGGGATGGGGGAAGATGATCTCCTTGGCGTCCTCAACGCGCAGTTCGCCCTCGATCATCGCCGCCGCGCCCCAGATGATCTCGGAGGCGTAACCGCCGATCATGTGCACGCCGATCACGTTCCGGTGAACCTGATGCACCAGCACCTTGCACAGCCCGTCCTCGCCTTCGTTTTCGGCGACGAAGCGGCCCGCATAGCGCATGGACAGCTTCTTGACCTCGTAGGGAATGCCCGCCTCCTTCGCCGCCTCCTCGGTGTAGCCGACGCAGGCCACCTCGGGCTTGGTGTAGATGACGGCGGGGTTGGCGCTGTAGCGCATGGTGTCCTTCTTACCCATCATGGTGTTCACCGCCACCTCGCTCTCGCGGTAGGCGGTGTGGGCCAGCATCTGGATGCCGTTCACGTCGCCCGCGGCGTAGACGCCCTCCACATTGGTAAGCCCTCGCGCGTCGGTCGTGACGCCGATGCGGCTGGTCTCGACGCCGAGCTTCTCAAGGCCCAGCCCTGCGAGGTTCGCGCGCCTTCCGATCGCGCAGAGCGCCTTGTCGCAGCGGAGTTCGATGGGCTTTCCGTCCGCCTCGCAAAGCACGCTGCCGGCGGTCAGGCCGGTGACCTTGGTGCCGAGCAGGAACTTGACGCCCTTCTTCTGGTATTCCTTCAGGAGGATCTGCCGGATCTCGCCGTCGGTGGGGCCGGCGATGTGATCCAGCATCTCGACGACGGTCACCTGGCTGCCCGCGGTATTGTAGTAGGCCGCCATTTCGAGGCCGATCACGCCGCCGCCGATGATGACCAGCGCCTTTGGCACCTCCGGCAGCTCCAGCACCTCTCGGTTGGTGATCGCAAAGCCGGAAGCAATCGCTTCCTTCAGGCCGGGAATCGGCGGGACGACCGGCGAGGAGCCCGCCGCGATCAGCAGCTTCTTCGCCTCGTAGGTTTGCCCATCCGCCTCAACCGAATAGCCGCCCGGAACGCGGCCGGCGATGTGCGCCTCGGCCTTCACGACGGTGACGCCCGCAGCCTTCAGCTTGGCGGTGACGCCCGCGACCAGCACCTTCACGACCTTGCCGCGGCGCGCGACGACCGCCTTGTGATCCAGCGCGACTTCCGGCACCTTGACGCCGTATTTATCGGCGTGCTTGGCCGTTTCGTAGACTTTGGCGGAGTAGAGCAGCGCCTTCGACGGGATGCAGCCCTCGTTCAGGCACACGCCGCCCAGCGAGTTCTTCTCGAACAGGCAGACGCTCATCCCCGCGTGGGCGGCGCGCTCCGCGCCCAGGTATCCGGCGGGACCTCCGCCGATGACGATCAAATCATACATGCGCTTATCCTTTCGCCAGCAGCAGCAGGAAATTCTCCAGGTTGCTCTTCAGGTCCGCCAGGAACTTCGAGGCGGGCATGCCGTCGATCGCACGGTGGTCGTAGGTCAGCGACAGGCCCATCGCCTGGAAGACCTCCACCTTGCCGTTCACCTCGCGCACCCGCGGGATGATCGCGTCCACGCCCAGAATGCCCGTTTGCGGCGGGTTGATGATGGGCGTGAAGCTCTCGATGCCGAGCGCCCCCAGGTTGGTCACGGTGAACGAGCCGCCCTTCAAAAGGTCCGGATTGATCGTGCCCGCGCGGCAGGCCTTCGCCAGCTCCTTGACGGCGCTTGAGATCTGCAGGAGGCTCATCTTGTCCGCGCCGTGGATCACCGGCACCATCAGCCCGCGCTCGGTGTCGCAGGCAAAGCCCAAATTGACGCCCTTGAAATAGCGCATCGTGGTGCCGTCGATCAGGTTGGCGTTCAGCGCCCGGTGTTCGGGCTTTGCCAAAGTCCTGGCCACCGCGAACAGCACCATGTCGCCCAGCGATACGCCGGTCAGGCCGAGGGCTTCGCCCTGCTCCTTGTAGAGCTTGCGGAGGGACTGAATCTCAGTGCAGTCGAAGCTCAGCGTGTGAGTCAGCTGCGCCATCGAGCTGAGCGACTGGATCATCGCCTTCGAAATCACCTTGCGCATGTTGGTGAGCGGCTCATCCACATAGGCGGCTTCCGGCGCGGGGGCCGCGGGCGCTTCCGCCTTGGCTGCCGGCGCTGCGGGCGCTTCCAGATCCTTCAGCGACACGCGGCCGCCGAGGCCGGTGCCGGATGCGCCGCCCGCGTAAGCGCCGCTGGCGGCGGGGGTGACCACCTTGCCGGCGTCGAGCAGCGCCTGCACGTCCCGCGCGATCACGCGGCCATCCGGCCCGGAGGCGGACACCTTCGAAAGGTCCGCGAAGTGGGACTCGGCCAGAACGCGGGCGCGGGGGCTGATCTTGAGATCGCCGTCCACCGGGGCAGCCGCGGCTGCGACGGCCGCCTGCGGCGCGGCGGGCGCGGTTTCGGCGGCGGCTTTTACCGGCGCTTCCGCCGCGGGCGTGCCGCCCTTCGGGTCAAACTGGGAGAAGTCTTCGCCGGGATTTCCGATCACGCACACGTTGGTCAGGCAGGGAACATCGTCCCCCTCCTGAAAAAAAGCCGCGAGCAGCGTGCCGGCAACCTTGGCGCTCTCCTCAAATGCGGCTTTGTCGGTCTCATATGCAAACAGAACGTCGCCGACCGCGACCGTTTCCCCCGGGTGCTTGTGCCATTTGGTGATGATGCAGCTCTCCACCGATTGCCCCTGGCGGGGCATAATGACGTTTGCCGCCATACGCATCCTCCTAGCCTTGGGATTTTCTAAGATTTATTTTAACAGTATGCCCGGAGGGATTCAATCTTGGCGCAAACTCTTATCCTCAAATTAAACGAAGTTTACAATTCGCGGGGAAAAATTTTGCGGTGGCTTGTCAAAATGAGGTTTCGGGCGTATAATGGAAAATCAGATTCCGGCGAAGAGAGGCGACTTCGCATGGCCGTGCGCAACTCCGCCAAGGGCATCGTGCTCGACGGGGACAGGATTTTACTCAACAAGTGCCGCTCCCGCCTGGGGGCTTATTACGCGCTGCCCGGCGGCGGCCAGCACACCGGCGAGACGCTGCCGGAGGCGCTGATGCGGGAACTCCGGGAGGAGACCGGCATCTCGGTGCGCCCGGTCCGCATGGCGGGGGTCTACGAGCAGATCACCGCCGGGCGGGATTCCGGCTCCGACCACAAGATGTACTTCATCTTCCTGTGCGAGGAGACCGGCGAAAAGCGCGCCCGCCCCACCGAGCGGGACGCCTATCAGGTGGACAGCGAATGGATGACGGTATCCGAGGCGGAGAAGAGCCGCCTGTTCCCCCGCGCGGTTCGGGACAACCTCCGCCGCATGATCGAGTCCGAGCACACGCTGTACCTGGGGTCCGAGCGGAAGAAGTAGGGCGGGCCGCTGACGGTAATATACGGTAATATATAGAAGAAGCGCCGGGCATTCACCTCGAATGTCCCGGCGCTTTGATGTCTGTTACGCCCTGCGCACCTTGGGTCCGGCGGGGGTGTCCTCGATCACGTAGCCCTTTGCCAGCACTTCGCCGCGGATGCGGTCCGCGTCGGCGAATCGCTTCTCCACTTTGGCCGCCTGCCGCGATTCCACCAGCGCCTTCACGTCCTCCGGCGTGGTGTCGAGCGGCTTGGCCAGGATGCCCAATACGCCGGTCATCACGCCCAGCGCGTCAAGGCCCGCCTGAATCGCGGCCTTCGACGGCGCTCCGGCGCCCAGCGTGGCGTTCATGTCCCGCGCCCAGTCGAAGATCGCGCCCAGCGCGTCGGCGGTATTGAGGTCGTCGTCCATCGCCGCATCGAAGCGGGCGATGGCTTCCTTGCCGCGCTCGGCGAAGGCTTCCTCCTCCGGGCTCATGGGCCTGTCCAAAGCGGATTCCAAGAGGAACAGCGCGTTGTTGCGCGCGGTGTAGAGCCGCTCCAGCGAGGCCTTCGCCTGATCGATCAGGTCCCTTGAGAAGTTGATGGGGCTTCGATACTGCGCGCTCAGCATGAACATGCGCACCGCCTCCAAGTCGTACTCGGCGGCGATCTCCCGCACGGTGAAGAAGTTGCCGAGGGACTTCGACATCTTGCGGTTATCCACATTGATGTGGCCGTTGTGCATCCAATATTTCGCGAACGGTTTCCCGTTGGCGCCTTCCGACTGAGCGATCTCGTTTTCGTGGTGGGGGAAGATCAGGTCCACGCCGCCGCAGTGGATGTCGAACGTCTCGCCCAGGTACTTCATGCTCATCGCGGAGCACTCGATGTGCCAGCCGGGGCGGCCCATGCCCCAGGGGCTCTTCCAGGCGGGTTCGCCCGGCTTTTGCGCCTTCCACAGCGAGAAGTCCATCGGGTTCTTTTTGACATCGTCCACTTCGATGCGGGCGCCCGCCTCCCGGTCCTCCAGGTTCTGGCCGGACAATTTGCCGTAGCCGGGATACGCCTGGGTATCAAAGTACACGTCGCCGTCCACCTCGTAGGCGTAGCCGTTCCTAATCAGCTTCTGGATGAGCTTGATGATCTCGCCCACGTGGCGGGTGGCCCTCGGGTGCACGTCCGCCCGCATCACGCCCAGCGCGTCCGCGTCCTTGAAGTATTCCTCGATGTAGCGGTTGGCGAGTTCCTCGACGGTGGTGTGCTCCTCCTCCGCCCGGCGAATCAGCTTGTCGTCGATATCGGTGAAGTTCTGGACGTACGTCACCTTGTACCCCTTGTGGGTCAGGTAGCGGCGCAGCGTGTCGAAGATGATGAAGGGGCGCGCGTTGCCGATGTGGAAGAAGTTGTAGACCGTGGGGCCGCAGGCGTAGATGCGCACCTCGCCTTCGTGCACGGGGACGAGTTCTTCCTTCTGGCGGGTCATCGTGTTATAGATCTTCATTTTTAATCTCCTCCTTGGGCACCAGCAGGCAGTTTGGCAGATTTTGCTCCTCGCACTCCTCGCAGGCGATGCCCTGAATCCTGCGCTCCATACATTTTTCCAGCTGCATCAGGCGGGCGGTCATCTCCTCGAGGCGGTCCTTGATGGGATCGGGCAGGTGGATCTGATCCAGGTCGATGCCCACCCGCTCGCCCGCCTGGCGAACCACCCGGCCGGGGTTGCCGACCACCGTGGCGCTGGGCGGCACTTCCTTTAGTACCACCGCGCTGGCGCCGATCTTGGCGCCCGCGCCCACCCGGAACGGCCCCAGCACCTTCGCGCCCGCGCCGATCACCACGTTGTCGCCGATGGTCGGGTGGCGCTTGCCCACGTCCTTGCCGGTTCCGCCCAGCGTCACGCCCTGGTAGAGCGTCACGTTGTCGCCGATCTCGGCGGTCTCGCCGATCACCACGCCCATGCCGTGGTCGATGAACAGCCCCTTGCCGATCTTCGCCCCCGGGTGAATCTCGATGCCGGTGAGGCGGCGCGTGCGCTGCGAAACCATCCGGGCCAGCAGCTTCATGCCGTGGTTCCACAGCCAGTGGGCGCGGCGATGCCTGCGCACGGCGCGAAAGCTCGGGTAACACAGTACGACCTCCAGCGCGTTCCGGGCCGCCGGGTCGCGGGACAGGATCGCCCGGATGTCCTCGTTCCAATACTTGAACATGATGCCCTCCCGTCCGGTACGAAAAAAGCGCCTCTGAGATTTACAGAGGCGCTTGAAGCGCGGTTCCACTCTGATTCAGAATGCCGCGGCATTCTGCGCTCAAGGCGCTGTATCGGGCGCGCCCGGCGCGTTCGTCACGCGCGGCTCGCGGATGCACTTCGGCGGCCACGCGCCGGGGCGGCTTTCAGCCGGGGACCGCCCTTCTCTGGTGCGCGGGGTTGAGCCTACTTTTTCCGGTCATCGCTGCCGCCATTATAGCGGGTTTTGCTCCGGGCGTCAACCCAGTTCCGGGCGGTGCGCGCAAAATTCACGTCCGCGTGATGACGGCGAACAGAAGATACAGACCGGCCGTATGGGTTCCTGCACCGAAATCACTTTGGAGGCATAAATTGTGAAGGATCGATGTTTCATTTGTTTCGGTTCCCGGCGGAAAGGACGCGCGCCGGAAGCGGCCCCAAACGCATATGCTCCCCACAAAAAGCGGCAAAAAGTGAATAAATGCGAGTTCAGGAGGCGAAGCGGGGCGAAATCGGGTACAATTATTACAGAATGGTTACTTTTTATCGTTAAAATATTGCACCTAAAAAATTTTTTCTAAACAGGTGGCAGGATTTTCTTGCAGAGGTGTCGTATATATGTTATACTCGAGGGGAAAAGCAATTACCGGATTTAGGAAGTATCGAGGCGAGCATGGGGCCATTCCCGGGAATTCATCGTGCGGAGGGAAAGTCGAAATGCAGATAAGCGGAAAGCGCATGCTCCGGGCGGCCGCTCTGTCGGCGCTGCTGGTTGCCTTCCTCTTTTCAGCCTCCTTCGCGAGCGCGTCAATCCTCGGGCCCGGCTCCAAGGGAGACGACGTCTTTCGGCTAAAAGGCGAACTCCGGGAAAAAGGCTATTACACGGCCAAGGAGGATTCCAAGGTCTACACCGCGGCGCTGAAAAACGCGGTCGGCGTGTTCCAGATCGCGAACAGCATCAAACCCCAAAAAGCCTATGGCTACGCGGACGAGCCAACCCAGGAACTTGCCGCCTCCGACAAGGCCGTCCTCTATGCGGAATATATTGAAAAGGTTCAGGACAAGCAGCTTCAGCCGGGCGGCAGCGGCGCCTACGTCAAAAAGGCCCAGTCCAAGCTGAAGTCGCTGGGCTATTACACCGGCAGCGTCAACGGCAAGTACGGCTCCTCGACGACCTCGGCCGTGCAATACTTCCAGAAGGCGAACAACCTCACCGCCAGCGGCAGGGCCGACAGCGACACCCGCGCCGCGCTCTATTCCGGGAGTGCCAAGACACGCGCCAAGTATGAAGAAGAAAACTTCCTGACGCCGCTTACCATCGGCGCGAAGGGCGGCCAGGTGACCCAGTTGCAAACCCGGCTGGCCGCGCTGGGCTACTATTGGGGAGACCCCACCGGCGTGTACGACGCGCAGACCAAGTACTGCGTCCGCTTCTTTCAGGAGGCCAACGGCTTCTCCGTCAACGGCGCCGCGTCAAAAGCGCTCCGCGAAAAGGCCAATTCCGGTTCCGCCGCCTCCTTTGAAACCTATACCAAGAACATGCAGCTTGCGCAGCTGTCCTCCAGCGCCAAGCCGGGAATCAAGATTGCGTTGCTGCAGGTGCAATTGAAGGCGCTGGGTTACTACAAGGGCGTCATCACCGGCATCTACAACGGCCCGGTGATCACCGCCGTCCGCACATTCCAGATCTTTAACAACATGAAGAGCCAGTACGTGACGGGCAAGGCCAACACAGAGACCCGGAAGCTGCTGCTCAGCAGCGGCGCGGTGGCCTACGGCACGGTGTGCGGTGACGACACGCTGAAGCCCGGCGACAAGGGCACCGCCGTCGCCAACATGCAGAACCGCCTGACAGCGCTGGCATACTACAAGGGCAGCGCCGACGGCCAGTACGACGGCGACGTGACCAGCGCGGTCAAGCTGTTCCAGAAGTACAACAGCTTGTATCCCAGCGGCATCGCCTACACGCAGACGCTGACGGTCTTGAACAGCGACAGCGCGAAATCGTTTGTCAACGCCAAGATTGAAAAGCTGATCGACGTGGCGGAGTCCAAGTTTGGCGACAAATACACGCTGGGCAGACACGGCCCGGACGAATTTGATTGCAGCGGTTTCACATACTACTGCCTGAAGCAGGTGGGCGTCGATGTGTCCGCGGAAGTTCAAACCCAGGGCCGAATGATGCTTAGAATGGGGAAAAAGATCACAGACTATAAGGATCTGAGGCGTGGTGACATCTTGTACTTCTGGTCGCCAGATCACGATAAGAAGCCTGGTCATACCGGTATATTTGTCGAGATCAAGTCGGGGCAGTACCGTTTCATTCATGCCTCTTCCTCCTATGGCAAGGTTACCGTCAGCAATATGAAGACGAATTACTACCTTGGGGATAAGGGAGCATTCCTGTATGGAGTAAGGCTTTGGGAGTAGATTTCGATGGATGACTTTCAGGCGGCGCGAGGAGGCTCGGGCCGCCTTTTCCATAAGCTGGAGGGCGAGCGGCTGGACGACCTGAACCGGAACGGCCTCATGATCCTGCAGAAGGAGAAGGGGTTCCGGTTCGGAACCGACGCGGTCTTGTTGGCGGACTTCGCCGCGCCAAAGCCGGGCGACCGGGTGGCGGACCTGGGCGCGGGCGGCGGCATCCTGTCCATCCTGATGGCGGACGCCGAACCCGGGGCCGCGTTCGACGCGGTCGAATGGCAGCGGGAACTGTGCGACATGGCGCGCCGCAGCGTGGAGGGCAACGCGCTTGAAGGCCGCATCACCGTGCATCCGCTGGACGTGCGGCGCGCGGCCCGGGTGCTGGGCGCTTCCGAACACACGCTGGTGGTGTGCAACCCGCCGTATCACCCGGAGGGCACGGTTCCGGTCAGCCCCGACCCGGCGAGCCGCCTTTCGCGGAACGAGGGCGAGAGCACGCTGGCGGACTTCGTGCTCTGCGCCTCAAAGCTGCTGAAAAACGGCGGCCGCGCGGCGTTCGTCTACCCCGCGCCGAGGGTGTTCGATTTGATGTGCGCACTCAGGGCCCACCGCCTCGAACCCAAGCGGATCCGGCTGGTGCAAAACCGCCCCGATTCGAAGCCCAAGCTGGCGCTGCTCGCCGCGGTCAAAGGCGCGGGAGCGTGGCTGGATTGGCTGCCGCCGCTGATCCTCCGGGACGAGGGAAACGCGCTTTCTGCCGAATACCGGCGAATTTATCGGTTGCCGCTTGACGAATCCGGCGGTAAGCCCCATAATACAGTGGGAGCTGAATGCCAATGAATCACCGGATCCTGAGGGTCGAGCCGGGCAGTTTGGCCGCGCGGCTGGGCATCAAGGCCGGCGACCGGCTGGCCCAGATCGACGGACAAAGCGTGATCGACCTGATCGACTATCAGGCGCTGTGCTGCGCATCCAAATTGCGGCTGACCGTAGACCGGGCCGGAAAGCGAACCGAGTTCTCGATCGAAAAGGACGACTACGAGCCGCTGGGGCTGGAGTTTGAGGGCCAGCTGATGAGCGGCGTGCGTTCCTGCTGCAACCACTGCGTGTTTTGCTTTGTGGATCAGCTGCCCAAGGATTCGCGGAGCACGCTGCACGTCAAGGACGACGACTGGCGGCTGTCGCTGATGATGGGCAACTTCGTGACGCTGACCAACGTGGGGCCGAGGGAATTGGAGCGGATCATCGCCCGGCGCGCGTCGCCGCTCTACATCTCGGTGCACGCCACCGACCCGGACTTGCGCGCCCGGATGCTGGGCACCCAGCGGGGAGAAGGCATCCTGGAGCAGCTTGAGAGGCTCGCAAGCGGCGGCATCCGCTTCCACCTGCAGGCAGTGCTCTGCCCCGGCTGCAACGACGGCGAAGCGCTGGACCGGACGATCGGGGACCTTGCCGCGCTGCGCCCGGCGGCGCTCTCGCTGGCGCTGGTGCCGGTGGGGCTGACGAGCCACCGGCTGGGGCTGGCGGAATTGAAACCCTTCGACGCGGCGGGCGCTTCCCGCGTGCTGGATCAGGTGGACGCCTGGCGTAGGCGGCTTTCGGGAGAGACGGAAAACGGCTTCGTGCAGGCGGCGGACGAGTTCTACATCCTGGCGGGGCGGCCGTTCCCGGACGAGGACGCCTACGAGGGCTACCCGCAGATTGAAAACGGCGTCGGCATGTGCCGGCTGCTCGAGCGGGAGTTTGACGAGGCGTACCGGATGGACGATCTCGCGGCGAAACCCTCGAAGGTATCTATCGCGTGCGGCGTTTCCGTTCAACCTTTTTTGGAAAAACTGATCCGGGATCACCCGCTGCCCGGCGTCGAGGCCCATGTGATCCCGGTGGAAAACGGGTTCTTCGGGCCGTCGGTCACGGTGTCCGGGCTATTGACCGGGCGGGATCTGATCCGGGGCCTGCGGGGAACCCGGGCCGACCGGGTGCTGATCACCGAGTGCATGCTGCGGGAGGGCGAGCAGGTCTTCCTGGACGGCATGGCGCTGACGGAAGTCGGGCGGGCGCTGAATCTGGACATCCTGCCGGTGGGCAGGCGGGGCGATCAGCTGCTGGATGCGCTGAAGGGCGCGGTGGGAGGAATTCATGGCTAGACCACTCGTGGCCATCGTGGGCCGGCCCAACGTGGGCAAATCCACCTTCTTCAATAAGATCGCGGGGCGGCGCATCGCCATCGTGGAGGACACGCCGGGCGTGACCCGCGACCGCGTGTACGCCGACTGCGAATGGCAGGGCCGGCAGTTCACGCTGATCGATACCGGCGGCATCGACCCGAACTCCACCGACCCGCTTCTTCGGCAGATGCGCTATCAGGCGGAGATCGCCGTCGAAACCTGCGACGTGATTCTGTTCTTCGTGGACGGGCGGCAGGGACTGACGGCGGACGATGAGACCGTGGCCGACATGCTGCGAAAGAGCAAAAAGCCGATCCTGGTGGTGGTCAACAAGATCGACAGCGTGAAGCAGTCCGACCAGGCCTATGAGTTCTACGCGCTGGGGCTGGGCGAGCCGATCGCGGTGTCCTCGGTCAACATGATGAACTTCGGCGACCTGTTAGAGGAGCTGATGAAGCTGCTGCCGCCCGAGGAGGGCGAGCGGGAGGAGGGCCAGCCGATCCAGGTGGCCGTGGTGGGCAAGCCCAACGTGGGCAAGTCCTCGCTGGTCAACCGCCTGCTGGGCGAAAACCGCGTGATGGTCTCCGACATCGCGGGCACGACCCGGGACGCCATCGATACCCATTTCGTGGACGACGGCGAGCGGTACGTGCTGATCGACACCGCCGGCATCCGCAGGAAGCGCGCCATCGAGTACCAGTCGTTGGAGCGGTTCAGCGTGGTGCGCGCGCTGGCGGCCATCGACCGGTCGGACGTGGTGCTGATGCTGATCGACGCCACCGAGGGCGTCACCGAGCAGGACAGCAAGATCGCGGGCTACATCGACGAGCAGGGCAAGCCCGCCATCGTGGTGGTCAACAAGTGGGACGCGGTGGCCAAGGAGACCGGCACGCTGGAGGGCTTCACCCGGCAGATCCGCGAGCAGCTCAAGTTCATGGACTACGCGCAGATCCTGTTCATCTCCGCGCTGACCGGCCAGCGCGCCGACCGCATCATGCCGACGGTGCGGGCGGTGTATGGGCAGGCCTCCCGGCGCATCACCACGGGCGTTTTGAACGACGTGCTGGCCGACGCGCAGACCGCGCTGGCGCCGCCCACGATGTCCGGCAAAAGGCTGCGCATCTACTACGGCACGCAGCAGTCCGTCTGCCCGCCGACGTTCGTGCTATTCGTCAACGACAGGACGCTGATGCACTACTCCTACGAACGATATTTGACGAACCATTTCCGGAAAGCCTTCGGCTTCGAGGGCACGCCCATTCGGTTCGTGCTTCGCGAGAAGCGGAAAGAGGACTGACGGATGATCGTTGCGCTGAAATGGCTGGTCGTCCTCGTCGCGGGCTACCTGATGGGCAATTTCTCGGCAGGCATCACCTTCGGCAAGGCCTTCGGCAGCCTGGATATCCGGAAATACGGCAGCAAATCCACCGGCGCCACCAACGTCTTGAGGACGCTCGGGTGGCTGCCGAGCGTATTGACCTTCGCGTGCGACGCGCTGAAAGGCATCCTGGCGGCGCTGCTGGGCATGTGGCTGCTCGGGGACTTGGGGGCCTACGCGGGCGGCCTGGCCGCGATCGCGGGCCACAACTGGCCGGTGTTCTACGGCTTTCGGGGTGGTAAGGGCATCGCCACGTCCTTCGGCGTGGTTCTGGTGGTGGAACCCTGGATTGGGCTGGCGCTCTTGGGCGTGCAGGCCGTGGTGCTGCTTTTGACCGGCTACATGTCGGTGGCGTCCGCGGCGTCGGCGGTATGCCTCCTTGCGCTGGTCGCGGTCTTCCGCTTCGGCGACTGGGTGGAGATCGGCTTCGCGCTGGTGCTGACGGGCCTCGCGCTCTTGACCCACCGCAAGAATTTCGACCGCCTCCGCAAGGGCGAGGAGCACAAGCTCCGCCTTTCCGGCCTCCGGAAAATCAAAAAACCCGAATCATAACAACGCCAAGGCGTGAAGGAGAGGCTTTCTATGAAAAAACGCTATCTAGTGGGCCTGGATATCGGAACCTCGGGCGCCAAGTGCATCATCGTGGACGAGGCGGGAAAAGTGGTCGCGTCCTCCACTCAGGAGTACCCGCTGTCCACCCCCAAGCCGGGCTGGGCCGAGCAGAACCCCGCCGACTGGTGGGCGGGCGTGGTGCGCGGCTGCCGCGCGATCATGCAGAAGTTCCAGGGCGACCCGAAGGACATCGCGGGCGTCAGCTTTTCCGGCCAGATGCACGGCCTGGTGGCCCTCGACAGGCGGCGCAGCGTGATCCGCCCGTCCATCCTGTGGTGCGATCAGCGCACACAGCCCCAGTGCGACTGGATCATTGAAAGGGCCGGCGGCCTTGACGGCCTTCTGAAGCTTACCAACAACAACATGCTGCCCGGCTACACCGGCGGCAAGATCATATGGCTGCGGGACGAAGAGCCGGAGAACTTCGAGCGGATGGACAAGTTCGTCTGCCCGAAGGACTACATCCGCTACCTGCTGACGGGCGAACTGGCCACCGAGGTGTCGGACGGCTCCGGCACCGGCTTCTTCGACACGAAGAACCGCAAATGGTCGGACGAACTGATTGAGAGGTGCGGCCTCGACCGCTCGATCTTCCCGACGGCGGTGGAGTCCACCGACCGGACCGGTTGCATCACCCGCGAGGCCGCCGAGATGACCGGCCTGCCGGAGGGCATCCCGGTGTTCGCGGGCGGCGGCGACGCGGTGATCCAGACCACTGGCGCGGGGCTGGTGAAGCCCGGCATATTGGGCGTGGTCGTGGGCACCGCCGGCAACGTGGCGATGGGCCTTGATGGCTATAACGATAACCCCGGGGGCAAGCTGCAGATGTTCTGCAACAACGCGCCCCATCTGTGGCACGCGCTGGGCTGCACGCTGGCGGCCGGCGGCTCGCTGCGCTGGTACCGGGACGCGCTGGGCGAGGACGCCGTCAAGACCGCGAAGGAACTGGGCCGCCACACCTACGCCTACATGGAGGACGCCGCGATCGAGGACTCCCGCCCCGGCTCGAACGGCGTGATCTTCCTGCCGTATTTGGCGGGCGAGCGCTGCCCGTACTCCGACCCCAACGCCCGCGGCGTGTTCTATGGGCTGTCGCTGGCCACCACCCGCGGCGACATCACGAGGTCGGTGATGGAGGGCGTCACCTTCTCGCTCAAGCAGGTGATCGACCTGATCGCCAGTGTCGGGAAGACCGAAAAGGTCTACGCCTCCGGCGGCGGCTCGGCCTCTCCATTGTGGCGGCAGATGATGGCGGACGCCTTCGAGTTGCCGGTCTACACGATGAGCGCGGCCAGCGAGGGCGGCGCCTACGGCGCGATGATGGTTGCGGGCGTCGGCGCGGGCGTGTGGGCGAGCCTGGACGAGGCGATTTCGGTGCTCAAGGTCGAGACCGAGACGCTGCCCAATCCGGAAACCCGCGCCGCCTATCAGGACGCGTTCGGCAAGTATTCGGCGCTCTACCACGCTTTGAAGCCTGTGTACGATATGTAGTTTATTTGATTGATTTCATGCAAAATGCCCGCGGCAACGCGGGCATTTTGCTATGCGGGGGCCCGGGGACGGAGTCCCCGGCGTTTCTCCAGCGTTCCCCCTTCGTCACTTCACGTGCTGGCACAGCTCCAGCCGCTCGCCGTCCGGGCCGGGGAAGAAGATGTTGCGGATTCCGAGCTCCGGGATGTCCACGATGTGATCGGTCTCGAAGGCGATGTTCGATTCGACCAGCTTGCAGACGAGCGGTTCGATGTCGTCCACCTCGAGGCACAGGTGGTCGAACAGCCCGGCCTGGCGCGGCTCGCCGCTGTGGCGCTGAATCAATTCCACCACGCAGGAACCCGCCTTGACGAAGGAAATGTCGCAGCCGGGGAGATGAACATCCCCGGCGCACTCAAAGCCCAGCACGCCCGCGTAAAACGCCCTGGAACGGGCGAGGTCCGAAACGTACAGCCCCACGTGCGCCAGCCCCTCGATGCGGCCGCCGCAGTTCGCGCAGTTGCAAGCCATAAAAAAACCTCCATTTCGCGATGATGCTCAAATTATACCATGAGCGGCCGGTTTCAGGAAGCGAATTTTACCCAAAATAACTTTTACGTCGGAGCCTGAGAAGTATAATAAAATCGGTCGGCATTCCCCATATGGAAGCTGAACCGAGGCCATTCCGGTTGCCAAGGTCGTCGGGTATCACAATGAACTCGAACGGAGGGAATTCTCATGAAAATCAGCACCCGTCTATTGACCTATACCGCCCTCTTCGTCGCCCTGATCCTGCTCTTTGGCTCGACGCCGCTGGGCCTGATCCCGCTGGGCTTTGTCAACGTGACCATTCTCGCCGTTCCCGTCGTGATCGGCACCATCGTGCTGGGCCTGGGCCCCGGCCTGATTTTGGGCTTCTGCTTCGGCCTCGTCAGCATGCTCAGCATGTTCGGCATGACGATGACCGCGCCCTCGGCGCTGGCCTCGGCGCTGGCGGCCGCGAACCCCGCGCTCGCCATCCTGATGTGCTTCGCGCCGCGCCTCCTGGTCCCGGTGGCGACGCACCTGACGTTTCGGGCGCTGTCCGGGCGGGATGGGCGCCGCAGGGCCGCGCTGCCCGTCGCCGCGCTGGCGGGATCCCTTACCAACACCGTTTTCTACCTCGGCCTGATGCTGCTGTTTTACACGATGGTTGGGCTGGATTCCACAGGGCTCCGCGCCGTCATCGCCGGGGTCGGCCTGATCGCGGGCGGCAGCGAGGCCGCCGTCAACGCCATACTGACCACGCCCATCGTGATGGCGCTGTGGAAAGTGGAACGAAAGCAAGGATAGGAGATCGCTGTATGATCCTGACGCTGGACGTCGGCAATACCAACATCAAGGCGGCCCTGTTCGATGGGGAGAACATGGTCACTTATTTCCGCATCGCCACCAACCGGCAGATGTCCTCCGACGAGTACGGCATCCTGCTGGTCAACCTGTTCGCCCACAACGGCGTCAGCATGAAGGGGGTCGAGGGCATTATCATGTCGTCGGTGGTGCCCACGGTCAACTACACGCTGGAGCACATGTGCCGCAACTACTTCGGCATGGAGCCGATGACCGTCGGCCCCGGCATCAAGACCGGCATCAACATCAAGTACGACAACCCGAGGGAATTGGGCGGCGACCGCATCGCCAACGCCGTCGCCGCCTACACGATCTACGGCGGCCCCTGCATCACCATCGATTTTGGCACCGCCACCACGTTCGGCGCGCTGTCGCAAAAGGGCGAGTTCCTTGGCGGCGCGATCTGCCCCGGGCTGAAGCTGGCCGCGGAGGCGCTGACCGAGCACGCCGCAAAGCTCCCCCGGTTCGAACTGGCGAAGCCGGAGACGGTGATCGGCCGCAACACCATCACCAACCTGCAGGCGGGCATCGTATACGGCTACGTGGGGCAGGTGACGTACCTCGTCAGGAAGTTCCGAGAAGAGCTCAAGGCCCCGAACGCCAAGGTGATCGCCACAGGCGGGCTGGCCCTGCTGGTCGCGGACGAGACGGCGTCAATCGACGTGCTGGACGGCATCCTGACGCTGAAGGGCCTGCGAATCATCTACGAGCGAAACGTCGCCTAGCAGCAGGCCCACCATGCCGCCGTAGCTGGAAAGCCCGGCCGGCTGGCCGCTGAGCACGAGAAATGCTTCCGCCGCCCGGTCGGTGAACGCGGAGAAGCCGGCGGCGGAATCGCCCGCAGCGTCGATCAGCCAAAAGTCGTCCCGGACGCCGTCGGACAGCCCGCTTCGGATCTCGAGCCACTGGGTCGCGTCCGCGGCTCGAAGCGCGTCCATCGCGTAGCGGAACGCGTAGATCGTCGCCGCGTACTGAAAGCGCGCGCTGCCCGTCATGCACGCGCGGTAGGCGACGTAGTTGGCCTCGTCCTCCCGTGCGACGCCCGCGGCGTGGGCCAGTTCGTGGGCCGCCAAAAAAGGCAGCGTAAAGGACGGCTCGTCAGGGCTCACGATCGCCTCGCCGGTCCAGGGCGCGTAGACTCCGGCGATATTGAGCGCGCGGAGGATTTCCGGGTAGCGCGAGAATTTCGGCGCGGCCAGCGGCTGGCCGGAGAGATTCAGCGAGGCGACTGCGTCCCGGGCCTCTTTGAGCACCGTCTCGCTGGATTCCTGTTCGGCCATCGCCATGTCGCGAAGGGACTCCGCTTGCCGGGCGAGCGTCCGGCTCAGTTGGGCCAGCCGCGCGGCGTCGGAGGATTCCGCCGCCATCGCCGGGACGTGGCATTGGGGCGCCCACAGTACCGCGTAGAGCAAGAATACCAGCGACAGCGCGAAGGCGGCCCCCCTCGGGGCTTTCCACCGGATGGCGGACCAGAGAATGGAGAGCGCGATCGCCGGCACGCCCGCGATCAGCAGGATTTCGCCCAGCGGAAAGGGAACCGCGGAAGCCGCCCGCGCGAGCAGGCTCCCGAGAGGCAGCGAGATATGGCTTGAAAACCAGCCGGAGAGCGCCGAGGACAGCGTGAAGGCAAGCGTCAGCACCAGCCCCGCCGCCGCCGTCCAAACCGCCTTGCGCATGCTCGCCGCCTCCCATCCGATCCTATTCCGGACCCCACGCCTCTTATGAAATTATCCCATACGGACAGGTACAAAATCAAATGCAATAGATGGATGAAATCCCACGGATTTAACAGAAACGCGGTATACTAAGCCAAACGGCTTTCTGGAAAGGGAGAGGAACATGCGGATCAAACTGGATGTCAACCACATGATGAACGACTTCCTGGGCGGGGAGGGGATCGACCGCGCCCGGATCGAGGCGATGGCGCCCGCGCTCAAGGCCGCCCACGCGCAGGTGGAGGCAAACCGCGGCAAAGGCATGCAGGGCTGGATGGATCTGCCCTACGACCAGCGCGAAATCGTGAAGCAGATCGAGCAAAAGGCTGCGCAGATCCGCAAAGACTTCGACGCGTTCGTGGTGCTGGGCATCGGCGGGTCCGCACTGGGCCCGGCGGCGGTGCACCAGGCGCTCAGCCACCTGCACTACAACGAGCTGCCGGATGGAGTTCGCCCCGGCCCGAGGCTCTACATTGAAGACAACATCGATCCGGAGCGCATGGCGTCGCTGCTCGACGTGATCGATATCAAACGAACCTGCTTCAACGTAATCACCAAGTCCGGCGGTACCGCCGAGACGATGAGCCAGTACCTGATCGTGCTGGAGCTTTTGAAGAAGGCGGTGGGGGCGGACTACCGCCGCCACATCCTGATCACCACCTCCCGCACCAAGGGCTTTTTGATCAAGATCGCCGAGCGCGAGGGCTACGACACATTCTACATCCCGGACGGCGTCGGCGGCAGGTTTTCGGAGCTTTCGCCAGTGGGCCTGGTCGCGGCGGCGGTCTGCGGCATCGACATCGAGGGGCTTCTTGACGGCGCGAAGGCGATGGACGAGCGCTGCAGGACGGACGATCTGTGGAAGAACCCGGCGCTGCTCGACGCCGGACTCATGGTGCTCTCGATGCGGGATGGCAAAAACGTATCCGTGATGCTGCCCTACGCGGATTCCTTGAAGCTGATGAGCGACTGGTACGCGCAGCTCTGGGCCGAGAGCCTGGGCAAGAACGTGACGCTGGATGGCAAGCCCTGCCGGGCGGGCCAGACGCCGGTCAAGGCGCTGGGCGTCACCGACCAGCACTCGCAATTGCAGCTGTACACCGAAGGCCCGTTCGATAAGGTGATCACCTTGCTGAAGGTGGAGAAATTCCACGCCGAGACGCCGATCCCGCACGGCTGCGACGACATCGCCACGATCTCGTTCCTGGGCGGGAAGAGCCACAACCAGCTGATCGAGGCGGAGCGCGCGGGCACCGAGTACGCGCTGTACAAGGCCCATCGGATGAGCCAGACGATCACGCTGCCCGAGGTCAACGCGGATACCGTCGGCCAGCTGCTGTACTTCTTCGAGCTGGTCACGGCCTACGCGGGCGCGCTGCTGAACATCGACGCGTTCAACCAGCCGGGCGTCGAGGAATCCAAGCTGGCCGCCTACGCGGTGATGGGCTTCGAGTCCGAAAAGCACGACGCCAAGCGCGTGGAAATGAAAACCCGCCCGGAGCGCAAGGCGGAATACCTGCTGTAAGCACAAAAAAGCGGGGCGCGCATTCACGCGCGCCCTTTTGCTTTCCGCGTTGAATTACGCGGTTTTCTGCCCGGAGCGGAGCACTTCCACGATCCTCGAGACGCCCGGGATCAGCGCGACGAGCAGGCACAGGAGCGCGTCCGGCCCCAGGTACGAGATGTTGTAGACGGACGAGTACGCCCAGACGTTCTGGTCGCCCGCGTATTCAGAGAAGAACACCACGCCCGACAACACCGCCATCAGGTAGCGGCCCAGGCTTCCGATCACCACCGCCAGCGGCAGCTTCCAGTATTTGGGCAGCGGCGCCTTTGCCGTGAAGCCGCCCAGCGCCAGCGCCGCGAAGGCCAGCGGGTAGTCGGTCAGCATCTGCAGCGGGTGGATCACGTACGGGTCGTAGAGCAGCCGCAAAAAGCCGTAGGCGCAGCCCACCAGCGCGCCCCGCGCCGGGCCGAACGCCAGCGAGAACGCGATGATCGGCAGCATCGAAACCAGCGTGATGGACCCGCCCTGCGGCATCTTGAATAGCCGGAGCGTCGACAGCACGAAGGAGATGGCCACCGTCATCGCCGCGTAGGCCAGAACCTTCGCGTTCCATTGGGCCTTTCCGGCTTTTATGAGCGCGGCGGCCAGCGCGATCAGCAGGGCGATGACCAGCCATGTGTACCACTGCACGGCGGCCAACTTTTCGGTGAGCGTGGAGGTCTGAAACCAGTTGCCGGGCGCGGCTTCGCCGGAATTTTCGGGTGCGGCGGTTGCCACGGCGATCCCGGCCGCGGAGGCGTCGGGCGCGGCGGTCGATTCGGCCAGGCAGGGAAGGGCCAGCATCAGAAGAAACAGGGCGGTCAACAGGATGGATGGCAGGCGTTTCATGCGGTTTCCCCCTTTCCAGGATGGCGACCGCTTCGCCTAAGCGAATAAAGAAACCCGCATGCGTTGCATGCGGGAAACGGAACGGCCCCCGATATGGGCGCCATCCGCTTCCCTACGGTGGGATTACCCACGTCAGGTTCCAAGGGACCGGACGGCGTGGCCGTCCATCTCAGCTCGAAAGCGCCCCCAGCGGTTGCAGCGCCATTGTAGGCCAGAAAGCGGAGCGTGTCAACACCAAACGCGCGGAAGGGGAGAGAATTAACAATGCCGAAAAGCCATTTTTACGCCTACATGGCCCGGATGCGCCTCATCAAGCGCTGGAACCTTCGCCGATCGATCATCGAGGAGAACGATCAAGAGCACTCGCTGCAGGTGGCGATGATCGCGCACGCGCTGGCGGTCATCGGCAAAAAGCGGCTGTTCAGGGTGTACGACGAGGAGCTGCTTTTGAAACTGGCCATCTACCACGAGGCGGCGGAGGTCATCACCGGCGACATGGCCTCGCCCATCAAGTACTTCAACCCGGGCATCAACAAGGCGTTCAAGGAGATCGAGCGCCTGGCCTCCGAAAAGCTGATGGGGTATCTGCCGGAGGACTTGCGCCCGGAGTACGAACCGCTGCTGTTTCCAGACGAGGCGGGCGGCGAGTGGAAGCTGGTCAAGGCGGCGGACAAAATCTGCGCCTATCTCAAGTGTGTGGAGGAATTGAGCCTCGGGAACCGCGAATTCGCCACCGCGGAGACCGACATCCGGGAGGCGCTGACCGCCCTGAACATGCCGGAGGTCGACGAATTTATGCGGGAATTCGCGCCCAGTTTTTCGATGCCGCTGGATCAGCTCGATTGATTTTCACGAAATTTTTCGCAAAAAGTGATGCGTTTGCCCATTCAGCACGAAGGAAACGAAGTCATTTTGGGAGGGTATTCAAAAAACACAAATGCCCCAGAGCAATTTTGTGAAGATCATCGGTGGTATTTCTCCGCGTGAATGTGTATAATTTACTTAGTCAGGCGACGGCGCATGCGTATACTGTGCGCGTGCTCGTCGTTTCAATCGTGAGGAGGATTTGTCTATGGCAAACGTATCCTTGAAGCACATCTACAAGGTATATGCAGGCAACGTGACGGCTGTTAGCGATTTCTGTCTCGACATCGAGGACAAGGAGTTCATCGTGCTGGTCGGCCCGTCCGGTTGCGGCAAGTCCACCACACTGCGCATGGTCGCCGGACTTGAGGAGATTTCGGAAGGCGAACTCTACATCAGCGACAGGCTGGTCAACGACGTGGCCCCCAAGGATCGCGACATCGCGATGGTGTTCCAAAACTACGCGCTGTACCCGCACATGACGGTTTACGACAACATGGCCTTCGGACTCAAGCTGCGCAAGACCCCCAAGGCGGAGATCGAGCGCCGCGTCCGCGAAGCCGCGAAGATCCTGGACATCGAGCACCTGCTCGGCCGCAAGCCGAAGGCGCTGTCCGGCGGTCAGCGCCAGCGCGTCGCGCTGGGCCGCGCCATCGTCCGCGAGCCGAAGGTCTTCCTGATGGACGAGCCTCTGTCGAACCTGGACGCCAAGCTGCGCGTGCAGATGCGCACCGAGATCACCAAGCTCCATCAGCGCCTGCAGACCACCTTCATCTACGTGACCCACGACCAGACCGAGGCCATGACGATGGGCTCCCGCATCGTGGTCATGAAGGACGGCTTCATCCAGCAGGTCGACACGCCCCAGAACCTGTACGACTTCCCGACGAACCACTTCGTCGCGGGCTTCATCGGCACGCCGCAGATGAACTTCTTCAACGTCAAGCTGACCAAGAAGGACGGCGGCGTCTACGCGGTGTTCGGCGATAACGCCATCAAAATTCCCGAGGGCAAGCTGAAGAAGTTCGTGTCCGACAGCTACATCGGCAAGGAAGTCATCATGGGCATCCGCCCCGAGAACATCCACGACGAGGAGATCTTCCTGGCCAACGCGCCGGAGTCCACCATCACCGTGGCGGTGGAAATCGTCGAACTGATGGGCTCGGAGACCTACCTGTACCTGAAGGCCTCCGGCAAGGACGACAACGTGATCGCCCGCGTCGACCCGCGCTCCACCGCGCGCGGCGGCGACAAGATCAAGGTCGCCTTCGACGCCAACCGGCTGCACTTCTTCGACGCGGAGACCTTCAACACCATCCTGAACCGCTAATCCCTTTTCGGGCTTGTGAGCGGTTGACCGGCGTTATTTGTTCATTAATTTTCCGCCGCGGGTGGTAAGACGATATTGTCTTATCTGCTCGCGGCGGATATACTATATATGGTATAGTCGGGCGTCCGGCCAGCCGAACGGGAGGAATCATCATGTATTTGGACCATCGCGTCATCGCGAAGATTTCAAGCCTGCTCTCAAAAATCAGCATGAACGTCATGTTGCTGGACAACAACGGCCAGGTGATCCTGCCGGAGGACAACAACCGCGAGTTCACGCTGCCCGAGGCGCTCAGGCAGAACCCCACTTCTCCGCTGATCTACGGCGGCTTTACGCTGATCGGCACCGAGGGCGCGCACCCGCTGTTTTTGTGCCTGCCCGGCGATTCCCAGGACGTCTCGAATTGCGCGATCCTGTGCGCCGAGATGATCAACATGCTCACCAAGGTGGACTTGCCCCACGCCGACCGGGAGCAGTCGCTTCGGTGCATCCTCCGGGAGGAGGTCGAGGGCGCGGAACTGGAGTCGCTGGCGATGGAGCATTCCATCCCGCTGGAGAAGAGCCGCTGCGTGGTGCTTCTGCACCTGTCCAATGTGGACACCGAGACGACGCTCAACATCCTGGAGAACGTCGCGCCCGAGGCGAGCGGGGACTCCATCGTGGAGATCGACCGCCACACGGTGGTGCTGATCAAGCAGGTCGACGAACAGGAAGACTTCGATGAGATGGAGCAGCTGGGCCAGGCGGTCGAATCCACCTTCGTCAGCGAGACCAGCTACCCGGTGCACATCGGCATCGGCGAGCCGAAGAAGTCGTTGGCGCAGCTGTCCGAATCCTTCCGCGAGGCGCGCAAGGCCATCGACGTGGGCCGCGTCTACCGGCCGGACGACCACGTGTTCGTCTACCGCAAGCTGCTCCTCGAGCGCTTTCTGGCCGACATCTCTCCGGAGATGAGCCAGAAGTACAACCAGCTCATGTTCAACCGCAAGACGGCGCGGCTGTTCAACGAGGAGATGCTGCACACCATCGAGAAGTTCTTTGAGAACAGCCTGAACCTTTCGGAGACCGCGCGGCAGATTTACATCCACCGCAACACCCTGGTCTACCGGCTCGACAAGGTGCAGCGGATCATCGGGTTGGATCTGCGCTCCTTTGACGACGCGGTGACCTTCAAGATGATGATGCTGCTGGGCAAGACCGGGGAGCACAAGAACCGGATCTGACCCGCGCCGGACGGGCGATTCGGCCTGCGGTAAAATTCCAGCCGGGGTTCCAGCCGGGGTGCGCCGGGGTGCTTGCGCCGGGGCGGCCCGCATAGGATGTCTCGATTCGGTTTCCTGGAGGGTTTCATGGGCAAGCGGGCAATCGTTTGGGTTTCCGTGCTTTGGATTGTGGTGGTTGTGGCCGGCGTTTCGTCGGCCATTACGTTGCGCCTTTCCGGCGGCGCGCTGCCTGCCCAGGAGCAGTCGGACGGCTCGGTCGTGGTATCCCAACAGGAATACCAGACGATTGAGCGCTACCGCCGGCTGGACGAGGTGCGCGGCATCCTGGAGAGCGACTACTACAAGCCGCTGGACGAAGAAGCATTGGTGCTGGGCGCGGTGCGCGGCATGCTCTCAAGCGTCAACGACCCCTACACCTTCTACTACACCCCCGAGGAAATGCAGCAGATGGCCGAGCGCAGCCAGGGCGTCTACGAGGGCGTGGGGCTGCTGCTCTCCGCCAACAAGGACGGCGAATTGGTGGTGCTGCGCATCTTCGACGATTCCCCAGCCATCGAGGCGGGCGTTCAGCCCGGCGACGTGGTGCTGTCCGTTAACGGCCAGGCGGTGAACGCCACCGACGCCAAGCAGATGGACGAGGCGATCCAGATGATCCGCGACTTCACCGGGGACCGGCTGGAGCTCACGCTGCGCAGGGGCAAAACCGTTGAGACCATCTCGCTGAAGCCCCGCACCATCACCATGCAGCGGGTGACCCATCAGGTGCTGCCCGGCAACATCGGCTACATCATGATCTACGAGTTCATCGGCGACGACGCCACCGGCTTCATCTCGGCGATGAACGACCTGAAGGCGCAAAACGTCAAGGGCCTGATCATCGACATCCGCTCCAACCCCGGCGGCCTGCTGACCGACGTGGTCAAGATCGCCGACCAGCTGCTGCCCAAGGGGCTGATCGTCTACACCCAAGACCGCAGCGGCGCGCGGGAGGAGTACTACTCCGAGGAGAGCCATTGGGACGTGCCGATGGCGGTGCTGGTCAACGGCATGTCGGCCAGCGCATCGGAGATCCTGGCGGGCGCGCTGCAGGACTACGGCGTGGCCAAGATCGTGGGCGAGAAGACGTTCGGCAAGGGCATCGTGCAGACCATGCTGCCGTTCCGCACCGACGGCGCGGGCATGCAGCTGACCACCGCCACCTACTACACCCCCAAGGGCCGCATGATCCACGGCACCGGCATCACGCCGGACGTTCCGGTCGCGGCCACCGTCCAGGTGGGCGGCGCGCCCGACCTTGCGAACGACGCGCAGCTCAAGAAGGCCTACGACCTGCTGACAAAAAAATAGAATCGATACCAGAAAGCTCCTCTCCATTCTATTCGCAAAAAAAAATGACCCGGCGCGCCGATCCTTGGGGCGCGCCGGGCAGAGAATGGAATCGAGGGGCTTTCGCTGCATATCAGACCTCCTCGCGCAATGCGCCCAAGGCGTGGCTGATGGCCTTCTTCGTCTCCTCGTCGCCTTCCCCGTTCAGGGCGGCGTTGAGGTACGCGCGGGCCTTTGAATCCTTCATTTTTTCAAGGGACGCGGCGGCGGCCCTGCGGACCTCCGTGTTATCGTCGCGCAGAAGCAGGATCAGGTCGTTGAACGCCTGTTCGCCGCCAATCTCGCCCGACGCCTTGGCGGCGGCAATCCGGACCGATGCGTCGGAATCGTGAAGGAATTTCGACAGTTTGCCGGGTTTTTTCTTCTCCGCCAATCTCTCTATCCTTTGAATCTTGTTTCCAAACATGTTCATTCTCCTTCCACCACATTTATTAACGGATCCCGCTGTTTATTGTAGCCCCCGTTTGTGCAGATATCGTGTTTTATTGTTGAGCACATTTTGAATGTTTGTGGCGATACGGTAAAGTGCGCCTTTTACCGGCCCGGATTATGCGAGAATGGATTTTCTGGGATTTCCGCAGGACAGGCGGCCCTCCGGGCAGGCGCCGTCCACGCGGCAGCTGGGGCCGTAAAGCGAGAACAGCGCGGGGAAGGTTTCCGTCAAAAGGGAGAGCATCTGCCCGGCAAACCCGCGGATCTCCCACTGGGCGCGCTCGCAGCAGCGCAGCTTGGCAAAGTGCAAAAGCTCCCGTGCGTTGATCGTCAGCAGGAACGAGGTCGTGAGCCCCGCCAGCGCGTAGTAGGAGAGATCTTCCGGCGCGAGGCTCGCTTCCGCCATCCGCCGGGCCTCCAGCGCGTTACTGCGCAGCGCCTCCCCGTAGAGCCTCAGCGCTTCGGGATTTTGCCGGATCGACTCCGGCAGCACGTAGGCGCCTTCGTTCAGCGCCGAAATCGCCGGCCTGAAGACGGGGGAAAGCATCCGGTGGCGCGTGAAATGCGTGACGCAGGCCAGCGACGCGCCGCCGATCCTAAATGTGTAAGAGAGCGCTTCCAATTCCCGCGGGCGGGAATCGGTGAGCAGATGCGCGTAGTCTCCCGGCTGGAAGCGGCCGGAGAACGCCATCGCCTCGTTTAGCAGCGCCTCAGCGCTGTTCGGGGAGGCCAGCAGTTCCACAGACGGCTCCGCGGGCCTCGGCTCCCCGACGGCGGGGGACAGCGGCTCGCGGGCGGTGCGCTCGTACTTTTTTCGCTCCGCATCCAGCACACCCGGGTAGCGCAAATCGATCTGCTCCGAGAGCTGCCGGCCCAGATCGCGCAGTTCTGAAAACGCCGCGCCCCGGCCCGAGGACAGCGACAGCGCCATCTGGCACAGCTCCCGGAGGTTGCAGCTGACGTAGAAATTCGAGCGGAACGAATAGGGCAGCACGAAGCGCGCGTCCTCCCGGGGCACCAGCGCCTCCAGCGCCTCGTAGGCGGCGAACAGATGCTCCATGTGGGCCTGGTAGCGCGCGTCGCCCGCGAGCGCCTCCGGCGTGTAAAAGCCCGCGCCTTTGAAGTCCACGTACCGGCGGGACTTGACGATGAACGACGCCAGCCTAAATTCGATCAAAAACTGCTCGGCCAGCACCGACACGTTCTCAAACGCGACCGAATAGCTTTGGTGCTCGATCAGCGACTTGTGGCCGGAGGCCAGCACCTTGCGAACCAGCGGAAGGTTTTTTTCGTCGCCGCCGGAGCGCTCAAAAACTTCCATCGACGACCCTTGCGTCGTCGAAAGCCGCGCCGCCGCCGCGCACATTTGAAGCCCCCGGTCGGTCTCCGCAATCAGGATTGCCCTGGACATGCCCGCCAAGCGATCACTCCCCTTGACAGCTATTATACCTAATTCGAGGTACATCCCGCAACGAATTTTCTCGACATTGTCGAAAAACCGTGACGGAATTCCCCGCAAGCGCTGAACGCGGCGTTCCGAACGCTTTGTAAAATCGCTCCAGATTCCACCTGTTGTATTGACAGAGCCTGCCAACCACAATATAATGGATTTGCATCTTAAAGGCGGCAGTGCGCCGCTTTATTCATCCCCGGAGGCGAACGACATGATCGATACCATCAGGAAGCGGGACGGCCGGGAAGTACCCTTCACGCCGATCAAGATCACCGAGGCGATCATGAAGGCGTTCCAGGCCAGCGGCAGCGCAAAAACCGAGAAGACGGCACAGGAGCTGACGATGCAGGTCGTCGCCGAGCTGGAGTCCAGCGAGAGCATCGGCATCCCCACCGTGGAGGAAGTCCAGGACATGGTGGAGCGGGTGCTGATTGAAAACGGCTTCGTCCGCACCGCCAAGAGCTACATCCTGTACCGGGCGGAGCGATCCCGCGTGCGCGAGATGAATACCCGCCTGATGCGCATCTACGACGACATCACCTTCAAGCCCGCGCAGGATTCCGACATCAAGCGCGAAAACGCCAACATCAACGGCGATACCGCGATGGGCGCGATGCTGAAATACGGCGCCGAGGGCGCGAAGCAGTTCAACAGCCTGTTCGTGCTCAAGCCCGCCCACGCCGCCGCCCACCAGGAGGGCGACATCCACATCCACGACATGGACTTTTTGACGCTGACCACCACCTGCTGCCAGATCGACCTGATCAAGCTGTTTCACGGCGGCTTCTCCACCGGGCACGGCGTGCTCCGGGAGCCGAACGACATCTACAGCTATTCCGCGCTGGCCTGCATCGCCATCCAGGCCAACCAGAACGATCAGCACGGCGGGCAGTCGGTGGTCAATTTCGATTATTCGATGGCCGAGGGCGTTAAAAAGACGTTCCGCAAGCGCTACCGGGACAACATGGTGCGCGCGCTGGAACTCACCGCTTCCATCCCGGACGTGCAGCAGTTCGTGAAGAAGTACTTCGACGAGACGAAGGGCCGCGGCCTCAGCCCCGCGCTGGTGGAAAATCCGGAGTTCAAGGCCGCGGAGCGCGAAATCCTGGCCGGGCAGGGCCTCGTTGACGCCGAGATCGACCGCGTGCAGGCGTTCTCCCAGCAGAAGGCGACCGAGGAGACCGACCGCGCCACCTTCCAGGCGATGGAGGCGCTGATCCACAACCTGAACACGATGAACTCCCGCGCCGGCGCGCAGGTGCCGTTCTCGTCGATCAACTACGGCATGGACACCTCGCCCGAGGGCCGGCTGGTGATGCGAAACCTGCTGCTGTCCACCGAGGAGGGCCTGGGCGGCGGCGAGACGCCGATCTTCCCAATCCAAATCTTCCGGGTCAAGGAGGGCATCAACTACAACCCCGGCGAGCCCAACTACGACCTGTTCAAATTGGCCTGCCGCGTGTCGGCCAAGCGGCTCTTTCCGAACTTCGCGTTTCAGGACGCGCCGTACAACCTGCAATATTACGTGCCCGGCCGCCCGGAGACCGAGATCGCCTACATGGGCTGCCGCACCCGCGTGATCGGCAACGTCTACGACAAGTCCAAGGAAATCTCCTACAGCCGCGGCAACCTCAGCTTCACCTCCGTCAACCTGCCGCGCCTCGCGATCAAGGCCAATCACAACGTGGAGCAGTTCTTCCAGGAGATGGACCGGATGATCGACCTGGTGTTCGATCAGCTGTTCGAGCGGTTTGAAATCCAGGCGGGCAAGAAGGTGCGCAACTTCCCGTTCCTGATGGGGCAGGGCGTGTGGCTGGACAGCGAGAAGCTGGGCTGGGACGACGAGGTCCGCGAAGTGCTCAAGCATGGCACGCTATCGATGGGCTTCATCGGCCTTGCCGAGACGCTGAAGTCGCTCTTGGGCCAGCACCACGGCGAGAGTCAGCAGGCGCAGAACCTGGGGCTTGAGATCATCGGCCACATGCGCGCCCGCTGCGATGAGAAGAGCAAGGAGACCGGCATGAACGTGACGCTACTGGCCACCCCCGCCGAGGGCCTCTCCGGCCGGTTCGTGCGGATGGACCGGGAGCGCTACGGCGAGATCCCCGGCGTCACCGACCGGGACTACTACACCAACAGCTTCCACGTGCCGGTCTATTTCCCGATCGGCGCGGTGGAGAAGATTCAGATCGAGGCGCCCTACCACGCGCTGACCAACGCGGGCCACATCTCCTACGTGGAATTGGACGGCGACACCGCGCAGAACCTGGAGGCTTTCGAGAAGATCGTGCGGCTGATGAAGGAGAGCGGCGTGGGCTACGGCTCGATCAACCACCCGGTGGACCGGGACCCGGTCTGCGGCTACAACGGCGTGATCGGCGACACCTGTCCGCTGTGCGGCCGCTCCGAGGACGAGCACCACTTCGAGCGCATCCGGCGCATCACCGGCTACCTGGTCGGCACGCTGGACCGCTTCAACAACGCCAAGAGATCCGAGGAGGCCGACCGAGTCAAACATTCCTGCGGCTGCCTCGAATAATACCGCGTACCCATGGGAATGCGTGGCGTGCTGGGCTTGACCCCGCGCCGCGCGTTTCCGCTTGTCTGGGTTTGAAAAATGATACCTGCCCCCGCCCGGCGGCGGAGGCGGCGGGGAGCGTTTCTATGAACATCCGCATCGCCGGGATCGTGCCGGAATCCATCGTGGACGGCCCCGGCTTCCGCTTTACCGTGTTCACCCAGGGGTGTTTTCACGATTGCCCCGGCTGCCACAACCCGGAGACCCACGACGTAAACGGCGGGCGCGAGGTGAGCGTTGAGAGCCTTTTGGACGCGATGAAAAAGAATTCGCTATTGGACGGGCTGACGCTTTCGGGCGGCGAGCCGTTTTTGCAGGTGGACGCGTGCCGGGATCTGGCGCAGCGGGCGCGCGAAATGGGCCTCAACGTCTGGGCGTACAGCGGCTATACGTTTGAGGAACTGCTGGAGGACGCCGACAAGCGGCGGCTGCTCGAGGTCTGCGACGTGGTGGTGGACGGGCCGTTCCTGCTCGCCCAGCGCACGCTGGAGAGGCGCTTCCGGGGGTCGAAGAATCAGCGGGTCATCGATGTGAAGGCATCGCTGGAGCGGGGCGAAGCCGTGCTCCGGGAGCCTTGAGGGGAGGAAACGGATGAATCTCGCGCAATACCTGAGCGCGCTGCGAAGCGACGACGCCTTCATGCGCAACGTCGCCCACTGGCGCGAGGTGCCCGCCCGGGAAGCCCGGTACGCGCCGTTTCCGGAGGCGCTGGATCTATCTCTCAAGCAGGCGCTGGAACAGCGCGGCGTCCACAGATTGTACAGCCACCAGCGGGAGGCGTTCGACGCGCTGGAATCGGGCCGCAGCATCGTGGTGGTCACGCCCACCGCGTCCGGCAAGACGCTGTGCTACAACCTGCCGGTCTTAAACGCGATTCGGAAAGACCCGTCCGCCCGCGCGCTGTACCTGTTTCCCACCAAGGCGCTGTCCAGCGACCAGGTTTCCGAATTGTACGAGGTCATCGAGGCGATGGGGGCCGAGATCAAGGCCTTCACCTACGACGGCGACACCGCCGCCAGCGCCCGCACCGCCATCCGCCAGGCGGGCCACATCGTGGTCACCAACCCGGACATGCTGCACGCCGGGATCCTTCCGCACCACACCAAATGGGTCAAGCTGTTTGAAAATTTGCGGTACGTGGTGATCGACGAAATCCACGCCTACCGGGGCGTGTTCGGCTCGAACCTGGCCAACGTGATCCGGCGCCTCAAGCGCATCTGCGCGTTCTACGGCGCGCACCCGCAGTTTATCTGCTGCTCGGCCACCATCGAAAACCCGGCGGAGCTCAGCCGCACGATGACCGGCGAAGACGTCGTGGCCATCGACCAGAACGGCGCGCCCGCCGCGAAGAAGCACGTGATCTTCTACAACCCGCCGGTGGTCAACCGCCAGCTGGGCATCCGCGCGGGCTCGCTGCCGGAGACGAGGAAGATCGCGATCGACCTTCTCAAAAACGACATCCAGACGATCATATTCGCCCGGTCGCGCCTCCAGGTGGAGGTGATGGTCAAGTCGCTGAAGGATATCGTGCGGGAGCCGGTGGGCGACGGGGGTCGCGTGCGCGGCTACCGGGGCGGATATTTGCCGTCGCTGAGAAGGCAGATCGAGCGCTCGCTTCGGGCGGGCGAGGTGACGACCGTGGTCTCCACGAACGCGCTGGAACTGGGCATCGACATCGGGCAATTGGACGTGTGCCTTCTGTGCGGCTACCCCGGCACCATCGCCAGCACCTGGCAGCAGGCGGGGCGGGCCGGGCGGCGGCAGGGCGAGTCGCTGACCATCCTGATCGCCAGCTCCAGCCCCCTCGATCAGTACATCGTGAACCACCCGGACTTCTTCTTCGGCCGCTCGCCGGAGCGGGCGCTGATCAACCCGGACAATCTGTACATCCTCTTGAACCACCTGAAATGCGCCGCCTACGAGCTGCCATTTGAGGAGGGCGAGCTGTTCGGCGGCCTGCCCTCCACGCCGGAGATGCTGGAATACCTGTGCGAGGAGCGCATCCTGCAGAAAACCGGCGGCCGCTACTACTGGATGGCGGAGGAATTCCCCCAGGCGGGGATCAGCCTAAGGTCCGCGTCCGATCAGAACTTCGTGATCGTGGACATCACCGAGCCGACGAAGCACCGGGTGATCGGCGAGATGGATCGCTACACGGTGCCGATGCTGCTGCACCAGTACGCCATCTACCTGCACGAGGGAAGGCAGTACCAGGTGGAGCAGCTGGACTTTGACAACAAGAAGGCCTACGTGCGCTCGGTGGACGTGGACTACTACACCGACGCCAACCTGACGGTCAGCGTCAAGGTGCTGGACGACTTCGACAGCCAGCCGATGGGCGGGATGGAGCGGCATCGGGGCGAGGTGCTGGTCAGCTCGATCGTGACGCTGTTCAAGAAGATGAAGCTGGATACCCAGGAGAACCTGGGCTGGGGGCCGGTGACGCTGCCGGAACTGGAGATGCACACCACCGCCTGCTGGTGGCTGCTGCCCGAGGCGCTGGAGGCGGATTACGGGCGGGAGGAAGTGCAGACCGCGATGGTCGGCCTGGCGCACCTGATGCGGGGCATCGCGCCGGCATACCTCATGTGCGCGCCGGGGGATATACACGTCAGCTACCACGCGCGGGATTCCTTCACCAAGCGCCCCACGCTGTTTTTGAACGACGGCGTGCCGGGCGGGCTGGGCCTGTCCGACCGGGTGTACGAGATGGACTTCGAGCTGTTCCGGCGGGCGCTGGAGGCGGTCAAGGGCTGCCCCTGTGAGAACGGCTGCCCCGCCTGCATCGGCGCCGCGGCGGAGGGCGCGAAGCAGACGCTCGTTTCAATCCTCGAACGGCTCACCGGAGGGACGTCGTGAAGCTCACGCGCGCCGAGGTGCGGCGCTTTTTGTCCCACCTGCACTTTGAGCAGCCGCTGAGCGCGAAGACGCCCTCGGGCATGGTTTTTGAGCACGTGGCGCGGCGGGGCAGCATCCAGTATGACCCGCTGGACGTGGTGGGCCGGAACGCCGACTTGACGCTGCAGTGCCGCATCCCGGGCTACAAGCCGGAGCACCTGCAAAAGGCGCTGTATCAGGACCGGACGCTGCTCGACGGGTTTGATAAGAACCTTTCGATCTACCCGGTTCGCGATTTCCCGTGCTTTTCCCGCGCCCGGCGGGAGGGCGGCAGCTGGTACTACCCGAAGGACGAGTCGGTCCGCAGTTGCTATGAGCATGTGCTGAAGGAAGTCGAGGCCCGCGGCCCGCTGTGCTCGGACGACCTGCCGCTGAACGAGAAGGTGCCCTGGCCCTGGGGCCCGACCAAGATGGGCAGGGCGGCGCTCGAAAGCCTGTGGCTGAAGGGCGATCTGGTGCTGCACCACCGCAGCGGCGCACGGCGCTACTTCGACCTGAGCGCGCGGCACCTGCCGGGCGAGGTGCTGGACGCGCCCGACCCGAACCCCTCGGAGGAGGACTACCGCGCGTGGCAGATGCTGCGCAGGATCGGCAGCGTGGGGCTTTTGCCGGACGGCCCCAGCGACGCGCTGCTGGGCGTGAACCTGAAGGCGGGAGAGCGGCAGGCGGCGGTTTCGCGCCTTCTGAGCGAGGGGAAGATCCTGGAAGCCCAGGTGGAGGAGCTGAAAAAGCCGGTCTACCTGCGCGCTCAGGATCTGCCGGTGCTGGAGAGCGCGCTGAATTCGGAGCCGGACGAGCGCATGCGCGCGCTGGCGCCGCTTGACAACATGATCTGGGACCGGCGTCTGATCGAGGCGCTGTACGGCTTCCAGTACCGGTGGGAGGTCTACGTGCCCGCGCCTCTGCGCAAGTACGGCTACTACGTGCTGCCGGTATACTGGCGGGACGAATTTGTCGCCCGGTTCGAGCCGCGCCACTTCCGGGGCGGTGCGCTCACCGTCGAGCGCTGGTGGTGGGAGCGAAAACCCGACCGGTCGATGAAGGCCGCCCGAAGCGCCTGCCTGAAGAATTTTTGCAAATACCTGGGCGCGGAAGGGTTCGAGATCCTGGAGGAATCGCTGAATCCGAACGGCTGCACCGGCCAATCCTGAATGCGCCCCGCCTCCAAAACAGCGAAGCCGCCAAACAGAAATCCCTTGAAAACTCAATGTTTTCAAGGGATTTCTGTTGGTCTGGGTGAGAGGATTTGAACCTCCGGCCTCTTGAACCCCATTCAAGCACGCTACCAAGCTGCGCTACACCCAGGCATCCATTTCGCTCATCGCAACGTTGTATATATTAGCATGAACGGAACCCCTTGTCAATATAAAAATGTACCGCGGGATGTTAACTTGCTTTTTCTGGCAGCGCGCCCGGAAAGAGCGCGGCGCGCCGCGGACGCTTCCACAAAAGGTTCGGTTTCCGGCATAAAGCGCGAGCCGGCGGCCGAAGCTTTTTTCGAAGGGACTTTACGCGGCTGGAGAAATTTTCCGGACAATATTATTACCAGCATAGCCTTTGCGGTGGGCGGAGAATTTATGCCGGGATGCTTTGAAGGAGGACAAGACGCATGGACGGATGGAAAAAACAGGCGATCCGGCGTAGCTTTGGCTGGATGCTTTCGCTCCTGGTGCTGGCAGGGGCGTTGTCTCCACAGGCGCAAAGGCTTTCAGCGCTGCCCGGCGCGATTCGCCTGACCAAGGGGGAATCGACCCAGCTCGAACTGCCGCAGTCGATGGGCTTTTCGATCGAGGAGAGCGGCGAGGCGGTGCTTTCCTCGACCGACGAGCGCCTGGCGGAGGCGGGCGGCGACCGCGTTACGCTGACCGGCGAACAGGCGGGCAGCGCGCAGCTTGTGGTCAGTCTCCTTGGCGTTCCGGTCAAGCGCGTCAACGTGGACGTGCGGCCGTCCAGGCTCGTCATCCCCGGCGGACAAGCCATCGGCGTGGCGCTTGAGATGAAGGGCGTGCTGGTGGTGGGCGCGTCCGACGTGGGCCAGACGGTCAGCCCCGCGAGGAAGGCCGGCATCCGCGCGGGCGACCGGATTGTGGCGGTCAACGGCACCCAGATCCAGAGCGCGCAGCACCTGTCCGAGCTGATCAAGAAGGGCGGCGAGGCAAAGCTGACCGTGCAGCGGGGCGACGACAGCTTGAGCGTCCCGGTGATGCCGGTGAAGGACGGCCTGGACGGCGCGTACCGGCTGGGCATCTGGGTTCGGGACAGCACCGCGGGCGTGGGCACGCTCTCCTTTTACGACCCTGAGAGCGGCATGTACGGCGCGCTGGGCCACGCGATCACCGATGTGGACACCGGCGCCATGCTCTCGGTGGGCGAGGGCGCGATCTACGAAAGCCGCGTCGTGGACATCCTGAAGTCCTCGGACGGCCGGCCGGGCGAATTGATGGGCGACTTCATGACGAGCGCCGTGGAGCTGGGCGGCCTGGCCAAGAATACCCAGCGCGGCATCTACGGCAAGCTGAACCGGCCCCTAAGCAACTCGCTGTACCCCGAGGGCGTACCGGTCGCCGCCCGCACCGAGCTGGTCACCGGCCCCGCGACGGTGCTCACCACGCTGGACGACGGCGGCGTCAAATCCTACGACTGCGAGATCACCAAGCTCTTTAACCAGAGCGAGCCGGGGCAGCGCAGCATGGTCATCAAGATCACCGACCCGGAATTGATCCAGAAGACCGGCGGCATCGTGCAGGGCATGAGCGGCTCCCCGATCCTGCAAAACGGCAAACTGGCGGGCGTGGTCACCCACGTGTACATCGACGATACGCTTTTGGGCTACGCGGTCTATGCCGAATGGATGCTGAAAGAATGTGAATAATGCGTATACTTGCAAGAGGATGAGAGGATTTTGGGCGGGGCGCGGCGAATAAAACACCGGAAGTGAATGCCAATGAAGGATGCGCCCCGCCGGACCATGCTCGCGCTCTCGGACAGACTGGCCGCGCCTCGCGTGATCGAAGCGGTGCAGTCGGCCGGGTTTGCGGTCGAGGACTGGTGCTGCGACGGTCTGGAGGCGGTTCAGAAGGCCGCCCAATGCATGCCGGACATGCTGCTGACGGATCTGGTGCTTCCGCGCTGGGATGGGCTGGAGGTCATGCGCAGGGTGGGCATGCTGCCGCTGTTCACGATGCCCCACGTGGTCGTGCTGGTGCCGGCGGACATGGGCGCGTACGAGCGGCGGGCGCAAGAGCGCGGGGCCGCGGCGGTCGTCAGAAAGCCGCTGAACCAAGCGACCCTACCGGCGCTGGTGGAACGCTTTACGGTGGTGGACCGGCTGCCGCGCACCGGCCTCACCGAGAACCAGATGCTGATCTGCCTGTGGTCGCTGGGATTTTCCGCCAAGCTGCCGGGCACGATGTACCTGGCGGCGGCGGCGATGCTGATGGCGCTGGACATTAAACTCATGCGGTCGCTGACCGGGGAATTGTACCCGATGGTGGCGAGGCGCTTCCGCGTCAGTTCGCTCAACCTGGAACACGCGATGCGCAGGGCGATCGAGTCCGCCTGGTCGGGCAGCGCGATGGAGCGGCAGCACGCGCTCTTTGGCAATACAATCGATGCGCGGCGCGGCAAGCCCACCGCCGGGGAAATGATTGGGCGGCTGGCCGAGCTTGCACGGGTAAAGGAGCTATAGGTATGAGAATCAAACGGGTGGTGTTCATCGTACTGGACGGTTTGGGCATCGGAGGCGCCTCCGATGCCGCCTCTTACGGCGATGTGGGCGCCAATACGCTCAAAAGCGTTGTGGAAAAGGGGAAGCCAAACATCCCCAACCTGACGGATCTGGGGCTTCTGAATGCCGCGGGCCTTTCCGGAGCGATCGACGACCCGCTGGGGTGCTACGGCGCGATGTCCGAGAAGGCCGCGGGGAAAGACACCACCAGCGGCCACTGGGAGCTGGCGGGCCTGACGCTGAAGACGCCGTTCCCGACCTTCCCGAACGGCTTCCCGCAGGAATTGATCGAGCAGTTCGAGGAAGAAATCGGCATGAAGACGCTGGGCAACGTGGCGGCTTCCGGCACCGAGATCATCGAGCGGCTGGGCAGCGAGCATTTGCGCACCGGAGACCCGATCGTCTACACCTCCGCCGACAGCGTTTTCCAGATCGCCGCCCACGAGGCCATCATCCCGCCCACCGAACTCTGGCACATCTGCCGCGTCGCGCGGAAGATCCTGACGGGCCCCTGGGCGGTGGGCCGCGTGATCGCCCGCCCGTTCCTTGGAAACCCCGGCTCCTTCACCCGCACCGGCAACCGGCGCGACTTCTCGATCGACCCGCTGGGCCGGACGGTGCTGGACGTACTCAAGGACGCGGGGCGCGATGTGATCGGCATCGGCAAGATCGAGGACATCTTCAACCACCGGGGGCTGACCTCCTCCAACCACGCCGCCGGGAACCCCGCCTGCATTGAGGCGGTGCTGGAAACGCTGAAAAAGGACTCCTGGAAGGGCCTGATGTTCGTAAACCTCGTGGACACCGACTCGATGTACGGCCACCGGAACGACATCCCGGGCTTTGCAAGGGCGCTGGAAGACTTTGACGAGGCGCTGCCCGAGATCATGCGGCTGATGGGCGAGGACACGCTGCTGATGATTTCCGCTGACCACGGCGTGGACCCCGGCTACCCGGGGACCGACCACACGCGCGAGCACGTGCCGATCCTGTGCTGGAGCCTCTCGGCGCAGGAGGGGATCAACCTGGGCCTTCGGGCCACCTTCGCGGACGCGTCGGCCACCGTATTGGACGCGCTGGGTGTCAAGGGCGCGCTGGACGGCACCTCGTTCTGGCCGGACATCAGGGCATAGGAGGGCACCCCATGACGGAGTACGAAAAGAAGATCCAGGCCGCCGCGGAGTACATCCGGCAACGCGTGCCGTTTCAGCCGAAGCTGGCGCTGGTGCTGGGTTCGGGCTGGAACATGATCATGGAGGATATGCAGTCGCCGGTGCGCATTCCCTACCGCGAAGTGCCCGGCATGGTGGCCTCCACGGTGGTGGGCCACGCGGGCGAGTGGGTGTTCGGGAAGATCGGCGGCCGGGAAATCTGCGTGATGTCGGGCCGCATCCACTACTACGAGGGCCACGATTTGAAGGATGTGACGCTGCCCGTCCGCATCATGAAGGCGCTTGGCGTGGAAAAGCTGGTGCTGACCAACGCGGCGGGCGCGGTCAACGTGGGCTTTCAGCCGGGCGACATGATGGCGCTGACCGACCACATCAACATGACCGGAACGAACCCGCTGATCGGCCCCAACGACGATGCGCTGGGCGTCCGCTTTCCGGATATGAGCAAGGCGTACGACCCGGAGCTGCGGGAAATCGCGAAGTCCGTCGCCCGGGAGCAGAAATTGACGCTCCGGGAGGGCGTCTACATGTGGCTGACCGGGCCGACCTACGAGACCCCCGCCGAGATCCGCATGGCGCGCGCGCTGGGCGCGGACGCGGTGGGCATGTCCACCGTGCCGGAGGTGATCGTCGCGCGACACGGACGTCTGCGGGTGCTGGCACTGTCCTGCATGACCAACATGGCCGCGGGCGTATTGGATCAGCCGCTGACCCACAAGGAAGTGCTGGATACGATGGACCGCGTGCGCGTGCCCTACCGGGCGTTCATCGCGCGGCTGATCGAGCTTCTTTCCTAGCGTTTCAACATAAAAACACCGCCCGGCGGATACCCTACGTTATGGGAATTTCGCCGGGAGGTGTTTTGTTTGTTCCGGAAAATACTGGCCGCCGCGGTGGCGCTGTGCCTCATCCCGCTGGCGGCGTTGGCCGAGCCGCTGGAGGAAGCGGTGCCCATCGACATCGACTGCGAGGCGGCGATCCTGATGGAGCCGGACAGCGGCCAGGCGATCTTTGAACTCAACGCCGACGATACCAGGCCCGTGGCCAGCGTCACCAAAGTGATGACGATCCTCTTGATCTGCGAAGCGCTGGAGGATGGCCGCGCGGCGCTGGACGACGTCATCACCATCTCCCCGCAGGCGGAGGGCATGGGCGGCTCCCAGGTGCTGCTGGATGTGGGCGAGCAGCAGAAGCTGTCGACGCTGCTCAAATGCGTAATCATCGCCTCCGCCAACGACGCCGCGGTCGCGCTGGCGGAGCATCTGTACGGCTCCGAGCAGCTGTTCGTGCAGAAGATGAACGAGCGCGCCCGGGCGCTGGGCGCGAAGAACACGAACTTTGTCAACTGCACCGGGCTTCCGGCCGGCGGCCAGTACACCACCGCCCGGGACGTGGCGCTGATGAGCGCGGAGCTGGTCAGGCACGCAGCCTACTTCCAATACAGCACCATATGGATGGACGACCTGGACCACGGCGACGGCCGGGTGACTCAGCTCACCAATACCAACCGGTTGATCCGGCTGTACGAGGGCTGCGACGGGCTCAAGACCGGTTCCACCCAGGAGGCGGGCTACTGCATGAGCGCCACCGCGGAGCGGGGCGGCATGCGGCTGGTGGCGGTGGTGCTGGGCGCGAAGAGCGGCAAGTCCCGCTTTGACATCGCCAGCCGCATGCTGGATCACGGGTTTGCCAACTACCGCACCTATCCGGTGGCCCAGAAGGGCGCCAGGGTGCGCGGCACGATGCCGGTGGTGGCGGGCGAGAAGGAAGGCGTCAAGCTGGCGCTGGACGACGATATGACGCTGCTCATCCAGAAGGGCGAGGAGGGCGGGATCACGCTGACCCCCCACCTGCCCGGGAGCGTGCGCGCGCCGATCAGAGCCGGGCAGCGCGTGGGCAGCGTGGACGTAATCAAGGACGGCCGCGTGGTGGGGCAGGTCGCGGTGGCGGCGGCCGAAACGGTGAACGCCCAGAATTACTGGGACGTGATGAAAAGGGTACTCGGCGCGTGGCGCTTCAAAATCGCATAAAGCCCTTGCATTAAGCGGATGAATTGAGTACAATAGAATGCGTCTTGGTGGGGACGCATGGGAGGGAGCATGCCGCCGATTGTGCTTTCGGATATCTTTGATCCGGGCGAGCACGTGCTCTGCGCGGTATCCGGTGGCGCGGACTCGGTGGCGCTTCTTTTGCTGCTCAAAGAACGGGCGGATCAGGGCGGGATCCGCTTGACGGCGGCGCACTTCGACCACCGCATCCGCCCCGCGTCGGGGGACGACGCGCGCTTTGTGCGCTCGCTGTGCGAAAGCATCCGCGTGCCGCTGATCGAGGGCGCGGGCGACGTGCCGCGCCTGGCGGCGGAAGCGGGGATGGGCCTTGAGACCGCGGCGCGCCAGGCGCGGCGGGCGTTCCTGGAGCGGGCGAGGGTAGAGGCCGGCGCGGACGTAATCGCCACCGCCCACCACGCGGACGATCAGGCGGAGACGGTGCTGATGCATCTGTTCCGCGGCTCCGGATTGGCCGGCGCCGCGGGCATACGGCCCCGCTCGGCGCATTGGGCGAGGCCGCTGCTGGGTGTTGCAAAAGCGGACCTCGTTTTGTATTTGCAAAAGCGCGGACAGGGCTGGCGCACCGACGAGACCAACGCCGTCCCGGACACGCCCAGAAACAGACTTCGGTCTGCCGTGCTGCCTGCGGCGCTTGAAATCTATCCGGGCGCCGTGCGGGCGCTGGGCCGGTTCGCGGCGGTTTCCGCGGAGGAATCGGATTTTTTGGACGCGCTGGCGGATCGTTTCCTCGCGGAACACGGGGCGCGACTTGACGGCGGTCTGTACGCGCTGGAAGCCGTCCCGGCGGAGCGCGCGCTGGCGCGGCGGGCGCTGCGGCGGCTGGAGCCGGAAGCGGACTTCAGTCTGTTATCCCGCCTGACGGATCTCTATTTCGCGCCTTCGGGCTGCGTTCACGCCGCGGGAATACGGGCGGAACGGTCGGGTTCCCGGCTGTACCTGATCGACGAAACGCAGCCGCCGGAAGCTTTTCTGGGGTCGCTGAGCGCGGCGCCCCACGAAAACAGACCGGTGTACCAAAATGGATTCCGGCAGGTGCTGGACGCCGGAGCCGTAAAGGGCGCGGCGCTCAGGCTCCGTAAAGCTGGGGACTGGATCCGCCCGCTGGGAACTTCCGGCAGCAAAAGCCTGTCGGATTATTTGATCGATCGCAAGGTTGACCGGCCGCTCAGGGATCGGCTTCCGCTCCTGGCCCGGGGCAGCGAGGTGCTGTGGGCCGTGGGCGTTGGGATTTCGAACCGGGCGGCGCTCCGGGAGGGCTCGGAGGCGGTCGAATTGACGTATATACCAAAGAGTGATGGAGGGCGCGCCCATGAGCATGATGAACGACCTGAAGGCGATCCTGTATGACGAATCCGCGATCCGCGAATGCGTTGAGCGGCTTGGGAAGGAAATTTCCCGGGACTACGCGGGCAAGGACCTGCTGCTGGTCGGCATCCTGAAGGGCGCGGTCGTGTTTTTTTCGGACCTGATCCGGTCCATCGACATCCCGCTCAGCATGGATTTCATGGCCATCTCCAGCTATGGCAGCGCCACCCGCTCCACCGGCGTGGTGCGCATCCTGAAGGACCTCGACAAGCCCATCGACGGGCGCCACGTGATCATCGTGGAGGACATCATCGACAGCGGCATGTCGCTGGCGTTTCTCAAGCAGACGCTGTACGCGCGCGGCGCGGCGTCGATGAAGGTGTGCGTGCTGCTGGATAAGCCGAACCGCCGCCGCACCCCCGTGGACGTGGAGTACCGCGGCTTTGTGATCCCGGACGAGTTCGTGGTCGGATATGGGCTGGATTACGCGGAGCTGTATCGAAACCTGCCGTTAATCGGCGTGTTAAAGCCTGAAATTTACACAAAAGACTAGTGCCAGCGTTTGAATTTGAAGGCCCCTGCTGATATAATACAATTAGGCTGCGCGCTTTGGAAAGCGAGGGATTCCGTACTTTGAATCAAAACAAATTTATGCGTTATCTGCAAGGGCCGCTGATGTACCTGGTACTGCTGGCGGTGATCTTGCTGCTCGTCAACATGTTCGGCTCCGGGACGAAGGACACCGTCACCAAGATGGATTACACCGACTTTCTCAAGCAGGTTGAGAAGAACGGCGTCGCGCAGGTGAAGGTGATGGACAACAACGTCCTGATCGCCCGCAGCGCGAACAGTCAGATCCCGGCCTCCGAATTCCCGAACCGGTACGACATCGTGACCATTCTGAACAGCGCCGACCGGTTTTTCGCCGACGTGAACGCGATCTACGCCAAGCGGTTGAACAAGCCTGCCAGCGACATCAGCGCGATCGACTACAGCTTTGAGGTCGCCAACAACGAGCCGGCCACCACCCCCTGGTGGATGGACTGGGTGCCGCTATTGGTGACGATGGGCCTATTCGGCGTGTTCTGGTATTTCATGATGCGCCAGCAGACCGGCGCGGGCAAGGGCGGCGTGATGAGCTTCGGCAAGAGCCGCGCCCGCCTGTCCGACCCTTCGAAAAACAAGGTGACCTTTGACGACGTGGCCGGCGCGGACGAAGAGAAGGAGGAGCTGCGCGAGATCGTCGAATTCCTGAAGGACCCCAAGCGCTTCACCGACGTCGGCGCGCGCATCCCCAAGGGCGTGCTGCTCGTCGGCCCTCCCGGCACGGGCAAGACGCTGCTGGCTCGGGCGGTCTCCGGCGAGGCGGGCGTGCCCTTCTTCACGATCTCCGGTTCCGACTTCGTGGAAATGTTCGTCGGCGTGGGCGCCAGCCGCGTCCGCGACCTGTTTGACCAGGCGAAAAAAGCTTCTCCGGCCATCGTGTTCATCGACGAGATCGACGCGGTGGGCCGCCAGAGGGGCGCGGGCCTCGGCGGCGGGCACGACGAGCGCGAGCAGACGCTGAACCAGCTGCTGGTCGAGATGGACGGCTTCTCCCACAACGAGGGCGTCATCGTGATGGCGGCCACCAACCGCGCGGACATCCTGGATCCCGCGCTGCTCCGCCCCGGCCGCTTTGACCGGCAGGTGACGGTCAGCTACCCGGACATGAAGGGCCGGGAGGAGATCTTGAAGATTCACGCCCGCGGGAAGCCGCTGGATTCCAGCGTCAACCTGGAGGTGCTGGCCAAGCGCACCCCGTACTTCACCGGCGCGGACCTTGAAAACGTGATGAACGAGGGCGCGATTTTGACCGCGCGCGCCGGCAAGCGCATGATTACGATGGACATCCTGGAGGAGGCCATCACCAAGGTCAGCGCGGGCCCGGAGAAGAAGAGCCATAAGGTCACCGACGACGACAAGAAGCTGGTCGCCTACCACGAGGCGGGCCACGCGATCGTGATGAACAACATCCCCGAGTGCGACCAGGTGCACGAGATCTCCATCATCCCCAGGGGCAAGGGCGCGGGCGGGTACACCATGTTCCTGCCGGATAAAGAGGTCAACTACATCTCCAGCGCCCGGCTCTTGGCGCAGATGAGCGGCATGCTGGGCGGCCACTGCGCGGAGCGGCTGGTGCTGGGCGACGTGTCCACCGGCTCCACCAGCGACCTGAAGCGCGCCACCCAGATCGCGCGCAGCATGGTCACGGAATACGGCATGAGCGAAAAGCTGGGCCCGATCTTCCTGGGCGGCGATCACGAGGTGTTCTTGGGCCGCGACTTCTCGCAGTCCCGCTCCACATTCTCCGAGGACGTCAACGCCCAGATCGACAGCGAGGTGCGGCGCCTGCTGGAGTCCAGCTACGAGCGCGCGCTGATCATCCTGAAGGGCCACCGGGACAAGCTCGACAAGCTGGCCGAGGCGCTGATCCAGAAGGAGAAGATCGACCGGGAGGAATTCCTGAAGATTGTCGGATCTTCGCCAAATGACGCGCCCGGCACCGCGGACATCGCGCCCGGCGCAGCGCCCGCATTCTAAACAAAAAGCCGCAAAGCGATTTGCGGCTTTCTCTCGCGCCGATTGGCCGGCATTTTGGCAAGCGTTGTGCGATTTTTACTTGCAGCACCTAGGAACGCGCTGAAGCCTGTGATATAATCAACAGTATCTCCATGAAAGGCACGGGAAGGGATGACGGAAAGCGAAAGGAGACGGGCCGGTTACCCGGCCAGTCGGCAAAACGGCGGCCCTCGTCCGATGACGCAGCGCGAAGGCAGACAGACCGCCCGCAGGCGAAAACACAGCGCCGCGCAGGGCATGGTGGGTCTTGTCAAGATGGCGCTGGTGGTCGCGGCGATCGTGTTCGCCGTCATCGCCATCATCCGGCTTACCTCCCAGCAGAACACGTTCCTGAAGGGCGTGTACGTCAACGGCGTGTCGCTGGGCGGCTATACCCTTGATCAGGGGGATAAGCTGGTAAACGACATGGCCAACGAGCGGCTGAACCAGAACGCCATCACGCTCACCTATCAGGACAAGAGCTGGACACTGACGCCTTCGATGCTGGGCGCGTCGATGGATGTGAACTCCCAGCTCGCTTTGGCCTGGAATTTTGGCCACACCGGCAATTTCTTCCAGCGGCGCTCCCAGCAGGGCTACCTGCAGGACCATACCGTCGAGTACAACAGCAAGCTCACCTATGACGAGGGGCTATTGGATCAGTTCGTGGCCAAGATCAAGGGCGAGATCGACGTGGCCCCGGTGAACGCCACCGTCACGGTGGAAAAGGATCAGACGCTGACGGTCTCCCAATCTGCGGACGGCCTGGCGCTGGATGGCGACGCGCTGAAGCAGGCGCTCGAAAAGGTGATCGTCGAAGGCTCCGCGCCCCAAATTCAACTGGTGGCGCAGGTGGTCAAGCCGGAAATTTCCTCCGACGCCCTCAAAACCGGCACCGAGTTGATCGCGACCTGCACGACCCCCACCAAGTCCTCCACCAAGAACCGGACGACCAACATCCGCAAGGCGCTCTCCCGGTTCAACGGTTACGTGGTGCAGCCGGGCGAGACCGTATCGTTTAACCAGGTGGTCGGCAAGCGCACGCCGGAGAACGGCTTCAAGCCGGCGCCGGAGTTCGCGGGCACCGTCGTGCAGGAGGGCATCGGCGGCGGCGTCTGCCAGGCTTCGACCACGCTGTACGACGCGCTGCTCCGCGCAGGCATGACGGTAGAGACCCGCTTCCAGCACACGATGCTGGTCTCCTACATCAAGCCGAGCCTGGACGCCACGGTCAGCGACACCGGCAAGGATTTGGTCTTCACCAACGACCGGGACAGCGCGATCTACATCTTCACCACCGTCGATTCCGAAAAGGCGCAGGTCAACATCTACGGCAAACCCACCCAGTACAAGATCGTGCTGGAGAGCGAAATCATCCAGGACAACATCCAGCCCACCTCGGCCAACAAGAGGAAGGATACCTCCGGCAAGCACGCCTACTACACCGACGAGATGGTGCTGGACACCCCGGGCAAACCGGGAAAGAAGTCCCGCGCGCTGATCACCAACTACGACCGGCAGACCGGCGCGATGGTCGGCCAACCCGAAGAACTGCACGTAGATTACTATTTCCCGCTGCCGCCCGTCTACTGGGTTGGCATCCACGAGCGCGACGAGGAGATTCTGCCCTAGAATACCAAGGGCAAAGCTGGCAATATTACAGACGGAGGGATATGGGTGAAGAAGGTTTTTCTGACGGAACGCGGGCCCAAAGCGGTGGGTCCCTACTCGACGGCGGTGATTCAGGGCGAGACCGCCTACCTGTCGGGGATGCTGCCGGTCGATCCGGCCACGGGCAAACTGGCAGAGGGCGTGGGCGCTCAGGCGCGGCAGTCGCTCTCCAACATCAAAACCGTGCTGGAGGAGATGGGGCTCTCGCTAGCAAACCTTTTAAAAGTCACCGTATTTTTGACGGATCTCAATAACTTTTCCGAAGTCAACCAGATCTACGGAGAGTTCCTCGAAATGCCCTATCCCGCTCGCTCGTGCGTTCAGGTCGCGGCGCTGCCGATGGGGGCGCAAATCGAGATCGAAGCCGTCGCCGCCATCCGGCTGTGACAATCCCGGTTTTCGCAGAGTGAAAGGGGCGTAATCAGGTGTTTGCCGATTCCAATATTGCCGTCTTCGCGGGCAGCGGCGGCCATGCGTTCGCGGAGCGGATGTGTCGTTACATGGGGCGCAGGGTGGGCGCCTCGCAGGTGGTCCGGTTTTCCGATGGAAACACGTTCGTCCGGGTCAACGAGTCGGTGCGCGACCGCAACGTCTACTTCGTGCAGCCCATCGGCGTCAACCCGAACGACGAATTCGTCGAAATCCTGTTCTTTGTGGACGCGCTCAAGCGCTCGAACGCGCTGTCCGTCACGCTGGTGATGCCCTATTTCGGCTATGCCAAGGGCGACAAAAAGGACGAACCCCGGGTTTCGATCCGCGCCCGCGTGTGCGCCGAATCGATGGAACTGGCCGGGTGCGACCGCTTCATCACGATGGATCTGCACTCGCCGCAGGTTCAGGGCTTCTTCAAGCGCCCGATGGATCACCTGTACGCGATGCCGATGCTGTGCGAAACCATGAAGCGGGAGGATCTCTCAAACACCGTGGTGGTCTCGCCCGACGCGGGCTTCGCCAAGCAGGCGAGGAAGTTCGGCGCGCTTTTAAACCTGCCGGTGGCCATCGGCGACAAACAGCGCACCGACCATTCCGAAAACCCGCAGGTGCTGGAGATCCTGGGCGACGTGGACGGCAAGAACGCGCTGATCGTGGACGATTTCACCACCTCCGGCGGCACGCTGGTCAATTTGGCCTACGCGCTGAAGGCCCACGGCGCCAAGCGCATCCGCGCGATGCTCAGCCACAACATCGTGTCCGCCCAGGGCGTGAAACTGATCAACGACAGCCCCGTCGACCAGGTGCTGTCCACCGACACCGTGATCAACCCCAACGTCGCGGGCCAGCCCAAGTTCCGCACGGTCTCGGTGGCGCCGATGTTCGCGGAGACCATCATCCGGTTCTACAACAGCCAGTCGATCAACGCCATGTTCTCCAGCCTGCCGGAGGACATCGTTCAGGCGGGCATCGATCTGGCCTCGGTCGAGTAATTCCAGAAGGAATGTCCCGGGGCGCGGCTTCCGGCATTCACAAGGGAGGAAATGGTCACATGGCCACCGAAAGCGCGGCGCTCGCCTCAAAGCGCGACGGACTGGAACTGAGCCTCCTCGCGACGGCCCCGGAGGCCCCGCTCGGCGTCGTGCAGATCTCCCACGGCATGGCGGAGCACAAGGAGCGGTACGTCCCGCTGATGGAGCACCTGGCGAAAATGGGCTGGGCCTCCATCGTGCACGACCACCGCGGCCACGGCGCGAGCGTGAAGAGCGAGGACGACCTGGGCTATATCGGCGAAAACGGCCTCGAGGCGCTGGTGGAAGACGTCCGCCAGGTGGGGGAGTACGCGCGCGGCCGCTGGCCGGGCGTCCCGCTGGCCCTTCTGGGGCACTCGATGGGCTCGCTGATCGCCCGCGCGACCATCAAGCGATACCCGGACGTGGACGCGCTGATCCTGTCGGGCACGCCGTCCTATCAGGCCGCCGTGGTGCCCGCGGGGCTGCTGATCGCCGGGATCGGCAGGTTCCGCGGCGAGCGCTACCGGAGCCGGCTGGTGGACAAGCTGTTCTTCGGGAATTTCAACCGAAAGATCAAAAGCCCCGCCTCGTCCTTCTCCTGGCTCAACACCGACACGGCGTCGGTCGAGGCCTACGACAAGGATCCGCTGTGCGGCTTCCTGTTCACGCTGAACGGATTTTCGACGCTTCGGAGCCTGCTGATCGACGTGCACAGCGCCCGCGGCTGGGCGCAGCCGAAGAAGAACATCCCGGTGCTGTTCGTCTCGGGCGGCGAAGACCCCTGCATGATCAGCCGCGAGAAGCTGAACGAGGCGGTCAATCTGCTCCGGAACGTGGGCTACCCGCACGTCAAGGTGAAAATCTACGACGGGCTGCGCCACGAGATCCTGAACGAACCCCAGCGGGACCGGGTGTATCAGGACATCGTCGCCTTTTTGGAGGAGTGCCGGAAGGGCGTGAAAGCGTAATGACAACGGGGAGGGCGGACGCCTTCCTCGTTTTTATATCGGGATCTCCTTCAGCATCGGCTGCACCCCATCGATGAAGCCGCGGACGGCTTCCAGCGTGATCACCTTCGCGGGCGCGATCCGGCTTTTCCGCCGCCCAGCGCCGGGCGGTCAAGAGGTGCACCATCGGATAGGGCATCGCTGTTCCTCCTCCAATTTCCCAAAGTATACCATTGGGCCGCGTCACGGGCAAGCGCGATTCGCGCCTTTCGACGGATTCGCGGCCGATGAACTCCAGCCGCCAGCCTTCGTGCAATTCGCGCGGGACGGCGGTTTTTTGTCGCCGGAGCATGAAAGCCAACCTCCCAGGCAATACTTGTGTTGCTGTGGAGGTGGCGAAATGGCGATCAACAAAGTCGAAATCTGCGGAGTTGATACGAAAGCGTTGCCGGTACTCAAAAACGAGCGGATGCGGGAGCTCTTCCCGCAGGTGCATTCCGGCAACATCGAAGCCCGCCACGAATTCATACAGGGGAACCTCAGGCTGGTGCTCAGCGTGATCCAGCGCTTTCACAACCGGGGCGAGAGCGTGGACGACCTGTTCCAGGTGGGCTGTATCGGCCTGATGAAGGCGATGGACAACTTCGATACCAACCAGCCGGTGCGCTTTTCGACCTACGCGGTGCCGATGATCATCGGGGAGATCCGCCGTTACCTCAGGGACAACAACCCGATCCGCGTCAGCCGGTCGCTCCGGGACACCGCCTACAAGGCGCTGAAGGCCCGGGACGCGCTGGCGGCGAGGATGGGCCGGGATCCGACCATCGAGCAGATCGCAAAGGAGATGGAGGCCCGGGAGGAGGACGTGGTGTTCGCGCTGGAGGCCATCCAGGACCCGGTGTCGCTGCACGAGCCGGTCTATCAGGACGGCGGCGACGCCATCTACATCATGGACCAGGTGCGGGACGACCGCGTCAGTGAAAACGACTGGGTGCGCTCGCTCTCCATCCGGCAGGCGATGGACCACCTGGGCGACCGGGAGCGCAACATCATCTCCCAGCGGTTTTTCGGCGGTCGGACGCAGATGGAAGTGGCCGATGAGATCGGCATCTCCCAGGCGCAGGTGTCCAGGCTCGAAAAGGCCGCGCTGCAGCAGATGAAAAAGTATATCTGATTGGTTGGGACGATGGAAATCCGCGGGCGGCTTTTTATCGCGGAGGGAAAGACTATGCGAGCCGGAAATCCCGCGGGATTTCCGGCTCGCTGCCATAGCGCGGATCAGCCGTGCGCATCGAAGAACTCCAGGATCGCCTGCTCGCAGCCCTCCCGGTCCAGGACGTAGCTCTCCCCGTGGCCGGCGCCGGGCACGATCTTGAGCCGCTTTTCCGACGCGCAGGCCTCATAGTTTGCCAGCGTCATCGAGACCGGCACGAATTTGTCCGCGTCCCCATGCAAGAACAGCACCGGGATCTTCGCCTTTCGCAGCGCGTCCACCGTCGAGCAGCCCGCCGGGTCGTAATGGGCGAACGCGCGGCAGAGCAGCCGGACGCCGGCCAGAATCCAGCGCCCGCTATAGGGGAAGGCGGTCTTTTGCACGTGGCGCATGATCTCAAGCGGCGACGTGAAGCCGCAGTCGGCGATGGCGCCGCGCACTGTGGGCGGGAGGTCCAGCCCCAGCGAGAGCAGCACCGCGGTGGAACCCATCGAGACGCCGTCCACGTACAGCGAGGCTTCCGGGAAGCGCCCATTCAGGTATTGGAGCCAGCGCTGCACGTCGTAGCGCTCCAGCGCGCCGAAGCAGATGTAGCGGCCCTGGCTCTCTCCGCAGGCCCGCTGGTCGATCAGCAGCACCCCCAGCCCCTGGCTTCTGTAAAGGCGGATCACCGACGAAAAATCCCAAAGCCCGATCGAGCGATACCCGTGCACCAGCAGGATGATGCGCTTTTCAGGGCCGTCCATGAACAGCCGCCCGCGGAGCGTCAGGCCGTCGAAGCTCTTCACGGACACCCTTTCCTGCGGCAGGCCCATCGCCCATTCGCGGTCCGCGGCCATCCTTTGCATCTGCTCCCGGAACAGCTCGTTGTCCGGCATCAGCTGGGGAAACGAGGCCTTCCGCGCGCGGACCACCGCCATGCGGAAAAAGTACGTAACGATCAGCGCCGGGATCAAAACCGCCGCCAGCAGCAGTATCCACATGCCGACCGCCTCCCTCCGGGTGCGAAAAACCCACTTCACAAGTATGCGCGGAACGGGCGCTTCGCTCGCATGGTCCCGATTATAGGCTGGGCGTTTCGCGCTGTCAAGTTTTGGAAGGTTTCGCCCGCCGCCGCATAGGATAGACGGGGAGGGAGTACCATGAGCTTTTCCGATCTGAGGCAAAAAGACGTCATCAACGTGTGCGACGGGCGCAGGCTGGGCAGACCCATCGACTTGATCCTGAACGAGCGCGCCTGTGTCGAAGCCATCGTGGTGCCCGACAACTGCGGCTTCTGGGGCTTCCTGAGGCCCGACCGGCAGGGCCTGGTCATCCCCTGGAACCACATCCGCCGCATCGGAGACGACGTGATCCTGGTCGAATTGGACGAAAAATGCACGGTTGGGTGCCAATAGCCGGGAAATGTTAAGAAAAAATCGAACACCCTCTAGACTAGACGCTATATGTTGTGTATAATAGAGGCGTCGAAACCATAGGGGGTGTTTCAAGCTGAAATGCATTTACTGCAACTGCACAGAGAGCCGAGTGATCGACTCCCGCCAGACCGACGACAATTCCGCCATCCGGAGGAGGCGCGAATGCGAAGGCTGCGGGCGCCGCTTCACCACCTATGAAAAAATCGACACAGTCCCGCTGATGGTCATCAAAAAAGATAAAAGCCGCCAGCCGTTTGATTCGTCGAAGCTGCGCACGGGCATAATCAAAGCATGTGAAAAACGCCCCGTGTCACTCGCCGAGATTGACAAGCTGGTCCGCGAAGTCGAAATGAAGGCCTACAACAGTTTCGACCAGGAGATCACCAGCCAGGCGATCGGCGAACTGGTGATGGACGGGCTGAAGAAGCTGGACGAGGTTGCGTACGTCCGCTTTGCGTCGGTCTACCGACAGTTCAGGGATATCCAGACGTTCATGGACGAACTCAACAAACTGCTTACCGACAAGGAATTCGGATAAGCGCCGGCCGGTCGCCGGATGGATAGGATCAACTATGAATAAGGAGAGACGCATATGGCAAACGAATTGATTCTCGCTGTCGACGACGAGGCGCATATCCTGGAGCTGCTTTCGTTCAATCTTGAGGCGTCGGGCTATCGCGTCGTGACCGCCGCCACCGGTGAGGATGCGCTGGTCGTGTGCGCGCATGAGCGCCCGGCGCTGGTACTCCTGGACATCATGCTGCCCGGCATTGACGGAATGGAGGTCTGCCGCAGACTGAAGGGCGCGCCGACCACCGCCGACATCCCCATCATCATGCTGACCGCCAAGGGCGACGAGGTCGACAAAATCCTGGGCCTGGAATTGGGCGCGGACGATTACATCACCAAGCCCTTCAGCGTCCGGGAACTGATCGCCCGCGTGAAGGCGCTGCTGCGCCGTGCCGCCCCTCAGAACGAGGAGGAGGGCATCCTGCACGTCGGCGGCCTGACCATCGACGTGGGCAATTACGAGGCGTTCCGCAACGGCGAGAAGCTCTCGCTGACCCTGAAGGAATTCGAGCTCCTGAAGCTGCTCGTCATCAGCCGCGGCAAGGTGCTCACCCGCGATTTCCTGCTGGACCGCATCTGGGGCTACGAGTTCTACGGCGAAACCCGCACGGTGGACGTGCACATCCGCCACATCCGGCAGAAGCTTGGCGACGACGCGCACTACATCGAGACCATCCGCGGCGTCGGTTACAAGTTTAACGACCGCCAGGAGAACCGGCTGTAGGTTTTCCGCGGTCGCCGGAGGCAGCGCATGAAGCATAAGGTTGCGCTCGCAGCGACCTTCCTGAATCTCATCCTTTGCGTCGCCTTTTTGCTGGTCTGCGCATTTTCCGCGCAGAGCGCGATGGATCAGGCGGCATTGGAGGAATTGACGCGCGTCTGCACTTTCTTCGCTCCCGAGGTGGAGAAGGTGTCGGAGGCCGGCAGTCCCTCTGATTTCTTATACCAATCCGCCCAGGCGACGGGTTCGGGCTTCGCGCTGTACGATGCCGACGGCAAGACGCTGCTGGCCGGGGCGATTGGCGTGGGGCAGGAGCTTCGCCCGGGCACCCTCGGGCAGGCCTCCACCTTCCGCCAGAAGGGGCAGTACGGGCGCTGGACGCTCTACGCCGCAGCGAAGCTCTCAAATGGGAACTATCTTCTGGCCTTTCGCGCCGCTTCGACGCTGGGCCAGGCGATGGCGGGGAAGCCGTGGCTTTTGATCCTCTTGGCGCTGGTGGTCGCCGGCGTCAGCTTCGCCGCGTTCCAGACCTCCATCGACCGCACGGATTCCTTCGTGCGCAAGGTGCTGGACGTGCTCACACGGTTCTCGGAGGGCCGCTTTGACGCGCGGATCTCCGGCGTCGCGGCGGATTCCGTCGAGCAGACCGCCCACTTCAACGAGGTGCTGTCCCGCATCCAGGACAGCGTCTACAAGAACAAAGCCAGGAACCAGGCGCTGTCCACCGTGATGAACTACATGCAGAACGGCATCCTGGCGGTGGACGAAAAGCTGAACCTGATCCTGGTCACGCCCAGCGCCAAGAAGCTGCTGGGCATCACCGGGGCCATCGACGACCCGGTTCCGCTCAGCCAGGCGTCCAAGGACGTGAAGCTGGACACCGCGTTCACCGAGGCCATGACCCAGGACGGCGTGTACACCACCGAGGTGGCCGTGCGCACCGGCATGGGCCGCGCGCACATGCCGGTGCGGCTCTACCTGACGCCGATGACCAAGGACGGCGAGGTGGTGGGCGCGGTGGCGCTGGTGGAGGACATCACGGAGCTTCGGCGGCTCGAGCAGGTGCGCACCGACTTCGCCGCCAACGTGTCCCACGAACTCAAGACGCCGCTGACCAGCATCAAGGGCTTCGTGGAGACGCTGCAAAACGGCGCCATCAACAACCCCGATACCGCCCAGAAGTTCCTCAAGATCATCATGCTGGAGGCCGACCGGCTGACCCGGCTGATCAACGACATCCTGTCGATCTCAAAGCTCGAGTCCGGCACCGACAACCCGCCCAAGGAGTACATCCGGCTGGACAAGATGGCCCACGAGATCTCCGAAATGCTGTCCATCCTGGCGTCGGAGAAGGACGTGACCATCTCCTCCCGCGAGAACCAGGAGCCCAGCTTCGTCTACGGCAACTCCGACCAGATGGAGCAGATGTTGATCAACCTGATCGAGAACGGCATCAAGTACAACAAGCGCGGCGGATCGGTCAACGTGTCGGTGTACAGCAGCGAAAAGACGGTGAACCTGCTGATTTCGGATACCGGCATCGGCATCCCGGAGGAGCACCTGCACAGGCTGTTCGAGCGGTTCTACCGGGTGGACAAGGGCCGCTCCCGCTCGATGGGCGGCACCGGGCTGGGCTTGGCGATCGTCAAGCACATCGCCAGCAACATGGGCGCGATGATCGAAGTGCACTCCAAGTTCGGCGAGGGCACCGAGTTTTTGATCACGTTCCCCAGCGCGCACCCGCCCAAGGACGAGAACAAGCTGAACTACGACGACATGGCCGATTTCGACGACGGTACGGAGCCCGAAGCCCCCGATAAGCCTCTCACGTAAAACGCCGCGGGGGTATAATAAAATAAAAATACACTGCGGAGGTTCGCGCGGATGAAAGACAAGCTGATTTCCCTGGGCTACGAATACGCGAGCAAGGTCTACGAAGATCACGGCATCGACGTGGAGAAGGCGATGCGCGCCTGCCAGGAAGTCCCGGTCTCGATGCACTGCTGGCAGGGCGACGACGTGTGCGGCTTCGAGCGCGCGGACGGCGGCGCTTCCGGCGGCATCGCCACCACCGGCAACTATCCCGGCCGCGCCCGGACCGCGGACGAATTGCGGCAGGACATCGACCTGGCGCTGAAGCTGATTCCCGGCGCCAAGAAGCTCAACCTCCACGCCAGCTACGCGGAATTGGGCGGGCGGAACGTGGACCGGGACGCGTACACCATCGAACTGTTCCAAAACTGGGTGGACTGGGCCAAGTCCCATAAAATGGGCCTGGACTTCAACCCCACCTACTTCTCCCACCCGAAGGCGGAGAGCGGCTTCACGCTGGCCAGCCCCGACAAGGGCATCCGGGACTTCTGGATCGAGCACGGCAAGCGCTGCCGCGAGATCGCGCTGGAGTTTGGCAAGGCGCTGGGCCAGCGTTCCTCTGTCAACTTCTGGATGCCGGACGGCTACAAGGACGTGCCGGCGGACACCGCAGCGCCCCGTCAGCGGATGATGGAGTCGCTGGACGCGATCTTTGCCGGGGGCAAGATGGACCCGGCCCTCGAGGAGGACTCGGTGGAGTCGAAGCTCTTCGGCCTGGGCGTCGAGAGCTACACCGTGGGTTCCCACGAGTTCATGCTGCCCTACGCGCTGACCCGCGGGCTGCTCTATACGCTGGACGCGGGCCACTTCCACCCGACGGAGGTCATCTCCGCCAAGATCAGCGCCGTACTGCAGTTCCTGCCGAACATCCTGCTGCACGTGTCCCGCGGCGTCCGCTGGGACAGCGACCACGTGATCGCGCTGGACGACGAGCTGCAGAACATCATGAACGAGATCGTGCTGAACGGCTACACCGGGCGCGTTCGCATCGCGCTGGACTACTTCGACGCGTCGATCAACCGGGTCGCCGCCTGGGTCATCGGCATGCGCAACGCACAGAAGGCGCTGCTGAAGGCCTTCCTGACGCCCCGCGCGCGGCTGCTTGCGGCCGAGAAAGTGGGGGATTACACCACCCGCCTGGCGCTCCATGAGGAGAACAAGGCGCTGCCCTTCTCCGCCATCTGGGACGCCTACTGCCAGCAGCAGGGCGTGCCCTCGGGCGATGCGTGGCTGGAGACGGTCAAAAAGTACGAGGCGGACGTGCAGTTCAAGCGGTAATGAAATGGTTTAAAGGGATTTTCGCGGCATGGCGGGGCGTTGCGCCCCGCCATGCGCATAGGAGGGAGCATGGAAGACCTTTTTTCCGAGGGCATGAAGAAGATGGCGCCGCTGGCCGACCGGATGCGCCCCAGGACGCTGGACGAGTTCCTCGGCCAGAAGGAGATTGTGGGCGAGGGCACGCTATTGCGCCGCGCGATTATGGCCGACCGGCTGACCAGCTCGATCTTCTGGGGCCCGCCGGGCACCGGCAAGACCACGCTGGCCTCGATCGTCGCGAATGCCACCAAGGCGGAGTTTGTGAAGCTGAACGCCGTCACCAGCGGCGTGGCCGAGGTGCGGGAGGTAATCAAGGACGCGGAATCCCGGCTGAAACTGCGGGGCCGGAGCACGTATCTGCTGCTGGACGAGTGCCACCGCTGGTCGAAGACCCAGTCGGATAGCATCCTGCCGTCCATCGAGCAGGGCATCATCCGCTTCATCGGCTCCACCACCGAAAACCCGATGATCTCCATGACCCCCGCCATCGTCAGCCGCTGCCGGCTGTTCCACTTCGAGCTTTTGACGGAGCAGGAAGTGGAGCAGGCCGTGCTGAACGCGATCCGGGATAAAGAGCGGGGCTACGGCAATCAGTCGGTGGTGATCGACGACGCGGCGCTCAAGCACATCGCCCAGGTGGCCAACGGCGACGTGCGCGCCGCGCTGAACGCGCTGGAGCTGGCGGTGCTGACGACGCCGCTGGACGCAAACGGAGACACGAGGGTGACCCTCGAGGTCGCGGAGCAGTCGATCCAGAAGCGCGTGCTGAAGATGGACGAATCGATGCTCTACGACATGCTGTCGGCGTTCTGCAAAAGCCTGCGGGGTTCGGACAGCGACGCCGCGCTGGCCTGGTTCAGCCGGATGATCTACGCGGGGCTGGACCCGCGAATCATCGTCCGCCGGGTGATCGCCCACGCCAGCGAGGACGTGGGGATGGCAAACCCGAACGCGATGGTGCAGGCGGTCAGCGCGTGGCAGGCGCTGGAGGCCATCGGCATGCCGGAGGCGCGGCTTTCGATCACCCAGGCGATCCTTGCGGTGTGCGAAAGCCCCAAGTCCAACGCCGTCGTGATGGCGATCGACCGCGCGATGCGGGACGCGGAGAAGGGCGGATTCCAGCCGGTGCCCATCCACCTCCGGGATACCTCCTACAAGGGCGCGGCGAAGCTGGGCTACGGCGCGGACTACAAGTACGCCCACGACTTCCCGGGCCACTACGTGAAGCAGCAGTACGCGCCGATCGAGGCCAAGGGCATGCCCTACTACGAGCCGGGCGAACTGGGCTTTGAGGCGGAGATCCGGAAGCGCCGGGAGGAACTGAGGAAGTACGGCTTCGAAGGGTAGAAGGATAGAATGAACCGGCTGACTTGCGCCAGCCGGTTTATTCTGTCGCCTGCGGAGAGGCGGTTTCCTCAATCCGGATGGGGGGCACGATGTCCTTCGCCCGCTGCTGCATGCCGATCAGCCAGGTCCAGACGAACGCGATCAGCGCGATCAGCGCCGCCGCCGTCAGCATGGTGACGGTCCTGCGGATCAGCATGTTCTTCTGACGGAGGTACTTCGCGCGCAGCACTTCGTGGAAGGCGGTTTCCGTGCCAGCTTCCCGGCCGCGCCTGGGCGCTTTCTTCGCGCCGGACCCCTCCGCCTTGAACGCCTCGGCCAGCTGCCGGGAGAGCGCGAGGCACTGGCGGCGCGAGCGGCCGCAGCGGTCGCAGCCGGGGGATTTGCCGGGGTTCGCGCGCCCGCAAGCGCACACCCAGTAGGCGCCCGCGTCCAGGGGGCGAACCGCCGCGTCCGGCCCGGCCACCCGCCTCAGCGCTTCCAGTTCCACCGGCGCGGGGGGCTCCGGCAGATCCACCTCGATCAGCCGCTTCGGGTTGCCCTTCCAGGGGGATGCGCCTTCGAAGTCCACGCGGGCGAAGAACAGCGCGTCCCAGTGGCCGCCCGGCGCGGAATCGACCTCCAGCGGCAATATGAACGGCTCGTGGGGCGCGGCAAGAATCGGCTCGGCCATCAGCGGAATTTCCGCGCCGCCGCCAGCGCCCTGCCAGCTGATCACCGCCTCGAAGCCGGTCGCCGGGTGGTCCGACAGGTTGAACAGGCGCACAAAGCCCTTGACGCCGCGCTCGTCGTGCGTCAGGTCGTACCCCAGTAGTTCCACCGGACAGCCCAGATCCAGCCGCAAGCGCCCATCCCCCAACCGTTTTCCACCAGTATACCATATTTCGACAGCGAATGCGATGGTTTCAGCGCCCGCTTTCTTGACAATGCGCCCGGATGCCTCTACAATATAATGCATGCGGATCGGAGGGACTTCATGGCCTCGGACCTGAGGGCGCGCCTCAGGGCGATCGGCGGCGGCGCGCCAAAACCGGCACCATCGGGCGGACTCGTTGTGCGCGTGCACGAGGAGGACGTAGACCCGCGCCTTTTCGGGCTGGAACAGGCGGCGCTTACCCGGCTGGGCTTTCGGGGCGAATGGCCGGGGGCGCGCCGGGCGCTGTTTCTGGATACCGAAACCACCGGCCTCTCCGGCGGCGCGGGCACGGTGGCGTTCATGATCGGGTTCGGATTCCTTTTGGAGGACCGCTTCCGGGTCGAGCAGTACATGATGCGAAGCTACGCGGACGAGCCGCTCCTCGTCGCGAAGGCCGCGGAGATGCTCTCCCGCTTCGACGCGGTGGTCACCTTCAACGGCGACAATTTTGATTTGCCGCTGCTCGAGTCCCGCTTCACCATGTGCCGGATGCGGGAAGCCTGGCGGGTTTTGCCTCCGCTGGACCTGATGCACCCCGCCCGCAGGCTCTGGAAGCGGCGCCTGGGCAGCTACCGCCTGGGAGTTCTGGAGGATCAGATCCTGAGGAGCGGCCGCGTGGACGACCTGCCGGGCAGCGAGGCGCCGAAGCGCTTCTTTGAGGCGATAAAGACCCAGAATTTCGAGCCGCTGGAGGCGGTGTTCGACCACAACCGGCTGGATGTGGCGGCGCTGGCGAGGCTTTTATGCGCGCTGGGGGAGGCCTACGGGGAGCCGAGGCTGCTCACCGAGTCGGCGGATCTGTACTCGATGGGGCGGGTGCTGGAACGGCGCGGCGAGGACGAGGGCGCGAGGCGCTGCTACGTCGCCGCCGCGGTGCCGAAGCCGCTTTCGACCCTCGCGGCGCTCCGGGGCGAAAAATACCAGGCGGAGGCGAGCCGCGCCCTTTCGCTGATGCTCCGGCGCGCCGGGGAGTGGGCGCGGGCGGAGCGCGTGTGGCTGGAGATGCAAAAGCGCCGCCAGCTGGGCGTTTGGCCGCTGATCGAGCTGGCGAAATACTACGAGCACCGGGCGGGCAGGCTGCGGGACGCGCTATGCTTGACAGAACTGGCGCTGGCCGCCTCATCTGACGGGGCGGAGCGGGAGGCACTCTCCCGCCGGAGGCAGCGCCTTTTGCGCAAATTGGAGGGAATCGGATGAATCTCAAGGCGGAATTTATGGGCCGCAAGGCCTACAACACCCATCTGAAGGGCAACGCGCTGCTGGACAAGAAGATGTACAAGGAAGCGGAAGAAAAGCACCGGGAGGCGCTTGAGATCTACCGGCAGGCCATCGAGGCGGGGGACGAGAACCCCAACCACCTGATGGCCTACGGTGTGCTGTTGCTGCGCACCCGCGAATTCGAGAAGGCGCGGGCGATGATGCTCAAGGTGGAGAAGATACCCGGCCTGAATCAGGAGATGAAAAAGCAGCTCCGGCTCAACTACGCGGTTTGCGTATGGAAGCTGGGCCAGCTGGATCACGCGATCGAGCTGATGCGGCAGGCGTGCGTCTACGGCATGAATGCGACGGTCTACGGCTCGCTGGGCTACATGCTGATTGAGAAGGCGCGCCAGACGGGGGACTTCACCGAGGCCGTGGAGTTCAACCAGCAGGCCTACGAGTACGACGACGAGGACGCGGTGGTGCTGGATAACCTGGGCCAGATGAACCTGGCGATGGGCAAGCGCGAGGAAGCCTTCGATTTCTTCAAGCGCGCCCACGAGCGCAAGCCCACCCAGGTGGATACGCTGTACTACCTGGCGAAGCTCTACCATGAGGACGGCGAGACCGAAACCGCGGTCAAGATGCTGGAGCGCGCGCTTTCCCAGACCTACTCCGCGCTGTGCACCACCACCCGGGAGCAGGCGCAGCAGCTGCTGGATCAGATCCAGGCGAAGTAGCTCGCTCCGGAACCGGACATTTGACGGGAGGCGCGCCATGAGCATCGAATACCGGGAGAACGGATTGACGGCGGAGGCGCTGGCGCGCTTGCGGAACCGGGAGGGCTGGACGCACATCGAGGTCTTTCAGGCGCAGAAGGCGCTGGAGCGCACGCTGTTCTCGGTGGCGGCGTACTCGGACGGGGAGATCGTCGGGATGGGGCGGCTGATCGGGGACGGCGCGCTGATCTGGTACATCCAGGACGTGATCGTGGCCCCGGAGCACCGCGGCGAGGGCATCGGGCGCGCCATCGTGGTGAGGCTCGTGGAGTACGCCAAGGCGAACAGCCTGCCCGACACCGGCGTCGCCATCGGCCTTCTGTCGGCCAGGGGCAAGGAGCCCTTTTACGAAAAGCTGGGGTTTTACCGGCGCCCAAACGACCACGAGGGCGCGGGCATGATGATCCGGACGAGGGGATCATGAGACGGCGCACCCCCCGCAAGGCTGCGGCCTTGCGGGGGGTGCGTTTTAAGCGGTGGCGGCCTACGGCCGCTTTGATTGAACATGGGGGCTCCGGCCCCCAAGCCCCCAGGATATGAGAAACCCGCTGCGCTCAAAACGCCGCGGGTTTTATGAAGGATCAGTCCAGGATCAGGCACTTGCCGGTCATTTCCTTCGGCTGGGGGATGCCCATCATGTGGAGCAGCGTCGGCGACAGGTCGCACAGCCGCCCATCGGTGGCCAGCGCGTGCTTCGGGTGCGCCGGGTCGATCACCAGCATGGGCACGGGGTTGGTCGTGTGGGCGGTGAAGGGCTCGCCCGTCACCGGGTCAACCATCTGGTCGGCGTTGCCGTGGTCGGCGGTGACGATGGCCTTGCCGCCCATTTGCAGCACCGCGTCCACCACGCGCCCCACGCATTTGTCCACCGTGCGCACCGCCTGGATCGCGGCCTCCACGACGCCGGTGTGGCCCACCATGTCGCAGTTGGCGAAGTTCAGGATCATCAGATCGTACTTGCCGGACAGGACGCGCTTTACCGCCTCGTCGGTGACTTCAAGGGCGCTCATCTCGGGCTTCAGGTCGTAGGTGGCGACCTTGGGCGACGGGATCAGCGCGCGATCCTCGCCGGGATTGGGCGCTTCCACGCCGCCGTTGAAGAAGAAGGTCACGTGCGCGTACTTTTCGGTCTCGGCGATGCGCAATTGCGTTTTGCCCAGGCTTGCCATGTACTCGCCCATCGTGTTCTTGAGGGAATCCGGGTGGAAGGCGACCTCAAGGTTCGTGAACGTCGCATCGTACTGGGTCATCGATACGAAGTGTACGCTCTTGTAGCCGCCGACGCGCTCGAAGTCCTTGAAAGCTGGCTCGATCAGCGCGCGGGTCAGTTCCCGGGTGCGGTCGGGCCGGAAGTTGTAGAAGATGATCGAGTCGCCCGCCTCGACGGTGGCGACGGGCTTGCCGCCCTTCAGCACCACCGTGGGCTTCACGAACTCGTCGGTCACGTCGTCGTCGTAGGACTTCTGCATCGCCTCGGCGGCGCTTGAAGCGGTGAGGCCGACGCCCATCAGCGCCTCGTAGCCCTTCTGCACGCGCTCCCAGCGCTTGTCGCGATCCATCGACCAGTAGCGGCCCGCCACGGTGGCGATCTTGCCGCAGCCGATCTCGGCCATCTTGCCCTCGAGCGTCAGGATGAAGTCCTTGCCGCTGGTCGGCGGCACGTCGCGGCCGTCCATCAGGCAGTGGACGAAGGCCTTGTCCGCCATGCCGTGGCGCTTCGTGAGCTCCAACAGGGCGTACAGGTGCGTCAGGTGGCTGTGGACGCCGCCGTCGGAGCACAGGCCGATGAAGTGCACCTTGCCACCCGTCTTTTTGGCCGACTCGATCGCGCCCACCAGCGCCGGGTTTTCGAAGAAGTCGCCGTCCTCGATGGACTTGGTGATGCGGGTCAACTCCTGATACACCACGCGCCCCGCGCCGATGTTCAGGTGGCCCACCTCGCTGTTGCCCATCTGCCCGTCCGGAAGGCCCACCGCGAGGCCCGACGCGCCGATCTGCGTCATCGAGTACTGCGCGGCCAGCTTGTCCAGGTTGGGCGTGCCGGCGGCGTAAATGGCGTTGCCCTCATGGGCCGGGTTGATGCCGAACCCGTCCATGATGATGAGTGCGGTGATGGCCATTAGAAGTTCACCACCTGGGAGAAGTCCTGAGCTTTCAGGCTGGCCCCGCCGATCAGGCCGCCGTCGATTTCGCTCTGCGCCATCAGGCCCTTGACGTTGCCGGGGTTCATCGATCCGCCGTACTGGATGCGGACCTTGTTCGCGATCGCCTTGCCGTACTTGCCGGCGATGGCCTTGCGGATCACGCCGATGGTCTCGTTGGCCTGCTCGTCGGTGGCGGTGAGGCCGGTGCCGATGGCCCACACGGGCTCGTAGGCGACGACGACGTTCGCGATCTGCTCATCGGTCAGGCCGGTCAGCGCCATCAGCGTCTGGTAGGAGACGATGGCGTCGGTATAGTTGCCCTCGCGCTCTTCCTTGCTCTCGCCCACGCAGATGATCGGGGTCAGCCCGGCGGCCACGGCGGCGACGGTGCGCTTGTTGACGGTCTTGTCGGTTTCGCCGAAGTACTGGCGGCGCTCGGAGTGGCCGATGATCGCGTACTCGCAGCCGACGGCCTTGAGCATATCGCAGGAGAGTTCGCCGGTAAAGGCCCCTTTCGGCGCGAAGTGCACGTTCTGGGCGCCGAGCTTTACGTTGGTGCCCTTCAGGATGGGCGCGACCGCCGCGAGGCATACCGCGGGCGGGCACACGACCACGTCGCACTTGGCGTCTTTGACCAGCGGGATCAGCTCCGTGACCAGCTGGACGGCTTCTTCGGGCGTCTTGTTCATTTTCCAGTTGCCGGCGATGATGGGTTTGCGCATGGGGATGTCCTCCTTAAAATTTCGATTGTACGCCGGAGCCTTTCGGCTCCGGCGGTATTTGGGTTGCGGTTTACTTGTCGTTCAGCGCCGCGACGCCGGGCAGCTCCTTGCCCTCCAGGAATTCGAGGGACGCGCCGCCGCCGGTGGAGATGTGGCTCATCTTGTCGGCCAGGCCCATCTGGGTGACCGCCGCCGCCGAGTCGCCGCCGCCGATGATGGTGGTGGCGCTGGACGATGCCATCGCCTTGGCGATGGCCAGCGTGCCCTCCGCGAAGTTGGGCATCTCGAACACGCCCATCGGGCCGTTCCAGACCACCGTCTTGGCCTTCGCGATTTCCGCGGAGAACAGCTCGATGGTCTTGGGGCCGATGTCCATGCCCTGGAAGCCCTCCGGGATGGCCTTCGCGTCCACCAATTTGATGTTGCAGTCGTTGGAGAAGGCGTCGCCCGCCAGGTTGTCCACCGGCAGCAGCATCTTGACGCCCTTGGCCTTGGCCTTTTCAAGCAGTTCCTTGGCCAGGTCGATGCGCTCCGCGTCCAGCAGGCTCCCGCCGATCTCGCCGCCCTGCGCCTTGATGAACGTGTAGGCCATGCCGCCGCCGATCAGGAGGACATCGACCTTATCCAGCAGGTTCGTGATGACGCCGATCTTATCCTTGACCTTCGCGCCGCCCAGGATCGCCACAAATGGGCGAGCCGGGTTGGTGATCGCGCCGCCCAGGAAGTCCAGCTCCTTGCCGATCAGGAAGCCCGCGACCGCCGGCAGGAAGGCGGCCACGCCCGCGGTGGAGGAGTGCGCGCGGTGCACCGTGCCGAACGCGTCGGACACGTAGATGTCGGCCATCGAGGCCAGCTCCTTGGACAGCGCGGGGTCGTTCTTTTCCTCGCCCGGCTCGAAGCGGACGTTCTCGAGCAGGACCGCCTCGCCCGGCTTCACGGCCGCGGCCAGCGCCTTGGCGTCCGGGCCCACGACATCCTTGGCCAGCTTGACGGTGAAGCCCAGCTTCTGGCTCAGCGACTTCGCCACCGGCGCCAGCGAGAACTTGGCATCAAATCCGCCCTTGGGACGGCCCAGGTGCGAGCACAGGATGACCGCGGCGCCGCTGTTCAGCAGGTACTTGATCGTGGGAAGCGCGGCGTTGATGCGCGTTTCGTCGGTGATGTTGTACTCCGCGTCCAGCGGCACGTTGAAGTCGCAGCGCACCAGGACTTTCTTGCCCTTTACGTCGATGTCCTTGACCGTCTTCTTGTTCATGTGCCACACTCCTATCCAGATCTATATATTAAAATATGGAAACCCTTGAACACCGCAAACAATATACCCTAAAATTGTTAATCTGTCCAGCGCGCAAAAATAGATTGCCCGGATTGCTGCGATTTTAACGTGAAAATGGTATAATAAACCGCCTTGAATCTTGGAGGTGAACCGGTGCCGATCATTGAGATTACAGACGCCTGCTACCATTACGGCGAGGACAAGAAAAACGCGGTGGACGGCGTGACGATGCGGGTCGAAAAGGGCGAGTTCGTGGCAGTGCTCGGGCACAACGGCAGCGGCAAATCGACGCTGGCGAAGCTGATGAACGCGCTGTTTTTGCCGGCCTCCGGCCGCGTCGTGGTGGCGGGGCTGGATACGTCCGGGGCGGACAACGCCTGGGAAGTGCGCCGCCACTGCGGCATGGTGTTCCAAAACCCGGACAACCAGCTGGTCGCCACCGTGGTGGAGGAGGACGTGGCGTTCGGCCTGGAAAACATCGGCGTGCCCAGCCCGGAGATCCGGCGGCGCGTGGACGAGGCGCTTTCGATGGTGGGCATGAGCGAGTACGCCCGCCACGCGCCCCACATGCTGTCCGGCGGGCAGAAGCAGCGGGTCGCCATCGCGGGCGTCGTCGCGATGCGGCCGGACGTGATCGTGTTCGACGAGGCCACCGCCATGCTGGACCCGGCCGGGCGGCGGGACGTGATGGCCATCGCGCAAAACCTCAACCGCGAGGGCATCACGGTGGTCTGGATCACCCACTTCATGCGGGAGGCCGCGCTGGCGAACCGGCTGATCGTGATGGACAGGGGAAAAATCGCGATGGAGGGCGCGCCGCGGGACGTATTCTCCCAGGTGGAGGCGGTGCGCGCGCTGGGGCTGGACGTGCCGGAGATGGTGGATCTGGCGGGGCAGCTGCGCGCAAAGGGCGTTCCGTTGCCGGAGGGCCTCATGACTGTGGACGAAATGGCGGTGGAACTTTGTCGATTGAAGTGAGGGCGCTCAGCCACATCTACATGCCGGGCAGCCCGTTTCAATCGGTGGCGCTGCACGACGTGAGCCTGACCATCCCGGACGGGCAATTCGTCGGGCTGATCGGCCACACCGGCAGCGGCAAGTCCACGCTGGTGCAGCATTTGAACGGCCTCATCAAGCCCACCAGCGGCGAGGTGCTGGTGGACGGGCAGTCGCTGTCCGACAAGGCCACAGACCTCCGCGCGGTGCGCCGCAAGGTGGGGCTGGTGTTCCAGTACCCGGAATATCAGCTCTTTGAAGAAACCGTCGCCAAGGACATCGCCTTCGGGCCGTCGAATTTGGGCCTCTCCCAGGGCGAGATCGACGAGCGCGTCAAGGAGGCGGCGGCGCTGGTGGAATTGAACGAGGAGCTGCTCGCCCGCTCGCCGTTTGATCTGTCCGGCGGGCAGAAGCGGCGCGTGGCCATCGCCGGAGTGCTGGCGATGCGCCCGACGACGTTGATTCTGGACGAGCCTGCCGCGGGCCTCGACCCCAAGGGCCACAAGCGGATGATGAACATCATGCGTTCGCTTCACGAGCGGGGCGGCATGACGCTGGTCATGGTGTCCCACAGCATGTCGGACGTGGCGAAACTCTGCTCCCGCATCCTGGTGATGAATAAGGGCACGCTGGCGATGGACGGGAGCCCGGAGCAGATCTTCATGCTGGGCACGAAGCTCACGGAAATGGGCCTGGGGCTGCCGGAGAGCGCGGAATTGTCCGAGCGGCTGCGCGGCGAGGGGTTTCACCTGCCGCCGGACGTATGGAAGCTGGAGCAGCTGGTGGAATGCCTGCCCGGGCTGCTTTCGAAGAAGGGGGGGACCGGCGGTGGCGCTTGACATCACGCTGGGCCAGTTCTTCCCCGGCGACTCCCCGCTGCACCGGCTGGATCCCCGGGCGAAGCTGCTGTTGACGCTTTCGATGATCGTGGGCGTGTTCCTGGCCGACAGCTACCCGGCGTACGCGATCTTCTTTACCTACGTGCTGGCCGCGGCGTGGCTTTCCGGAATCCCGATCCGGCTGATGCTGAAGGGGCTGAAGGCGGTCTACTTCATCATCGCGCTGACCTTCGTGCTCAACGCGTTTTTCGGCACCGGGCAGACGGTGCTCGTCCGCTGGCAGTTTCTGACCATCACGCGGGAGGGCCTGCGCACCGCGGTGTTCATGGCGCTCCGGCTGATGCTGCTCGTATTCGGCACGCAGCTGTTGACATTGACCACGTCGCCCATCGCGCTGACGGACGGCCTCGAGCGGCTGTTCTCGCCGTTTGCGAAGGTCGGCTTCCCCGCCCACGAGATGGCGATGATGATGTCGATCGCGCTTCGGTTCATCCCGACGCTGCTGGAGGAGGCCGACAAGATCATGAAGGCCCAGACCGCGCGGGGCGCGGACTTTGAGAGCGGCAACCTGATGGCCCGGGCGAAAGCGATGATCCCTCTCTTGGTGCCGCTCTTTGTCAGCGCGTTCCGGCGGGCGGACGAACTGGCGCTGGCGATGGAGGCTAGATGCTACCGCGGCGGCGAGCACCGCACGCGCCTGAGGGTTTTGAAGTACACGGCGCTCGACGCCTGGGCGGGCGTCAGCATGGCAATGCTGCTCACGCTGGTGGTCGTGGTATGACGAGGCGCATCCGGCTGACCGTCGAATACGACGGTACCGCCTACGCGGGCTGGCAGCGGCAGATCAACGCGGTCTCCGTGCAGCAGAAGCTGGAGGAGGCCGCCGGGAAGCTGACCGGCGAAGACATCCGTGTCACCGGCGCCAGCCGCACCGACGCGGGCGTGCACGCGCTGGGGCAGGTGGCCCACTTCGACACCGCCTCCCGCATCCCGGGGGACAAGTTCTGCTTCGCGCTCAACACGATGCTGCCGCCGGACATCCGGGTCAGCGCCTCTTGTGAAACGCGCTCGGACTTCCACGCCCGGTTCGACGCGAAGGGCAAGCTCTACCGCTACCTGATCCACAACCACCCCCATGCGCCCGCGCTCGGCCGGAACACCCACGCCCACGCGATCTACCCGCTGGACGAGGAACTGATGCACGAGGAGGCGCAGCTCTCGGTCGGCACCCACGACTTTCAGGCGTTCGCGGCCAGCGGCTCGATCGTGAAGGACACCGTGCGCACCATTCACGAGGCGCGGGTGCTCAGGGACGGGAACGAGGTGGAACTGCTGGTCCGGGGCGACGGTTTTTTGTACAACATGGTGCGGATCCTCGCGGGCACATTGATCGCGGTGGGCGGCGGCCAATTGGCACCGGGCGCGATCGCCCGGGCGATCGAGAGCAAAAACCGGCTGGACCTGGGCGCCACCGCCCCGGCCTGCGGCCTGACGCTGATGAAGGTCTACTACGACGACGATCCGCCGGAGGGTGATGAGCCGCCCTTTTTGTTCTTGCCGTGACGCCCGCGCTTTGCTGCCTTTGTTGCGCCTGTGGGAACCTTTTCCAGCGAAGATTGCGTCAAAACTGCATAATCGCTGGGAGGTGTCGCGCTTGAAGCGGATTTGCGCTTTGATTTTTCTCCTCGCGGTACTCCTGTGTCCGACGGCGAGCGCCGGAGAGAACATGGCACCCTCGGAGGACTGCTATGTGTTCAGCGACGGGTGGATTTACTTCCGGGCGGTGTCGGGCGACGGATACGCGGTGTGCAGGATGCGCGAGGACCTGTCCGGTCTTGAAAAGCTCGCGGATTCAGGCGGATACTACCTGAGCGTCGCGGGAGACGCGCTCTACTTTATTGTAAGCGGCCAGATCAGGCGGGTTGGCGTGGATGGCAAGGGGCTAAAGACACTCGCTCCGGTCGGCGATTGGGACAACACGCTGATTTCGACCGGCGACTACGTCTACGTGCGCAGCGGTGACAAAATCCTGCGCTACCGGGCGGACCCCTGGAAGAAGGTCGGTTCGATTCCGGTGCGCAAAACGGACACCGCCTTTGAGATCGCCGACGGTTGGATATACCTCGCGGGGTCCGATGACACCGCGCGCTCCAGCCGAACGTTCTACCGGGTTCGGACAGATGGTTCCGATCGCGGAAAATGGTTTGAGGCGCCCAATTACGGAAGCCTGACTATGTGGACCATTTGGGGCGGCAAAATGTACTACGGCCTGGAGGACTCCGCCCGGGGCACGGCGCAGCTCCGGCGCGTGAACCTGGACGGAACCCAGGACGAACTGGTGCTGGAAGACCTGTGGGCGCGCTGGATCCGGGGCGGATGGGCATACGGCACGAGATTCGTTTCCAGGCCGGAGATCACCACCTGGGGCGACGAGCAGTCGCGCATGTACGATACGCAGGGGGCTTACCGGGTGAACCTTGAAACCGGCGAGAGCCAGTATCTGGGGGGCCATGACATCTTCAGCATGCGGCCCGCCGGAGAGATCATCGTTCTGGAAGAGGACGACGCCTGGAGCGACGCGCCTCCGGCCGTGATCCGCGCGGATGGGACCGAGCTGGGCTTTGCGCCCCGCTTAACCGCCTGAATCAATCAAACGTTAGCGATAAAATTTTGTGAACAGGCGACAACACTGCCTGTTTATGCTATAATCATGCATTGGATAACAGTTCAGCTCAGTCAAAGGGAGGACGCAAAATGCAGTATTCTCACGAAGTGGAGCAGATGGTCTGCGTGGCGAAGGGCCCCAACCACGGCCCGGCTCCGATCCCGGAAGAGGGAAAGTGGGTGCAGGCCAAGGAAATCACCGACATCTCCGGCCTGACCCACGGCATCGGCTGGTGCGCGCCGCAGCAGGGCGCCTGCAAGCTGACCCTGAACGTCAAGGGCGGCGTCGTCCAGGAGGCGCTGGTGGAGACCATCGGCTGCTCCGGCATGACCCACTCCGCCGCGATGGCGGCCGAGATCCTGCCCGGCAAGACCATCCTGGAGGCGTTGAACACCGACCTGGTCTGCGACGCGATCAACACCGCGATGCGGGAACTGTTCCTGCAGATCGTCTACGGCCGCACGCAGTCCGCGTTCTCCGAAGACGGGCTTCCCATCGGCGCCGGCCTTGAGGACTTGGGCAAGGGCCTCCGCTCCCAGGTGGGCACCATGTACGGCACCAAGGCCAAGGGCGTCCGCTACCTGGAGATGGCCGAAGGCTACGTGATCGACATCGCCCTCGATGAGGACGACGAGGTCTGCGGCTACAAGTTCCTCTCCCTCGGCAAAATGATGGACGCCATCAAGAAGGGCGTGAGCCCCGCCGAGGCCTACGAAAAGAACATCGGCACCTACGGCCGTTACGCCGAGGCGCCCAAGCACATCGACCCGCGCAAGCAGTAAAGAGAGGTGAAATCCATGATCCGTTTTGAAGGTTACGAGCGCCGCATCGGCAAGATTCAGCCGATTCTTGAAAAGTATGGCTTCAAAGACTTCGAAGCCGTCCGCGATTTCACCCTTTCCAGGGGCGTCGATGTGGATAAGATCGTCCGCTCCATCCAGCCCATCGCCTTTGAGAACGCGGTGTGGGCCTACGCGCTGGGCGCCGCCATCGCGCTGAAGAAGGATTGCAGGAGCGCAGCCGAGGCCGCCGAGGCCATCGGCGAAGGCCTGCAGGCGTTCTGCATCCCCGGCTCCGTCGCCGACCAGCGCCAGGTGGGCCTGGGCCACGGCAACCTGGCCGCGATGCTGCTGCGCGAGAACACCAAGTGCTTCTGCTTCCTGGCGGGCCACGAGTCCTTTGCCGCCGCCGAGGGCGCCATCGGCATCGCCCGCACCGCCAACAAGGTCCGCAAGGAGCCGCTCCGCGTGATCCTGAACGGCCTGGGCAAGGACGCCGCGATGATCATCAGCCGCATCAACGGCTTCACCTATGTGCAGACGAAGTACGATTACTACACCGGCGAACTCAAAATCGTCAAGGAAAAGGCCTACTCCGTCGGCGACAAGGCCAATGTGCGCTGCTACGGCGCGGACGACGTGCGCGAGGGCGTGGCCATCATGCACCACGAGGACGTGGACGTCTCCATCACCGGCAACTCCACCAACCCCACCCGCTTCCAGCACCCGGTGGCGGGCACCTACAAGAAGGAGTGCATCGAGAAGGGCAAGAAGTACTTCTCCGTGGCCTCCGGCGGCGGCACCGGCCGCACGCTGCATCCGGACAACATGGCCGCCGGCCCCGCCTCCTACGGCATGACCGACACGATGGGCCGCATGCACTCCGACGCCCAGTTCGCGGGTTCCTCCTCCGTGCCGGCGCACGTGGAGATGATGGGCCTGATCGGCATGGGCAACAACCCGATGGTGGGCGCCTCCGTCGCGGTCGCGGTCGCCGTCGAGGAGAGCTTCAAGTAAATTCATTGCGAAAAGGAAGGGTTGCCCGCGCGGCAGCCCTTTCTTTTGGCTCGTTTTGCGCAAATTTCGCTGGAAATCGGCACAGGCTTATGGTATGATAGCGAGAGATATAAGAGGGAAGAGCGCACGAGGAGCGTTTTCAGTGAATAGAACGAAAAAACTGATCGACGAAATGAGCCAAAAGGGGCTGGAGGCCGCCTGGATCCTGTCGCGGGAGAATTTTCGGTATCTGACGGGTTTCGCGGGCGAGGGTTCGCTGTTCGTGTCGAAGGGGAAGACCGTCATATTGACGGACTTCCGCTACGTCGAGCAGGCGGCCAGGGAATCGCCGGGCATCCCGGTGGTTCAGACGAGCGGAGATTACAAGGTCGAGGACGCGCTCCGCGGCCTGACCCAGGAATTGTCTATGAAGGCGGTCGCCATCGAGCGCAACCTGGTCACGCTGGATCAGTACGACAAGCTGCCAAAAGGTGTGGAGTACCCGGCGCTCTCCGGCATCCCGGAGAGGATGCGAAGGGTCAAGGATGAGTCGGAACTGGCCGCCATCCGCAAGGCCTCCCGGATCGCCTGCCAGGCGTTTTCCGGGATGCTGTCCGTCATCCGCGCCGGGATGACCGAGAAGCAGGTCGCCATCGAGCTGAATAACCATATGTTGAGGCTCGGCAGCGAGCAAGAGGCGTTCTCCACCATCGCCTGTGCGGGCGTCAACGGGTCGCTGCCCCACGCGGTGCCGTCGGATCATGTGCTTCAGGAGGGCGAACTTCTGACGCTGGATTTTGGCGCGCAGGTGGACGGCTACAAGACCGACATGACGCGCACCGTGGCCATCGGCGAGGTTTCGCCGCAGCTTCGGCAGGTCTACGAGGACGTGCTGGCCGCGCAGCAACTGGCGCTCCAGGCGGTCCGCGCCGGCGCAAAGTGCCGCGAGGTGGATTTTACCGCCCGGAGCTACCTGGACGCGCGCTATCCAGGCGCGTTCGGGCACGGGCTGGGCCACTCGGTGGGGCTGTTCATCCACGAGCAGCCGCAGTTCAGCACCCGGTCGGAGGATTCGCTCGAGGCGGGCATGGTGATGACGGTGGAGCCGGGCGTGTACCTGCCGGGCGTGGGTGGATGCCGCATCGAGGACAGCGTGATCGTGACAGAGGACGGATTTGAGAACCTGATCGACGCGCCTAAAGCTTTGATCGTTCTATAATTTTTGACGGATCTTTAAGGAGGAATATCATGGTTACGGCTGGCGATTTCAAGAAGGGCCTTACGGTGGAGTTTGATGGCGGCGTCTGGATCATTGTGGATTTTCAGCACGTCAAGCCCGGCAAGGGCGCGGCGTTCGTGCGCACCCGGATCAAAAACATCATGACCGGCGCGGTGCTGGAGCGCACGTTCAACCCCACCGACAAGATGCCCAAGGCGGTCATCGAAACCAAGGAGATGCAGTATCTCTACGGCGACGGCGACCTATACTACTTCATGGACACCGAGACCTTTGAGCAGATCGGCCTGACCCACGAGCAGGTGGAGGACGCGATTCCCTACGTCAAGGAGGAGACCAAGGTCACCGTGCGCTTCTTCAAGGGCGCCGCGTTCTCGGTCGCCGCGCCCAATTTCGTCGAACTCAAGGTCACCGAGACCGAGCCCGGCTTCCGCGGCGACACCGCCACCGGCACCTATAAGCCCGCCACCGTCGAGACCGGCTACACGCTGCAGGTGCCGCTGTTCGTCGAAGTGGGCGACGTGCTGCGCATCGATACCCGCAACGGCGAGTACATGGAGCGCGCGTAAGCGGCGAGGGTCTCGCGATCAACATCGGGGAGGCGAGGACATGAGCAATCTGGGTGAGAAGGTTTCCTACCTGAAGGGACTGGCCGAGGGCATGAAGATCGACGCTTCTTCGGGCGAGGGGAAGCTGATCGTGCAGATGATCGATGTGCTCAGCGAGGCCGCGAAGCAGCTGGACGAGCTCCAGGAGGCCTATCAAGAGCTGAACGACTACGTGGAGTGCATCGACGACGACCTCGAAGAGCTGGAACTCCAATGCGAAGGCGATGAGGACGAGGACGGCTTCGACTTCGACGAGGACGAGCCGGACTTGGGCGAGGAGGACGACGAGGAGGGCGGCTTCACCTTCGTCGGCGACCGCGAGGACGAGCAGGGCGAGGAGGGCGACGAAACCGCCGAATCCGGCGAGGACGAGGAGTTCGACGACTCGGACGACTGCGCGATGTACGTGGGCTGCCTGTGCCCGGAGTGCGGCGGCATGTTCTGCATCGACTCCGGAAACAACGGCGAGAAGCTGCTGATCTGCCCCCACTGCGGCGCCAAGGTGACCGGCGTGCCGATGGACTTTGAAAACGTCCCGATGGCCAAGCCCGCGCCCGAGGAGCCGGAGCCAAAATAGCTGCTTGCGACAATGATACGCCCCGGCATTTGCCGGGGTCAAGCTGTTGACAAACCTCGTTGTGCTTTCAATTCATTTCCGGCGACTTGCCGGCGGAAATGGTTTCCGTAACTAGTGCGAACACTGGTGGAGGAAACGTTTCCTTGGGTCAGTGCGCCGCCCGGAAACGCCGCAGCGTTTCAGGCGCACGCAGGTCTTCTTCCTTTGCGTTGAAAAACCCCTCAGGGTTTTTCAACGCTCTGGCCCCGGCATTTGCCGGGGTTTTTCAAAACCCGTGGAGCTGGGAGGGAACGGCATGCAAGAGGTCTTTCGCGCGGCCGCCAGGCGGCTGAAGGCCGGGGAAGCGGCGACGCTGGTCACGGTGGTGCAATCGAACGGCTCCGCGCCCCGGCACGCGGGCGCGGTCATGGCGGTGTTTGAGGACGGGAGGACGGAGGGCACCGTGGGCGGCGGCGCGGTGGAGAACGCCGCGAAAACCCGCGCCGGGGAGCTATTGGGCGGGGCGGGGGAGATCCAAAGCTACGACCTGAGCCGGGACGACGCCGCCGGGCTGGGCATGATCTGCGGCGGCGGCGTGACGCTGCTCTACAACCCGATTTCCAAGGGCAACGCCGCGGCGGTTTCGATCTTCGGCGGCATTTTGGCGGCGGCGGAGCAGCGCGTTCCCCGGTGGCTGGCGCAGGAGCTCTGGGAGGACGGGTCGGTCCGCATGGCGCTCTACGGCCGGGACAAGCTGGAGCTGGGGGACAAATTAGAACCGGAGCCGCCCCGGGGCGCGCTGCCCGCCTTCCAACCGGGTGATCGGCCGCGCTTCGTGCTGCCGGTGGTCGCGGTTGGGCGGGCGCTTGTTTTCGGCGGCGGGCACGTGTCCCGCGCGCTGGTGCCGATCCTGAGCAGCGTCGGCTTCCCGGTGTTCGTGTTCGAGGATCGGGAGGAATTCGCGGATCCCGCGCGCTTTCCGGACGCCGCCGGGGTCTTACTGTGCCGCCTGGACGACTTCCTGGGCGAGGTGAAGATCGCCCCGGAGGACTTCGCGGTCATCGTGACCCGCGGCCACCAGAAGGATTACGAGGTGCTGAAGCAGGTGTTGAGCACCCAGGCCGCCTACATCGGCATGATCGGCAGCCGCGCCAAGGTGGCGACCACCAAGGATCGGCTGGCGGCGGACGGCTTCGAGTGGGACGATTTGGCCCGGGTGTACGCGCCCATCGGCCTCCCCATCGGCGCGGAGACGCCGGAGGAAATCGCGGTCAGCATCGCGGCGGAGATGATTCAGCGCCGCTCGCAGCTGAGATGATCCTGAACTGATGCGGGATTTCAAATGCTTCAAAAACCGGCGGGGCCGCTTGGCTCCGCCGGATTCTTTACGCGTGGACTTCGATCCAGGATTCTTTTTTCTCGACCGCTTTCCCGATCCGCCGGGCGGAAGGCACCGCGCCGGAGAGCGCCGCCAGCAATTCGTCCGCGTCCATTGGATCCACTGCGATCAAAAGGCCCCCGGAGGTCTCGGGGCCGAACAGCACGTCCATGATTTCAAGCGGCACGCCGTCCGAGCACACATGAGGCTCCGCGAAGCCGCGGTTGCGGTACATGCCCTCGGGAAGGATGCCCGTCCGGGCCAATTCCAGCGCCTCCGGCAGCATGTCCACCGCGCCCGCGTCGATGGAAAGCGCCGCGCGGGAACCCTGCGCCATCTCCAGCGCGTGGCCCATCAGCGAAAAGCCGGTCACGTCGGTGCACGCGTGCACCCGGAAGCGCACCATAGCGTCCCTCGCCGCGCGGTTGAGCGCCGTCATCTGGCGGACCGCCCTTTCGGCCGCCGCTTCCGAAACCAGCCCCGCCTTCTGCCCGGTCATCACAATGCCCACGCCCAGCGGCTTCGTCAGAATCAGTGCGTCGCCGGGCATCGCGCCGCAGTTTTTCAGCACCCTGTCCGGCCGCACGAAGCCGGTCACCGCCAGGCCGTACACCGGCTCGGTCAGAAGGATCGAGTGGCCGCCGGTGATGATCGCGCCCGCCTCGTAGGCCGCGTCGCAGCCGCCCCGCAAAATCTCCCGGATCGCGTCGCCCGGCATCTGCTTGGGCATGCCCAGGATATTCTGCGCCAGCTTTGGCTCGCCGCCCATCGCGTACACGTCCGACAGCGCGTTGGCGGCGGCGATGCGCCCGAATGTGTAGGGGTCGTCCACGATCGGCGGGAAGAAGTCCACGGTGTTGACGATGGCGAGTTCTTCCGACACCTTGTAGACCGACGCGTCGTCGCTCTTGTCGTAGCCGACCAGCAAATTCTCATCCTGGACGGTTTTCAGGCCGCCCAACAGCTTCGACAACATCCCCGCGCCCACCTTCGCGCCGCAGCCTGCGCACTTGGCGAGCTTGGTCAGCTTGATATCATCCACGAAGGATTCCTCCCAGCATCAGGATGGCCTCCAGCGCGCCGCCGCCGATGGAGCGCGCCTTGTCGGAGACGGTGAAGCAGTGCCGCACTTCACAGCGGGGGTCCACGTCGCCGCTTTTCATCCCCCGGCGCACCGGCGTGCCCTCCCGGAGCAGCCCCCGGAGCACGCCGGAGATCCGCGCCACCACCGGCACGCCCGCCACCTCCGCCACCGCCTCGCCCGCCTGAACGAGGTCGCCGATCGATTCCAGCGGGTGGAAGATTCCGTCCGCGGGGGAACGGAGCAGCCGCTCCAACGCGTAGCCGCCGATCTCGCCGGGCACGCCGGTGTTGGGCAGCGCGGAGCCGGAGAGCAGCACCCGGCCCAGGTCGTGGCCGCGCATGGTCTCCACCACCGCGTGGCAGTCCACCCCCGCGGCAAACCCCGGCCCCAGCGCCACGACGACAAGGGCATCTTGAATCGAAGTGCCGGTATTGCGCTTGGCCAGGATCGCGTCCACCAGCGCGAACGGCTTGAGCATCTCCAGGCAGCGGGCCTCCGGGTCCGGGATCACCGGGACGCCGCCCGCTTGCAGTACGCAGAGCGCCTCCGCCGCGTCCGCCGCCCGCCGCGCGCGGATGCCCTCCACCATCATTTCGCCCTCCGGGATGGCTTCGCAGAAGCTGACCGTTCTGCGGACGGCGGTGGGGTGGGGGAGGTCGGTCATGGCGACGCCGAAACCGGCGCGCGCGAGCCGCACCGCGACGCCGGTCGCCAGATCCCCCGCGCCCTTGATCAGCACAAGCATGCCGAATCCCTCCAGCACTCTACAAAAATCGGCTCGTCAAGCAGTGACGAAATCACCGCGCCGCCGGGGATGAGGCTTGCGCATTCCCGCGCCAGCGCGAGCCGCTGCAGGGTATCCGCCTTGTTGATCAGCGCCCGCCAGAGGCACCGGACGCCCTTTTTCTGGCCCTCCGGGTGGCAGAGCACCCGGGCGATGTCCTCCGGCGTGACGGGCATGTCCTCCGCCTTGCCCACGAGCCTCGCGTACAATTCCGGCCGGTGGACAAGCGAGATGGGCCGCCCGGCGCCGTCGATCCCCGCCACCGCCACCACCAGCCGCGCCCCCTCCGGGATCACCGGCTCGTGGGCGGCGGGCGCCTTCAGCGGCAGGCGCCGCGCGCCGTCGGCCTCGATCAGTGCATAATCCGCCAGCGCGCAAAGCTCCGCCAGATTCTCCGGCGGCCCAAGCTTTTCGCCCTGGGCGCTGCCCGCCGCGACGATCGCGCGCTGTTCAAACGCCTCCCGCAGCGCGGCGGGGGCAGGGTCGATCAGCGTGGGGAATTCCGGCGGGTAGATCCGTGTGGTGGTCGAAACCAGCACGCGGCCGCGCTCGGACAGTTCCATCGCCAGGCGGCGGATGGCCGTGGTCTTGCCGCCGCCGCCGACAAACGCGGTGATGCCGCGGGGGACGCACAGGGCTTCCGAAAGCGTCACAGCCGCGTGAGGTCCAGGCGGTAGTCCGGCCCCTGCTGGGATTTCTGGACGGAGTAGCCCGCGCTCTTGGCGAACCTTGAGATATTCTCCACCGCGCAGATGTCGTCCACCAGTACGCTGACGCCCTCCGGATGCTGCTTCACCGCGCTCTGGGTCATGGTCACCGGCTCGGGGCAGTCGCGCCCGCGGGCGTCGACCTCGTTCAATGGCATGGTTTTGCCTCCCTTTGAAAATTGCTTCATCTGTGTGCTTTCGTATGCTATAATATCCATATGCCCGCCGGGGCGGCTTCGTTATTCTACCATGAGGAGAACGATTGCGCAAGTGATCTATCTGGACAGTGCGGCCACCGCCTGGCCGAAGGCGCCGGGCGTCGCCCGGGAAATGGCGCGGTGCGTTCAGCAGATGGGCGGCAGCATGGGCCGCGGCGCCTACGCGGCGGCCACCGAGAACGCGATGGCGGCGCTCTCGGCGCGGGAGGCGCTGTGCCTTTTGACCGGGGTTCCGGACGCCGAGTGCTGCGCCCTGACGCCCGGCGCGACCTGGGCGCTGAACATGGCGATCCTGGGATGGGTGCGCCCGGGCGACCACGTGCTGGTGTCGTCGCTGGAGCACAACGCGGTGATGCGGCCGCTCTGCCTTTCGGGCGCGGAGGTCGAGCCGGTGCCCTGCGATTCTTTCGGCCATACGGACCCCGCCGACGTGGCGCGGCGCATCCGGCCGGATACGCGATTGGTGGCGATGAACCACGCCTCGAACGTGTCGGGCACTGTCCTGCCCGCCCGGGAGATTGGGGAAATCTGCGCGGAGAAGGGCGTGCCGTTCCTGCTGGACGCCTCCCAGACGGCCGGGCACCTGGACCTTTCGAATATCCCCGCGGACGCCTTCGCGGTGCCCGGCCACAAGGGGCTGTTGGGGCCGGAGGGCGTCGGCGCGCTGGTGATGAAGCGGGATTTCGCGTTGGCGCTCAGGCCCATCGTGGCGGGCGGCACCGGCAGCGTGCCCGAAAGCCTGGCGCAGCCCGATTTCCTGCCGGATAAGTTCGAACCCGGCACCGGGAACATCCCCGGAATCTACGCTCTGAACGCGGCGCTGGACTTTTTGATGCCGAACCTTTCAGGGATCGCCGCGCACGATCGGGCGCTGTCAGCGCGCTTTCTGGACGGCCTGGCGCAAATCAAAAAAATCCGGGTGCCGGGCGGCTTCAACCCGGAAAGCCGGGTGGCGGTGGTCTCCGTTGCGTTTGAAGCGGTGGATAGCGCCGCGGCGGGCCTGAAATTGGAGCGCAAGTACGGCATCATGGCCCGCGGCGGGCTGCACTGCGCGCCGGCGGCGCACCGGGCGCTGGGCAGTTCCCCCGCCGGGGCGGTGCGCTTTTCATTCGGCTGGGCCAACGCGGAAGGCGACGTGGACGCGGCGCTCCGGGCGGTTGAAGAAATCGCGTCTGCGTGATACGATGATGGAAAATATTTCAACCCGGATGAGGAGGACGCCTATGCCGCTTTTTGAAATCGATCCCTGGAAACTGGTCGAGCGCGGGTTTCACCCGGATCAAATGCGCCTGGCGGAGTCGCTGACCTCCATCGGCAACGGCTGGATGGGCATGCGCGGCAACTTCGAGGAGAAGTATTCGGGCGACAGCCACCGGGGCACGTACCTGGGCGGCGTGTGGTTCCCGGACAAGACCCGCGTCGGCTGGTGGAAGAACGGCTATCCGAAGTACTTCGGAAAGGTGATCAACGCCATCAACATGGCCTGCATCGACATCGCGGTGGACGGCGTGGAGATCGACCTCAATAAGCTCCCCGTCCTGGACTTCGAGCGGGAATTGGACATGGAGACCGGCGCGCTCCGGCGGCGCGTCACGGTGAAGCACCCGAAGGGGGAGGTCCGCTTTGAGTGCGAGCGCTTTTTGTCCATCGTGGACCGGCGGGTGCTGGCCATCCGCTTCCGGGTGACGCCGTCCTTCTCCTGCGAGGTGGCGATGACCCCGTACCTGAACGGCAACGTGAAAAACGAAGACGCCAACTACGAGGAGCTATTTTGGGAGATGCTGGATCAGGGGCAGGCGGAGGACTGCGGCACTGTGACCGTCAAGACCCGCGAAAACCCCTTCGGCGTGCCCCGCTTCGCCGCCTGCGCCGCGATGTATGCGCAATACTCCGGCGCGACCGTCGCCAAGTGGGAGGTAAAGCCCGGCTACGCGGGCATGCGGCTCAGTAAGCGCGTGCTGACCGGCCGCAGCGCGGAACTGGAGAAGCTGGTGGCGGTGGTCACCACCCGGGATTGCGAGGAGCCGGAGCTCAAAAAGCGCGCGCTGGCCGCGCTGACCGCCGCCCGCGCCAAGGGCTACCCGCTGTTGTACAAGGAGCACGCCGCCGCCTGGCGCGAGCGCTGGGACGGCGCGGACGTGACCATCGACGGCGACGACGCGGCCCAGCAGGGCATCCGCTTCAACATCTTTCAGCTGTTCTGCACCTACGACGGCTCGGACGCCCGGCTCAACATCGGCCCCAAGGGTTTCACCGGCGAGAAGTACGGCGGCGCCACCTACTGGGACACCGAGGCCTACTGCCTGCCGATGTACCTGTCCATCGCGCCGGAGGAGGTGGCGAAGAACCTGCTCATCTACCGCTACCGGCAGCTGCCGGGCGCGTTCCACAACGCGAGGGAGCAGGGGCTGGAGGGCGCGCTCTACCCGATGGTCACGTTCAACGGCATCGAGTGCCACAACGAGTGGGAGATCACCTTTGAGGAGATCCACCGGAACGCCGCCATCGCCCACGCGATCTTCCAGTACGAGACCTACACCGGCGACAAGGAGTACGTGAAAAACTACGGCTTCGACGTGATTCTGGCGATCGCGAGGTTCTGGGTGTCCCGCGTCCACTATTCGAAGCGCGCCGGCAAGTACATGATCCACGGCGTCACCGGCCCCAACGAGTATGAGAACAACGTGAACAACAACTGGTACACCAACCGCATGGCCGCCTGGTGCCTCAGTTACGCCGCCGAGACCGCGAAGACCGCCCGTTCCCGCTGGGCGGAACTGAACCTGACCGCCGCGGAAGTGAAGAACTTCGAAAAGATCGCCTCGAACATGTACCTGCCGGAGGACAAGGAGCTGGGCGTGTTCGTCGCCCACGACACGTTCCTGGACAAGGATCTCCGGCCCGCCTCCTCGATCGACCCGGCCGACCGGCCCATCAACCAGCACTGGTCCTGGGACAGGATCCTGCGCTCCTGCTTCATCAAGCAGGCGGACACGCTGCAGGGGCTGTTCGCGCTGGGCCACCTGTACGACCTTCCGACCAAGAAGCGCAACTTCGACTTCTACGAGCCGATGACGGTCCACGAGTCCAGCCTGTCGCCCTGCGTGCACGCGATACTGGCGGCGGAGATCGGCTACATCGACAAGGCGGTGGAGATGTACCACCGCACCGCGCGCCTGGACCTGGACAACCTGAACAACGACACGCAGGACGGCTGCCACATCACCTCGATGGCGGGCAGCTACCTCGCGATCTCGCGCGGGTTTGCCGGGATGCGCACGGTGGACGGTCTGTCGTTTCAGCCGGTGCTGCCGCCGGATTGGGCCGGCTACGGCTTTAAGCTGCGCTACCGGGGCCGCGTGATCGGCCTTAATGTGACCAAGGGCGGCGTCCGGCTGAACCTGATCTCCGGGGAGCCGGTGGAACTGAGGCTCTACAGCGAAAGAATCCTGCTGGACGGCGAGGCCGCCCGCGGACTGGAGAAGGCATGATGCGCGCGATCAAGGGATTGATCTTCGACCTGGACGGCGTGCTGGTGGACACCGCGCGCTTTCACTTCCTGGCCTGGAAGCGCCTGGCGCGGGAGGAGTTCAACTTTGAACTGACGCCGGAACTCAACGAGCAGTTCAAGGGCGTGAACCGCATCGCCTGCATGAAGCTGCTCTGCCAGTGGACGGGCGCGGCGCTCCCGGACGCGCAGTTTACTGAAATGACCGACCGGAAGAACGGCTGGTATGTGGAATACGTGGAGCGGATGACGCCGGAGGACGTGCTGCCCGGCGCGCTGGGCTTTGTGAAGGCCTGCCGGGAAGCGGGCCTGAAGTGCGCCATCGGCTCGGCCAGCAAGAACTGCGCCCTGGTGCTCGCCCGCACCGGCCTTGGGCCGTGGTTTGACGCGGTGTCCGACGGCACGGTGGTCACGAGGGCCAAGCCCGACCCGGAGGTGTTTTTGAAAGCGGCGGAAATGCTGAGCCTGCCTCCTTCGGAGTGCGCGGTGTTTGAGGACGCGCAGGCGGGCGTCGAGGCGGCCGTGGCGGGCGGCATGAAGGCGGTGGGCATCGCAGCCCCCGGCGCGCTGAAGGGCTTTGACGCGTGCTATCCGGGCCTGGGGGCGATCGACCTGAATGGGCTGCTTTCAGAGCTGAACGGTTAGCGCCTTCTGAAGAGAGGGAAGGGCCATCTGGCGGCGGGCGAGGGGGAGGGTCTATGAATTTTGACGGTGCGGCCCAGGCGTGGGATACTCCTTTGCGGCGCGCGCGGGCGGAAATCCTGGCCGCCCAGATTTGCGGCGTCTGGAAGGACAGGCCGGATAAACCGGACAGCGTGCTGGACTTCGGCTGCGGCAGCGGCCTGATCGCGTTTGAACTGCGCGGCCACGCGGGGATGGTCTACGGGTACGACCCGTCCGAGGAGATGGGGCGCGTGTTCGAGGCGAAGCGGGAGGCGCTTCACGCGGACAACGTGCGGTTTGTGGACGGGGCGGAGATGCGCTCGCGCCGCTACAACGCGATCGTCAGCTCTATGGTGTTCCACCACATCCGGGACGTCGCCGGGGAGATCGCGTCGTTGAAGCCGCTGCTCGCGCCGGGCGGGCGCTTCATCTGGATCGACCTGGACCGGGAGGACGGTTCCTTCCACGCGGAAGAGCCGGGGTTCGACGGCCACAACGGATTCGGAAGGGACGAAGTCCTAAGGATTCTCACGGGTTGCGGCTTTCGCGAGGTCTTCATCCGGACGGCGTTCGAGGGTGAAAAGCCGGCGAATGGCCGGGCCGTTCCCTATTCGCTGTTCCTGGCGGCGGCGCGGTGAGGCCATGAGTGCGAGGGATTGCGCGTTCCAGGACGGCGCGGGCCGGTTCCGCTTCCGGGCGGGCGCCATCATCCTGGAGGACGGATGCGTGCTGATGGTTCAAAACGAGGTGGAGCCGTACTTCTACTCGGTGGGCGGCGCGGTGAAGCTGGGCGAGACCGCCGAGGAGGCCGCCGTGCGGGAGGCGCTGGAGGAGACGGGCGTCCGCTACGAGATCGACCGACTCCAGTTCGTCCACGAGAACTTTTTTTTCAGCGAGGGGACGCGCTGCCACGAAATTTCGCTCTACTTTCTGATGAAGCCCAGCGGCGTCAAGACGTTCCAGACCGCCGCGCCCGCCGACTGCGGCGTGGAGCAGATGGTCTGGATTCCCGTCGCGGATTACAAAAATTTCGCGGCTTTCCCGGAGTTCTTCGGCGACAGGCTGGCGGACTTAAAGCCGTTCGTCGAGCACATCGTGACGCGCCGCGCGCCGGAGGGGGTGGCAGATTGGAACGGGCGATCTACCTGATCACCGGCGTGATGGCGTCCGGAAAATCCACGGTGGCGGAACTGCTGGCCTCCAAAATGGAAAAAGGCGTGCACCTGCGGGGCGACGTGTTCCGGAAGATGATCGTCTCCGGGCGGGAGGAGATGCGCGAAAACCCGCCGGAGGAGGCGGTAAAGCAGCTCCACCTGCGCTACCGCCTGGCCGCGGACGCCGCCCGGACGTACTTTGAAAACGGCTTCACTGTGGCGCTGCAGGACAACTACTACGGGCAGGATTTGCCCCTGATGATGGACCTGCTGAAGGGACTCCCGGTGCGCGTGGTGGTGCTCTGCCCGGATGTAACGGCCATTCGGGAACGGGAGGCGCGGCGGGGAAAGGTTGGCTACACCGGCTTCGCCGTGGAGGCGCTGCACGAGGCCTTCCACCGGGAGACGCCCCGGCTCGGCTTCTGGCTGGACACTTCGGGCCAAACGCCGGAGGAGACGGTTCGGGCAATCCTTGAGCATTTCGCGAACTGAACGTTTGCGGCGGTTTTGTCCCTGAGTAACGCGCCTGAGCGTTTTAAGCCAAGGATTTTTAATAAACCGGCAAGGAAACACCGTCGCAACCGCCAGTTGACAAACTTCCAAGCACAGATGATGGCGTTGCAACCGCCGGATTTCATATAATGACATTGCCGAATGAAAGGGGTGTCAGTCATGAATATCGCGGACAGAATTCAGAACCTGAGAAAAGCAAAGGGAATTTCGCAGGAACAACTGGCGGACAAGGTTGGCGTATCGCGTCAGGCCGTATCCAAGTGGGAAAGCGAGCAAAGCGTCCCCGATTTGGATAAGATCATCATTATGAGTGAATATTTCGATGTGACGACGGATTATATCCTCAAGGGCATCGAACCTTCGGCCAAAAACCAAGGAACGCATGCCGCTTTAACCAGCAGAATCCTATACATCGCTTCAACTACTTTCCTTGCAATCGGCTTGTTTTGCGCGTTCGGCGCTTGGCACGAGCAGCAGACGGCGGACAGTATTTGGGGGGCAATGATTATTCAAGCCGTGGGTGTGGCGGGATATTTCATCGGCAGGCTGTTGTCGAGCGAAAAAGCTCCGTTTGCGGTAAATTGGGTGAATATTCTGCTGGTCGCGTTCATGCCGCTCAGCTTGATTGTCGCCGCTTTTTTCGGGAGAGTCGCCGCGCCGTATCCAACGGATATTATCACCGGCATTGTGTTTGCAGCAGTCTATTTGACAACAGCTGGCCTGAGCTTTGCGCTTCTGAAAAGAAGGGCTAAGGATTGAGGAAGCGGACAAATGAATGCAGATGAAATGCTGTTTTTCGATAAAATGCCTCAAATGCTGCCAGTCTATGAAACGCTCCGGAACAGGCTTATTGAAAAATATGGGGATATTCAGGTAAAGGTGAGCAAAACCCAGATTTCATTCAGAAACAGACACATATTTGCGATGGTTTCTCTCCCGCTTCGTCGCATAAAAAATACCCCGGAGGTTTATATGCTTGTTTCATTTGGCCTGTCATACCGATTGGATTCATTGCGAATTTTTCGGGCAGTGGAGCCTTATCCCAATCGTTGGACGCATCACGTGCTGATTGAGCGCAGTGATGATATAGACGCCCAGCTTCTGGAATGGCTGGATGCCGCCTATCAATTTTCAAAGATAAAGTAATTGGGACGGTGCCGGGGGAATGGAAATGATGAACAATGAGAAGTGGCTTCAGTGGGCGGTGGAGCTTCAGAGCATCGCCCAGGCCGGGCTGTACTACAGCAAGGACGCCTACGACATCGAGCGGTTCGAGCGGGTTCGGGCGATCTCTCAGGAGATGGTGAGCCGCCAGTCGGACATCCCGCTGGAGAAGGTTCGGGAGGTGTTCTGCTGCGAGACCGGCTACCAGACGCCGAAGATCGACGTGCGTGCCGCGATCTTCCGGGGAGACGGAATCCTGCTGGTGCGGGAAAACGACGGCCTATGGGCGCTGCCCGGCGGCTGGCTGGACGTAAACCTGTCCGTCGCGGAGGGCGTCGTCAAGGAGGTTCGGGAGGAGGCGGGGCTTATCGCGGCCGCGGACTACCTCATCGCGGTGCAGGACAGGGAAAAGCACAACGCCCCAGTGTTCGCCTACAAAATCTGCAAGATCTTCGTGCACTGCACGGCGGCGGGCGGCGCGTTTGAAAACAACATCGAGACGACGGAGAGCGGGTATTTCACGCTTCATGACCTGCCGCCGCTGGCCGAATCAAAGGTCAACCGGGAGCAGATCAAAATGTGCTTCGACGCGCACCAGGCCGGCTGCTGGCGGACGATGTTCGACTGACGCCGCGCCCTCCCAAGAGGCTCGGCTTTGGCCGGATTCGCCCCGAATGATTGCTTTTGTCGTCCCCGCCCGGTGAGTTTACGATCTCTTCCCGCTCTTCCCGCGCGCAAGCAGCGCCTCGGCGCAGCGGACGCCGTCCACCGCGGCGGACATGATGCCGCCCGCGTAGCCCGCGCCCTCGCCGCACGGATACAGCCCGGCGATTTCCGACATCAGCCCCTCGCCCCGGAGGATGCAAAGCGGGGAAGAGGAGCGGGTCTCGACGCCGGTCAGCACCGCGTCGGGGTGCGCAAAGCCGTTCAGCTTTTTGTCCATCTGGGTCATCGCCTCCCGCATGCCGGAAAGCGCGAAGCCGGGCAGGCAGGCGGAAAGATCGCCAAAGCGCACGCCGGGCCGGTAGCTGGGTTCCACCGACCGCGCGCCCTTCGAGGGCACGCCTTTTAAGAAATCCCCGGCCAACTGCGCCGGGGCGCGATAATCGCCGCCGCCCGCCTCGAACGCGGCCCTTTCCCATTTCCTCTGGAATTCCACGCCGTCCAGCGCGCCGCCGCTGCCGCAGTCCTCGGGCCGCACGTCCACCAGCAGCGCGCTGCTGCAGTTGACGCCGTCCCGGGCGAAGCGGCTCATGCCGTTGGTCACGACGCCGCCCGGCTCGCTGGCCGCGGCCACCACCGTGCCGCCGGGGCACATGCAGAACGTGTACACGCCGCGCCCGCCGATGAGGCGCACGTTCAGCTTGTAGTCCGCCGCGCCCAGCGCCGGGTGGCCCGCTGAAGCGCCGTACTGCGCGCGATCGATCAGCTTCTGCGGGTGCTCAATGCGCGCGCCGATGGAGAACGGCTTTCCGCGCATCGGAACGCCGGAGGCGTAGAGCGACTCGAAGGTGTCCCGGGCGCTGTGGCCGACGGCCAGGATCACGTCCTCCGCCGGAAGTTCCCGGGTTTCGCCGCCGTGCCCGGCGCGCACCGCCGCCACGCGGCCGCCCTCGATCACCAGGTTCATCAGCCTCGTCTCGAACAGCACCTCGCCGCCCAGGCTTATGATCTCCTCCCGGATGGATTGGACCACCCCGGGCAGCCGGTCGGTGCCGATGTGGGGCTTTGAAAGGTACAGAATTTCCTCTGGCGCGCCGTGCTGGTGCAGCGTCTCCAGCACGAAGCCACACCGGGGGTCTGAGATGCCGGTGGTCAGCTTGCCGTCGGAGAACGCGCCCGCGCCGCCCTCGCCGAACTGCACGTTGGACGAGGGGTTCAGCGCGCCGCCGCCCCAGAAGGCGTTCACGTCCCGCGCGCGCTCTGCGACGGGCTTGCCCCGCTCCAGCACGATGGGCCTCGCGCCCGCGCGGGCCAGCGTCAGCGCCGCGAACAGGCCGGCGGGCCCCAGGCCCACCACGACGGGGCGGCCGGCCAGGTGGGACGCGGAGGGCGTTTGATAGGCGCTCTGCTCAGGCCTGGCGGCGGAGGCGCCCCGGGGCAGCCGGCGCTCGTCGAAGCGAAAGCCGGGCGCGAACGCCACGTCGAGAGACAGCACAAAGTGCAAGTCGCCCTTTTCCCGGGCGTCCACCGACTTTTTGTGGAGCCGGACATCCAGTACGGCGCTTTCGGGGATCTTCAGCGCGCCCGCGAGGAAGGACGCGAGGTTGTCCCCGGCGTCCAGCGGCGCCTTCAGGTTGGCGATTCTGATCATGGGGTTCCTTTCAAACTCCGGATTGCGTTTTGCGCGGCGAACAGACCGGACGCCCATGCCCACTGCAGGTTGTAGCCGCCGCAGGGGCCGTCCACGTCCAGTGCTTCGCCCGCGGCGAACAGGCCTTGCACGCGCCGCGATTCCAGCGTCTTTGGGGAGAATTCGCCCGCCTCCGCGCCGCCCGCCGTGACTTGCGCGCCCGCGAGGCCCCGGGTGCCGGTGACCGGCAGGCGGAAGTCGGTCAAAAGGCGCGCGATGGCGGCAAGCTCGGCGTCCGTCAGCGTCTCCGCCTCCCGGCTGAGCGGCAGCGCGCCCGCGGCCTTGACGAGGGTCTGCCCCAGCCGCTTGTGAACCGCGCCGGTCAGAAAGTCCTCGAGCGCCCGATGGGGCATCATGGCCCTCCGGGATTTCAAGAGTTCCAGCGCCTCGCCCTCGCTCCTCTCCAGCGCGGCGACCGACGCCTCGGCCCGCCGCCCGTTGCCCAGCGCCAGCGCCGCAAAGCGCGACATCGCCATCACCGCCGTGCCGGAGAGGCCGTACTCGGTGAACAGGATGTCGCCCGAATCCGACGCGGCGAGGCCGCCGTCCACGTACAGCCGGATGCCGCCGTCGATGCGGATGCCCTTGAGAGAGCGGATCGGCTCCACCGGCGTCTCCAGTTGGGTCAGCGCGGGCGCGAGAACCGTGACGGGGTGCCGCATCTGCCGGAACAGCAAAAAGCCCGCCTCAGTGCCGCCCACCGAGGGCGACGCGGGGCCGCCGGTGGCGAGCAGCGCGCGCCGCGCCTCCACCCGCCGCCCGTCCGAGGCGGTCACGCTGAAAACGTCCTTTTTTTCGAGCTTTACGGCCTCGAACCCGGTCAGGATTTCGCCGCCCAGCTCGCTCACGCCGCAGCGCAGCGCGTCCAACACCGCCGAGGCCTGATCGCACAGCGGAAACACCCGGCCCCCGCGGGTCTCAAGGCAAAGTACGCCCAGCGACTCAAAGAACTCCATCACCTTCCGGGGCGGGAACGCGGCCATCGCGCCCGCCATCACCGCGGTGCCGCCGAAGTAATCGGCGGGGGTTGCGGAGGTATTGGTCAGGTTGCAGCGGCCGTTGCCGGTGGACAGCAGCTTTTTGCCCACCCGCGCGCCCTTTTCCAGCAGCACTGCGCTCGCGCCCAGCCGCAGCGCGGACACTTGCGCCGCGAGGCCCGAGGCGCCGCCGCCCACGACCACCAGGTCGTAGATCATAAGACGATCCCCAAATCCCGCTGGAGCGCCTCGTCGCACATCAGGTGCAGTTGGTGCAGCGCCCGGGAACAGGCGGTGTAGAGCCTGCGCCGCTCGCCGTCGGTGACCTCCACGTCCGGCCAGACCACCGCCACCGCGTCGAACTCCAGCCCCTTGATTAAGTGAAAGCCCGAGACCACCAGGCCGCCGCCCTCGGGCAGCATGTCGTCGTCCCCGCCGGTCAACAGAATGCAGTCTTTAAAGAGCTTGGAGAGCTTCGCCGCCTCCTGCTGGGAGCGGGTGATCACCGCGATGTGCTTCATGCCCTGGGCCTTCCAGCCCTCGACCAGATGGATCAGTTTCGCGCGGTCAAAGGGCTCGATGGCGGGGAACGCGCCCTCCCGGCCGAATTCCTCCGCGTGGGGCTCGCCCGGCAGCAGCGCGTTGCAGAGCCTTGTGATCGGTTGCGTGGAGCGGTAGGATTTCGTCAGCTGGATCAGCGGCGCGCGAGGCTCCTGGAAGTCCGTCCCCCAGGCGCGGGGGTTGCAGGGCGGCATGCCGGGGCAGGTGCGCTGGCTCACGTCGCCGAGCAGCGTCGTCTGCGCCGCGGGGTAGTAGCAGGCCAATAGGCGCAGCGCGATGTCGGAATAATCCTGCGCCTCGTCGATCAGAATGTGCCGCATGGCCTTGTCCGGCGCGGCGAAGCCCAGCCGCACCATCAGCCAGCAGGCGGCGGGCGCGTCCTCCCACCACACGGTGCCCGCCTGCGCGTTTTCGCGGGCGGCATCGCGCAGTTCCCTGGGCGCGCCGGACAGCGCGTCCGACAGCATCTTGAGCGGATCCGTCGAGAGCATCTGCCGGATCTGCTGGCGGATGGGCGAGAGGTGCTGCGTCACCGCCATCCGCTTGGCGAGTTCCAGTTCCCGCCCCCGGTAGCTCTTGAGCAGCCGGTCCTCGTACTGGGAGGACAGCGCCTTTTCCCAGTTGTCCAGGCGGCTTTCGAGCACCGTCTGGATGCGGATCAGCCGGAGCGCGGGGCTGAGCATTTTGAACTCTACCCGGTAAAGCTGCTCCAGGTCCTGCCGGGACATCAGCAGGTGCTTCTCAAGCCCGACGTCGGCAAAGCGCGGCCCATCCTCCTCGAAGCGGAGCGCATAGGCGGCCAGGATGTCGCAGAACTTGTGATCGGATTTGTAGCGCACGCTCTGGCGGCGCAGCGGGTCGCCCGCGTCGATCAGCCGCTCGATCTGGTGGATGGACGGCTCCACGCTCTTGTCGAGGATGGCGCTGAGTAGGCCGTGCAGCGTCACCGCCTGGACGTTCTCCTCGCCCAGGTCCGGGAGCACCGTGGAGATGTATTCGCTGAAGGCGCTGCCCGGCGACAATACCGCGATGTGGCTGGCGTCCAGCTGATCCCGGTGGTGGTACATGAGGTAGGCCGCCCGGTGCATGGCGACGCTGGTCTTGCCCGACCCCGCGCCGCCCACCACCGACAGAACCCGCGCGCTCTCGTGGCGGATCGCAAGGTTCTGCTCGTGCTGGATGGTGGCGACGATCGAGCGCATGTGATGGGAGGTGGCGCGGGAGAGGATGTCCAGCAGCATCTCGTCGTCGATCGATACGTCCGTATCCACAAAATATTTGAGGCGGCCGTTCTCCATGCGGTACTGGCGCTTGAGCGTCATGTGGCCGAAGATCACGCCGTCGGGCGCGGTGTAGCTGACCTCGCCCGGCTGTGCGTCGTAGTACAGGCTGCAGATGGGCGCGCGCCAGTCGTACACCATCAATTCGCCCAGTTCGTTTTTCAGGCTGTACAGCCCGACGACGATCTTGTCCGGCGCGCTTTCGCCGCGCTCCAGGAAGTCGATCCGGGCGAAGAAGGGGTTCAGCAGCATCCGCTCGTAGCGGCGCGCGATTTCCTCGGAAAAGTTCTTGCGCACCAGGTACCGGTCGATCTCGGTGGAGAGCTGCTCCAGGTCCTGCGGAGAGAGCGCCGTCGGCTTCAGGCGCAGTTCCTCCCAGGCGTCCGAGAGCATGTCGCGAATCGTCTGGTCGTGGAACTTCGTGAAGCCCCGCGTCTTCTGGATCACGGCATAGAGCAGCTGCTGAACGCGCGCGGTATAGGCGCGCTCCAGTTCAAGTTCGTGGGCCTTGTCCAAGCGGTTCACCTCCAGGGCGGGCCTTTCGGTACATTATAGCATAGGAGCGCGGGCAAATTCAAATATGCGACGAATTTTCGAACTCTTGGCGGGATTGGGATTTGTGCTTTTCGGGCGCGTGCGGTATAATGGGGGAAAAGCCAAGAAAAGGGTGGAGCCGGATGCGGGACGGGTTTATCCTGGTGGCGGCGGGCACGCCGGCGATCAGGGTGGGGGATACCGAAGGCAATCAAAAGGCGGCCGCCGGCCTCATGCAGCGGGCCGCGGAGGCGGGCGCAAAGGTATTGACGCTGCCGGAACTGTGCCTGACGGGTTACACATCGGGCGACCTGTTCCTGCAGAAGTCGCTCCGGGAGGGCGCGCTGGAAGCGCTGAGGGGAATTGCCGAGGCCAGCCGCGACCTGGACCTGATGACCGTCGTGGGGCTGCCGCTCGAGGCGGACAACCACCTGTACAACGTGGCCGCGGTGGTCAAGGACGGGCGCGTGCTCGGCATCGTGCCCAAGCGCAACCCGCCCAACTACGGAGAATTTTACGAGCTGCGCCACTTTGCGCGCGGCCCGAAACTGGTCAGGCCGCTGAAGGTTCTGGGCGTTGACGTGCCCTTCGGCGGAGACCTGATCTTCGCCTGCGAGGACATGCCGGAGTTCAAGGTGGGCGTCGAGGTGTGCGAGGACCTTTGGGTGCCCGACGCGCCATCCACCGGCCACGCGCTGGCGGGCGCGACGCTCCTTTGCAACCCTTCGGCCAGCGACGAGACCATCGGCAAGGCCGCCTACCGGGAGATGCTCGTCAAGAGCCAGTCCGCAAAGCTCATCGCCGGCTACCTGTACGCCGACGCGGGGCAGGGGGAATCCTCCACCGACATGGTGTACGGGGCGCACAACCTGATCGCGGAAAACGGCGTGCTGCTGGCCCAGTCGAAGATGTACGAGCCGGGGCTGATCTTCTCCGATATCGACCTCCAATATCTCGTTTCCGAACGGCTGCGCATGAATACGTTCGGCGCGAGGGAGAATACCCACGTGAAGGTGCCCTTCGTCACCGCGGTCCGGGAGACGAAGATCCTAAGGGCGATCGACCCTGCGCCGTTCGTGCCGTCCGACAGGGCGGAGCGGGACCAGCGGTGCGAACAGATCCTGGCGATCCAGGTGAACGGCCTGGCGCAGCGGCTCCGCCATATCGGCTGCAAAAGCGCCGTAGTGGGCGTATCCGGCGGCCTGGATTCGACGCTGGCGCTGATCGTGGCGGCGCGGGCGTTCGGCAAGCTCGGCCTGCCGCTCGAGGGGCTGGCCGCGGTCACGATGCCCTGCTTCGGCACCACAAAGCGCACACATGACAACGCGCTGAAGCTGGCCAGGGGGATCGGCGCGAGGCTGATCGAGGTGGACATCACGAAGTCGGTGCTGCAGCACTTGGACGACATCGGCCACGACGAGGCGACACACGACGTTACGTATGAAAACGCGCAGGCCCGGGAGCGCACCCAGGTGCTGATGGATCTCAGCAACAAGCTGAACGGCATCGTGATCGGCACCGGAGACCTGAGCGAGCTGGCGCTGGGATGGGCCACCTACAACGGCGACCACATGTCGATGTACGGCGTCAACGCGTCGGTGCCCAAGACGCTGGTGAGGCATCTGGTCGCCTACGCGGCGGACCAGGCGGGCACCAGCGAACTGGCCGAGGCGCTCCGCGACGTGCTGGACACGCCGGTGAGCCCGGAATTGCTGCCGCCGGTGGACGGGGTGATCTCGCAGAAAACCGAGGACATCGTGGGTCCCTACGAGCTGCACGACTTCTTCCTGTACCACCTGGTGCGGCGGATGGCCAAGCCCTCGAAGATCCTCAGGCTGGCGCTCGCGGCGTTTGAGGGAACTTACGATGAAGCCACCGTCGAGAAGTGGCTGCGCGTGTTCTTGAAGCGGTTTTTCCAAAATCAGTTCAAGCGCTCGTGCATCCCGGACGGGCCGAAGGTGGGGTCGGTCACGCTGTCCCCAAGGGGTGATTGGCGCATGCCGAGCGACGCGGCGTATGGCTTATGGATGGGGAGTTTGCAATAAATTAACTAAGTTGCTACCGATTCATGCATGTAAGACCAAGGCTTCCGGTATATCATAACTGCGTGCTTTGGAATCCAGTGCAAACGTGAAGGAGGACATTTCCATGAAGAAAGCATTGGTACTGTTGATGGTTCTGGCTCTGGTCGCCGTGCTGGCTGGCTGCACCACTTCCACGCCCACCCCGACCGCTGCTCCCGCTGCGACCGAGGCTGCCGTGACCACCGCTCCCGCCGCCACTGAGGCTCCTGTTGCGACCGAAGCGCCCGCCGCTGAAGCGACCGCCGCTGCCGCCACCGAGGCGCCTGCCGCCACCACCGCTGGCTGATCGAGCGGACAAGCATCTTCCATACCCCCGCGCTTTGTTTGAGGCGCGGGGGTAACCTTTTACGGTCGATGAAAATCCGCTGCGGCGTCTTTTCATCGAGGAGCGCTCAAAATCCACTCCGTGTCTTTTGAGCGCGGAGGGGAGGGACTGCGCGCGCCTGAAACGCTGCGGCGTTTCCGGGCGGCGCGCTGACTTGTGGAAATGTTTCCTCCACCAGTGTGCGCACTGGTTTGCGGAAACGCGTTCCCACCGACAAGTCGGTGGGAACGAATGAAGCCGGAGAGGGGCGCGGGCTGGTGGGACGATTGGAAGGAGCGAATGGAGTCCTGCGCGATGGCCTTTCGGTGCATTCTTTCCAAAACCTCCATTGAAACGGGTCGGGCGGCGGTTTATAATGGCATAGGGAGGCGATGGAATGAAGGTTTTACTGACCGGCGGTGCGGGCTACATTGGCGCGCACACCTGCGTGGAGCTGATCGAGGCCGGGCACGAGGCCGTGGTGGTGGACAACTACGCGAACAGTTGCCCGGAGGCGATGGCGCGGGTCAAGGCGCTGACGCGCGCGGATTTTCCGGTGTATAAGGCGGACCTTTGCGACAAGGCCGCGCTGACGCGCATCTTCGAAGAGCAGAAGATCGACGCGGTGATCCACTTCGCGGGGCTCAAGGCGGTGGGCGAGTCGGTCTCCAACCCCCTCGGCTACTTCCGGAACAACCTGGACGCCACGCTGACGCTGCTCGAGGTCATGAACGGGTTCGGCGTCAAAAAACTGGTGTTCAGCTCCTCGGCCACCGTGTACACCGCGCCGGAAACCGTGCGCGCGCTGAGCGAGGACGAACCCACCGGCGGCTGCTCCAACCCCTACGGCTGGACCAAGTTCATGATCGAGCAGATTCTGAACAGCGTCGCCGTCTCCGACGCGGGCTGGTCGATCATTTCGCTGCGCTATTTCAACCCCGTCGGCGCCCACGAGAGCGGCAGAATCGGCGAGGACCCGAACGGCATCCCCAATAACCTCATCCCGCGCGTGATGCAGACGCTGGTCGGCAAGGTCTCCGGCGGCATCAGCGTATTCGGGCGCGACTGGCCCACCCCGGACGGCACCTGCATCCGGGACTACATCCACGTGGTGGACCTGGCCAAAGGCCACATTGCGGCGCTGAAGTACCTGGAAAAGATGCACGGCGCGGAGGCGATCAATCTGGGCACTGGCGAGGGCTACAGCGTGCTGCAGATTCTGAACGCCTTCGCCAGAGCCAACGGTCTGAAGCTGGACTACGCCTTCGGCCCGCGCCGCCCCGGCGACGTGGCGGGCTTCTACGCCGATCCGTCGAAGGCGAAAAGGCTGCTCGGCTGGCGGGCGGAGAAATCGCTGGACGAGATGTGCCGCGATTCCTGGCGCTGGCAGACGATGAACCCGAACGGCTACGGCGCGTGAAAAGACTGATGCTGTGGGTCGCGGGCCTGTGCCTGCTGGCGGGCTGCGCGGCCGCGCCCCGCGAGGAAGCGCGGCTGCTGTTCATCGACGTGGGCAAGGGCGACGCGGTGCTGGTCATGGCGGGGGAGAAGAACTACCTGATCGACTCCGGGCCGAAGGGCGCGTTTTCCAGCGTCTCCGCGGCGCTGGACCATTACGGGGTCAGAAAGCTCGACGGGGTGTTCATGACCCACAGCGATAAGGATCACTCGGGCGGGTTGGAACTTTTGGCCGAAAGCGGCGTTGAAGTCTCCGCCTGGTACGCGGCGGCGCTGTACAACCCGGACGGGGGCGAGGACGGCCCGCCGGTTCAGCGCGCCGCGCGCCGCCGCGGGCAGCAGCCGGTGTACCTTTCGGCGGGGGACGCGGCCGGGCCGTTCACCGTGCTGGGGCCGCTGGCGCGCGATAAAGACGACGACAACAACTCGCTGGTGTTGATGCTGAACGCGCCCGGCGGGCGGGCGCTCTTGACCGGCGACATGAAGTTTGACGAGGAGGAGGATCTGCTTGCGGGCGGCGTCTCCCTCCGGTGCGACCTCATCAAGATCGCCCACCACGGCAACAGCGACGCCACGAGCGACGCGCTGATCGGCGCGGCCTCGCCCCGGATCGCGGTGGTCTCCACCGATTCCGGAGAGCGGCCGGAACTGCCGGACCCGCGGATCGTCCAGATGCTCCAGGACAGGGGCATCCCGCTGTACTCCACCTGGAAGTCGGGCGGCGGCGTACTGGTGACGCTGTCCGGCGCAAATATGACGGCGGAAACTGTCGCCATCCCCGGCGCTTCGGAGTAAGCTCGGAACCGGCTTGAACCCCGCGCTTGTGGCACGGGGTTCATTGAATCATTAAATTTATGGCAGAAACCGTTCCGACACTGGTAAATCTCCCCGGTTTGAGATATAATGTGCGCGAATAGACAACAAGGAGTGTGGAACATGGCGTACTTTGATCAAGGCGACGTGGAAAAGAACCGCGTGATGGGCGGCCTCGGGTATCTGATCTTCTTCCTGCCTTTCATCACCTGCCCTGGTTCACGCTTTGGAAAGGCCTGCGCCAATCAGGGGCTGATCGCGCTGATCGGCTACGTGGTGATCTCGGTGGCGTTCTGGATTCTGGGCCTGATCTTCGGATGGATTCCGGTGTTTGGCAATATTGTGCAACTCATCGGCAGGCTCTGCTATTGGGCGCTTGCGATCGTGCAGATTTATTTCACCTACCTGGCGGCCGTGAAGGGCGAGTTCAGGCCGCTGCCCTTCATCGGCAACTACGAACTCATCAAGTAACTCGGAACAACGTGAAAGCCGCTTCCCAGCGAAGCGGCTTTTGCATACCCTGAAAACCGTGAGGGCTACAGCGGAAGGGCGCCCCAGCGGCTCGCGGCCCCGTCCACCAGCGCGACGCCGGTGTAGACCATGAGCGCCGCGTCCAGCGCCGCATCGTCGTCCGCCCGAAAGGCCAGCGGCGCCTTGGTGATGGTCTGGGCCGCCTCCACCGCCGCGCGGGCTTCCGCGGGCGACAGGCCGGCCAGGTCGATCAGCGGCACGGCGTCCGGCTCCAGGTCGTACAGGTCCTCGGGGTCGGATATCTCCTCGATCGCATTCCGCGCATCCTCGAGCGGCACACAGGCGCGCGCGGAGCAAATGCGGGCGACGCCGTCCCACGCGGATTCGGGCGAAACCGCCGCGCTCGCCAGCGGGCGCATTTTCGCGATGTGCTCCGGCGTGGTGCCGCAGCAGCCGCCGATCGCGGCCGCGCCCGCGGCCAGGATCCGCGCCATGTGGGGCGCCATCGCGTCCGGGCCGAAGGGGAATACCGCCCGCCCGCCCGCGCCCACCGAGGGCAGCCCCGCGTTGGGCTGCACCACCACCGGGATCGGGGATGCCGCGCGCATCGCCTGGAGCGGCTTCAGCATCTCCAACGGCCCGCCGGAGCAGTTGACGCCCGCCGCCGCGGCGTTCAGCGCCTCCGCGATCAGCGCCGCGCACTCGGGCGCGCCGCCGGTCAGCGTGCGGGCGTTCGGCGAGTAGGTGGAGGAGGCCACGACCGGAAGGCCCGTCTCCCTCGCGGCGATCAGCGCGCAGCGCATTTCGGCCAGATCCGTCTGCGTCTCGATGACGATCAGGTCCACGCCCGCGTCCGCGCCGGCCTGGCAGAACGAGCGGAGGGAGGCCATCATTTGGTCAAAGCTCACGTCGCCCACCGGGGCCAGAAACCGGCCGGTGGGGCCCAGGTCCAGCGCCGTAAACGGCGCGCCGGACGCCTTCGCGTTTTTGACCGCCGCGGCGACGATCTCCCGGGATCGCGCTCCGAGGCCCGCGCGCTCGAGCTTGATCGACGACGCGCCGAACGTGTTGGTCAGGATCACCTCGGCCCCGGCCTTCACGTAGGCCTCGTGGATGCCGCGGATCAGCCCGGGCTGGGTGACGCTGAGGAGGTCCGGGCACTCGGTCTCAACCCCCATCAGGCCCAGCAGCGCCCCCATGCTGCCGTCAAAGAGCAGCACCCTCTTTTTCAGCGCCTGCCCGAAATCTTCCATAAAACCCCTCCGAATCAACGATTCAACCAAATTATAACACGCCAAATCCGCCTCCTCAAGTTCTATTTACGTTTTTCCATTGATTCCGAACGCGCTTTGTGGTAAAATAATTTGGCTATGGCCGCCCTGGGCGGCGAGATTGGGGAGGACACACGTATGAGCAGCACCGTGGAGAAGATTTCTTCGAATCAAGTCAAGCTTGGCTTCACCGTCGAGCCTGAACTCTTTGAAAAGGGCATGGAGACCGCCTACCATAAAGTGGTCAAGCGCGTCAATATCCCCGGATTCCGCAAAGGTCACGCGCCCCGGAAGGTGATCGAACTGCATTATGGCGAGTCGATCTTCTACGAGGACGCTTTTGACGCGATCTTCCCGGAAATTTACGACGAAGCGATCAAGGAGCATGACCTGTCGCCGGTAGATCAGCCCAAGCTGGACGTGGAACCGATCGAAAAGGGCAAGCCGGTCGCGTTCACCGCCACCGTCTACGTGCGGCCGGAGGTCGTGCTGGGCGAATACAAGGGCGTCAAGGCCTCGAAGGCGGAAGTGAACGTCGCCGAGGACGACGTGAACGCCGAGCTCGAGCGCGCCCGCGAGCGCGTCGCCCGCTTCATCGACGTGACCGACCGGCCGGTCAAGCTGGACGACCAGGTCAACATAGATTACAAAGGCACCGTGGACGGCGTGGCGTTCGAGGGCGGCAGCGCCGAAGGGCACCTGCTGACCATCGGCTCCGGCAGCTTCATCCCCGGCTTCGAGGAGGGCCTGATCGGCGCGAATTCCGGCGACGAGCTGGACGTGCACGTCACCTTCCCGGAGGAGTACCACGCGGAGAACCTGAAGGGCAAGCCGGCGGTGTTCCACGTAAAGGTCAACGCCATTCAGCAGAAGGAGCTGCCCGCGCTGGACGACGAGTTCGCAAAGGACGTCTCCGAGTTTGACACGCTGGCGGCCTACAAGGACGACGTGCGGGAGAAGCTGGTGAAGCGCGCCCAGGAGCGCGCCGACAACGAGTTTGAGAACGAGGTCATCGAGGCCGTGGTGGAGGACGCCCAGGTGGACATCCCCGAGCCGATGGTCGAGAACCAGATCGATCAGATGCTGCGCGACATGGAGCTGCGCATGATGTACCAGGGCATGAAGATGGAGGATTTCCTGAAGTACACCGGCCAGACGATAGAGTCCATGCGCGAATCCCAGCACGACGACGCGCTCGGCCGCGTCAAGACCCAGCTGGTGCTGGACGCCGTGCGCAAGGCCGAGAACATCGAGGCTTCCGACGAGGAAGTGAAGGCGCAGATCGAAAAATTCGCGCCGCAGACCGGGAAGAGCGCCGAGGATTTCGAAAAGACGCTCACCGACGCCGACCGGAAGTACTTCCAGGATATGGCTTCCGCGCTGAAGACCGTCGAGCTTCTCAAGAATGCCGCGGTCGGCGATTGATTCCCGCCGCCCGGGGGTATAATGCTCCGGGAGAACCCAACTGAAATCAAATGCGGCTCAGCCGCGCAGGAGGTGCCACGCATATGAACCTTATCCCGTATGTCATCGAGCAAACCAACCGGGGAGAACGCTCCTACGACATCTACTCCAGGCTTCTCAAGGATCGCATCGTGTTTCTCGGAGGCGAGGTCGACGACGACGCCGCGAACATTATCGTGGCACAGATGCTCTTCCTGGAGATGGAAGACCCGGACGCCGACATCCAGCTGTACATCAACAGCCCCGGAGGCTCGGTGACCGCGGGCATGGCCATCTACGATACCATGAAGTACCTGAAGTGCGAGGTGTCCACGCTGTGCATCGGCATGGCCGCGTCGATGGGCGCGTTCCTGCTGGCGGCGGGCGCGAAGGGCAAGCGGAAAGCGCTCCCCAACGCCGAGATCATGATCCACCAGCCCTCCGGCGGCGCCCGCGGCCCGGCGACGGACATCCAGATTCAAGCCGAGCAGATCCTCAGGATCAAGAAAAAGTTGAACGAGGAACTGGCGAAGAATACCGGCAAACCCCTCGCCGAGATCGAAAAGGATGTCGAGCGCGATTATTTCCTCACCGCCCAGGAAGCGAAGGAATACGGTTTGATTGACGAGATCTTCCCCCCAAGGCGCTGAGCGGGCACTGAGGACCAGGCGCTTTGACGCCTTCAAAAGGAGTTCTTCATGGCAAAGCAGGATGATTTTCTGAACAACAAGACCGTCAAATGCTCGTTCTGCGGCAAGACGCACGAACAGGTGCGCCGCATTGTCGCGGGGCCGGGCGTGTATATCTGCGACGAGTGCGTGCTCCTGTGCCAGGAGATCGTGGCCGACGATGTGGACATGATCTCCGAGCGCGGCGCGATGACGCTCAAAAAGCCCTCCGAAATCAAGGAGGTGCTGGACCAATACGTGATCGGGCAGGAATACGCCAAGAAGGCGCTGTCCGTCGCGGTTTACAACCACTACAAGCGCATCGCCCACCCCGCCCGGAAGGGCGACGTGGAGCTGCAGAAGTCCAACGTCGTGATGATGGGCCCCACCGGCTGCGGCAAGACCTACCTGGCCCAGACGCTGGCCAAGATCCTGAACGTCCCCTTCGCCATCGGCGACGCCACCAGCCTCACCGAGGCGGGTTATGTGGGCGAGGATGTGGAGAACATCCTGCTCCGGCTCATCCAGAACGCGGACTACGACATTGAGCTGGCGCAGCGCGGCATCATCTATATCGACGAGGTCGATAAGATCGCGAGGAAGAGCGAGAATCCGTCGATCACCCGCGACGTCAGCGGCGAGGGCGTGCAGCAGGCGCTTTTGAAAATCCTCGAGGGCACCGTGGCCAGCGTGCCGCCGCAGGGCGGGCGCAAGCACCCGCACCAGGACTTTTTGCAGATCGATACGACCAACATCCTGTTCATCTGCGGCGGCGCGTTCGACGGGCTGGATAAAATCGTCGCCAACCGCATTGGCAAGAAGGTCATGGGTTTCGGCGCGGACATCAAGGGCAAGGCCTCCGAGAACTCCGACGAGGTGCTGGTCCAGGTGCGGCCGGAAGACCTCATCAAGTTCGGCATGATCCCCGAATTTGTGGGGCGGCTGCCGGTGGTGGTTACGCTGTCCCAGCTGGACGAGCCGGCGCTGATCAAGATCCTGACCGAGCCCAGAAACGCGCTGGTCAAGCAGTACCAGCGGCTGCTGGAGATGGACGGCGTGGAACTGTCCTTCACCGACGAGGCGCTCCGGGCCATCGCGGAGCTGGCTCTCAAGCGCAAGAGCGGCGCCCGCGGCCTGCGCGCGATCATCGAGGGCGTGATGCTGGACACCATGTACGATCTGCCGGGCAAGGAATCGGTGCGCAAGTGCATCATCACCGAGGACGCGGTGCTGAAGGGCGCGAACCCCGACCTGATCGAGGGCGAGCCCACGGCGGCGCCCCAGAAGCGGCGCCAGTTCCAGACCAGCCCCAAGGCCGCCCGGACGGAGCCGAACGTATCTTGAGGCGTAGAAATCCCCTTCGGGCCTTTCAACGCGAAGGGAAGAAATACTGCGCGCGCCTGAAATCCTGCGGGATTTCCGGGCGGCGCGCTGATTGGCGGAAATGTTTCGGATACCAGTGTGCGCACTGGTATCCGAAACGCGTTCCCGCCGACAAGTCGGCGGGAACGATTGGAAGCAGTGACGGGCTTTCGTCGGATATGATCCGAAGGCCCGGCAAGAGCCGGCAGTTCCGTAATCGCAGGGTCATCTGATTTTTTTACGGCATCCCTTCTCATACTAAGCGCGGGAGGGGATGCTTTTTGATTTCCGTCGTGCTGCTGCTCATTCAAATGACCGTGACGGTCATCGTCGGGGTATACTTCTATCGCCAGCTGAAGGGCCAGTCCAGGGCCGAGGGCAGCGCGCCGCGCTCGACCGTCGGGCACCGGGAGATGGACAAGCTGGGCAGATTGCGCCGCATCAGCCTGACGCAGCCGCTGTCGGAGCAGGTCCGGCCCCGGGAATTCTCCGACATCATCGGGCAGGAGGAGGGCATTCGCGCGCTCAAGGCGGTGCTGTGCTCGCCCAACCCGCAGCACGTGATCATCTACGGGCCGCCGGGCATCGGCAAGACCTGCGCCGCGCGGCTGGTGCTGGAGGAGGCCCGAAGGACGCCGGGCACGCCGTTTTTGCCCGACGCACCGTTCATCGAGATGGACGCCACCTGTGTGCGCTTCGACGAGCGCGCGATCGCGGACCCTCTGATCGGCAGCGTGCACGACCCGATCTACCAGGGCGCGGGGCAGCTGGGCATCAGCGGCGTGCCGCAGCCCAAGGAGGGCGCGGTCACCCGGGCCCACGGCGGCGTATTGTTTCTGGACGAGATCGGGGAATTGCACCCGGTGCAGATGAATAAGCTCTTGAAGGTGCTGGAGGATCGGCTGGTTCGGTTCGAGTCGGCCTACTACAACCCGGACGACCGGGCCACGCCGCGCTACATCCACGAAATCTTCAAATCCGGCCTGCCGGCGGACTTCCGGCTGGTGGGCGCCACCACCCGTTCGCCGGAGGATTTGCCGCCCGCGCTCCGCTCCCGCTGCATGGAGGTGTTCTTCCGCCCGCTGGAGCGGGAGGAGCTGGCGCAAATCGCAAAGGGCGGCGCGGTCAAGGCGGGGTTCATCCTGTCCGATGAGGACGCGCAGCTGGTCGGGCAGTACGCCGCCAGCGGGCGCGACGCGGTCAACATCGTGCAGATGGCCTCCGGCATCGCGCGGCAGGACGGGCGGCGGGCCATCGAGCGGCGGGACATCGAGTGGGTGGCGGAGAGCGGCCACTACGCGCCCCGCGTGGAGCCGCGCACCCACAAGGACCCGGCGCCGGGGCTGGTCAACGGCCTGGCGGTGCACGGCGCCCATCAGGGCGCGGTGATGGAGATCGAGGCCATCGCGGTGCCCGGCACCGGCAAGATCAACGTGACCGGCATCGTGGAAGAGGAGGACATCGGCGATGGGCGAGGCCACACGATGCGCAGGCGCTCCATGGCCCGCGCCGCCGCCGAGAACGCGCTGACGTGCCTGCGCGCGCGGGGCGTGGCGGTGGATCGGTACGACGTGCACATCAATTTCCCGGGCGGCGTGCCGGTGGACGGGCCGTCCGCGGGCGTGGCGATGGCGGTGGCGCTGGCCTCGGCCATCGAGGGCGCGCCGGTGGCCTGCGACGTGGCGCTGACCGGCGAATTGTCGGTGTACGGCATGGTGCTGCCGGTGGGCGGCGTGACCCAGAAGATCGACGCGGCGGCGAAGGCGGGGCTGAAGCGGGTGCTGATCCCGGAGGAGAACTTCCAGGTGCGCTACCAGGAGAAGCCCATCCAGGTGATCGCCATCGCCTCGCTGGACCGGGCGCTGGAACTGGCGCTGGGCGAGATGGCCGGGCGGGCCGCGCCCCGGACGGACGCCCAAGTACTGGCCGCCGAGGAGGCATGAGGATCCCCGACAAAGTGCCTGAGATGTTTTGCATCCCCGGAAAATAAATAGTCAAGCTGTCCTCATCGGAGGGCAGCTTGATGTTTCCCAGGAAATATCATACTAATGGAGGATATGAATGCGTCCAAAGCAGGGAGGGATTGTAGATAGCAGGACAAGGAGCCAGAGCGAGGCGTAGCAGCGCTACGCCCCGCGGAAGGCGACACAGTCCTGCGCGAAAAGAACCCCTGCGACGATGCATGAATATTCGGAATTAGTATCAGCTTCGCACGACGCCGATTCTCGTGTGGGGCGCCTTGCGCTCCAGCAGCGCGTTGATGCCGTGCCGCGCATGGCCGATGATCACCGTCGCGCCCTTTAACGCGGGCCGAACCGCAAACTCCAGCTTGGCGCGCGCCCCGTTCGCGCCCGCGCGGCTGGCGCCGGTGCAGCTCTCCTGCAGGATGCGGATTTTCTGGAGCAGCGCCTCCGGCGTATCGGCTTCCACGTTGGTCACCAGCGTGCTTGGGTCCGAGGCGTCCCGATAGATGCCCTCGGTGGAGGACAGGATCACCAGGTATTTCGCGCCCACCAACTCGCAGAGCACCGCGGCGGTCTCGTCGTTGTCCACGCACTCCACCACGTGATCGTGATCCTGCTTCAGCGAGGCAAGCTCCATCTTCAAAATTTCGTCGTCGGAGACCGGGTCGTTGTAGTTGACGATGGGGATCGCGTTCTGCTCCGCGGCGCGAAGCAGCAGCCTTCGGATGTTCTCCCGCTTGGCCTCGTCGTTGAAGTGCTGATGCTCCACCAGCAGCTGCCGGATCGAATATTCCGGCCGGGAGAACGCCCGGTAGTTCTCCATCAGGATGATCTGCCCCTGGGCGCAGTAATCCATTTTGGCTTCCCGGCGGTCGCCGGAGAGTTCGCGCCCCGCGCGCTTCATGTAGTCCACCCGGCCGATCTCCGCCGCGCCGCTGGTCACGAAGACCATGCCCGGGTGCAGCTCCGAAGCGACCCTTGAGATGATGTTGTAGTCGATGTCGTTTTCTTCCTTGCGGATCATCGCCATCGAGCCGATCTTGCCGACGATTTCAATCCCCATTGACGTTCACACGCTCCATTCCGCCGGACATTATACCATGAATTGCGCCGCATGAGAAGCCGCCGAGCGAGGCAAAATGAGCCGGGATTCATTCTAAAGGAGGGAAAATCATGGCCAACAAGCAACCCAACTCCGACATCCGCTGCAACGTGAAGAGCTGCTCCTACAACTGCACGGATCAGGACTTCTGCTCGCTGCGCTCGATCCACGTGCAGGCCCGGAGCCAAGGAAACACCGGAAGCGCCGCTGACGAGAGCATGTGCGGCAGCTACCAGAAGAAGTAGCTAGCCGCCGAAAAATCCTTCCAGCGCCTGGGCGATCGTGTCCCAGGAGAAGCCCCGCCGCGCGAGCGCCTGCGAAAGCTTGGCCCGCGCGGCGCGCGTTTCCTCGCCCGCGTAGCGGGGATAGAGCTTTGCGGCCAGGCGCTTCGCGCTCGAAAGCTGCTCCTCGTCGGAGACGGCTTCCAGCGCGCTCGCAATTTCTTCTTCGCCCACGCCCTTGGCCCGGAGCTTCCGCACAATCGCGCTTTTGGACAGCCCGCCGGACGCGCCCGCTTCGGTCAGCCGCTGAGCGATTGCGCCGTCGTCCAGTAGCCGCGCCCGGTGGAGGCGTTCGACGGCGCTTTCGATCGCGGGTTCCAGAAATCCCCTCAGGCTCAGCCAGCGCCTGAGCGCCTTTTCTGTCTTGGCGGAGCGGTCCAGCGCGGAGAGCGCCGCCTCGTAGGCCGGGCCTTGCTGTTGCCGCGCGACGCCCTCCAGGTACGCTTCCGGGTCGATCTCGTCGCCCTCGCGAAGCGGCGCGCGCTCGAAGGACGCCCGGTCGATCTGCGCCATCAGCCGCCCGTCCGCGTAGACGCGATAGACCACGCCGCGCTTTTCGATCAGGGAAATGGTTGTCATGGGAAAAATCACCTCGGTTTCTTCGGGCGCGCGCCGGGCAAAATAAGCGCGATCCAGTGAAAGGGGAGGGAAACGGGATGGCGAATCAAGGGAGCGCGGGAATTCAAACGAAAAGTCTGACTATTCTCGAAGACCAGATGCAGCATGAGTTTCTTGCCTTCAAGAAGGCGGAACAGTATGCCAAGACGCTGACCAATCCGTCTCTTCAGACGTTGGCGGGCGACTTGGCGATGAAGCATCGGACGCACTTTGACCGTCTGTTCAATTACCTGAACAGCCACGCATGAGGAGGCGAGCTTTGCGATGAATCAGAACCCGCAGAATTCCGTGCTCAACGATCAGGACATGATGGAAGACCTGTTGACGCAGGAGAAATACTTGATCTCGTCCTACTCCACGTTCCTGCCCGAAGCCACCTGCCCCCAACTCCGGCAAGTGCTGACCGATAACTTTAACGAGTGTGCGACCAGCCAATTCAACGTTTTTGATCGGATGAACCAGATGGGCTGGTACCAGACCAAGAGCGCGCCGGGGCCGGAAATTCAAGCTGCCAGGCAGAAATTCCAGCAGTTGAAGACGCAGATGGGCTAAATGGATCGCCCCCGGGGCGAACGTGCAAATGGCGCCTCTTCGCCCAAGACGCCGGAAAGCGGAAGCGCTTTCCGGCGTTCTGTTTGTTAACTCTCAAGAGGCCGCGGCGTTCCTCACGTCTGCTTTCAATCGTTTCCGGCGGCCCGCGCAGCTCCGGCTTTATTCATTCCCACTAATTCGCGCGCTCCTTCGGGCTTCATTCGTTCCCGCCGACTTGTCGGCGGGAACGCTGTTTCCATAACCAGTGCGAACACTGGTGGAGGAAACATTTCCTTCCGTCAGCGGGCCGCCCGGAAACGCCGCAGCGTTTCAGGCCCGCGCAGTTCTCTCTTTCTCGATGAAAAGACGCCGCAGCGGATTTTCATCGCCCGTTTTGTTAGTACCCCTGTCCCGCCTTGTTCTTCAGCATCGACTGCTTGAGCATCCACAGCCCATCCGACAGGTCCACCTTGTAGAGGTGGGGGTTCAGGTTGCGCTTGTACTGATCCCAGAACGTCTCCATCTCCTGGAAGTGGTAGCCCTGGATCTCCGTAAGCGACGGCGACTGGTACACCTGCATGCCGCCCTTGAAAAGCGGCACCTGCAATTCCCGCACGCGGTAATCGGTCAGCGTCATCATCTTCCAGGTGTCCACCGGGTCGAATAGGGTGAGCGGCTTTGAGGGATCGAAGGATTCGATCTCCAGCGCGATCAGGTCGGCGATGGCCTTGCCGGTCTTGTTGTCGTAGAAGCGGAGGAGTTTCTTGACGCCGGGGTTCGTCACCTTGGCGGGGTTTTCGGAGATCTTGATCTTGGGGGCGAAGGCGCCGTTCTGCATGCGCGCGCTCAGCTTGTACACGCCGCCCAGCGCCGGGCAATCCATGCTGGTGATCAGCTTTGTGCCCACGCCCCAGATGTCGATCTTCGCGCCCTGCAGCAGCAGGTCCCGGATCAGCGTCTCGTCCAGGTCGCCGGAGGCGCAGATCTTCGCCTTGGGGAAGCCGGCCTCGTCCAGCATCCTGCGGGCCTCCCGGGTCAGATAGGCCAGGTCGCCGGAATCCAGCCGGATGCCCGCCGGCTCGTGCCCGGCGGCGCGCAGTTCGTGGAACACCTTGATCGCGTTGGGCACGCCGCTCTTTAGGGTATCGTACGTGTCCACCAGCAGCAGGCACGCGTCCGGGAAGCAGTTGGCGTAGGCGCGGAAGGAATCGATCTCGGTAGGGAAGCTCATCACCCAGCTGTGGGCGTGCGTGCCGCGCACCGGGATGCCGAACATCTGCCCCGCCAGCACGTTGCTGGTGGCGTCCGCGCCGCCGATGACCGAAGCGCGCGCGCCGTAGATGCCCGCGTCCGGCCCCTGCGCCCTGCGCAGCCCGAATTCCAGGATGCTGCCGCCCTCCGCCGCCTGCACCACGCGGCTGGTCTTGGTGGCGATCAGCGTTTGGTGGTTGATGATGTTGAGCAGCGTGGTCTCGATCAGCTGCGCCTCGAAGATCGGCGCCATCACGCGGACCAGCGGCTCGCCTGGGAACACGATCGTGCCCTCCGGCACCGCCTGAATATCGCCGGAGAAGTGGAAGTTTTTCAGTTCTTCGAGGAAACCCTCGTCAAACATGTCCAGCGAGCGAAGGTAGGCGATGGCTTCTTCGTCAAAATACAGGTGATTGACGTAGTCGATCAACTGCTCCACGCCCGCCATGATCGCGTAATTCATGCTCTCGCAGGTTTTTCGGTAGAACATGTCGAACACGGCCAGCTCGTTTTTCATGCCGCTCTTCCAGTAGCCATACATCATGGTCAGCTGGTAGAGGTCGGTCAGCAGGGTAAGGTTGCGCATGGGTCAGACCTCCTTTTTTCGGATCGCGCCTTTTCGCAGGAAAAATATCGCAAGCGCGCCCGCCAGGAACAGTATTAAGCTCAGCGCCTGGGACACGCGAACGGCCCCCCAGTAGAGGCTGTCGGTACGCAATCCTTCCACAAACATGCGCTCGAACGCGTAAAGGGTTATGTACCAGAGAAACTCTTCCCCGGAACGGCGGAAGAAATGCCGCTTTTCGGCGATCAGCAGGAAGAGCACGATCAAAAAACACCAGCTGGATTCGTAGAAGAACGTCGCCGCGAACCAGCCGGCCTTGTCTTCGATCCAGACGGCGGCGGGGAAGAACTGGAAGGCGGGGTTTGAGATCGGGATGCCGTAGGCCTCCTGATTGAAGAAGTTGCCCCAGCGCCCGAAGGCCTGCCCGGCCGCGATGGCGGGGGCGGCCAAGTCCATCAGCTTGGTGAATTGAATTTTTCGGGCCTTGGCGTAAAGGAGGCCGGTCAAAAAGCCGCCGATCAGGCTGCCGTAGATCGCCATGCCGCCGCCCCGGATGTCGAACACCGACCAAAGATCGTCCTTGAAATGATCCCAGGTGAAGGCGACGTAATAGATCCGGGCGCAGATGATCGCCACCGGGACGACCCAAAGCGCCAAGTTCAGAGAGGTGTCCTTGGGCAGTTCAAACCGCTTTTCCCGGAGCGAAGTAATCAGAAGTCCCGCCAGCACCCCGGACGTGATCATCAGGCCGTACCAGTAAATCGGAATCCCAAAAAGCAGAAAGGCCATTCGGCCAACATGGGGCATTGCATTTCCCTCCACCAATTTCATTTAATTATAAACATTTTGTCCAGCGGCTGTCAACAGAAACGGTTGCATCAAAAAAGAAAATTCGGTATAATGATTGATTGTTAAGAACCCAGCCAGGCAAAACGCCGCCTGGCGCCGGAAAGGGCCCTTGATGCGCAGAAGACGGGTAACCGGACGATTCTATGTGTTTCTGATTCTGATCGGAATTGGGATTTATTTCGTGATCCGCGAATTGGCCCCGTGGGGCGACTCGGAGGGCATTGTGACGATGGCCGCGACCTCCTACTCGAGCCAGATGGACGCCGTCATCGTGCGGGACGAGGCCGTCGCCTCCTTTGAGGGCAGCGGCCAGGTGGTCTACGTGGCCGCGGAGGGCGCCCAGGTGACCAAGGGGCAGGAGATTGCGGACGTGTACGCGGCGGGCTACTCCGAAAAGGAGATCCAGCAGCTGGAGACTGTGCGCCAGAACATCCGCGCCTACCACCGGGTGATTTTGGGCAACATCGTAGACCCCAAGCTGGAGCAGCTGGAAAAAAACGTGCAGCAGAAGGCGCTGGAGGTCAAGACGCTGATCCGCGAAAAGTCCCGCGGCAGCCTGACCAACCTGGAAAAGCAACTGCAGGACGCCATGCAGGCGCGGCAGACTTACCTGAACCAGAACCGGCGGCAGGATCAGAAGCTCACCAGCCTCTACGAGGAGGAGACCAAGCGCGAAAACGCGATCGCCTCCTGGCGCACCGCCGAGAACGCGCCGGTATCGGGCACCGTCAGCTTCTACTTGGACGGCTGCGAGCGCTTCTTGACGCCCGCCAACCTGGAGTCGATGACCGTCGAGGACATCCAGTCGATCCTTGCGGGGCGGACGCCCGACACCGGCGCGGACACCCGGCTGCAGAAGAACATCTTCAGGATCATTAGTCCGGACAAGTGGTACGTGGTGCTGCTGTCGAAGGACACCTCCTGGAACCCGGTCAACGGCCAGACGTTCACCATCCAGTTCGCCGGCTTCGAGGGCAGCGCCTTCACCGGCAAGGTCGTGCGCATGCTGAAGGCCAGCGGCCAGGTGATGGCCCAATTGGAGATGGACACCGACATCGGCCCGCTGCTCAACAAGCGCTACGGCAAGGCGCAGATCGGCATCAACCTGTCGGGCCTGTCGGTGCCGGTCAAGGCGATCACCGTGGTCAACGGCCAGCAGGGCGTCACCGTCCGGGACGTGCCGGGCGGCACATTCGTTCCGGTAGAGGTGCTGTCCAGCGACAGCGAGAACGCCATCATACAGCCGCTGGTGGAAGGCACGCTGTCGATCGGCGAAAGAGTCCTATTGCCATAGAGGCGCTGAAAATCCGCTTCGCGTCTTTTCAGCGTTTTAAATGAACTGCGTGAGCCTGAAATGCTGCGGCATTTCCGGGCGGCTCACTGACTGAAGGGTTTGTTTCCTCCACCAGTGTGCGCACTGGTTCCGGAAACCGTACCCGGCGACAAGTCGCCGGGTACGATCAGAACAAGAAACGGCAATTCAATTGCTTGCGGAAGAGGGGATGGCATGGACAGGGAACAGCTTGCGGCGAACCTCACGGCCTGCCGCTCCCGGCTGAAGGAGGCGTCGGCCCGCTGGGGCGATGTGACGATCTGCGCGGCCACAAAGACCCAAGATGTGTCCACCATCAACAGGGCCTACGACGAGGGCGTGCGCATCATCGGCGAAAATCGCGTGCAGGAGGCCAGGGAAAAGTTTCCAGCGTTAAATCCTGATTTTTCTTTGCATATCATTGGACAATTGCAGACGAATAAAGTAAAATACCTGATAGGCATGGCCAAAATGGTGCAATCGCTGGACAGAATCGAGCTGGCCAGGGAGATTGACTCGCGCGCGCAGGCAGCGGGGATCCGGATGCCGGTGCTGGTGCAGGTCAACATCGCCAGGGAGCCGCAGAAGGCGGGCGTGTTCGAGGAGGATCTGGAATCCCTCCTGAGGCAGGCCGGGCGCCTTGACGGGCTTTCCATCGAAGGGCTGATGGCCATCATGCCGCTGACCCAGGATCAGGAGTCGCTGCGCCCGCTGTTTCGCAGGATGCGCACCTGGTTTGACCGGCTCCGGGACGAGGCGATTCCGGGGGCCGGTATGCGCGTGCTTTCGATGGGCATGAGCGGGGACTATACGACCGCCGCGGAGGAGGGCGCCACGATGGTGCGCCTCGGTTCCGCGATTTTCGGCGCCAGGGTCGCGCCGCATTGAGGAGGACGATTCATGGCGCGCGGACGCTTTAACAAACTTTTGGAGTTTATCGGCCTGGTGGACGACGAGCCTGAGGTGGGGTACGACCGCCAGGGGGCGGGCGCGCAGGTGTACACCCCGCCCCAGCAGCGCAGGCCTATCGACAGCGCGCGTCCGGTGCGCCCTCAGGGCGGCTACCGGGAGGGTTCCTACAACCCGGGGGGATATGCCGCCCGGGACTATGACCGCTATTCCAGCCGCGGCGCCGAGCCTCGTTCGTCCTACCGGGGCGCGCCCCAGTCCGACTATCGCGGTAGCCGGGTGGATCAGGACCCGGTTCGTCCGGATCCCCGGCAGGCGCCGCGTCCGGAATACGCCCCCCGCGCCTCTCAGCCGCCCTACCGCGCCTCCGCCCCGGCGGCCGCGCCTTCTTATCGCAGTAATGACCCCATCCGCGACGAGTTCGACCGGCTGGATCAGCCGCAGCCCCGCGGCAACGTAGTCACCATGCGCAACGACGCCAGACAGCAGACCGTCATCTACTACCTGCACACGCTCGAGGAATGCCGGGACGTGATCACCGACCTGATCGACGGCAAAACGGTGCTGCTGAACCTGGAGGAGATGGACGAAAAGACCATCCAGCGGGGCATCGACACGCTGTGCGGCGCGGCCTTCGCGCTGAACGCCACGCTTCGCAAGGCGTCCGACAAGACCTACCTGATCGCGCCCACCACCGTGGAGGTCGCGATGACCAACGAAGCCGAGCGGCGCTACTGATCCATATGCATTACATCATCCTGCGGCAGGTTCAGCTTGGCTGCGACTACTTCCTGGTTTTTCTGGAGTTTGTCGTGGTCGCTTACAGCCTCATGAGCTGGGTCGCAAGCCCGGCCAACCGGCTGTACGCGCTATTGAGCCGCATGGCCCAGCCGCTGATCGCGCCGTTCCGCGGGATCTCGATGGCGCTGGTGCGGCGCGGTTTCCGCATTGACATCAGCGCGATTCTGGCGCTGGCCGCGCTGGAGATTGCGCGCGCCTTTCTATTGCCGCTGATTTTCAACTGGATGATGACGCTGTGAAGGGCGACCTGGATTTTTCACACTTTACCGACTTGTGCCGCGCCGCCCGGCGGGGGCAGGCGCGCTTTACCCGCTTTCTTGAGCCGCCGCAGCAAGGCGACGCTGTGCGCGCCGCGCGGGCGGAGGGCGTCGAGGCCGCGTTTTTCGGCGGATACGAGGGCGCGGAGCGCTGCGTCGCCGCGTTTTATGAGGGCGACCCGCCGGAGGACTGGCCGGTACGATGCCTTCGGGCCGTGTGGAACGCCGATTACGCCAAGGTGACGCACCGGGACCTCTTGGGCGCGTCGATGGGTCTTGGGATCGAGCGGTCGCTGCTGGGCGACATCGTGATGGGCGAGGAATGCGCGTACCTGTTCGCGCTGGAGTCCGCCGCGCCGCTGATAATGAGTGAACTGACGAGCGCGGGCCGCGCGAAGCTCTCCATTGAGCGCTGCGAACACTTCGAACTGCCGGAGGAGAAGGGGACCAGCGTCCGGGACACCGTCTCCTCGATGCGGCTGGACGCGGTGGCCTCGGCCGGGTTTTCGCTGGGCCGCGCCGAGGCGCAGGAACTGATCCGCCGGGGCCTGGTCAAATTGAACCACCTGGTCGAGGAGCGAACCGACGCCCGCGTCGCGGCGGGGGATTTGATCTCGGTCCGGGGCTGCGGCAGGCTGCGGGTGGACGAGGAGCAGGGAATGACCAAAAAGGGCCGCCTGGGCGTCAAAATGACCCGCTTCGGCGCTCGGTGAGGCAGTTTTTTCGGAAGAAAAGAGGATTTCCCCGTTCGGCGGAGAAGTAATACAAGAGATAGTTGTAAGTTCTTGCCGACCTTTTCATAATTCGGATGACGAAGATCCCGAAGGAACAGTTCCGCTGCGTGAGCGCGGCGCAGGTTTGACGAAAGACGCAATCCTGCCGGGCGGCGGCTCGTCCCCGATATTTCTGGCGATGAAAGGATGAAGCACATGGTTACCGTCAAGGATATCCGCGAGAAGGAATTCATCAAGCAGAAGCACGGCTATTCCGAGGACGAGGTTGATGAGTTTCTGGATGAGATCGCCGACCAGATGGAGGCGCTGATTCAGGAGAACAAAACGCTGATGCAGCAGGCGCAGGAGGCGCGGGCGATGGCCGACAAGGCCGTCAGCGAGCGCGTACCGGCGCCGCAGCCCCAGCCCGCGCCGGTGGTGGTTCAGCCCGTGCCGGAGGTCAAGTCGATCCAGACCACCGACGAGGCCTACTTCCGCAACCTCGAATCCACGCTCCGGGAGACGCTGCTCTCCGCCCAGCGCATCGCGGACGAGACCGTCAGCGAGGCCAAGAAGAAGTCCGTCCAAATGGTTGCCGACGCCGAGGAGAAGGTGTCCACCGTCATGGCCCAGCAGAAGGCCGAGCTGGACAGCGCGAAGGTCGAACTGGAGGGCGTGCGCAAGGCTTCCGAGGACTACCGCGTCCGCTTCAAGCGGCTGGTCCGCGAGCAGCTCCACGCGTTCAAGCTGGACGAGAGCGCGCTGAAGGACGACGCGCCCCGGATGGACGTCAACAAGGGCGACGACGAGCCGTAATGACCGGCCCGCGACCTTTCCATAGGGCTTTGACCGTGAGGCTATCGCGATAACCAAAAGTTGAACAAAAAATCGGCCTTCATGCTCCTGAGAAGGTCGATTTCTTGTCTGAATCGCTCTGAAAAATCCGTTATCGCGACAGCCCCACGCGTTTCTGCAGCCGCCGCCCGCAGTGGAACGGCGCGCGGCATGGGGACTTGTTGCATGAAATGGCAAGTTTTTGGTGATGGTAACGCTGGAGGGAAAATGCTCTACGCAATCTGGGCGCTGCTCTTTATCGCGCTGGATCGGCTGACCAAGCTGTGGGCCGAGCGCTGGCTTCTCGGCCGCCACGGCGGCGTCCTGGAGGCGCTGCCCGGCGTGTTCCACTTCCACTACGCGGAGAACACCGGCGTGGCCTTTTCGATGCTCCCGGACGGCCGCGTGCTGATCATCGCGCTCAATATTTTGCTGATCGCGGCGGTGACCGGCTATCTGGTGGTCAAAAAGCCGAAGAGCCGCCTCGTCCGGCTGGGGCTCGTTCTGGTGGCGGCGGGCGGCACGGGCAACGTGATCGACCGGATCGCGCTGGGCCACGTGATCGACTTCATCGAGCTGACGTTCATGCGCTTCGCGGTGTTCAACTTCGCCGACATCTGCGTGACGGTGGGCGCGGCGCTGGCCGCCGTGGGGGCGATGCAAAAGGAGAGGAACGCGTAATGGAGTGGACGCTTGACGAGCGCTCCGAGGGGCAGCGGCTGGACGTATTCCTCTCGGAGTGCGCCGGCGTGACCCGCTCCCGCGCGGCCTCGATCATTCGGTCCGGCGGCGCGCTGGTGGACGGGAATCCCGAGGTCAAGGCGGGCTTTGCGCTGAAGCGCGGCATGCGCGTCTCCTTCGAGATTCCGGAAGTCCAGCCCGCCGCGGCCGTCGCCCAGGACATCGCGCTGGACATCCGCTACCAGGATCAGGACCTGGCGGTGATCTACAAGCCCAGCGGCATGGTGGTGCACCCGGCGGCCGGCAACCGCGACGGCACGATGGTCAACGCGCTGCTCTACCACCTGACGGATCTCTCCGGCATCGGCGGGGAACTGCGCCCGGGGATTGTGCACCGGATCGACAAGGATACGTCGGGCCTGTTGCTGGTGGCCAAGAACGACTTCAGCCACCAGGCGCTGTCGGAGCAGATCAAGGCCCACACGGTGGAGCGGGCGTACCTGGCGATCGTCTACGGCAATCTGAAGCAGGATTCCGGCTTTGTGGACGGCCCGATCGGGCGCCACCCGACCGACCGCAAGCGCATGGCCATCGTGCCCGGCGGCAGGAACGCGCACACCGACTGGACGGTGCTGCAAAGGCTCAAGGGCGCGACGCTGATCGAGGCCCGATTGACCACCGGCCGCACCCATCAGATCCGGGTGCACATGGCCTCCGTCGGCCATCCGGTGGTGGGCGACCCGGTCTACGGCCCGAAAAAGCCGCCCATCGACATCCCGGGCGGGCAGTTGTTGCACGCGTTCCGCATCGGCTTCACCCACCCGTCCACCGGCGAGCGCATGCTGTTCGAAGCGCCGCCCGAAAAGCGGTTTTCCGACATGCTGGAGAAGCTTTCCACATAGACCGCTTTCCGCAGATCACTGAAAAAGTTGCCGCGCATCGTTTCCGGCGTCCCTACACAAAATGGGATCGCCGGAATTTTGTTTCGGGAGGGAGCCAAGTGAAGGGCGTAAAGGCGTTCGTCGGCATGCCGGTCATCCTGAACGGAAGGCGCATCGGCCACGTGGCCTATCTGACGCTGGACGAAGGGCTGAAACGGGTCACCGGCCTTCGCATTGCCCGCGGGCTGCGCGGCAACCGCTTCATCCCCGCCGGCGACGTGGCCCTCTTGGGCGACGTGGCGGTGCTGGTGGCGGGCGAGGGCGCGCGTCCGGGCGCGGAGCGCGGGCTGAACTTCAGGCGCGCTACCACCACCGACGGCCAGATTCTCGGCGCGATCACCGGCGCGCAGATCGACGAGCGCACGCTGAGCGTGGCGGCGCTGGAACTGTCCAGCGGCTGGTGGGAGGACCTGGTCCGCGGCCGCCGGTACGTGACCGGCTGGACCGCGAGCCCGGGCGAGAACGTGATCCTGGAATTCGATGGAGAAAGGGGGAGCGAGCATGAGGAACGGAACCTTTACGGGGATCGTCACGGGCGCGCTGATCGGCGTGGCAGCGGTGACGGCGCTGGGGCTGATGGATTCCCAGACGCAGCGCAGGATGAAGCGGATGGCGTCTGATTCGGTCCAGAAAGTGACCAACCAGGCTGAAAAGCTGTGGAGCAAGTAGCACCGTGGAAGGACGTCTAGCCAGGCCGCTGAAGCTCGCGGCGCTGGGCGCGATTGCGCTGCTGCTCACATGCCTTCTTTGGCGGCAGCTGCTGCTGGCGCTCAAGATGGCGGTGGGCGGCGGCGTGCTTGCGTTTTTGCTGGAGCCGCTGTGCGTGCGCTTCGAAGAGAGGCTGAGCCGCCCGGCGGCTTCCGGCGTCAGCTTGGCCGTGGCGTTTCTGATCGTGACGGGCGCGCTGCTGCTTTTGATCCCGGCGCTGATCTCGCAACTGGGCGACCTGGCCGCCAAGGCGCCGGAACTGATGCGCTCGGCCAGCGACATCGTGGGCGGAGTCAACCGTTGGCTCGCCGCCCGGTCGCTGCCCAGCCTCCCCCAGCCCGCCGTGGCTGAAGGGACGCTGAATGGGGCCGTGGGGAAAATTTTGACCGGGACCATCGGCATGGCCGGATCCATCGCCGCCGGGTTCGCGATCACGGTCATGACCATCGCGCTGGGTTATTATTTTTTGGCCGACCGGGACAGGATGCTGCTGATCGTGGAGCTTGCGATCCCGCTGGCCGCGCGGCGCATCGTGCTTCGGATGGCCTCGAGCGCCAAGGCGACGATCCGGCTGTACCTCCGGGCGCAGGTGACCATTGCGCTGATCGTCGGCGGCCTCGCGGGGCTGGGGTTCTGGGCGATCGGCATCAAGAACCCGGCGCTGCTCGGCGCGACCGTGGCGGTTTTCAACCTGATCCCCTACTTCGGGCCGGTTCTGGGCGGCATTCCGGTGGTCATCTCCGCGCTGACGCAGGGGTTCTTCGCCACCGGGCTGGTGCTGTTCGTGTTGTTTGCGGTGCAGCAGCTGGACGGCCTGGTCATCAGCCCGCGCATCATGGGCGGCGTAATGGGCGTGCATCCGGCGGCGGTGCTGCTGGCCATCGCGGTGGGCGGCAGCCTCGGCGGCGTCGTCGGCATGCTGTTCGCGCTGCCGATCCTTCTGATCACAATCACCTGCCTTCGGGTATGGGCCGCGCGGCGCGAATAATCCGATATCGCGGGCGGAGAAACGGATTGAGACGGCTCGTGAATAAAGGATTGAAAAATGTGCCACGCTGTTGTATAATGGGAATGAGAGCCCATTCGCTGCTGGAAGGCGGTGCATTATGAACAGCAAATTCGGTGAGACCAGCAAATTCAATTATGCCCCGACTTCGTCGGACACGGCCGAGGAGATCATCCTCTCGGTCTATCAGTCGCTCAAAGCCAAGGGGCATGACCCGATCATGCAGTTGGTGGGCTACATCGTGTCAGGCGATCCAACCTACATCACCAGTTACAACAACGCCCGCTCCTTGATCCGCAGGCTGGAGCGGGACGAGATCCTGGAGGAGCTCGTCAGCTTCTACATCGCTCAGCACGCCACCGACAAATGACCTTCTATAAGGCGCGCGTGCTGGCGCTGGACGTGGGGGAGAAGCGAATCGGCGTCGCGGTGTCCGATCCGCTGGGGCTGACGGCGCAGGGCGTCGAGACGATCTTCACCAAGGGCTTCGAGAACGACCTCAAGCGCATCCGGGAATTGGCCGGGCAATACGGCACAAACCGCGTGCTGGTCGGCTTCCCGAGGAACATGAACGGAACCGTGGGGCCGCAGGCCGAGAAGATCCTGGAATTCTCCCGGGCGCTCGCGGGCGCGGGCTTTGAGGTCAGGCACCACGACGAGCGCATGACCACGCTGATGGCCCGGCGGGTGCTCATCGAGGGCGAAGTCCGGGGCAAAAAGCGCCGGGAAGTGGTCGACAAGCTGGCCGCGACCTACATCCTGCAGAGTTTCCTGGATGGCGGCGGGTGGATGGAAGCGCAGGGAGGGAACTGATATGGAAGACAACCGGATGGAAAGCGGCAACGAGGTCATTGAACTTCTCGACGAGGACGGAAAGCCGGTCCGCTTTGAACATCTGATGACCGTTGAGTACGAGGGCGGCCCGTACGTGCTGCTGGTGCCTATCGACGAGGTGGAGGACGTGGACGAGGACGAAGTCATCATCCTCCGCATCGAGACCGGCGCCGACGGCGAGGACACCTACGTGGGCATCGAGGACGAGGAGCTGCTGGAGAAGATCTTCGAAAGGTATCTGGAGATTGCCGAGGCCGACGAGGATGCCGACGAGCAGAACGAGGACAAAGACTGATTTTTAACTTGCGGCGCGCTTTGCTGCATGCTATAATCTGAATTCACGCGATGAGGGAGAAGAGTAGCCGGGAAACCGGCCCGACAGAGAGGCGCGCCGCCGGCTGAAAGCGCGCTGGGCCAAGGGATCGGGGAAGTTCGCTCCGGAGCACGCGGGCTGAACGGTGAGTAGGCCCGCGCGGATTCATCCACGTTACCGGATGAGAGGCCCGCCTTGGCGGGTGAACTTGGGTGGTACCGCGAGACCTCGCCCCATTGGGGCGGGGCCTTTTTTGATGCAAAGGAGGGGCATTCATGCAGGATAAAATCAAGGAGATTGAATCCCGCGTATTCGGGGAGTTGGAGCCGCTGAGGGATTTGGCGGCGCTGGAGGAACTCCGGGTGCGCGTGCTGGGCCGGAAGGGTGAATTGACGGGACTCTTGCGAAGCCTGGGCCAGGCGCCCGCCGACGAGCGGCCTAAGCTCGGCCAATTGGTCAACGCCGCCCGCGAAAAGCTGGAGCAGGCCATCGAGGCGCGCTCGGAACAATTAAAGGGCGCGGCGAAGGAGGCGCGGCTCGCCGCGGAGGCCATCGACGTGACGCTGCCGGGCAAGACCCGCTCCGCGGGCAGCCTGCACCCGATGTACCTGGTGCAGGATCAGCTGCTCACGGTCTTCACCGGCATGGGCTTCGAGGTCGTCGAGGGGCCGGAGGTGGAATTCGACCACTACAACTTTGAGCTTTTGAACCTGCCCAAGAACCACCCGGCCCGGGACGCGCAGGACACGTTCTACATCGACGACGAGATCGTGCTGCGCACGCACACCTCGCCGGTGCAGGCGCGGGTGATGACTACCCGAAAGCCGCCCATCCGCGTCGTCTGCCCGGGCCGCGTGTACCGCGTGGACGAGTGCGACGCCACCCATTCGCCGGTGTTCCACCAGCTGGAAGGGCTGGTGGTGGACGAGGGCATCTCGATGGGCGACCTCAAGGGCACGCTGGACCTGTTCGCCAAAAAGCTCTACGGCGAGGACATCCGCACCCGCTTCCGCCCCTCGTTCTTCCCGTTCACCGAGCCGTCCGCCGAGTTCGACGTCAGCTGCGCGGCCTGCGGCGGCGCGGGCTGCCGCATCTGCAAGGGCAGCGGCTGGATCGAGGTGCTGGGCTGCGGCATGGTGAACCCGAAGGTGCTGGACATGTGCGGCATCGACTCGAAAAAATACACCGGCTTCGCGTTCGGCATGGGCATCGAGCGGCTGTCGATCCTGAAGTACAACGTGCCCGACATGCGCTACTTCTACGAAAACGACCTGCGCTTCCTGGCGCAGTTCCGGTAAAGGGGGGCCGAACATGAAAGTGCCGATGAACTGGCTGCGCGAATACGTGGATGTGAAATTGGATGTGAACGAGTACGCGCGGCGCATGGTGATGACCGGAACCGGCGTCGAGGGCATCTCAAACACCGGATCGGATTTTGAAGGCGTGGTGGTCGGCCGCGTGCTGACCTGCGTGGATCACCCGAATTCCGACCACTTGCACGTGTGCACGGTGGATGTGGGCAAGGAGTCTCCGCTGCAGATCGTGTGCGGCGCGCCCAACGTGCGCGCGGGGCAGTTGGTGCCGGTGGCGCTCGAGGGCGCGCGCCTGCCCGGCGGCACGATCAAGAAGGGCAAGCTGCGGGGCGTCGAGTCCTTCGGCATGATCTGCTCCGGGCCGGAGCTGAACATCCCGGAGGGGCTGTACCCCCATGTGGGCGACGAGGGCATTCTGGTGATCCAGGAAGAAGTCTCGCCCGGCGTGTGCGTGAAGGACGTGCTGGGCGTAGGCGACGACGTGGTGGACTTCGAGATCTTGGCCAACCGGCCGGACTGCCTGAGCGTCTGGGGCATCGCGAGGGAGAGCGCGGCGGTACTGGGCGAGTACTGCGTGATGCCGGAGATCGAGGTAGAGGAGAAGGGCGCGCCCATCGAAACCTACGCGGCGGTGGAGGTGCAGGACAGCGCGCTCTGCCCCCGCTACTGCGCCCGCGTGGTGGCGAACGTCAAAATCGGCCCGTCGCCCATGTGGATGCGCGCCTATCTGCACGCCGCGGGCGTCCGGCCCATCAACAACATCGTGGACATCACCAACTTCGTGATGCTGGAGACCGGCCACCCGATGCACGCCTTCAACCTGCCGAAGGTGCGGGGGGGCAAGATCATCGTGCGGCGCGCGAAGCCGGGCGAAGCGCTGACCACGCTGGACGGGAAGAAGCACGAATTGACGGAGAACATGCTGGTGATCGCCGACGCGGAGAACGCCACAGGCCTTGCGGGCGTGATGGGCGGCGAGGAATCGGAGATCGGCGAAGGCACGACCAGCGTACTGTTCGAATGCGCCGCCTTCGATCGCACCGGCATCCGGCTGACCAGCCGCGCGCTGGGCATCCGCACCGAGGCCTCCGCGCGGTTTGAGAAGGGCGTGTGCGTGGAGAACACGATGGAGGCGCTGGAGCGCGCCTGCATGCTGGTGAATATGCTGGAGTGCGGCGACGTGGCGCCGGGCGCCATCGACATCTACCCGGCCCCCGCGCCCGAGCGGGAGATCACCGCCAGCGCAAGCCGGATGGCGAAGCTGATGGGCGTTTTGGTGCCGCCGGAGAAGATGGAGGATATCCTGAACAGCCTGAACATCGATTGCACGCTGTCCGGCGACGAACTCACCTCGGTGCCGCCCGCCTGGCGCAGCGACATCGAGACCGAGGCGGACCTGGCGGAGGAAGTCTTGAGGCTCTACGGCTATGATTCCATCCCGTCTACGCTGATGAAGGGCGAGACCATGCTGGGCATGCGCTCGAAGAACCAGCTGCTGCGCGATCGCGTCAAGGAGACGCTGGTGGGCGAGGGCTTCTACGAGGCGCTGAACTACTCCTTCGTCTCGCCGAAGTGGCTGGCCGCGATGGGCTTTGAGCCGGGCGACTGGCGGCTCGACCCGCTGCCGGTCCGGAACCCGCTCGGCGAGGACACGTCGGTGATGCGCACCACGCTGGTGCCATCGATGCTTTCGGCGCTTTCCACCAACGTAAACCGCGGGAATCCGGAGGCGAGGCTGTTCGAGCTCTCGACCGCGTTCAAAAAGACGGAGGCGCATCAGCTGCCGGAGGAGCTGCCGACGCTGATCCTGGGCATGTACGGCGAGGGGATCGATTTTTACGCGCTCCGGGACGCGGTGGTATGCCTGATGCAGCGCTTCGGCATCGAGGCCAAGGCGGAGCCGGGCGGCGAGGGCTGGCTGCATCCGGGCCGGAAGGCGCGGGTGGCGGCGGGCAAGGCGGTATTGGGCCAGATGGGCGAAATTCACCCGGACGTGGCGGCGCGGTTCGACCTGGAGGGCCGGCGCGTCTACGTGGCGGAGCTGCCGCTTTCCGGAATGATGCAAGCGGAGGCGCCGGTTTCCGAGGTGAAGCCGCTGCCGCGCTTCCCGGCGGTCAGCCGCGACATCGCGCTGGTGATGGGCGAGGGCGAGGGCATTGGCAGCGTGATTGAGACCATCCGCCGCGCGGCGGGCAGGACGCTGGAGGATGTGCAGCTGTTCGATCTGTTCCGCGGCGCGCAGGTGGGGCCGGGCAAGAAGAGCGCGGCGTTCGCGCTCACATTCCGCGCCGCCGACCGCACGCTGACCGACGCGGAGGTCAACGCCAGCTTTGACAAGATCGTGAAGGCGTGCGAGTCCGCTCACGGCGCGAAGCTGAGGGCGTAGGCGGGAGATGGGGGAGGCGGGAAAACGCTGGGGCTCCGCCCCAGACCCCGCCAGGGCAGTGCCCTGGACCCCACAAAAGGATGCAAAGGAAAGCAAGCTGTTGACAAACCTCATCGTGCTTTCAATTCGTTCCCGGCGACCTGTGCGCCGGGAACGCGTTTCCGGAATCAGTGCGAACACTGGTGGAGGAAACAATACCTCCCGTCAGTGCGCCGCCCGGAAATCCCGCAGGATTTCAGGCGCACGCAGTTCTTCTTCCTTTGCGTTGAAAAACCCTCAGGGTTTTTCAACGCTCTGAAAGAAAAGGCAAGTGCGAAGTGAAATGCTCGCACTTGCCTTGACTTTGGAGAACAATTACGTTGAAACCTTCTTTAACACCATCGCCGTGCGGCAGGGGGAGTAGACCTTGAAAGCGAGGCCGCGATCCTTCGTGAACTCGGTCGGGTAGACGGTTTTCTCCGAGATGCGGCCCTGGCCGCCGAAGCTCGGTTCGTCGGTCGAGAACACCACCTGATAGTTTCCCGCGCCCACCGGATTGACCGGAAGCAGGAATTCCTGCTGGGACAGCGTGGGGTGGAAGTTGAACAGGTACACCAGATCGCCCTTGGCGAAGGCGAGCAGCTTATTCTGCTGGTCGATCCAGAGGTTGTTCAAGTCCTTCTTGACCATCACCCGGTATTTGCGGGCGAACTTCAGCATCGCCCGATCGAACTCCTGGAGCCACTGGTACTTCAAAAAGTCGTTGTCGGCCAGCGACCACTGGCGGCGCGCGTACTGGAAGGACCAGCCGTTGCCCTCCCGGGGAAAGTCGATCCACTCCGGGTGGCCGAACTCGTTGCCCATGAAGTTGAGGTAGCCCTCGGACGCCAGCGCCAGCGTGATGAACCGGATCATCTTCGAAAGCGCGATGGCCCGGTCGATCGACAGCGAGTGGTAATCCTTATTCATGCCGGTGTACATCTCGGCGTCCGCCATGTGGAAGATCAGCGTCTTGTCGCCCACCAGCGCCTGGTCGTGGGACTCGCAGTAGCCGATGGAGGCCTCCCCGGGGCGGCGGGTGGTCAATTCGTACCACATGCGCGCCATGTCCCAATGCTCGTCGTCGGCCTTCATCATCTTGATCCAGAAGTCGGGCACGCCCATCGCGAGCCGGTAGTCGAACCCGATGCCGCCGTAGCGGATCGGCAGGCACATGCCCGGCATGCCGCTCATGTCCTCGGCGACGGTCACCGCGAACGGGTTGACCGCGTGGATCAGCTCGTTGGCCAGTTGCAGGTAGGTGACCGCCTCGACGTCGGTGTTCATGCTGAAGTACTTGTCGTACCCATCAAACGCCTTGCCCAGCCCGTGGTTGTGGTAGAGCATCGAGGTCACGCCGTCGAAGCGGAAGCCGTCGAAGTGGTACTCCTCCAGCCAGAACTTGCAGTTAGACAGGAGAAAGTGGATCACCTCGTGCTTGCCGTAGTTGAACAGCTTGGTGCCCCAGGCGGGGTGGGTGCCCGCGCTGCCTTTGCGGAAGAACTGGTCCTCGGTGCCGTCGAACAGGTTGATGCCCTCCTGGGTGTTCTTGGCCGCGTGGGAGTGCACCAAATCGAGCAGCACCAGCATGTCCATGCTGTGGGCGGTATTGATCAGGTACTTCAAATCCTCCGGCTCGCCGTACCAGGACGAGGCCGCGAAGAAGTTGGACACCTGATAGCCGAAGGACGCGTAATAGGGGTGCTCCTGGATGGCCATCAATTGCACCGCGTTGTAGCCGCCCGCCTTGATGCGGGGCAGGATATTGTCGGCGAATTCCCGGTAGGTGCCGATGCGGCCCTCCTCCTGCGCCATGCCCACGTGGGCCTCGTAGATGTACAGCGGGCTGATCTTGCGCCTGCCGTAGCCGCCGTCCGTCCAGCGGAAGGGGACCTTCGGCGCCCAGACCTGGCCGGAGAAGGTCATGTCCTTTTTATTCTGAGTGACCTTCCGGATGTAGAGCGGGATGTGGTCGGCGCGGACGCCGTTTTTCGTGACCTGGACCTTGACCAGATCCCCGTGCTTCAGCGCCTCCGGGGGCAGATCGATCTCCCAGTTGCCGCCGGAACGCTTCGTCAGCGGGTGGGACTCCCGGTTCCAGCCGTTGAAGTCGCCGATCAGATGCATTTCGTCCGCGCCCGGCGCCCACTCTCGGTAGGCCCAGCCGTTCTCCGTCCGGTGGATGCCGTAGTACAGGTAGCCGTTGGCCATCGACGAAAGGTCGCCCTTCGCGCCCAGCATCTTCTTGCGGATGTCGGTGAACCGGTCCATCCGAAGCTGTATGTCCCGGCGGTATGGCGTCAGCCAAGGGTCGATCGAGAGGATTTTGTAGTTCTTCTCCGGAGCGGCATGCTTCATGGCAATCCCTCCCGCTCAATTATAACCAATTATACCAAACCATGCAAACAAAACTTCGGTTGACACGCATTTTGGGGGATGATATGATGAGCCGGCAAAGGGGGCGGGGGACATGGTTCAAAACTGGCTGAAAGAAATCAGGGAATCCGCAAGGGACCTTAAGAACACGCGGGTGATGGTCACCTGCGCGATGCTGCTGGCGCTTGAGGTCGCGCTGAACGCCACCATCGCCATCTATCTGAGCCCATCCTCCAGGATCACCTTCGGCTTCCTCGCCGTCGCCGCCTGCGCGTACCTGTTCGGCCCGACGCCGGCGATGCTGGTGGCCGCGCTCTCGGACGTATTGGTGTACCTTCTGCACCCCACCGGGTTCTACTTTCCGGGCTACACGTTGACCGCGGCGCTGGGCGGCCTGATTTACGGACTGTTCTTCTATCGAAAGAGCGTGGGCATCGTTCGCATCCTGCTCTCGCAGGCGGCGATCACGATCTTTCTGAACATCGCGCTCAACTCGCTTTGGGTCGTACTCACGCAGGGCAAGGCGCTGCTCGCGATCCTGCCGCTGCGCGTGACCGCGAACGCGATCGGCTACCCGATTTACGTCGCGCTGCTGTTCTTCCTGCTGCTGTTCCTGAAGCGCCAATTCAAGCGCGCCTAGGCATACCGGTCTGCCCGTCCTCATACCATGCATCGATGGCATGGGTGGAAGGCGTACGCCGTCTGGCGTGCCCGGCAAGGAGGGTGTGGCATGGAGACGAATCTGTATCGGGACATTGCCGGAAGATGCAACGGCGATATCTACATCGGCGTGGTCGGGCCGGTGCGCACCGGCAAATCGACCTTCATCAAGCGCTTCATGGATCTGGTCGTGCTGCCGGGCATCGAGGATGAGAATCGCCGCGCGCGGGCGGTGGACGAACTGCCCCAGAGCGGCGCGGGCCGGACCATCATGACCACGCAGCCCAACTTCGTGCCGGACGAGGCGGTGGAGGTGCGCCTGAAGGACAACGCCACCTTCCGGGTGCGGCTGGTGGACTGCGTCGGCTACCTGATCCGCGGCGTACTGGGGCTGGAGGAGGGCGATAGCGCCCGGATGGTGCGCACGCCCTGGTTCGACCACGACATCCCTTTTGAGCGCGCGGCGGAACTGGGCACCCGCAAGGTGATCCAGGACCACGCCACGCTGGGCATCGTGGTCACCACCGACGGCTCCATCGTGGACCTGCCGCGCACCGCCTACGTGGACGCGGAGGAGCGGGTCGTGAAGGAACTGAAGGCGCTGGGCAAGCCGTTCGTGGTGCTGGTCAACTCCGCCCAGCCCTCCTCCCAGGAGGCGCAGGCGCTGAGGTCTACGCTCGAGGAGAAGTACGACGTGCCCGCCATCGCCGCCGACGCCACCAGCATGGACGAGGCGGACATGAACGCGCTGCTCGAAAAGCTGCTGTTCGAATTCCCGCTGACCGAGGCGTTCCTTTCGATGCCTGAGTGGATGACCGCTCTAAACGACGATCACTACGTGATCCAGGCGGTGATGGCCTCCGCGGGCGCCGCGGCCAAGGCGATGCGGCGGGTGCGGGACCACGTGAAGCTCCGGGAGGTCTTTGCGCAGAACGAATACATCCAGTCGGCGGCCTCCGAGGGCATCCGGCTGGGCGAGGGAGCGCTGGACTACCGCATTCAGCCCAGGGACGGCCTGTTCTACCAAGTGCTCAGCGAGGCCAGCGGCACCGAAGTGACCAGCGAGGAGCACCTGTTCAAGCTGATGACCGAGCTGGCCACCGCCAAGCGGGAGTACGACCGGGTCGCCCAGGCGCTGGCCAGCGTGCGGGAGACCGGCTACGGCCTGGTGGCGCCGGAGATGAACGAACTCAAGCTGGAGCAGCCGGAGATCGTGCGCCAGGGCGGCGCGTTCGGCGTGAAGCTCCGGGCCAGCGCGCCGTCGCTGCACATGATCCGGGTGGACATCAAGACCGAGGTCAGCCCCACGGTGGGCAGCGAGCACCAGTCGGAGGAACTCGTCAACTACCTGCTCAGCGGCTTCGAGGCCGACCCGCAGAGCCTGTGGGCCAGCAACCTCTTTGGAAAATCGCTGGGCGAACTGGTGCGGGAGGGCCTGGCCACCAAGCTCGCCCGCATGCCCGAAAATGTGCGCGAGCGGATGCAGGACGCGATGGGCAAGATCATCAACGAGGGCAGCGGCGGCGTGATCTGCATCCTGCTGTGACGAATCTGAAACCCGGATAGACCAAAAATGCAAACGACGCGGCCTGAAACGGCCGCGCTTGCATTTTTGATCCCTTTGGTATATAATCGATTAGAGGAAACTCAAAGCAAAGGAGGCGAAGGTGCAATGAAACTGATCATCGCCATCGTACAGGATGAGGATGCCGGCAGGCTCGTCAGTGCCCTGATGAACGAGGGGTACGGGGTCACCAAACTCGCCACCACCGGCGGATTCCTGCGCGCGGGGAACACCACGCTTCTGGTGGGTGCGGACAACGACAAATACGAAGGCGCCATGAAGGTCATCGAGCGCATTTGCAAGAGCCGGAAACAGGTTGCCACCGCGCCTTCGCCGATGGCCGGCGCAGCCGGAGTCTACGTGCCATACCCGATCGAGGTCATGGTGGGCGGCGCCACCATCTTCGTGATGGATGTGGAGCAGTTCTTCAAGATCTGACCGGCGCCATGAACTTTGACCAATTCACCGGCCTGGACGACCTGATCGGGCCGCTGCGAAGGGAATTCTTTGAAGGGCGGTACGTGCACGCCTACCTGTTTTCCGGCCCCGCCGGGACGGGGAAGCGAACGGCGGCGGAAATCTGCGCCCGCGCGGTGCACTGCGCGGGCGCAGTAAAACCCTGCGACGCGTGCCCGCCCTGCAGCCGCATGCTGGCCGGGACGCACCCGGATCACGTGGTTCTCTCCGCCTCCGGGCGCTCCATCGGCGTAGACGAGGTTCGGGAACTGATCCAGCGGGTGTCAATCAAGCCCTTTGAGGGCGGGCGGCACACCGTGATCGTCGACGACGCCGAGAAGCTGACCGCCCAGGCGCAGAACGCGCTGCTCAAGACGCTGGAAACGCCGCCCGGCGGCGCGGTGTTTTTTCTTTTGACCACGACGCCCTCGCTCTTGCTGCCCACGATCGTCTCCCGCTGCCGCATCGAGCGCTTCCGCCCGGTGCCAGTGGCCGAGGCAGAACGGGTGCTGATCCGCGCGGGCGCGCCCTCGGATCGGGCGGCGCTGGCGGCGGCTTCGTCGTCCGGGGCCATCGGCCGGGCGATGGAGCAGCTGCAGGACGCGGGCTACTGGTCGCTCAGGGAGCGGGTCGTGGAATCGCTTCGGATGCTCAGTGGCCCCTGGGCCGTCGCGGAGGCCGCCCAGAAGCTGGCCGGGGACAAGGACAACGCGTCCCAGGCGCTGGAGATCATCGAATCGCTGGCCCGCGACATGCTGCGCGGCTCCGCGGGGCTCGCGCCGGGCCAAACCGGCATAAAGGCCCGCGACATCCCGCTGGACGGCGAGACGCTGCTGGCCTGCGCGCTCACCGCCCGGAAAAAATTGAACGCGAACGTTTCCTGGCAGACCGCTTTGGAAATGATGTATTTTGACAGCCTGAAAGGATCAATACCATGGCAACAGTGATCGGAATCCGCTTCAAGAAAGCGGGTAAGGTATATTACTTCGACCCCGGCGAGGTGTGGCCCAATCCCGGCGAGTACGCGGTGGTGGAAACCTCCCGCGGCGTGGAACTGGGCGAGGTCGTGACCGGCGCCCGGGAGGTGGACGACGCCCAGATCGTCGCCCCGCTCAAAAAGGTGATCCGCATGGCGGTGGAGGAGGACATCCGCCGCACCGAGGCCAACGCGCTGAAGGAAAAAGAGGCGATGCGCATCTGCCAGGAGCGCGTCGCCCACTACCGGCTTGAGATGAAGCTGGTCGACGTGGAGTACACGTTCGAGGGCAACAAGATCATCTTCTATTTCACCGCCAACGGCCGCGTGGACTTCCGCGAGCTGGTGAAGGACCTGGCGGGCGTGTTCAAGATGCGCATCGAGCTTCGGCAGATCGGCGTCCGGGACGAGGCCAAAATGCTGGGCGGCCTGGGTTCCTGCGGCCGGCCCATCTGCTGCGGCACGTTCCTGGGCGACTTCCAGCCGGTGTCCATCAAGATGGCCAAGGAGCAGAACCTGTCGCTGAACCCGACGAAGATTTCCGGCCAGTGCGGCCGGCTCATGTGCTGCCTGAAGTACGAGCAGGACTACTACGAATCCACGCTCAAGAAGCTGCCCAAGGTGGGGCGCGAGTGCGTCACGCCCGACGGCACCGGCGTGATCAGCGAGATCAACGTGATCCGCGAGAAGGTGCGGGTGCGAATGCGCACCGACGACGGTTTCGAGGTTAAGGAGTACCCGCTGGATCAAGTCCAGAAGCCGGCGCAGGCTTTGCAGCACGCGCCCGGGCAGCCGGTGCAGTTGACGGCCGAGGAGATCGCCGCCCGGCAGGATGCCCGCGCGCAGAAGAATCGCCGCGGCGCCAAGGAAGCGCCCAAGGCCGAGAAAGAGGGGGAGGGCGAGGCAGAGAAGGCCGAAAAGCCCCGCCGCCGCATCCTGCACCCCAAGGGGCCCAAGCAGATGAACACCGACCAGTACTTCGACCGGCTTTCCAGCGAGAATAGCGAAAATAAGGAGGCCGCGCCGGAGGATCCCGCTGAGCCGCAGAAGGGCCATGCCGGGCCGCAGAAGGGCAATCCGGTGGCCCAGCGGCATTTCCGCGCCCATAAACCGGAAAAGAAGGCGGAAGATGGGCAAAAACCCGAATAAATTTTTCTCCCGGGGCTTGCGTTCGGCAGGCGGTTGTGCTATAATTCTTCTTAGCCCAGAATGAACACACCTTCGTCCCGTATCCCTCCGGTGGTAGCCCTACCGATGACAGGACTCGGAGAATCAGGGAAGGTCATCAAAGGGCGAAAATTAGGAGGGTTCTTTCATGTTCCAGGACAAAACCTTGACTTGCCGTGAGTGCGGCGCGGAGTTCGTTTTCACCGCTTCTGAACAGCAGTTCTACGCCGACAAGGGCTTCCAGAACGAGCCTGGCCGTTGCCCCGCTTGCCGTGCCAATCGCCGTCAGGCGAGCGGCGGCGCTTCCCGTGGCAGCGATCGGCCGATGTACGATGTGGTGTGCGATGGCTGCGGCCGCCCGACTCAGGTTCCGTTCCAGCCCCGTGGCGATCGCCCGGTGTATTGCCGCGATTGCTTCGAGCAGCAGCGCCAGAGCCGTTATTAATCCCCAGACGATAAATCGGAGAAGCCGCAAAGCGCCCCAGCGGCGTAGTTGAGCGGCAGATCCAGGTTTTCAAAAACGCCCCATTGGGGCGTTTTTGTGCAGGTAGGCAGTATCGAACGCGGTGTTGCGGACAGCGCATTTTGACCGGCCTCCGAGGATGCGCTGTCGCAACACCTTTTTACGGAAGCATCCGAAGTTTCTACGGAAGGCGAAGGTACCCGAGATGTACGGCGTCTTGGTCAACGCCGCCGCGGTGCTGGTCGGCGGCCTGTTGGGTCTATTGCTCCGGGGCGGTATCTCCGTCCGGTTCAGAAACATCGTCAGCCAGGGGCTGGCGCTGTGCGTGACGCTCATCGGCATCATGAACGCGATCAAGACGCAAGATCTGATGTGCGTCATCGTGTCCATCGTGCTGGGCGCCGTGCTGGGCGAGGCGCTCAAAATTGAGCAGCACCTGGATCACCTGGGCGAAATCGCGCAAAAGAAATTCACCTCCGGCGGCGACAGCCGGTTCTCGGAAGGGTTTGTGACCGCGACGCTGCTCTATTGCGTGGGCGCGATGGCGGTGGTGGGCTCCATGCAGGCGGGTTTGACCGGGGACGCCTCGACGCTCCTCGCCAAGTCCGCGCTGGACGGGGTCTCCTCGGTGATCTTCGCCTCGGCGATGGGCCCGGGCGTGATCCTGTCGCTGGTGCCGCTGACGATCTACCAGGGCGGCATCGCGCTGGCGGCGCACATCGTGGGGCCGGTGCTCTCCGGCGCCGTGATCAATGAGATGAGCGCGGTCGGAGGCCTGCTCATCGTCGCGCTGGGCCTCAACATGCTGGAGGCTGCCAAGACCCGCGTGCGGGTGGCGAATCTGCTGCCCGCCATCTTTCTGCCAATCGCCTATCTGCCGCTGTACCAATGGATCTCCAAAGGGTTTACGGGAGGATGAACATGCAAAGTGGCATGATCGACACCCTGCTGCACGTCAAAGGCAACCCCAGGGCGTGCGTGTGGACGGAGCCGCTGTGGGGCATCCCTTACAACCTGTATGCCCCCTACATCGCGCTGTTCATGGTGGGCCTGGGGCTGTCCACGGCCGAGATCGGCTACGTCACCTCGATTTCGCTGGGAATGCAGATCATATCAGCAGTCATGGGCGGGCCGCTGGCCGACAAGCTGGGCCGGAGGCTGTGCACCTTCGTGGGGGACGTGATCTCCTGGACGATCCCGACGCTGCTGTGGATGTTCTCCCAGAATTACATCTGGTTCGTGGTCGCGGCGGTTTTCAACGGCTGCTGGCGCACCACGTCCAATTCCTGGGGGCTGCTTTTGACCGAGGGGAGCGACAACGAGCTGGTGATGCGCTGCTTCTCGCTGACGCAGCTGATGGGCCTGTTGGCCGCGTTCTTCGCGCCGCTTTCGAAGCTGGCGGTGGATACCTTCGGCGTCGTGCCTACGATGCGGGTATTGTACGGCTTCGCCTGCGTGATGATGACGCTCAAGTTCTGGATCCTCTATCGAGTAGGCACCGAGACCGAGATGGGCGAGCGCCGCATGCGGGAGACCAAGGACCAGAGCGTGTGGCAACTGGTCTGGGGCCTGAAGGACGTGTTCCTCCGGATGATCCATGAGAAGCGGATGATCCTGACCATCGGCATCCTGTCGAGCTACCTGGTGATCACCACGCTGAACTCCTCCTTCTGGTCGGTGTTCGTCACGAAGCAGCTGGGCATCGCGGACGGGGATGTGGCGCTCTACACCACGTTCAGATCGCTGATCATCATGGGCTGCATCTTCGTGATCGTGCCGCGCCTCCGCTTCAGCCGCTTCAAAAACCCGATGCTGGCCGCCTGGGGCGTGATGGCGCTCTCCCAGGCGCTGCTGCTCGCGTCGCCCCGCGGCGCGGCGGTGCCGATGATGATCGCGAGCGTCGCGCTGGAGGCGATCGCGCTGTCGATGCTATCGCCGCTGACCGATTCGCTATTGTTCATCCACGCCGACCCGGAGGAGCGCGCCCGCACCCTGGGGCTGATCTACGGGCTGATGGTGCTGGCCGCCACGCTGTTCCCGGCGTTGGCGGGGAAGCTGAGCACGATTTCGCTGGCCGCGCCCTTCTGGATCAACCTGATCATGCTGGCCATCGGCGCCGTATTGACCATCTTTTTGTGGGACGAGACGAAGTGCGCCGTCCAGGCGGAGGAGAACTAGCTCAGGCCCTCCTGATTTGTCTAAAAACCGCCGCGGCCGCGGCGGTTTTCGCGTCTCCGGAATCCCGGAAGATACCACCAGCCGGCGCGCAAATTGGCCGCGTTCTTCGCGCGGGGAGCGCCGTTTGGCGCATATACTAAAGAGGCGTCCGCCCGCGCGCGGAAAACATTACTGTGTTAATATTAATGGATCGCCCTTGCTTTTCCTGACGGAACGGGTATAATATAGTCAAAGATGGTCAGATAGCGAGGGATCCGGATGGCTCAATTGAGCGATAGCATAGAGCGGTTCATCAAAGAACTGATGGATCAGGACGCGCAGATCGATCTGCGCAGGAACGAACTGGCTCAGCACTTCGGCTGCGCGCCATCGCAGATCAACTATGTGCTGGCGACCCGCTTCTCCGTCGATCACGGTTACATCATCGAAAGCAGGCGGGGCGGCGGCGGCTACGTTCGGATCGTGAGGATGCAGGCGAGAAGCGACCAGAGCCTTTTGAACCTGCTGCTGGAACGGGTGAGCAATTCGATCAGCGAGGAAGCGGCGACCGCGATCATCGCCCAGCTGTTTGAGCGCGAGCTGGTGACGCGGAACGAGGCGATGCTGATGCGGTCGGCGGTGGAGCGAAACGCGCTGGCGCTGCCCATCAGCGCGAAGGATGTATTGCGCGCGGCGGTGCTGCGCAACATGCTTGTCAGGGTTTTCCGGAACCTTGAGGAGGCGAAAAGCCATGATGTGTGAAGATTGCAACGAACGAGACGCGACCATCCGTTTGACGACCATCGTAAACGGTGAAAAAGTAGAAAAGAACCTGTGTGCCTCCTGCATGGCGAAGATCAAGCAGCAGTTCCCGACGCTGGAGCTTTGGGGCTTCGCGGGGCTGCTCTCCGGGTTTCTGGACGCGGTGAAGGCGGAAAAGCCGGAACCGCTGCCGGACATCACCTGCAGCCGGTGCGGCACCACCTATCAGGGCTTTGTCAAGAGCGGCCTGCTCGGCTGCGCGGACTGCTACAAGTCCTTCCGCGAGCCGCTGGAAGCGCTGCTCAAGGGCATTCACGGCCAGACGCGCCACACCGGGCGCGTGCCGGGCGGGGCGCCCACGGACGTGCCGCTGAAATTGACCATCGACCGCATGCGGCAGCAGCTCACCCGCGCCATCGAGACCGAGGAATACGAGAAAGCTGCGGGCTTACGCGACCAGATTCGCGCGCTGAACGCGCAATTGGAGGCCCAGTCCGCTTCGAAGGAGGGATAAACGTGGCTAGCAAGGCGCCGGAACTGGACGTGGTGCTCTCCTGCCGCGTCCGCCTCGCCCGAAACTACGAGGATATTCCCTTTACCGCGACGATGACCCGCGATTGGGCGGAGGAGACCGTGCGGCGCGCCCGCAAAGCGGTGGAGGGCGGCAAGGTCGGCGAATATCAGTGCGTCCTCATGAAGGACATGAGCGGAGACGCCCGGTCCCGCCTGGTGGAGCACCACCTGATCAGCTACGACCTTTTGAAGTTCCCGGAAATCTCGGCGGCGCTGATCCGCACGGACGAGTGCGTCAGCGTGATGGTCAACGAGGAGGATCACCTGCGCATCCAGGCGCTGCTGCCGGGGATGCAGCCGGAAGAGGCCGCGCGCCTCGCCTTTGAGGCGGACGACGCGCTCGCAGCCTCCGGCCCCTATGCATTCGACCCGCAGTTTGGGTTTTTGACCAGCTGCCCGACCAACACCGGTACCGGCATGCGCGCGTCGGCGATGCTGCACCTGCCGGCGCTGACCATCACCAACCGGATCAGCCAGGTCATCCAGGCGATCTCCAAGCTGGGTCTGACCGTGCGGGGCCTCTACGGAGAGGGCAGCGACGCCAGGGGCTGCCTGTACCAGCTGTCCAACCAGGTCACGCTGGGGCGCAACGAGGAGGACATCGTAAAAACCCTGGTGGCCGCCACCGTGCAATTGGCGGCGCAGGAGAGGAGCGTCCGGGACCAGCTCCGTGAGCAGGACGCGATGGGCCTGTACGACCGGCTGATGCGCTCCATCGGCCTCATGGCCAACGCCCGGGTGATGGGCGCGGTGGAGTTCATGCAGCGGTATTCGGACCTTCGCATGGCGGTCTCGATGGACATGGTGGACGCGCAGCTCTCCGACGTGGACGGCATGATGATGGACTTGCAGAACGCGTCGCTGAACATTTACGCAAAGCACGACATGAACGACCGCGAGCGCGATATCCTCCGGGCGGACCGGCTGCGCGAGCGGATCAAGAGTTTATCCTGAAAGCAACGGGAGGTACCTATGGCATTCTTTTCCAGATTCACCGAGCGGGCGCAGCGCGCGCTGGTGTCGGCCCAGAAGGAGGCGGCCAGCCTTGGCCGCAGCTACGTGGGCACGGAGCACCTGCTGCTGGGCGTGCTGGCGGACCCGGGCGCCGCGGATGCGGTGCTGCACGGCATCCGGCTTGACGACGTGCGCCAGGAGATTGTGACTCTTTTGGGGCGCGGCGACGAGGACGCCGAAAACAAAATCATGACCTATACGCCCCGTACCAAGAAGGTGCTGGAGCAGAGCGCCCGGGAAGCCAGGGACCTGGGCCAGAACTACGTGGGCACGGAGCACCTGTTGCTGGCGCTGATGCACGAGCGGGAGGGCGTGGCCGCCCATGTGCTGGTGAAGCTGGGCGTGGACCTGACCAAGGCGCGGGAGGATCTTCTGGTCGCGGTCAAGGCGGGCGAGCAGGGCGGAAACGCGCCCGGCGGCGCGAAGAACGAAAAGACGCCGGTATTGGATCAGTTCTGCCGCGACCTGACCCAGGCGGCCGCCTCCGGCGAGTTGGACCCGGTGATCGGGCGCGCGCAGGAGATCGAGCGCATCGTGCAGATCCTGTCCCGCCGCACCAAAAACAACCCGGTTTTGATCGGCGAGCCCGGCGTGGGCAAGTCGGCCATCGTGGAGGGCCTGGCGCAACTGATCGTCTCGGGCAACATCCCGGAGATCCTGCGCGGCAAGCGGGTGCTCTCGCTGGATCTGGCCGGCATGCTGGCGGGCGCGAAGTACCGCGGCGAGTTCGAGGAGCGCCTCAAAAACGCGATGGCCGAGGCCAAGAAGGCGGGCAACGTCATCCTGTTCATCGATGAATTGCACACGCTGGTGGGCGCGGGCGCGGCCGAGGGCGCCATCGACGCGGCGAACATCTTAAAGCCGATGCTGGCCCGCGGCGAGATGCAGTGCATCGGCGCGACCACGCTGAGCGAGTATCACAAGCATATCGAGAAGGACGCGGCCCTCGAGCGCCGGTTCCAGCCGGTCACGGTGGGCGAGCCGAGCTTGGAGGAGGCCGTGGCCATCCTGATGGGCCTTCGGGATCGCTACGAGGCGCACCACCGCGTGCGCATCACCGAGGAGGCGATCCGCGCCGCGGTCACGCTGTCCGACCGCTATATCTCCGACCGGTTCCTGCCCGACAAGGCGATCGACCTGGTGGACGAGGCGGCCTCCCGCGTGCGCATCAAGGCGTTCACCGCGCCGCCGGACATGAAGGAACAGGAGACGCGCCTCGAGTCGCTGAACAAGGAAACCGAGGAAGCCGTCGCCCACGAGGACTTTGAGAAGGCCGCGAAGCTCCGCGACCAGAAAAAGCAGCTGCAAAACGAGATGGCCCAGCGCCGTAAAAGCTGGGAGCAGCACCGCGACGAAAAGGTGGAGACCGTGGGCGAGGAGGAGATCGCCGGCATCGTGTCCATGTGGACCGGCATCCCCGTGACCCGCATGACCGAGGACGAGCGCACCCGCCTCCTGAACCTGGAGCAGATCCTGCACCGCCGCGTGATCGGCCAGGACGAGGCCACGAAGGCCGTCGCCCGCGCCGTGCGAAGGGCCAGGGCAGGCCTCAAGGACCCCCGCCGCCCGATCGGCTCGTTCATCTTCCTGGGCCCGACGGGCGTGGGCAAGACCGAGCTGTGCAAGGCGCTGGGCGAAGCGCTGTTCGGAGACGAGGACAGCCTGATCCGCATCGATATGTCGGAATACATGGAGAAGCACTCGGTGTCCCGGATGATCGGTTCGCCCCCCGGCTACGTGGGCTACGAGGAAGGCGGCCAGCTCACCGAAAAAGTGCGCCGGAAACCCTATTCGGTGCTGCTGCTCGACGAGGTGGAAAAGGCGCACCCGGACGTGTTCAACGTGCTGCTGCAGATCCTGGAGGACGGCCGGTTGACCGACGGCCAGGGCCGCATCGTGGACTTCAAGAACACCGTGATCGTGATGACTTCAAACGCCGGCGCGTCCACCTTGAAAAAGCAGCGCACGTTGGGCTTTGGCTCCGCCGACAGCGCGGAGAAGAGCTATGAGTCGATGAAGGAAGGCGTGATGGGCGAGCTGAAGCAGATCTTCCGGCCGGAATTTCTGAACCGCGTGGACGAGATCATCGTGTTCCACCCGCTGGAGGAGGACGACATCCTGGCCATCGCAAAACTGATGCTGAGCACCGTCGCAAAGCGCCTCGAGGAGCGCGGCGTGGCGCTCGACATCGACGACAGCGCGGTGAAATTGCTCGCGAAGTCCGGCTTCGACCCACAGTACGGCGCGAGACCGTTGCGCCGCGCAATCCAGCGCATGGTGGAGGACTCGCTGAGCGAGGAATTGCTCAGCGGCGCGATCCACATGGGCGAGCGGGTGCGGGTGTCCGCCGACGGCGACCACCTGCGGTTCACCCCGATCAGCCCGGAGAAGGCGCCCGCCGCCGAAGCGCAAGAGACATCAACCCCAGCAGTATGACCGCCGCGGCCAGGTAAGTCCAAAGCCCGGTAAGAATGTACACGCCAAGCATTGCGCATCCGTAGATCGCGCAGTGCTTGGCCCTTTTTCTGGGGATGAAGACCGTGATCTTCCGCTTCTTCGCGGGCGGCACGTCCAGCGGCAGCTTGCTCTTTTCAAACCGCGCCGCCAGCGCCTTCGCGTCCAGAATCCGCACGGCGGGGGAGGTCAATTCCGCCGCCGCCGCCCACGCGCCGTCGGACACCGGCCCGGTGGTCGCGATTTCCAGCGTTTCTCCCGAAGCGCCCCGCCAGAGCGCGAGCACTTCGTCCGCGTCCAGCGGCCTGCCCTTCGGGTGGCGCTGCAAAAGCGCCCCGGATAGGTTTGCGTAACTTCCCGCCATCGCCCGGGCCTCGGCCTCCGGCAGCAGCGTCAAGCGCTCCACCGCCGCGCGGGCGCGCTTTGCCCGCTCCTTGCGCCCGGCAACACTTTGCGCTCGGCGCGCATAGGCCCAGGCCGCGAGGGCGGAGAGCGGCGCGGCCAAGAGAGCCGCCGCCCAGGCCCGGCCCGTGGCGTAGAAAAAGTACAAAAACGCCGCGGCGTACGCGATCAGCCCCAGCGCCGCGCCATCAATCCATCGCGCCATCCTGCCCATAGCGACACCTCCTCCGGGTTTACATCAATATATTGTGCAAATCCTGCATTTTCATGCGCTTTTGGCTTTTCCGAAGGCGCGAAATGGTTTATAATATTTTGCATGAAGGAGAGATGCGCTTGAAGGCCTACGGCATCATGGGCGGGACGTTCGACCCCATCCACAACGGCCACCTTTCGATGGCGGAAGCCGCGATGCGACAACTGGCGCTGGATCAAGTGCTGTTCATCCCGGACGGCGACCCGCCCCACAAGGTGGAATTGGCCCCCGCAGAGGACAGGCTGAAGATGGTGGAACTGGCCGTTCAGGGCCGCGGCGGTTTTCAGGCGCTGGACATGGAAGTAAGGCGCGCGGGACAGACCTATACGGTGGACACGCTGGAGCGCCTCGCGCAGGAGCATCCGGGGGATCATTTCACCTTCATCGTCGGCGCGGATACGCTCCTTGCGCTGGAAACCTGGCGCAATTTCCCCAGGGTGGCGCAGCTTTTGTCCGGCGTCGCCTGCGCGCCCCGAACCGGAATCCCCCGGGAAGAACTGGCGCGCCAGCGGGACTCGCTGCTGCAAAAGTACAACCTGCCGGTCGCGCTGCTGAGCATGGCGCCGGTGGACGTCTCCTCCACCGAGCTGCGCCGCTTGGTCGCCCGGGGTCACGGCATCGGCCGCCTGGTGCCGCAGGCGGTTTCGGAGTACATCCGGGAGCACGCGCTGTACCTGGACCCGATGCTGACGGAGCTTCAAAAAACGCTGTCCAGGGAGCGCTACCGGCACACGCTGGGCGTGGAACAGACCGCGGTGAGGCTGGCTGAGCAGTACGGCGGCGACGTGGAAAAGGCGCGGGCGGCGGCGCTGCTCCACGACTGCGCCCGGTGCCTGGACAGCCAGGAGATGCGGCGGCTCGTGGGCGAAAAGGCGGGGGAGAACGCGCTTCGGGCGCTGATGCACGCGCCGGCGGGCGCGCAGCTGGCCCGGGAGAAGTACGGCGTCCAAGACGAGGCGGTGCTCTCCGCCATCCGCTGGCACACCACCGGCCACGAGGGAATGACCAAGCTGGAGAAGATCGTCTACCTCGCGGATTTCATCGAACCCAACCGCCCGGACTATCCGGGCCTCGCGGAACTGCGATCGGAGGCGTTCCGGGATCTGGACCGCGCGGTGCGCATGGCCGCGGAGAGCACAATGCGCTATGTCCGCGCAAGGGGCCTGGATCCCGACATCAATACCATTAAAATGCTCGAAAGCGATGGATCGACGGAGGAGATTGTATGATTCAACCCAAGGAACTCGCCGTACGGATTGCGGAGGTGCTGTCAAACAAGCGCGGCGAGGATGTCACCGTCCTGAACGTGGGGCATCTGACCTCCATCACGGATTACTTCGTCATCGCGAGCGGCCGGAACGCGCTGTCCGTCCGGGCGCTGGCGGAAGAGGTGGAAGAAAAGTTGTCCGCCGAAGGGATCGAGGCGCGCCGCCACGAAGGCATGAACGAGGCGCGGTGGGTCGTGCTGGATTACTCCTCGGTCATCGTGCATATATTCCACATCGAGGAGCGGCAGTATTACAACATTGAACGGCTTTGGATGGACGGCTCCAATCAGGTGGCGTTCAGTTCATCCGACCAATGACGAGAGGGTATGAAATGCTTATGAAGACGATGGAAGCCCAGCGCCCCATCGAACTGACGCTGCCCGCCGAGCCCCGGATGCTGCTCATCATCCGGCTGATCACGGCCGGGGTCACCGCGCGCGCCGGGCTGACGGTGGATGCCGTGGAAGACGTCAAGATGGCCGTGGAGGAGGCGTGCAACTGCCTCTTGCGCTGCGCCTGCTGCGATTCGCTGAAGCTCGTCTTCACGATGGCGGACGGCGTGCTGCGCATGCGCGTGGAGGGCTTCGGCAATTCCAAGGGGGGCGCCGCGCCCGCCGGCGATTGCGACGAGGTGCAGGTCATCCGGTATATCCTGGAGTCCATGGTGGACGACGCACATGTCATATACGATGGGAGCGCGCTCAGCGCCATTGAGATGGCAAAGTTCCTGGGCGCCTGACACGAGGTGAATATGCAAAAAGCCTCACCGCAGGAAATTACGGATATGCTGCGGCAATACGCGTTGACGCGCGATGAGACGCTTCGGAACAAGCTCGTCGAGGCGCACCTGTACATCGCGTCGATCGTTGCGCGCCGCTTCGCGCGCCGCGGCGTCGATTATGACGACCTCTATCAAGTGGCTTCCCTGGCGCTGATCAAGGCGGTGGAGCGCTATGACCCCGACCGGGGCGTCAAATTCGTCAGCTTCGCGACGCCCACGATGATCGGAGAGGTCAAAAATTACTTCCGCGACAAGGCCCAGACGATCTCGCTGCCCCGGCGCGGGCGGGAGCTGCTGGGCAAAATCGCGTCCGCACGGGAGGCGCTGGAGCAGCAGCTCTACCGCGCGCCCACCACCGAGGAACTGGCAGAATCCATGAACGTGCCGCTGGACGACATCGTGGAGGCGCTGGAAATGCAGGGCGCCGCGATGCCCGCTTCGCTGGACGCCATGCTGCCCGGCGAGGACGACGGCGGCGCGACGCTTCGAAACCTGATCGGCGTCAACGAAAGCGGCTTCGGCCGGTTCGAGGCGCACGAGAGCATCCGGCAGATGCTGGATTCCATATCGCCCACCGAGCGGAAGATTCTGATCAACCGCTACTTCGGAAACCTCAGCCAGCGCGAGGTCGCGCAGCACTTGGGCGTGTCGCAGATGACGGTGTCCCGCGCCGAGCGGAAGGCGCTCACGCAGCTCAGGGGCATTCTGGAAAAGGACGTTTAACCGCGCAGCCAACAATAACGGCGGAATGGGGTAGGGGACAATGTTTGGAATTATCGGCGTCGGCAACATCGGCAGCGCGATTTTGCGCTCGGCGATTCAGCGCGGCGCGCTCCGGGCGGAAGAGGCCCACGTTTTTGACATCCATAGCGAGCACATGATGGCGCTGAAAAAGGAACTGGGGATCACCACGCATGCCTCCAGCCGGGAGATGATCGCCGCCTGCGACATGATCCTGCTCGCGGTCAAGCCCAACGTGGTCGAAAAGGTGCTGAAAGCCGAACGGGAGGCGCTGAAAGGCAAGGCGCTGATCTCCATCGCCGCCGGTTGGCGCGTCGAAATGCTGAAAAAAGCGGTGGGGGACGGGGTCAGGCTGCTCCGCGCGATGCCCAACACGCCGCTGCTCGTCGGCGAGGGCATGACCGCCTTCAGCCGGGAGCATACGCTGACCGAACCGGAGGCCGCCTTCGCGGAGGGGCTGTTCCGGGCGCTGGGGCGGCAACTGTGGGTGGAGGAGTACCAGATGGACGCGGTGACGGCGCTGTCCGGCAGTTCGCCCGCGTTCGTCTACATTTTCACTGAGGCGATGGCCGATGCGGGCGTCGCCTGCGGCCTGTCCCGCGCGCAGTCGGTGGAGATGGCCGCGCAGACCCTTTTGGGCGCCGCCAAGATGGTGCTGGAGACCGGCATGCACCCCGGCGCGCTGAAGGATATGGTGTGCTCGCCGGCGGGCACCACCATCGCCGGCGTCCGGGCGCTGGAGGCCCACAATTTCCGCTCCGTGGTCATGGAGGCGGTCATCGCGGCCAACGACCGGTCCGCCGCGCTCAACTCGTGAAGCGGGTCACGCTGTACACCGATGGCGCCTGCTCCGGCAACCCCGGCCCCGGCGGCTGGGGCTATGTGCTGATCTTCCAGGAGCACCGGCGGGAGATGTCGGGCTACGACCCGGCCACCACCAACAACCGCATGGAACTGACCGCCGCCATCGAGGGGCTTTCGGCGCTGAAGGAACCTTGCGAGGTGGATCTGTACACCGACAGCTCCTACCTGGCCCACGCGTTCACCAAGGACTGGATCGGCGGCTGGATAAAGCGCGGCTGGCTGAAGGCCGACAAAAACCCGGTGGAAAACCAGGACTTGTGGCAAAAGCTTCTCGAGCTTTCGGGAAAGCACCGGATTCATTGGAACCTCGTCCGCGGCCACGCCAACAACGAGGAGAACAACCTCTGCGACAAGCTGGCCACCGGCGCGATCAAGCAGAACCGCGACAGGCGGGCGCAGGGGTAGGGGAGCAAAGCTTAGGTATGAAAAACGCCCGCAACGCAGGCGTTTTTTTGTTATTCTTCTTCCTCAGGCGCTTCCTCCGGCTTCTTTTCCTCCCGCAGCACCACCGATTTCGCCGCCAGGCGCCGGCGCTCGTCGCTCATCGCCGCGTAGTGTTTCCGGGTGGTGTTGACGTCGGAATGGCCCAGCACGTCCGCCACCAGGTAGATGTCGCCGGTCTCCCGGTACAGGTTGGTGCCGAAGGTGGAGCGCAGCTTGTGGGGGCTCATGCGCTTTTTGAGCGGCGCGGCCTGCAGCGCATACTTCTTGACCATGTTCTCGACGGCCCGGGTGGTGATGCGCCGGTTCTGCAGCGACAGGAACAGCGCGTTTTCATGGCCCGGCAGCGGCGTCTGCTTCACGCGCTCCGCGAGATAGCGCTTCAGTACCTCCGCCACCTCGTCCGGGAAGTACAGGATTGCCTGATTGCCGCCCTTCCGGGTGACCAGAAAGCCGTTGATCTCAAAATCCAGGTCGCTGATGTCCAGGCCCACGCATTCGCTGACCCGGATGCCGGTGCCCAGAAACAGCGTCAGCATCGCCAGATCCCGAAGGCCGGTGCGCTCGTGGTACTTCTTCTGATGCTCACTGCCAAGAGCCGCGCCCGTCTCCGCCAGGTCCAGCACGCGGGCCACCTCGTCGATCTCGAGCCTTAAAATCGGCTTCTCATGGCGCTTGGGCATCTCCACCAGCGCGCTGACGTCGGAAGGGACGCGCCCGCGCTTGAACAGGAATTTGAAAAAGCTGCGCAGCGCGGAGAGCTTTCGCTGCTTGCCCAGTTCCGCGTTGGTGATTTCGATCTCCCGCACCTCCTGAGAGGCATCCGGTTCCGGGGATGCAGTAGAAATATTAATTTCTTTGTAATATAATGTTAAATAATCCAAAAATGCGTCGATGTCAACCGGCTTGAGCCGGCTTAACTGCTCATATGTCCAATCGTCCGGGGTAAACCCGCCAAAGGATTTCATTTCGTCGCCGAGAAACTTGAAAAACAGCCGGAGGTCCCGGGCGTAGGCCAGACGCGTCAACGCCGTCGTGGTCGGCTCGATGGCGCGTATGAATTCGTAGCATGCGGCGGGCAGTTCCGAGAGCGTCTCGCGCAATAGCTCGGTCTGACGGCGCGCGTTGATTTCGGAATAAGTTGGGTTATTGGCCATGTTGCTCCTTGAAAAAATGCTCACGGCAGGGCCACGAGACAGGTTGATCGCGGTCATGAAAAGGATTGTCAAATTTCCAACAGATCGCCGGGCAGGTGCTTTCCACGGCCTTTTTAGGCCATAACTATTCGTAAAAGCTGTCTTTCACGAATAGTTCTAAATATCCCCCAGGACCGGTCAGAAAGGCGATTTCCGGGGCTTTCCGTCGCCGGCGGGCGCCTCCGGGGTTTTAGAATCCGCCGCCCGAACTTCCGCTGGCTCCGGATCGGCTGCATCCGGCGACGTGGCGTTGATCACTTCGTCGATCTCAATCGCCAGATAATCGGCGTTGCTCTTCTTGATGCACCGCATGCAGTTGTCGCACACCTTATTCGGGTCCAGATCACATTTCATGCACTCGCCGCAGTCGTCGCAAATCTTTTCATCGTCCAGCACGCAAATTTTCGCCATCAGAACCTCCCCCAGTAGTTTCAGTATACGCCTTCCTGTGAGAAAAAACAAGATTTACAGGAAAGTTCCGAACAGGCGTTTGATTCTTCTTTCGCCGTGTGATATAATCATAACGATTCTATTATCGGAGGGCTAGGCGATGCAGGAGCGCGGCAAGAACAGCCAGCGGCGGATCCTTGAATTCATCAAAAAAGAGATCGAGCTCAAAGGCTATCCGCCGTCGGTGCGCGAAATCTGCGAGGCGGTCAACCTGAAATCCACCTCCACCGTGCACGGGCACCTGGAGCAGTTGGAGAAGCGCGGGCTGATCCGGCGGGATTCCACCAAGCCCCGCGCGATGGAAGTGCTGGATAACCCGCTCTCCAAGGGCCGCAGCGTGCCGCTGGTGGGCCGCGTGACGGCGGGCATCCCCATCCTGGCCGAGGAGAACATCGAAGATTACATCGTGCTCCCCCAGGACCTGGTGGGCGCGGAGGACGAGCTGTTCGCGCTCCGGGTCCGCGGCGAGAGCATGATCCGTGCCGGCATCCTGAACGGCGACTACATCATTGTCCGCAAGCAGAGCCACGCGGACAACGGCGACATCGTCGTGGCCATGATCGAGGACGAGGCCACCGTCAAGCGCATCTTCTTCGAGCGGGACGGCGTCCGGCTGCAGCCGGAAAACCCCTACTTCGACCCGATCTACTCCCGGAAAGTGCAGGTGGTCGGCAAGGTCACCGCGCTGTTCCGGAAACTGTGACGGCTCCTGTCTTTTCGAACTCCCCGCCCGGCTACGATCGGGCGTTTTTTTATTTTTCCTTCAGCGCCTTGACCGCGGCCTCCACCGCGATGCGCCCGTGGGCGTAGGTCAGCGCGCCCTGCAGATACCCGATGTACGGCGCGCGGATCGGCGCGTCGGCGCTGAGTTCGATGGACGCGCCTGCCACGAAGGTGCCCGCCGCCATAATCACCTGATCCTGATAGCCGGGCATGTCCCAGGGCTCCGGCACCGCCTGGCTGTCCACCGGCGACGCCTTCTGGACCGCCCGGCAGAACGCGATCAGCGGTTCCGGCGCGCCGAAGCGGATGGCCTGAATGATGTCGCTGCGCGGCGCGTCGAACGCCGGGTTCACGTCGTAGCCCAGTTCCCCGAACACGCGGGCCGCGAGAATCGCCGTCTTGACCGCCTGCATCACCGTGGTTGGCGCCAGGAACAACCCCTGATAGAACAGCTGATACCCCGCCGCGTAGCTGCCGACCTCCGCGCCGATTCCCGGGCAGGTCAGCCGGTACGCGACCTTTTCAACCGCCGCGCGCCTTCCCGCGATATAGCCGCCGGTGGGCGCCAATCCCCCGCCGGGGTTTTTGATCAGCGAACCGGCGATCAGGTCCGCCCCGATCTCGATCGGCTCCTTCAGGCCGGTGAACTCGCCGTAGCAGTTGTCCACCATCACCAGCGCGTTCGGATTGAGACGGTGGACGAGGGCCGAGGCTTTTTCGATTTCGTCCAGCGTCATAGGCGGCCGCCAGTCGTAGCCCCGGGAGCGCTGCAGCAGCACCAGGTGCGTTGAGGCGTCGACCGCGCCTTCGAGCGCCGCCAGGTCCAGCCGGCCGTCCTTCAGCGGCACCTCCCGGTAAGCGACGCCGAACTCCGCGAGCGCGCCCTCCCCCTTCGAGCCGCCGATCCCGATCACCTGCTCCAGTGTGTCGTAGGGTTTACCCGCGCCGCATACCAGGGTATCCCCCGGCCGGAGTAGCCCCTGCAGGCAGAGCGCCAGCGCGTGGGTGCCCGACGCGATCTGAGGCCGCACCAGCGCCGCCTCCGCGCGAAACACCTCCGCGAATACCCCATCCAGCGCGTCCCGGCCCACATCGCCGTAGCCGTAACCGGTGCTCGGCGCGAAGTGGCGCTGGGAGATTTCAAATTTATTGAAGGCGTCCAGCACCTTCCGCGCGTTGGCGCGCTCCACGGCTTCCAATTGTTCAAAGACCGGGCGGCAATCCCGCTCGCACCGGCTGACGAATTCCGTAACGTTCATGGCTGATCCTTTCGCTCCAGTATTTCCCGGGAAATATCCCGTGCGCTCCGGCCCGCGGCTTCAATCCATTGAACCCGCTCGTCCCGCCGGAACCAGGTGAGCTGCCGCTTGGCGTAGTTGCGGGTGGCCTGCTTGACCCGCTCCACCGCTTCGTCCATCGCGCATTCGCCCGAGAGCGCCCGGGCGATTTCCTTGTAGCCGATGCCCTGCATCGCCGTCGAGCGCGCGGAGAGACCCCCTTGAAGCAGCGCTGTAACCTCGTCCGCGAGGCCGTCCGCCATCATCTGATCGACGCGCCGGTCGATGCGGCGGTAGAGTTCCTCCCGGGGCCAGGAAAGCCCAAAGAGCCGCCCCCGGTACGCGCCCTCTTTTTCTCGGTCCGACGCGCGCTGCTGGGAGAGCGTCTTTCCCGTCAGTTGGTAGATTTCAAGCGCCCGGACGACGCGGCGCACGTCGTTGACGTGGAGCCTCGTCGCGGATTCGGGATCGACATCCCGCAGCATGCCGTGCAGCCGCTCTTTGCCGCCCTCGTGCGCCGCGATTTCCTCGAGCGGCTTCCGGACGGACTCGTCCCCCTGGGCGGAAAACCCCAGAGGCCGGGTCAGCGCGTCGATGTAAAGGCCCGTGCCGCCGCACACGACCGGAACCTTGCCGCGGGCGAAGATGTCCTCGATGACGGGGATGGCCTTCTCGCGGTAGGCCGCGGCCGAGCACGGCTCCCCCGGTTCCAGAAAGCCCAGCAAATGGTGCGGCACGCCGCGCATTTCCTCCGGCGTCGGCTTGGCGGTGCCGATGTCCATACCCCGGTAGACCTGCATTGAGTCCGCCGAGACCACTTCCCCGCCCAGCCCAAGGCAGACCTCGACCGCCACCGCCGTCTTGCCGGAGGCGGTGGGGCCGCAGACGATGATCAGTTCCCGCATCCCGTTCCTCCGACTATTGCTGGCGCTTGAACATGCGCTCGATTTCGCCCAGGCGGAACACCCGCATCACCGGCCGCCCGTGGGGGCAGGTGGGCGGCGCGCTCGTCCGCGCCATCTCGTCCAGCAGCGCCCGGATCTCCAAATCGCTCAGCCGGTCTCCCGCCTTGACAGCCCGCTTGCAGGAGAGCTGGATGATCTCGCCCCGCCGGCGGTCCAGCGTGGCGCTTTTGAGGCGGTCCAGCTGCTCCACCATCTCCATGAAGAACGGGTTCAGCGACGCGTGACTGAGCACGAAGGGCACCGCGCGCACCATCACATCCCGCTCGCCAAAGGATTCCACCTCAAAGCCGGCCTGGGAGAGCGTGTCCAGGTTGTCCATCAGCACCGCCCGCTCCCGGGCCGTGACGCGAACCATCAGCGGCGTCAGCAGCTGCTGGGAAGCGGTCCCCTGCTCCAGCATCCGCTTGAACTTCTCGTATAGTATGCGCTCATGCGCCGCGTGCTGGTCGATCATGATCAGCGCGTCCGCCTGCTCCAGCAGCAGGTAGGTGTTCCTGAACACGCCGATCAGCCGGTATTCGACCGAGGGCGTCTGAGGCTCGTCTGGCGGCTTCGCCGCCTCAATCGGAGCGGCTTCCTCCACCCACTTGTCCCGATCCAGGGCGCCGGTTTCCCGCATTACCGGACGGAGCGCGCCCAGAATGGCGGAATCATAGACTCCGGACGGTTTTCCGGGGGCTACGGACTGAATTTCTAATGCACCGGTCGGTTTATCGACAATTTCCGGCTGGCGTTTTGAAACCTCAGTCTGGTTGTTAAATGCGTTTTGAGGATTTTGTGCCAATTTTTCAGCCGGAAATTGTACTTCGGTCTGCTCGGCTTTCACGGGAGGCGTGTACTCGATCCTGGGCCGGCTCTCCGGCAGCGGAGGCGGCGCCGCGTCGGTCATGCGGTCGCTCTCAAAGAACTTCTCAAACAGCGAAGTTGCGGATTCCCGGATGAGCGCCTCGTCCCGGAAGCGGATCTCCAGCTTGCTGGGGTGGACGTTCACGTCGATGGCGGCGGGCGGCAGATCCAGGTGCAGCGCGCACATCGGGTACATGCCGATGGTCACCCGGCCCCGGCAGGCGCTCTCCAGCGCCTGGGTCATGAGCGGACACCGGATGACGCGCCCGTTGATGAAGAAGGATTGGCCGGACCGGTTTTGTCGCGCCGCGTCCCCCACCCCGATCAGCCCCCAGAGGTGCAGCCCGCCCTGCGCCTGATCGATGGGCCTGAGCATCGCCGCGGTCTCCCGCCCGTACACCGCCAGCGCCGCGTGCAGCATGCTGTCGTCGCCGTAACTGTGCAGCAGCGTCCGGCCGTTTGAAATCAGCCGAAGCGCCACCTTCGGGTTGGCCAGCGCCAGTTTTTCGACCATCTCCCCCACCACGCCCGCCTCGTAGGCCGGCTTTTTGAGGAAGCCCCGCCGCGCGGGCGTGTTGAAGAAAAGATCCTTGATGATGATCGTGGTGCCCTCCGGGCATCCGGCCTCCTGAAGCGAGAGAAACCGCCCGCCCTCGATCTCGATTTTGACCCCGGACGCGGCGTTTTTTACGCGGGTGGTCATCTCCACCCGTGCGACCGCCGCGATCGATGGCAGCGCCTCGCCTCGAAAGCCCAGCGTGCGGATTTCGATCAGGTCGTCGTCGTCCCGGAGCTTGCTGGTGGCGTGGTTTTCGAACGCCAGCCGCACCTCCGAGGGCTGAATGCCGCAGCCGTTGTCGGTTACGCGCAAAAAACTTTCGCCGCCGTCCCGGATCTCCACCGTGACCGACGTTGCGCCCGCATCCAGCGCGTTTTCCACCAATTCCTTCGCCACGGAGCTGGGCCGCTCCACCACCTCGCCGGCGGCGATGCGCCCCACGGTCGCGGCGTCCAGAATCCGGATCATGCTATATCCTCCGTGCTTGCTCGGTCAGCTTGAACAGCGCGTTCAGCGCGTCGACCGGCGTCAGGCTCATCACGTCGATCGCGCGGAGCTGCTCGATCAATTCCATCGGGCGGTAGTCGGTGAGGCCCACCTGGCGGTTGCCCGCGTTCTTGCGCTTGTCGAGGATGGACTTGCCGATGGTGCCCTGGTCCTGCCCGGAGACCTCGAGCCTGGCCATGATCTGCCGCGCCCGGGCGATCACAGCGGGTGGCAGCCCCGCCAGCGACGCGACCGCCACGCCGTAGCTGCGGTCCGCGCCGCCCGGCATGATCTTCCGGAGGAATACCACCTGATCCCCCTGTTCCCGCGCGGTGATGCGGTAGTTGACCACCCCGTCCAGCCGCCCCTCCAGCTCGCTCAGCTCGTGGTAGTGGGTGGCGAACAGCGTCTTGGCGCGGGTCTTTTCGGCGATGTGCTCCACCACCGCCCAGGCGATCGAAAGGCCGTCGAACGTGCTGGTGCCCCGCCCCACCTCGTCCAGGATCAGAAGGCTCTTGGGCGTCGCGTACTTCAAAATAGCGGCCAGCTCGGTCATCTCCACCATGAATGTGGACTGGCCGGCGTACAGGTCGTCCGACGCGCCGACGCGGGTGAAGATCCGGTCGATGATCGGGATTTCCGCCGAGGCCGCGGGCACGAAGGAGCCCATGTGGGCCATCAGCGCGATCAGCGCCACCTGCCGCATGTAGGTGGACTTGCCCGCCATGTTGGGGCCGGTGATGATCATCATCCGGTGTTCGTCATTCAGCTGGGTATCGTTGGGCACGAACCGGTCCCGCCCCAGCGATTGCTCGACCACCGGGTGGCGGCCGTCCACGATCGAAAGCCCGCCCTCCTCAAGGATTACCGGTCGGACGTAGTCGTTCTCCTGGGTCAGCCTGGCCAGCGCCGCCAGCGCGTCCAGCAGTTTCACCCCCTGGGCGGTGCGCTGGAGCCTCGGCAGCGCCTCCGAGAGCTTTTCCCGGATGCCGGTGAACAGCGTGTATTCCAGCTGGACGGCGTTCTCCTCCGCGCCCAGGATGGCCCGCTCCAACTCCTTCAGTTCTTCGGTGATGAAGCGCTCGCAGTTGGCGAGCGTCTGCTTCCGGGTATAGCGGTAGGGTACCAGGTCGTAGGCTGATTTGGTGACCTCGATGTAATAGCCAAAAACCCGGTTGTAGCCCACCTTGAGATTTTTGATGCCGGTGGCTTCCCGCTCCCGCTTCTCAAGGTCCGAGAGCCAGGTCTTGCCCTCGACGGAAGCCTTTCGCAGGCGATCCAGTTCCTCGCTGTAGCCCTCCCGGATCATGCCGCCTTCCCGGACGGACAGCGGCGCGTCCGGCGAGATCGCGCGCTCCAGCAGGTGCGCGATGTCCTCCAGCGGGTCCATCTGGTTGTCCACCGAGCGCAGCAGGCCCCCGCCGAACGAGGACAGCGATTGTTTCAGCTGCGGCACGCGGGCGAGGGTCGCCTGAAGCGCCAGGCAGTCCCGGGCGTTTACGGTATCGTAGGCGATCTTGGACAGCAGCCGCTCGATGTCGTAGGCGCCCCGGAGGGATTCCCGGAGCGCGTCGGCGGCGAAGGCGTTCTCCTTCAGCTGCCCCACCGCGTCCAGCCGCTCATCGATCTGCTCTTTTTTGGCCAGCGGCCGCTCGATCCAGCTCCTGAGCGCGCGGCTGCCCATCGCGGTCTCCGCCTTGTCCATCAGCCAGAGCAGCGACCCAGCGCGCCGCCCGCGCAAGGTCTCGGTCAGTTCCAGGCTGGCGGCGGCTACCCGGTCGATCTGCATCGAGAGATCGCGCTCGTACCGCCTGACCTCGAGGATGTGGGACAGCGGGTTCTTCTGCGTCTCGGTCAGGTAGCGCATCAGCGCGCCCGCCGCCGGAACCGCGAGCCGCATGCCCTCCAGCCCCAGCGCGGCGGTGTTTTTCGCGTTGAAATGGGAAAGCAGCGCTTTGGAGGCCGGCGCGTACTCGAAGTAGTCCTCAGAAAGCCTGGTTACCGCCGCGCCGCCCACCGCGCCCAACCGGCCCAGCGTCTCCGGGTCGTCGGTCAGGATCTCGCGGGGCGCGATCTTTGAAAGCTCGTCCGGCAGCGACTGGGCGGCGCCGGAGAACTCGTGGGCGTAGAACTCGCCGGTGGACAGATCGCAGAACGCCATGCCCGCCCGGTCCTTCCGGAGGATCAGCGACAAGATGTAGCTGGAGGTGCGCTCGTCGAGCAGCGATGCCTCGATCACCGTGCCCGGGGTCACGATGCGGGTCACCGCCCGCTCCACCAACCCCTTGGAGTCCGCGGGGTCGGTCATCTGCTCGCAGATGGCCACCTTGTAGCCCTTGGCCACCAGTTTGGCGATGTAGACGTCCACCGCGTGGTAGGGCACGCCGCACATCGGCGCGCGCTCAGAAAGGCCGCAGTCCCGCCCGGTCAGCGTCAATTCCAGTTCCCGGGACATCTCGATGGCGTCCTCAAAGAACATTTCGTAGAAATCGCCCAGCCGGAAGAACAGGACGGCGTCCTTGTGCGCCTCCTTGATCTCCAGATATTGCTGCATCATCGGCGAAATGGCCATAGACATCCCTCCGATCGCTTTGGTATTTTCGCCGGCTGCGCGTTGCCCCGGCATCGGACAGATCAGTTCAGCATATTCCTTGAACCGCAGCCGCCGCAGCCGCCGCAGTCGCCGCCGCATTCCTGCTTGGGATCGCTCATCTGCCCGGTGATGATGAACTTCAACACCTGGTTCACCTGCTCGATCAGGTTGGAAAAGTTCTCCCGCGCCTCGGTCAGCGCCTGCACGTCGTCGATCAGCGACAGCTTTTGCTGGGTCAGGTCCATCTCGCCGGACAGCCTTTTCAGCATTTCCGGGTCGGGGTTCTCCTGCTCCAGCGCCGCCTCGATCTTCTGCCGCGCTTCCATATATTGGCCCATCGCCTCCGCGGCGTCGGCGTTGGCCATCGCGCGGTCCTCGGCCTCTTTCATCGCCTTGTATTCCTCGGACTGCATGATCGCGTCGCCCAGCTCCCTGGTCTTCAAAAAAACCTGATTCATGGCTTCCTCCGTTATCAATTCGCGCTTCCGCGCAGCGTGTTTCGGCCTGCCGAGGTGATCGTCACCTCAACCATCCGGCCCGCGAGGGAAGTATTTCCCGGGAAATTGACCATGTGGCCCCGGTCGGTCTTACCGGAGATCCAGCCGGGATTGCGGGTGGACTCCCCCTCCACCAGCACCGTCTGAACCGTACCCACCTGGCCCTTCAGCGCCTCGGCGGTGATCTCGCCCTGCAGCTGAATCAGCCGCTCGATTCGCCGGGTCTTTTCCTCGATGGGCGTATCGTCCTGCATCCCGGCCGCCCGGGTTCCGGGCCTCGGGGAATAGATAAACGTAAACGCGGCGTCAAAACGCACCTGCCGAACCAGCGACATCGTCTCCTCGAACTCCTCCGCCGTCTCCCCCGGGAAGCCGACGATCAGGTCTGTGGTCAGGCCGATCCCGGGCGACGCCTCCCGGAGCCGCTCCACCAAGCGCAGGTATTGCCCGCGGGTGTAGCCGCGGTTCATCAGCTTCAGGATCCGGTCGCTGCCCGCCTGCACCGGCAGGTGCAGCTGCTTGGCGAGGTGCGGGAGCGTCCGGAAGGCCTCGATCAATTCCACCGACAGGTCCTTCGGGTGGGAGGTCATGAAGCGGATGCGCGGCATGCCCATCGCGTCGAGCCGCGCGAGCAGCTCCGCGAACGCGCCGCCGCCGCCCTGGTAGGAGTTGACGTTCTGCCCGAGCAGCGTGATCTCCCGCACGCCGTCGTCCAGCAGGCCTTTCGCCTCGTCCAGCACATCGCCCATCGCGCGCGAGCGCTCGCGCCCCCGCACGTAGGGCACGATGCAGTATGAACAGAAATTGTTGCAGCCATACATCACGTTGATGAAGGCGGAATGGCGGCTGGCCCTTCGCACCGGGAGGCCCTCCGCGATGACGCCGTCGCCGTCCGCCACCTCGACCACCGGCTGCTTTTCGGAAAGGACCCGGAACAGGAGTTCCGGCAGCCGGTGCAGGTTGTGGGTGCCGAAGATCAGATCGATGAAGGGATAATTCGCCTTAAGCCGGTCCGCGACGCCCGCCTCCTGCATCATGCAGCCGCCCACGCAGATCAAAAGCTCCGGCTTCTGTTTTTTCAGTTCTTTCAGCCAGATCACGTTGCCCAGCGCCCGGTTTTCGGCGTTCTCCCGCACGCAGCAGGTGTTGTAGAGCACCAGATCCGCGTCTTCCTTGCGCTCCGCGGGCTGCAGGCCCATCTTCTCCAGCATGCCCGCGATGGTCTCCGAATCCCGGACGTTCATCTGGCAGCCCAGCGTCACGACGTGGTACTTCCGGCCCGCCGCCATCTGCCGGACCAGATGCATGTAGCCGCGCTGGGACTCCAGTTCCTGTGGCGGGACGTTTCGCTCTTTTTCGCTCATGGGTCTCCCCTAATTTTTCGGGATCTGCCGCGCCTTGGGCGGAAGTTCGCCCTCGGCCGCCGGTGAAATGATGTAATCTCCGTTCTTGCGGGCTTCGCTGGCCACTACATAGGCCTTGGCCTGAATCCGGCAGCCCAGGAGCAATATCTGTCCGGCGACCGGCGGCGCGGCCTCCACCAGGAACGCCTCGGACTGGCCCTGGGCGGCGCGGAAGCGAAGCTCGTTCAGCGCGGACCTTGCGACGCTCTCGTCGGACAGCACGCGCCCGCTGCCCTGGCACGCGGCGCAGGGCTGCATGAGGAGCGTATGGATCGGCTGGTGCACCTTCTTCCGGGTCATCTCCACGAGCCCCAGTTCGGTGATGCCCACCAGGTTGGTCTTGGTGCGGTCCTTCTTCAGTTCTTTCCGGAGCAGCGTCAACAGCTGCTCCCGCTGCTCCGGCCGGTCCATGTCGATGAAGTCGATCACGATGATGCCGCCGATGTCCCGGAGCCTCAGCTGCCGGGCCAGTTCCACCACCGCCTCGCAGTTGGTCTGGAACACCGTGTCCGACAGCGAGTGCTTGCCGACGAACTTGCCGGTGTTGACGTCCACCACCGTCAGCGCCTCAGCGTAGTCGAACACCAGGTAGCCGCCGCTCTTCAGCCACACCCGCCTAAGCAGCGCCTTTTCGGCTTGGGCGTCGATGCGATAGGGCTCGAACACCGGCGTCTCGCCCGTGTGGTGGATCACCTTCTGGGCCAGTTCCGGCGAGAGCATCTCCGCGGTGGACCTGGCCAGCGCGTACTGCTGGGCGTCGTCGATGGTCAGCGACTTGACGCCGTTCACCAGCATGTCCCGAACCGCCCGATAGACCAGCGACACGTCCCGGTGCAGCAGCGCCGGTGCGGTGGTCGCCGCCGCCCGCTGGGAGATGGAATCCCACAGCTTCTTTAGATACTGGATGTCCCGCTCCATGTCGGCCTCGCAGGCGCCCTCCGCAGCGGTGCGGATGATCAGCCCCATGCCCTGGGGCTTCAGCGACTCGGCCATCGCGCGCAGCCGCGTCCGCTCCTCCTCCGCCTCGATGCGGCGGGACACGCCCACGTACCCCACCGTGGGCAGCAGCACCGCCAGCCGCCCCGGCAGCGTGATGTGGCTGGTGAGCCGGGGGCCCTTGCTTCCGCCGGGCTCCTTGATGACCTGCACCAGCACCTCCTGCCCCACCTTGAGCAGCTTTTTGATGGACAGGCTTTTCAATTCCTGCTCCAGCGCCTGGGGGTCTACGCCGAAGTCGGTCTTGTCCACCAGGATGTCGCCCGCGTACAGAAAGCCGTTCTTCTCCATGCCGATGTCTACGAACGCAGCTTCCATGCCAGGCAGCACGTTCGCCGCCCGGCCCTTGTAGATGTTGCCGACCAGCTTCTCGTGGCCCTTGCGCTCAATGTAGAATTCGGCCAGTTCGCCATCCTCGACGACGGCCAGACGGGTCTGATCGCCCGTGCACTCCACCAACAGTTCCCGCTCCATCCGCACTACCCATCTCTCAAATTTTTATAAATCCATCAGATCAGCCGCGCCGCTTAGGCCCTCGCCCAAAAGCCGCAGCCGATGTATTTGCATCGAAGGAATTGGCACCCCCGCCCGCCCGGCGAGCGTTGCGACCAGCAGATCCGGCTTCAGCGTCGCCCGCTCGGTCAGCATCAACGTCGCCCGCAAAGCCGCCTCCGCGCCAGCGCCGATACAGACCGAAGTATTGTTTACGATACAATTCGAGTATGCGGTCTGTTTCTTATCTTCGGTATAAACTTCAGTCTGTTCTTCCGAAAGCGCGAGCGTCATCGCGCGGATGTCCGCCGGCTTTTCGCCGGATTTGGTCTTCCGCAGCGCGATCACGCTGGACTGCGCCATATAGCCGCCGATGGCCGAAGCCGTGGCTTTAGCGCCCTCGCCGTCCAGCAAAATCCGGTACTCCGCCGCGCTGAGCGCCGCCATCATCGCCGGGTGGGAATCCTCCACCAGCCGGACGCGCTGAAGCGGCAGGTCCGGCGGCAGCGCGGAGGCCATCTGGCGAAACGCGAAGTCCTCGGATACATTCTCCGCCAGCTTGACGTCCAAAATCTCGCAATCGCTGATCCAGCCCACTGCCAGCGCCGACGCGAACGCCATCACCGGGTGCGGGTTGAACCCCTGGGAGTAGGCCACCGGCAGATCGGTGCGCCTGAGCGCCATCTGCATGAACCGCTGCAGGTCCAGGTGGGATACGAACTTCAGCCGGCTGAGCTTGGCGAACTGGTACAGCGCCCTCATAGGCAGACTCCTTCATAGCGTTTCATGCCGCAGCCTTCGCAGCCCAGGCGGCAGTCCGGCGTGGCCTCGGCCCGCTGCGCCCTGTGCCACTCCCTGAGTAAAAACGCGCTGGTGGGGCCGGCATCCAAATGATCCCACGGAAAGACCTCGTCCTCCGCCCGCTCGCGGAGCGCGTAGAAGTCCGGATCGATGCCCGCGCCGCGGAAGGCCTCGAGCCACAGGTCGTAGCGGAAGTGGTCGCTCCAGCCGTCAAACCGGCAGCCCAGCCGCCACGCCCGCTCCAGCACCGCGCCCAGCCGCCGGTCGCCCCGGGCGAACGCCGCCTCCATGAAGCTTACGTCCGGCGCGTGGTACTTGAAATCCACGCCCTTGATGGAGAAAAGCGCCTTTTTCAGCCGCTGCTGCCGCTCGATCACCGTGTTCTGATCCAGCTGAGCGCACCACTGGAACGGGGTGATGGGCTTGGGCACGAACACCGAGGCGCTGACCGTGACCCTGAGCCCCGGCGCGCGTTTGTCCTTTGGCAGCGAGAAGTAACACCCGACGACCTTCCGCGCCAGATCGGCGATGCCGTCCACGTCCTCGTCGGTCTCGGTGGGCAGGCCGATCATGAAGTACAATTTGACCGCCGACCAGCCCGCTTCGAACGCGTCCCGGACGGAGCGCATCAGGTCCTCCTCCGTCACGCCCTTGTTGATCACGTCGCGCAGGCGCTGGGTGCCCGCTTCCGGCGCCAGCGTCAGCGCGGTCTTTCGCACCTTCAGCGTCTCGACCAGCGTGTCCTTGAGCTTGGAATCGATTCGAAGCGACGGCAGCGACACCTTGACCCGGCGCTTCTCAAACCGCCCAGCCATCTCCCGGGACAGCTCGATGATCCGGGAATAATCGCAGCTGGACAGGCTCATCAACGAGATCTCGTCGTACCCGGTGGACCGGACCAGCTTTTCGGCCAGATCGGTCAACTTCTCCAGCGACCGCTCCCGGATCGGCCGGTAGATCATGCCCGCCTGGCAGAACCGGCAGCCCCGGGTGCAGCCCCGGAAGATCTCCAGCATGATGCGGTTGTGCACCACTTCGCCGTAGGGCACGATCAGCGTCTCCGGGTACTGGGCGGCGTCGAGGTCCGTCACGACCGCCTTCTTGACGAGTTCCGGCGCGTTGCTGCCCTTTTTTGGCGAAATGGACTTGATCCGCCCGTCCTCGTGATACTCCACATCATACAGCGATGGCACGTACACGCCCGGGATGCGGGCGGCCATCCTCAGGTACTCCTCCCTGGGGAGGCCCGACGCGCGCCACTGCTTGTACGCGTCGATGGTGTCCAGCGTCGATTGCTCGCCGTCGCCCAGCACGAACAGATCCACAAAGTCCGCGAGCGGCTCCGGGTTGAACGCGCAGGGGCCGCCCGCGATCACGAACGGGCCGTTCGCCCTATCCCGGCTTTTGAGCGGGATCCCCGCCAGGTCCAGCGCCGAAAGGATGTTGGTGTAGCACATCTCGTACTGCAGCGTGATGCCCAGAAGATCGAATTCCGAAATGGGCGTCCTGGATTCCAGCGAGAACAGCGGCACGCCCGCCGCTTTCATCGCGTCGTGCATGTCCGGCCAAGGCGAAAAGACCCGCTCGCACCAGGCGTCGGGCCGACGGTTGATCACGTCGTAGAGAATCTTCATCCCCAGGTGCGACATGCCCACTTCGTAGACATCCGGGAACAGGAACGCGTAGCGCACCATCCCCGGCTGGACTTCCTTGACGACGCTGCCGTACTCGCCGCCCAAATACCTCACGGGCTTTGTCACGCCCGGCAAAATCCGGTCAATCGATTCGCTGAAACCCAAAGGCCGTTCCTCCCCGCCTTTTTGGCGCATACCAATGGATTTTACCACAGAACGGACGTTTGTTCAACGCCCGCGCTGTTAAAGAAATATTCGTTTGACTTCTTTATTCGACGGGTTTAAAATTGTATACACCGTGTATTTATGCGAGGTGTTCCCGATGCCCAAAGCATTGCCGCCTGTCGAAACCTTGCGGGCCATTGTCCGGGAAATCCCGACCCCGTTCCACCTGTACGATGAGGCCATGATGCGCGACCGCGCGCGTCTATTGCAAAAGGCGTTCGCCTGGAACGAGGGCTACCGCGAATACTTCGCCGTCAAGGCCAACCCCAACCCGCACCTGATCCAGATCCTCCAGGAAGAGGGCGTCAAGGTGGACTGCGCGTCGCTGACCGAATTGATGCTGGCGAAGGCCTGCGGCTACTCGGGCGACGAAATCATGTTCTCCTCCAACGAGACGCCCGCCGGGGAATACGAATACGCCCGGTCGATGGACGCCATCGTCAACCTGGACGACGTCACCCAAATCGACTTTTTAAAGGCGCATGGCGGCATCCCCAAAAAGATCTGCCTGCGCTTCAACCCGGGCGAGGCCTTCCGGTTCGGCAATTTCGTGATGGGCCACCCGGAGGAGGCCAAGTTCGGCATGACCCGGCCGCAGCTGTTGGAGGCGGTCGAAAAGCTGATGAAGCTGGGCGTGGAGCAGTTCGGGCTGCACGCGTTCCTGGTCTCGAACGCCCTGATGCCAGAGTATTACCCGGAACTGGCGAAGCTTTTGTTCCATACGATCAAAGAAGTTTCCGAGGCGACCGGCGCGGCCTTCTTCCTGGCCAACCTGTCGGGCGGCATCGGCGTCGCCTACCGGCCGGAGGATCAGGAGCCGGACGTGGTCGCCATCGGCGAGGGCGTCCGCCGGGCATATGAGGAGATCATCGTTTCTGGCGGCCTGCCGCCGCTCAACGTGGCGACAGAACTCGGCCGCTGGCTGATGGGCCCCTGCGGCTGGCTGGTGACCACCGCCATCCACGAGAAGCATACCTACCGGGAGTACATCGGCCTGGACTCCAGCGCGGTGGACCTGATGCGCCCGGCGATGTACGGCGCGTATCACCACATCTCGGTGATCGGAAAGGAAGGCGCGCCGAAGACCTGCGTGTATGACGTGGTCGGCTCGCTGTGCGAGAACAACGACAAGTTCGCGGTGCAGCGCGCGCTTCCGAAGATCGACATCGGCGACCTGGTGGTGCTGCACGACACCGGCGCCCACGGCCACTCGATGGGGTACAACTACAACGGCAAGCTGCGCTCCGCCGAGGTGCTCTTAAAGTCCGACGGCTCGTTCCGGCTGATCCGCAGGCGCCAGACCCCGAAGGATTACTTTGCGACGCTGGACTTCCCGCCGCTGAACGAGCTTCTGTAGCGCTCCGCCTTACCCGCCGCGACGGGCTGCACTCGGCCGCCGCTTCCTTTGTGACTCCGGATAATGGCGTCCTTCGCCGCGATGGGCTATACGCTGGCAAACGGCGTCCTGTAGCGCTCGCTCCCCTCGGCCGTAGCTTCCTTTGCGGCGCCCCTGCGGCGCTCCGCCCCGTCCCCCGCCGCTCCTTTCGCGCCGCCAAGCGGCCCCCCATCGCCCGCCGCTTCCTTGCGAAGCCGGGCGATGATTTTGCTCTCCAGCCTGGAAACCTGCACCTGCGTCATGCCGAAATCCTGGGCGATCTCCGACTGGGTGTTGCGCGCGAAGTACCGCCTCAGGACGATGGCGCGCTCCCTCTCGTCCAGTTTTTTCAGCATGCCGTCCACGGTCAGCCGGTCGTCAATTCTGTCCGTCTCGTCCGCGCCCAGCGTGTCGCCCAGCGTCAGGCTGCCGTCGCCCGCCACCGGCTCGCTGAAGGAGCGGGTGGGCCGGGTGGAGTCCAGCGCCAGCAGCGCGTCCTCCCGGGAAAGGGAGAGCGCCGAGGAGATCTCGTCCAGCCCCGGCTCCCGCTGGTTCCGGGCCTCGTATTCCTCCATGAAGCGGTAGACCTTGACCGCGTTCTCCTTGATGGACCGGGAGACCCGGATGGGCGCGTCGTCCCGGAGGAACCTGCGAATCTCGCCCAGGATCACCGGCACCGCGTAGGTGGAGAAGCGCACCTCAAACGACGAGTCGAAATTTCGAATCGCCTTGACCAGCCCCAGGCAACCCATCTGGTACAGGTCGTCATACTCCCGGCCCCGGTTCAGGTATCTCCTCACCACGTATTTGACCAGCGCCAGGTGGGTGCGCACCAGCGCGTCCATCGCCTGAGGATCCCCCGCCTGCGCCCGAGCGATCAATTCGCTTTGGTTGTCCTCCCGGGTCAAGCGTTGCGCGCCAGCGGCATCTCATCCGGGCAGAGCCGCTTGCGCATCCGTACCGTGGTGCCAACCCCCGGCTGGGACTTGACGTCCAGATCATCCATGAAGCTCTCCATCACGGTGAAGCCCATGCCGCTGCGCTCGGAGCCTTCCAGTGATGTGAAGAAGGGCTTCCGGGCCTCCGCCACGTCCTCGATGCCCCGCCCGTTGTCGATCACCTCAACCGTCAGCGTGCCGTCCGATTCCAGGAGCGCCTTCATCCGCACGGTGCCGCCCCGCCCGGCGTAGCCGTGGATGATCGCGTTGGTCACCGCCTCCGATACGGAGGTCTTCACGTCGCCCATCTGCTCCAGCGTCGGATTGAGCGGCAGAAGAAAAGCGCTGATCACCATGCGCGCAAACGCTTCATTTTCCGGGCACGCGAGAAAGTCCACGCGCATTTCATTGACGATACTCATGCCATCCTCCCGCTCACGCAAGCTTTTTCACGATCTGATACAGCCCCGCCAGCTCAAACACCCGGTCGATCTGCTGATTCTGGCACCGGACCGACACGCTGCCGCCGCGCCGCGCCATCAGCTTGTAGCGCCCCAGCACCATGCCGATGCCGGAGCTGTCCATGAAACTGAGGCCCGTCAGGTCGAACACCAGTTCCTTGATCTTGGGATCGCGGAGCAGCTCGTCCAGTTCCGGGCGAAGCTGGTCGGCCCGCCTGTGGTCCAATTCCCCCGCGAGGGTCACCACCACCGCGCCGCGCCGCCTTTCATGGTTGATCATCCGCCGCCCTCCCCGCCTAACGCTTCGCAGGAAAATTCCACGGCCTGTCCCGCGAATCCTCCGGCGAAAAAGCACAACCCCTGCCGAACGGGGTCAATCGTTCGACAGGGGTTGCAAACGTTGGAATTGTCTACGCCACCAGTTCCAGGAAGCGCTCTTCGCCGATGGTCTCCTCCCGGAGCAGCGCCTCGGTCAGCGTCATCAAAAGCTCCGAATGCTCGTTCAGGAGGTTCGTGACCGCCTCGAACTGCTGGTTCAGCAGTTCCTTGCAGCGATCCAGCGCGTCGCCGGTGCCGCAGGCCTGCTTGAGGGGCCGGAGCGCCACGCCGGGCTCTCCCGCCATCCCCAGGTCCAGCACCATCGCGGAGGCGATTTCCGCCGCCCGGGACAGGTCGTTCGACGCGCCGCCGGTGATCTCCTCCTGGCCGCCGATCAAAAGCTCCGCCGCGCGGCCCGCCAGCAGCACCTGAATCTGCCGGGCCAGCCGCTCCCGGCCGATGATCGAAAGCTCCGGCGGGATCGAAAGGCTGTACCCCGCCGCGCCCTTGCCGGAGGGCAGGATGCTGACGCGGGTGACCCGCTGATCGGGAAGCAGCAGCCGCGTCGCCAGCGCGTGACCCGCCTCGTGCAGCGCGATAGTCGCCCGCTCCTTCTGCGCCGCGTGGGAGGGCTTGTCCTCGCCGGCCACGGTCGCAAGGTACGCCGCGTCGATGTCGCTCCGCTCGATCTCCCCCGCGCCCCGCTGCGCCGCTCGGATGGCCGCCTCGTTCAAAAGCGCCTCGAGCGACGCGCCGCTGAAGTAGACCGTCTGCGCGGCGAGGCTATCCAGGTCAATCCCCTCCGCCAGCGGCTTCCCGCGGCTGTGCAGTTTCAGGATGTCCAGCCGCTCGCTGAGGCCCGGCAGGCCCACCTCGATCTTCCGATCGAAGCGCCCGGGCCGAAGCAGCGCTGGATCCAGCGTGTCCAGCCGGTTGGTGGCCGCCAGCACGATGATGCCGTTGTTCTTTTTGAAGCCGCTCATCTCGCTCAGAAGCGCGTTCAGCGTCTGTTCCCGCTCCTCGGAGGCGGAATCATCCCGCTTTTTGCCCATCGCATCGATCTCGTCGATGAAAATCACGCATTTTCCGGCCTTTTTGGCGTTTTGAAACAGTTCGCGCACGCGGCTGGCGCCGACGCCCACGTACATCTGCACAAAGTCGGAGCCGGACAGCGCGAAGAACGGCACGCCCGCCTCGCCCGCCAGCGCCTGCGCCAGCAGCGTCTTGCCGGTGCCCGGAGGCCCGTAGAGCAGCACGCCCCGGGGCATTCTGGCGCCCATCTTGCCAAATTTTTCCGGCTGCTTCAGGTAATCGACCAGCATCGAAAGACTCCTGAGCGCCTCCTCGTTGGCCGCCACGTCCTGAAAGGTCGTCTTGCAGGTTTCAAAAACGGGCTTGCCGCCGCTGAATTTGCGCCCGATGCGCCGCACCGGCTCGCGCTGCCTCAACCGCAGCCCAAAGACAACCGCAAGGACGATCACAAGCAGGATCAAATAACCGACCTCGGTTTGTTTCATTCTGTCAGCCTCCTTGCGTGGATATATTTCAATTATACAGTCTGTGATTCAATGCGTCCACCGACATGTTATGGGAATTGGGACGGCGCATGCGGGCATACTAGGCACAACATGATGCGTGAAATGAGCTTAAAAAAGAAAATCTTCGCGATCACGGGGACGGTGCTGGTGGCGGCCGTCGTCGCGCTGATCTTCGTTCTGGATATACCGCACTGGCCGGCGCTGGACATGGACAAGCTGCGCGCCTACAGCCGGAGCACCCGCATCCTGGACGGCGCGGACCAGGAGGCCGCGGTGATCTCCGGCACGGACAAGCGCACGGTGATCCCGCTCAGCGAAATACCGACCAAAGTACAGGAAGCGTTCCTGGCGGTGGAGGACGCGCGCTTTTATCAGCATCCGGGCGTGGACGTCGTGCGCATCGGCGGCGCGCTCTTGAGCGACTTGAAGAAGGGCAACTACGCCGAGGGCGCCAGCACCATCACCCAGCAACTGATCCGAATGACCCATCTGACCAACGAAAAGACCATTGTCCGGAAACTGCAGGAGGCCTGGCTGGCGCTGGAACTGGAAAAGCGCGCCACAAAACAGGAAATCCTGGAAATGTACCTGAACGCGGTCTACTTCGGCAAGGGATCCTACGGCATCGAGGCGGCCTCCCAGGCGTATTTTGGCATTCACGCCTCCCGTCTGACGCTCGGCGAGGGCGCTCTATTGGCCGGAATTTTAAAGTCCCCATCGGTGTACGCGCCGCATCTGCACCTGGACAACTCGCTGAAGCGGCGCAAGGTCGTGCTGGCTGCGATGGTGGACAACGGATTCATCACCCAGCAGGAGGCCGACCAGGCGAACGCCGAGCCGGTGACGCTGGTCGACACCCCGGATACCTCGAAATACGCCTGGTATGTGGATCAGACGATCGCAGAGGCGTGCAAAGTGCTGGGCATCGACTCGGAGGCGCTGCTCTCCGGCGGCTACACGATCCATACCGCGCTGGACCAGAACATGCAGTCCAACGCGCAGGCGCTGTACCTGGACGCCTCCCGCTTCCCGGCGGACGCGCCCGACGGCGAAAAGGCGCAGTCGGCGCTGATCGCGCTGGACCCGAAGACCGGCGAAGTGCTGTCGCTGATCGGCGGGCGCAGCTACGACGTAAAGCGGGGCCTCGACCGGGCGACCGGCATGAGGAGGCAGCCTGGCTCCACATTCAAGCCGGTGTCGGTCTACGCCGCCGCGATCGACCGCTACGGCATGCTGCCCTCGTCCCTCGTGGACGACACGCAGCGCGCCTTTGGCTCTTACGCGCCCCGGAACTTTGGCGACCACTACTATGGCGTGGTCACGCTTCGGGACGCGCTCTCAAAATCCCTCAACGTGGCCTCGGTGGATCTTTTGTCCCGCACCGACGTGGGCTCCGCCCGGTACTACGCGGAGAAGTCGGGAATCCAGCTGAGCGACCAGGATCAGAACCTTTCGCTGGCGCTGGGCGCGCTGACCAACGGCGTTTCGCCGATGGCGCTGTGCGGGGCCTACGCGCCGCTGGCCAACGGCGGGTACTCCGTCACGCCCCACCTGATCCGCAAAATTGTGGACAGCCAGGGCAATGCGGTCTATGAGACCGCCGCCGCGAAGCCCCGGATCATGAAGGCCGAAAGCGCCTTTTTGCTGACCGACATGCTGGAGACCGCCGCCAGGACCGGCAGCGTCAAGGCGCTGGCCTCGCTGGGCTTCCCGGTGGCGGGCAAGACCGGCACCGTGGGCTTTTCGGATTCCGGCAACCGGGACGCCTGGACGGTGGCCTACACCCGGAACGCCTGCGTCGCGGTGTGGATGGGCTTTGACAACCCGGACAATGCCCACAAGCTGAGCAACGCCGAGAGCGGCAGCAACAAGCCCGCCAAGCTGGCGGCGGAGTTTTTGAAGCGGAACAGCGCGCGGGTAAGCGGCGGGGATTTCCCGATGCCCGCCACGCTGGGCCGGGCGCTGATCGACCATCAGGGGTTGATTCTGCTGGGCCGCCCGGTGCTGCCCAGCCTGTACACGCCCAAGTCGTTCACCGCGGACGAGGTCTTCCCCATCTCGCAAATCCCGACCGAAGTCTGCCCGCTCTGGAGAAAACCGACCGCCGTATATAATCTGGTGGTTAGCTTGGACGCCGCCATGCACCCCACGCTGTCCTTCACTGCCGTGCAGGCGGACGCGCTGTATCGAATCTACCGGGTGCAAAACGGGAAGGAAACCCAGATTGCGGAACTGTCCGGCCGGCCGGGCGACGCGCTGGAGTACGCGGACCCGGTGCAGGGCGGAAACCTCCAATATTACGTGCGCCCGATCAACGCCACGCTCTACAAGGAGGGCGTGCTGCTGGAAGGGGACGCCTCCGGACTTGTGACGGTGGCACAGGCCAACCCGCTCTTGGATTGGCTGGCGCGCCCCACTCCCGCCCCCACGCCGATGCCCGTGCAGCAGCAGCCGTCGCTGTTCTAGACGAAAAACGCGCCCCGCAAAACTGCGGGGCGCGCTTTTGTGTAAAAATCAGAGCGCGTTCAAGTCGATCTTGGGCTCCCGCGCCTGCCGGTAGATCACGAATTTGGAGCCGATCACCTGAACGGGCTCGGCGTGAACGCGCTCGCACAGCGCCTGGCAAGCCTCGTTGGCGTCGGCGTAGGGCGCGTTTTTCTGCACCGTCACCTTGATCAGTTCCCGGGCCTCCAGCGCGTCCCAGGCCTGCTTAACCAGCGTGTCGCCGATGCCCTCCTTGCCGATGTGCAAAATCGCGTCCATCGTGTTTGCCATCGAGCGCAGCGCGGCGCGTTGTTTGTTCGTCATGGGGCCCTCCTCCTATTCGACAAAGTCGAACTGCATGTCGTCGATGGAAACCGTGTCGCCCTCGCCCGCGCCCGCCTCCCGAAGCGCGTCGATGATGCCCCAGCGCCTGAGCGTCTTGTGGAACCAGCTCAGCGACTGGTTGTCGTCGAAGTTGACCGAGTTCACCAGCCGCTCCATCGACGGCCCGGACAGTACGTACACGCCGTCCACCTTTTTGACCGTGAAGGGTTCGGGTTCCGGCTCCTCGAAAAGCTCCTCCTCGAAGGGTTCCGGCGCCGGCAGGGTTTTGAGCAGCGCCACGGTGGCGCGCATCAAATCCTCAAAGCCCCGGCGGGTGGCTGCGGAGACCGGGAACACCTTGACCGCGTCGCCCAGCTTGTCCCGGAGCCTGGCGAGGTTTTCCTCGCTGCCCGGAAGGTCGATCTTGTTGGCCGCCACCAGCATCGGGCGCTTCGCCAGATCCCCATATTGCGTAAGCTCCAGCATGATCGCGTCAAAATCCTCGAGCGGGTCGCGCCCCTCGCTGCCGGAGATGTCGAGCACGTGGATCAGCATCCGGGTGCGCTCGATGTGGCGCAGAAAGTCATGGCCCAGCCCCACGCCCTGGGACGCACCCTCCACGAGGCCCGGAATGTCCGCCAGCACGAAGGAAGTTTCATCCTGCCGCGCGATGCCCAGGTTGGGCTGCAGCGTGGTAAAGTGATAGTTGGCGATCTTGGGCCTCGCCGCGGTCACCACCGAGAGGATCGTGGACTTGCCCACGTTCGGGAAGCCGACGAGCCCTACGTCCGCGATCGACTTCAATTCCAAAAGGAACTCGCGGGGCCGGGTCCTTTCGCCGGGCTTGGCGAAGTTCGGCGCCTGCCGGGTGGGCGTGGCGAACCTTGCGTTGCCGAAGCCGCCGTTGCCGCCCCGGAGGATCACCTTCCGGTCGCCGCCCTTGGTGAGGTCGGCCATCACATGGCCGGTCTCCTTATCCCGGACCACCGTACCGCAGGGTACCTCGATCTCGACCGGCGCGCCCGAATGGCCCTTGCACCGGGCCGCGGCGCCGTCGTCCCCGCTCTCCGCCTGAAAGGAGCGCCTGTACCGGAAGTCCATCAGCGTGTTCATGCGCTCGCTGGCGACGAAGATCACATCACCGCCCCGTCCGCCGTCACCGCCGTCCGGGCCGCCCTGCTGCACGAATTTTTCCCGATGGAAGGACACGCAGCCGTTGCCGCCGTCCCCCGCCTTGCACTCGATGGACACCACATCCACAAAAAGCGCCATGAGATACTCCTTTTTCTTTTTCCCGGGTAATTATTGCCCACTTGCGATGTATTCACACAATTCGTCCCGGAGCGGGCAGCGCTCGCAGGCCGGCTTTCTCGCGGCGCAGCAGCGGCGCCCGTGCCAGATGAGTAAATGATGCGCGTGGCCCCGCTCCCCCGCCGGAATCAATGCGGCCAGCTGGGTTTCGGTCTTTTCCGGCGTGTCGGCGTGGGCCAGGCCGATGCGGTTGGCGACCCGGAACACGTGGGTGTCCACCGGAATCTCGTCGCCGCCGAAGGCCGCCATCAGCACCACCCCGGCGGTCTTTTGGCCCACCCCGGGCAGGCTCATCAGTTCCTCCCTGGTTTCCGGCACCCGGCCGCCGTACTGCTCCACCAGCGCGTTGCAGGTGGCCAGGATGTTCTTTGCCTTGGCGTGGTACAGCCCGCACTCCTTGATTTGAGGCTCCAATTCCTCCTGGGTGAGATGCGAGAACGCGAACGCGTCCGGATAGCGCTTAAAAAGCACCTCCGTCACCTGGTTCACCCGCTTATCGGTGCACTGGGCCGAAAGGATGGTGGCGATCAGCGTTTCAAAGGGATTGGAAAAATGGAGTTCCGCCCGCGCCTCCGGATAGAGCAGTGCGAGCGCGTCCAGCACGCGCCTTACGTCCGTTTGAGCCATAGCCGCCCCTCTTTCATGTGTAAACCATTATACGATAAACCCAGGACGCGCACAATGAAACCGGAGGATTTTACATTCCGCCCAGCGTCAGCGCCGTGAGCCGGGGCCGCCCTCCGCCGCGCCGGTCGATCTGATACAGGCCGATCAGGTTGGGCACATGGGCGCGGCCTAGGATCGATTGCACGGTCGCCGCGTCGTGGATCGAAAATTCCACTGAAAGCCCGCAGCCGATGGCCACGTCCCGGGGCGTCGAGATCACCCGGACGTTCAGCCCCGCCCTCCGGAGCACGCTCTCAAAGCGCATTACCTGCTGCCTCGAACGAAAGGCGGCCACGCCGACGACTTCTTCCATGCCCGTTCACTCCTTTTTGCGCCCGCGACATAGCGGCGCGCCTTCACCCGTATATTGTACGGCAATCGGCCAGGGGGTGTGAAAAGATGGTCTATTTGGACAACGCGGCCACCAGCCATCCCAAGCCCGCCGCCGTCGTGGACGCCGTTGTGGACGCGCTGACGGCGCACAACGCCAATCCCGGCCGCTCGGGCCATGCGCGGGCGCTGGCGGCGGCCCGGATCGTGCTGGAGGGCCGGGAACGCCTGGCGTCGATGTTGGGCGTTTCCGACCCGCTTTCCATTATCTACTGTTTCAACTGCACGGACGCGCTGAATTTGGCGATCAAGGGCGTATTGCTGAAGGGCGACCATGTGATCGCCTCGATGGCGGAGCACAACAGCGTGCTGAGGGTGCTGACGGAACTGAAGGAGCGCGGGCAAATCGCGCTGACGCTGCTGCCGACCGGCCCGGACGGCGTGCTGAATCCATCGGAAGTCCGGCGCGCGCTGACGGCGAAGACGCGCCTCGTGGCGCTGACCCAGGCCTCCAATGTCACCGGCGCGCTGCAGCCGGTGGAGGAGGTCGGCGCCTTCTGCGCTGAGATCGGCGCATTGTTTTTGGTGGACGGCGCGCAGGCGCTGGGCGCGATGCCGGTGGACGTGGAAGAGATCGGCTGTTCCCTGTACGCGTTCCCGGGGCATAAGGGGCTGTTGGGGCCTCAGGGCACCGGAGGGCTGTACATCCGGCCCGGCCTCACGCTGAACACGATCCGGGAGGGCGGCACCGGCGCATCCTCGGACAGCATGCGCCAGAACGCGGAGGGGCCCGAGCGGTACGAAAGCGGCACGCTGAACCTGCCGGGCATCGCGGGGCTGAGCGCGAGCGCGCAGTACGTATCCATGCGCCTGCCCGAGATCGCGGAGCACGAGCGGGCGCTGACCGAACACCTGCTCGCGGGGCTGCTGGAATTGCCGGGCGCGGTGGTCTACGGCCCCCGGGACGCAAAGAGGCGCGCCAGTCTGGTCAGCTTTAACCTCATGGACTTCCCCTCCGGCCCGGTGGCCGACGCGCTGGATCGGATGGGCTTCGCGGTCCGGGGCGGGCTGCACTGCGCGCCGGGCGTGCACACAATGCAGGGCACGTTGAAGCGCGGCGCGGTGCGCGCCAGCGTGGGCCACGCGAACACCCATGACGAGATCGACCGCTTCCTGGCGGCGGTGCGCAAGATATCCCTGGACGGCGTCTAGCGGCGGCGCGGAATGGGAATTTGAGGCTCGTTCATCCGTCAGGGCCAGAGTCTCCAGAACCGGAGCAGCTTTCCGAACATCGAAAGGTAATCCCGCAGTTCCACCGAATCGGCGGCGTACAGCGGGATCTCCGCGACCGGTTTCCCGTCCACCATCGCGCGGGCCGTGCCGAGCGCCTGCCCCGCCGCCACCGGCGCGGCGAGGGACGGCAGCTCCAGCTTCAATTCGCACCGCTCGTTATCCATGACCGGCACGATGAAATCCTCCCGCGCCACGGCGCAGGCGTAGCCGCGCACGCCGCCGGCGACCGGAACCTCGGCGGCAATCTCCCCCGCCGCCAGCAGCTTCACCGGGTGGAAGTTCGAAAAACCCCAGTCCAGCAGCGTCTGCCCCGTCTCAAACCAAGTGCCGCAGCCCAGCACCACGCCCACCAGTTCCATCCCGTCCCGCTGCGCGGAGAACACCAGGCACCTGCCCGCCAGGTCGGTGAACCCGGTCTTGACGCCCGTCGCGCCCGGATACGACTTCAGCAGCTTGTTCTTGTTGCTGAGGCTGCGCAGGTACTGGCTCCCCGCCCAGGGCAGCGTCGCCTCCTGCGTGGTGACCAGCTTGCGGAAGTCCGGGTTTTTCAGCGCCTCACAGGCGATCTTCGCCAGCCCCAGCGCGGACGCGCCGTTGCCGCGCTGGTCGAGGCCGTGGGGGTTGGTGAAGTACGCGGTCGCGCCGATCTCCTCGGCGCGCCTATTCATCCGCCGGACAAACGCGTCCACGCTGCCCGCGACGTGTTCCGCGATCGCCACCGCCGCGTCGTTGCCGGACCGGAGCATCAGCCCCAGCAGCATATCGCGCATGGTCAGCGTCTCGCCCACCGACAGGTAGATCGACGTGCCCGGCACGCCGCTGGCGTTTTGACTTGCGGTCACCATATCGCCGGGCTTTGATTGTTCCAGCGCCAAAAGCGCGGTCATGATCTTGGTGGTGGAGGCGATCGGCAGCAGCTCGTCCGCGTTCTGGGCGTACATTACGCGGCCGCTGGCGCGGTCCACCAGCACGCTGGCGCGGGCGGACACCATGAGTTGCTGGGCGTTGTCCGCCATAGACAACGGTTCCGCCACCGCCAGCGGTTCCAACAGGAACATCAAAACAAGCAGCCAAAAGAAAAAGACGCGCATGCCTTCGCCTCCCAGTGGGACTCGGCAATGGGTATGCGCGAAGCGGGCCGGCTATTCTCCGGGCTGCAGAAAACCCGAGGATGCCGATCGCGACAGAAAACCGCCCGGCGGGACGCGAACCCGCTGGGCGGTTTGGAATTTATGCCTCGGTCAGCGCGCCCAGGATCTCCCGCTCGGCGAACAGCGCCGTCGCGCCGCCGGTGTGCCAGAACACCACCGTGCTGCCCGGGGCGACCCGGCCGGAACGGATGTTTCCGATCAGCCCCGCGAGCGCCTTACCGGTGTACACCGGGTCGGCCAGCAGCCCCTCGGCCCTCGCCAGCAGACGGATGGCCTCGGTGGCGGCTTCGCTCGGCCGCTCGTAGCCGGGCGCGAAGTAGCCCCGATCCACGGTGAATTCCCCCGCATCCACCCGCTCGGCGCTGCCCAGCCACTGTAAGCTCTCGCTAGCCAGCGCCGCGCACTTCGCCTCGTAATCGCGCTGTTTGTCGCTGACCGCGATGGCGGTGATGCTTGCCTTCGCCCCCGTCAGATGCCGCCCCGCCGCGAGGCCCGCCAGCGTGCCGCCGGTGCCGGTGGGGGCGAAGATATGCTCCGGCTCGACGCCCAACGCTTCGCACTGCTCCGTCAGTTCGCAAAACCCTCCGATGAATCCCGCGGAGCCGATGGGATTGGCGCCGCCCAGCGGCACGTCGTAGCACCGGTGGCCCGCGGCCTCCAGCCGGGCTGCGTGCGCCTTCCCCATTTGGATGCAGCGTTGTTCGGTCTCGGCCTCGGTCTCGTCGCTTTCACCCCGGACGACGTGCACCTCCGCGCCCAGGATGCGGTCCAGCAGCATGTTGGAGCGCACGTCCTGCTCGTCCGGCTCCACGTAGGCGTTCAGGTACAGGATCGGGTTCAGCCCCAGGCGGCGGCAGGCGGTGACGGTCTGCATCGCGTGGTTGGACTGGGTCGCGCCGTAGGTGAACACCGTGTCGCAACCCAGATGAAGCGCGTCGCCCATCAGATACTCGAGCTTTCGGATCTTGTTGCCGCCGAAAAGGCTCATGCCGGAGAAGTCGTCCCGCTTGATGTAGAGATCAACCCCCAGGATTTTGGAGAGGTTGTCCAGCCTGTGCAGCGGCGTCGGGAAGAAGCCCAGTTTTGCTCGGGGTTTCGCGCTCAGCAGCGCGCGAACCGCTTCGGTTCCTCCGCCCATGACCTAGCCCTCCCGGAAGAATTGCTCCAGCTTCACGTGCACAGGGTACTCGTCCTCCACCCGGACGGGCAGCGCCGCGTCCGCGACCGGGAGCCGCACGCCGTCCGTCCCGACCGGCAGTCCGTCCACGATCGCGTACAGATCCCGCCCCTTGCGGGTGTAGAAGGCCGTCGCGCCGTTTGGAAGCGGATCCTGCTGCTTCTCCGCCCAGGGGCGGGTGCCATAGATCGCCTCGCCGTGGGCTTTCAGCCACGCGCCCAGCTTCCGCAGCCGGTCGATCTGGATCTCCGGAATCGTGCCGTCCGCCCTCGGGCCGATGTTGATCAGCAGGTTCCCGTTGTGGCTCC